>Ga0172379_10003677_pt1 | contig 23977 bp, 24 predicted proteins | sample GrowelOW334metaG_FD_119756 | JGI IMG/M metagenome (GOLD analysis project Ga0172379, IMG submission 119756) | Groundwater microbial communities from an aquifer near a municipal landfill in Southern Ontario, Canada - Groundwater well OW334 metaG | ecosystem: Environmental > Aquatic > Deep...
CCCATTGCTTTTTGGGTGGGGAGTAGTATCGTCTCCATCAGTATAACCATGGAGGAGAACGCCATGTATGCACTTCTACAGGCACTGGGGTTTGCTATCAGGGTGGAGAACGGGTTGTGCCCGCTCTACATCAAGCGTCTTCACGACGGCAAGCACTTCTACTTTAAGAAGGGTGTCCGTTATGTGAATGATGAAGATGGTGAGCGCCTGCCGCAGAGGCTCGTCGAGGAGATCCTCTACGAGCCTGATATCTACGAGGGCGAGTATGAGCTGTCGGCGCAACAGGTTGGTGCCGACGGGGTCGCCACCCCCCTCACCAACCACACCATCAGCGGGTGAGGATCCCGCGGCCATCTTGGCCGCGGGTTTTTTGTAAGAAAAATGCATCTCGTGCGTATACACTGGTATGAAAGGGGTATACGGAAAGATGTATAAAATGAGCCGCAACGAAGGATTTGCGGTTTTTGCGATCACTTTTGCGGTGGTAGTTGCCTACTCGGCATGGGGCTCCTACATCCTCCACACTCAAAACACAGGCGGGTCTCCCCAAGTGGTAACCGTCGAGCGCTAATTTGATGCTATCCTACTAAGGATGGCAGAGAGTACATTTCTCAACCCTGCGGGGGTGATAGCCGCCGCACACGTGCACGAGGGTATGTATGTGGCCGACCTGGGCGCCGGCTCGGGCTTTTTTACCCGCGCGGCCGCGCGGGTTGCGGGCGAGCGCGGCGTGGTGTGGGCGGTTGACACCAACCGCGAGCTTTTGCCGCGCCTCAAAAATTTGGCCGAAAGCGAAGGCCTCACTAATGTGGAGGTGGTCGAGGGCAATGTCGAGGTGGTGGGGGGCACGCACCTGCCCGACGGCGCGTTTGATCTGGCTATTGCCTCCAATATTCTTTTTTCGCTCGAGCATAAGCACGAGTTTGTTGGCGAGATCCGCCGCATACTCAAAAAAGGCGGGCAGGTAATCGTCATAGACTGGAGCGACTCTCACGGAGGCTTGGGGCCTCACCCCGACCACGTAGTAACAAGCGAGGCTGCCGAAAAAATGTTTGAGACGCAAGGGCTACAAGTGGTGCGCGCGGTGCCTGCAGGAGAGTTCCACTGGGGATTCATCGCTCGCAAGAAGTAGGTGTGCGGTATCATACAAAGGGATGCAAACATCTAACTTTCAAATTATCGTCCTCGGGATCAGTACCGCGCTCATTTTGGTGGGTATCGCGGTATTCGCCTCTTTTGGCGGCCTCCTCGGGGGCTCCAACATAGGCAGCGTGGTGGTGTGGGGCACGGTTGAGGCTGATGTGATGCAAAACTTGCTCGACGGCCAACGCGCCGAGGACAAAACCTTTCAGGCAGTTTCATACGTTGAAAAAGATCCTGCCACCTACAACCAAGAGCTCGTCAACGCGATGGCAAACGGCACCGCTCCCGACCTCTTTATGCTCGGCGACCGCGACCTCCACTCGTTTTCCGACAAGGTTCTACCTATCCCATACAGCTCGGTCTCGCAATCGAGTTTCTTAGGCTCCTACATAGATGAAGGGCAGCTCTTTCTCACCTCGCAGGGTGCGCTCGCGCTCCCGTTTGCCGTCGACCCGCTCGTGATGTACTGGAACCGCGATCTTTTTGCCGGTGCCGGCGTGGCCTCTCCGCCAAAATATTGGAACGACTTTCTCTCGCTCTCTCCGAAAATAACTTCGCTTGATGCAAGCTCCAATGTGAAGAAGAGCGCCGTTGCGCTCGGCGAGTGGCGCAACATCAGCCACGCTAAAGAAATTCTTTCGACGCTCTTTATGCAGGCAGGCGACCCTATTGTGGCGCGCGGGAGCAACAATGTGCCGTATGTGGTGTTTGGCACAACCCCGAGCGGCTATCCGGCCAACCCGGCCGAATCGGCACTCCGTTTTTATACCGAGTTTGCCAACCCCAGCAAAACTAGCTACTCGTGGAACAAGGCGCTCCCGCAATCGAGCACGGCGTTTGTCTCGGGCGATTTGGCTGTCTATTTTGGCTATGCGAGCGAGTACCTAAACATCGCCAACCTCAACCCGAACCTGCGCTTCTCGGTGGCGGTGATGCCGCAGATCGAGGGCAACGGCACGCGGATTTCGTTTGGCCGCATCACGGGCCTGGCGATCCCGCGTTCGGCGCGCAATCCGGAGGGCGCTCTGGTGATTGCACAAAAACTCACCGCAAAAAATGCGTCCGCATACTTGTCCTCGCAACTCCTTCTTCCCTCGGTGCGCCGCGATGTGCCGGCAGACACCAAAGCCAACGCGGCGGCAGACGTCTTTTTGCAATCGGCGCTCATTGCCCGCGCGTGGCTCGACCCGGATACAAGCGCGAGCAATACCATCTTTAAGGACATGATAGAATCGGTGGTGAGCGGGAAGAATGCGCCGGCGCAAGCGGTCAACATCGCGGCGCAGGAGCTTAACCGCTTGTTTAGATAAACTGCATTATGCGTTCTCTTTTGTATAAAAAAATAAAATTGTTCGCGCCGGTTGCAGTGAGTTTGGCAATTGTTCTTTTGCCAACATTTGTAGCAATAGCTGCTCCAGGAGGTTCTGTTGATGGAAGGTTATCTCCAGGGGGCTCTGTAGACGGAGGTCTTTCGCCTGGTGGATCAGTAAGCGACAGCCCATTTACGCTCCAAAACCCGCTTGGGGTAGACAGCCTCTGCAAGCTCATCGGCCTGCTCCTAAAGGCAGCTATCGCAATCGGCATCCCGATAGCCGTACTCTTTATCGTCTATGCGGGCTTTAAGTTTATTATGGCGCGCGGCAGCCCCGGCGAGCTCACCGAAGCGCGGGCAAACCTGATGGCAACGCTCATTGGTATTGCCATCTTTGTGGGCGCGTCGCTCATAGCCGGCGTTATCATAGCCACGATCGAGCAGCTTGGGGTTAACAACATAAGCTCCTGCTAGACCCGTATGACCTTTACCGACGTGGTAGTTAAACTCATCGGCCTCATCAACCAGATCATCCCGGTTCTCTTTGCCTTGGCAATGGTATTTTTTGTGTGGTCGGGGGTGCAGTATGTGCGGCAGGCAGGAGGCGAGGGGGGCGAGGCGCGCAGCAACCTGCTGTGGGGAGTTATAGCGCTGTTTGTAATCTTTACCGTGTGGGGCTTGGTGAACATCCTGTGCCTCACCTTGCTTGGGCAGAGCTGCAGCAAGTAAAAACCTTATCCACACGGGCTTCTTGTGCGGGGGGATAGGGCTGCTACAGTAGAATCACGCTAGTCATTTAATATTTTCCCATCTTAATGTTTGATATGAAAAAAACCGCACTCGTTTCCGCAATACTCTTTGCAGCGCCGCTCTTTGCGTTTGCACAAGGTGCAGACATCCCCGGCTTGGTAACCAAGGCCGGCAACCTGCTCAACAGCCTCATCCCGCTTCTTATTGCGCTCGCGCTCGTTATCTTCTTTTGGGGGCTCATTAAGTACATTATGAGCGCCGGCGAAGGCGGGCACGGCACCGGCCGCAACATTATGATCGCCGGAATCGTTGCACTCTTCATTATGGTAACTATCTGGGGCATCATCCGCTTGCTGCAAAACACACTCGGTGTGGGCGGCGACCAGCCTATTAATCCGCCGTATGTGCCGCAGCTCCAGCAGAATCGCTAGTTGACCATATGGGTATAGAGGCCTTTGCCAACAAACTGACGACCGTGATCGTCAACCCGATCCTCGCGCTCATATTTGCCGCCGGCTTCCTCGTGTTTGTGTGGGGAGTGGTAGAGTTTTTAGCGGGGCTAAACGGCGTTGGCGAGGGTGCCTCAAACGGCAAACGCCATATGCTGTGGGGGGTCATCGGTATGTTCATTATGGTGGCGGCCTACTCGATCCTCAAAATAATCGCGCAGTCGCTCAACGTGCAGCTCCCGGGCTAGTACATAAAATATATAAAAAGAAAAAGGCGCGTCCCGTGGGACGCGCCTTGTCGCTTGCAACTAGTTGCAAGCATTTGCCCCGTTCCACACAGTGTGTGGCGGGCAAAACGCGGCGGTTACGTGCGCGGAGCTGCCCGCAGCGCGCCAGCGTTTAGCGGTGAAGCCAAACGCTTCTGCCGAGGAAAAGGTATAGTCGGTGCCATCAGAGGCAACGAGCACCACCTGACCCTCGTCGATATTCCAGCCCACCATTTCGCACTTGACCCCTCCATTGATGAGTTCGTTAGAGGAGCCGAGGATGAAAGTGAGCGGTATGCCGCTGCACCCGTCGGACGCGGCGTTTGCAGCCTGCTGCTGGCCGGACGGTGCTCCATTGCCTGACCACGGGTGCCAGGCAAAGAGCAGAACGGTCAGAATGAGCACAGTCGCAACCGCGACAAATCCTAACCAACCTCGCCGTAGTGAGGTGCGGAACTTGGTCAGGCCGTCCTCGGAGCCGTCCGAGGAGTGAGAACTATGCGCACTCATCGCGCACCTCCTTTCTTATGGGTTGCCGATGGGCAGCATAGGCGTGACGCCGGCGCTGTTGCCCTCAAACGTGTTGACATTGATCCTGGCGTTGTTGCCCGAGACGGCCATTGCCCGGTCGAGCAGTTTGTTATGCTGCTCATCCGAGATTTGCCCATTCTCGCGTCTTTGTGTGTAGACATCCGGACTCATGCCCGAAAGCTGCGCCAAAACCCTCACGAGGGTCGAGGCTTCGTCGACGGCATTGCGCGTCTGTTGTGCCTCCTGCGGGAGGCGAATTTCCTCGAGGATGAGGTTGACGGTGACGATGCCGTACTGATGCTCAAACTCGAGCACAGGCATGGCCTCGTTCTCAACAAACTTTTCCTTGAGCTTTTTGTTTGTTTCGGTTATCGACTTCCTCGAATATTCGGCGTCCTTGTCGGACAGCTCTTCGATGAGGAAGCTTTTGATGAAGGCTAACAGGCCTTCCTCAACCGTTGAGGCGCTGATGCCGATGAATCGGTTGATGAGGGCAAGATCAATCCGGTATTGGAACGAGCCCTTCACCGTGACGCTCGCGGTCGTGGTTTGTACCGTGACCTCAAATGTTTTGGTGACCACGTGGAGCTTGTAGTTTCCGGCTTGGTTCCGCTCCTCCCAGAAGTGGGCGAAGTGGAACCCTGGCCCGTAGGGCACATTGTGTCCGAAGATCGGGTCGTTGGTCACGTAGGACGACCATTCTTCGTTGTAGACGTAGAGCCGATCGAGGATCTTCGAAATGAAGTACCCCCCGGCCGCGAATCCGGCCGTGCCGAGAAGCCACGCACCTGCTGGCCCGTAGATCGAGCCGAGCGTAGCACCAAAGATGGCTGGGCCGGCTAAGGACGCTAGTGCAACGAGCGAGACGCTCGCAACCCGGGAAGCCCGGTTACGGTCGTCCCAGCTGATGTCGCTGTCTGTTGGGGGTTCGTGCCCGCCCGCAGGGGCTTCATGCGCGTGAGAATCAGTCATTTTTCGTTCTCCTATTCGATTTTCGATGTCCCGTTGCAGGGAAGCGAGGCTTTCCTGCGCTACCCCAATTATATCACATAAAATACCATTTTGTCAAGAAAAACCTGTCTCAACATCGAGGTGAAAAGCTTTGTATAACAACGTAAAAACCGGCCTGTAGGCCGGTTTTTATCATGTGCTGGAGAGAGGACTCGAACCTCCAAGCCTTGCGGCACTAGTTCCTAAGACTAGCGCGTATACCAATTCCGCCACTCCAGCGTTCTCGCATTGTACTCTAAAACACTCCGCCTCGCACAAATGTAGTCATCACTTAGTCTCGCACATGTGGCTACAACTCAAAATATGGCCGGTCGCCATATTTTGGTCGCAGCCCCGGCTCGCGGTTTTGCAATTGCAAAACATCACTCCGCCTCGCACAAAAGCACAAAGTCCCGCGCAGGCGGGACGTTTGTGTCTTTTGTGCGCCCACAAGGATTCGAACCTTGGACCATCTCCTTAAGAGGGAGTTGCTCTACCAACTGAGCTATGGGCGCATCCGAAAAATAATAGCACAAATTCTATTTTTCTCTAGTGTGCCGGGGGCTCGGCCAAGAGCTCGTTCGTCGCCGTCGCTCCTTACTCCTCTCGGCCCTGCTCGCGCGACCTTGCGTGCTCGCAAGGTGCCCGCGCTCGCTTTCTCGTCCCACCCCCGCAAAAACAATAGTCGCCAAGAGATATACTCTTGGCTCGATTGTTTTAGTGCCGGGGGTGGGACTCGAACCCACACGATCTTACGATCCGGAAATTTTAAGTCTCCTACGGCTACCATTACGTCACCCCGGCATAGGGTAAAACGGCCGTACCACACACTTTAGCGCAGATTAGCAAGCAAAACAAAGGAATTAAAGTGATGAGACTCGTTCACAAAACTACCGCATCCGGCGGTAGTTTTGTGTTTCATCCTAAAAAGAAAATGGCCACCCTTACGGATGGCCACGCTAGAAGCAGCTAGCGTTCTGTTTACTTCACATCGTAGTCTTTCACCACGATGCCATGTTCGGCAGAGCCTCGGGCGTGCATCGGGGCCCACACGGTCGCAGCGTACTTTCCGAAAAGCAGACCCTTCCCGTCGCGGCCGTAGTGCTTGAAGTGGCCGCGGCAGATATGAAGAGCCTGTTTAAGCCCCAGGGAACTTGCGTGCCCCTCTTTCTCGAGCACCTGCTTCATGTGGTCGATCTGCAGGATATGGTACCTGAGGAGCGGCCGCCCACTCCGCCGCTCGTGAATCTTCGAGAGTTTTGGAGGCGGCTGTTCGGTCAGGGTGCTGACATTCCTGCAGTGCATAAACGAGAGAGCAAGGAAGCACGGAGCAAGAAACGCCTTGGATATCTCTCCTACCATTGAGAGGTTGATCTCTTGCAGAGTTTTGCCAGGGGGAGGTCGATAGTCGGGCGGCGGATAGACCGTACCTGCGATCGGAAACTTGCCGTCGACGACGACGATCTGCCCCTCGGCGTTAACCGGGAACATGAACGACCCGGACAATTCAGGTTTCTTGACCGAACCACGCTTGTACTCAAAGAAAAAAAGCGTGAGCATGTAGCGGACATCGCCTTGCAAGAACATGCCTTGGGCACGCGCAAGCGAATCATTGAGATCGTCTGTGCTGATTCTCTCCTTCTCCACCATCGAAGCAAGGACACCGCATTCCTCGTACTCTTGCAGAAAGCCTGTATTATTTCTCACTCGCATCTCAAGAAAGGTCGACTCGAATGGGAGCATGACGTTCGGGAAGTCCGACACATCGAGCACCCTACTCTTGTCTCCTGTGTTCTGCGAGTATTCTTGGAAGTGGTAGGAGGCAACATTGTCGATGACGACGAGTTGCGCAGTTCCGAGCGAAGAGGTGAGCCACTTATTCATCTCCTCGGGAACATTTCTATGATGAGTGGTAAACCCATCGGAGAGAATTCGGTCGAGCAGTCGCATGAGTGTTACTCCGCGTCAAAGGGTGAAAGGGACAACTGAAAATATATTACCTTAAAATATACAAAACGTCAAGCATCAGGTACAGGTCTATCCTCAAAAAACGGATTTTGGGCAACCCATGGGCAATCAAAAAAGGTCGACAACAATAAAACCTTATGCACAATAGTTAAATTTGGAGGCCACGGCGGGAATCGCACCCGCGTATAAGGGATTTGCAGTCCCTTGCCTTACTACTTGGCGACGTGGCCCTTCGACTTCCGTTTAGGGCAAGCCGTACGAATACTTTACCGTTATTCGGATATCTCGTCGAGACGGCGGCGGTTCTTCTCGCCCTGGTCGATCAAGAACTCGACATGGGGAGGGAGCGCGCGCACCTTCTTTTTAAAGAAATCCGAAAATTCGCTCCGGTTGCGGGTGGCAAAGGCAAGTGCCTGCTCCTCCATAGTGTCGGGGAAGACGCTTAAAAAAATATTGACGCGCTTGCCGTCGCTTGAGATGTCGGTGCGGGTTACGGTGATGAGCGAATTGCGGTTGGCCTCGCGCGCCAAAAACTCCGCCGCGACCTCGCGCACCACCTCCTGCATACGCTCGTTTCTGTTTTCGTTCATAATCGTCGTTTATTCGAAAGTGACGGCAAACGTCTCGAGCACGTCGCCCTGGGTTATGCCGGTATTGGTCTCAACCATTGCGCCAAACTCCGAGCCGGTTTCGATTTTCTTTGCCGGCGTCTTACCGCTCTGAAGGCTCACAATTTTTCCGGTGCCCACTTCAACATCGTCGCGCATAATGCGGATCTCATTTCCCGAAACGAGCTCGCCGGTGTTGACGCGGCCGCCGAGCACCACTTTGTCTTTTTGGGTGCTAAATACCTTGAGGATTTTTGCCGCGCCGGTTACCTGCTCGCTCTTCTCGCGCGGGCGGCGCTTCTCGACCTCGGCGCCGAGCCACTCGGTGAGTTTGTAGATGATTTCAAACAGCCCAACCTCAACACCTTGGCGCTCCGCCAAATCGGCGGCCTCTTTATCGATCTTCACATTAAAGCCGACCACGAGCCCCGGAGTTTTGCCGCTGCCGACCAAGCGCACGTCGTCTTGGCTTATGGTGCCGGTGGTGCGGGACACTATTTTAAGTTCCATCAAGTTGCCCGTTTTGATTTTCTCGAGCTCGTGCATCACTGCATCTCCCATCCCGGCAACATCGGTTTTGATTACGATAGGGAGCACGAGTATCTGCTTTTCTTCCTCCGCCTCAATGAGCGCTCCTTTAGCGGGAGTCTCAAAAGCAGCAGGAGTTGCGGCGGCAATTTTGTTTTGCGCAACCTCCTCCTCGGCTTTCTTTTTAGTGTCGATAGTGTGCCAGCGGTCGCCTACGGTTGGGAGCGAAGAAAAACCGACGATGCGGATCGGGCTCCCCGGATATGCTTCTTTAATCGGTTTTCCCAAAAAGTTTTCCATAATGCGCACCGGGGCAACGCTTGTGCCCGAGACCACAAATTCGCCGCTCTTGACGATGCCTTTTTGCACAATGAGCGTTGCGGTGTTGCCGCGGCGGCTTTCGGTGTTGCCCTCGATAACCACACCTTCGGCCGGGCCTTCAAACGTGGCCTCCAAACCTTCGAGCTCTGCCGCGAGCAAAATAAGATCGAGAAGTTCCGGGATGCCCTCGCCGGTTTTGCCGGAGACCGCCACCGAGGGGGTCGTGCCGCCCAAACCCTCGAGGTAGACATTGTGCTCAAGCAGAGAATTTTTTGCTTTGTCTGCATACGCGCCCGGCTTATCGATTTTAGTGATCGCAACGATGAAGGGGATCTTCGCTTCTTCGATGAGTTTTATTGCTTCAACTGTCTGCTGCTTCACTCCGTCTTCGGCAGAGACCACAAGCACGGCCACATCGGCCACCTCGAGCCCGCGCGTGCGCATCGCGCGAAACGCTTCGTGCCCCGGCGTATCAAGAAAAGTGATCCGATGTTCGCCGGATGCATTGGTGTGCACCGCTTCGTATGCGGAAAGATGTTGGGTGATGCCGCCCGCTTCGCCCTCGGCAACGTGAGTAGCGCGAATATAGTCGAGCAGTGTCGACTTGCCGTGGTCGATGTGACCCACGATCGCTACAATCGGCGGGCGCTCCCGCATATTTTTTTCTTGGGATTTCATATACCTCTATTGGCTGCCAGCCTTGTTTATAGGGCAGCGATGCGGTTAGAATGAAGCCATTATGCAACTTTTGAAGCCTCGTGTCTACGCCGACGCCGCAGCGGCAACGCCGCTCTCTCCGCGCGCCCGCCGACAGCTTGTGAGGCTCCTCTCTATATATGGGAACGCGGGCGCGCTCCACCGCGAGGCGCTCGCCGCTAAACGCGAACTTGAGTCGGCGCGCGAGCGCGTTGCCGACGCGCTTTCGGCGCATATGGATGAAATTATTTTTACGAGCGGCGGCACCGAGGGCAACAATATGGCGCTCGGCGGCTCCATAAGCGCACTTGTGGGCGAGTTTGGCCCGGTGCACGCAATCACGCTTGCGATAGAGCACCCGTCGGTGCTTGAGCCTCTGCGCGCGATGGCGCTCGAGGGGCACATCGAGCTCACCGAACTTTCGGTTGAGGAAGACGGCCGGCTCTCGCTTGAGGCGCTTAAAGACGCTATCCGCCCCAACACCGCGCTCATCTCCATACAATTAATAAACAGTGAGATCGGCACTATCCAAGATATCCGCGAGGTGATGAAGTTGGTGCGACACGAGAAGCGTAGCCGCACTTCGCGAGCAGCGGAGCTGCCTATATATGTGCACACCGACGCATCGCAGGCGCCGCTGTGGCTACCACTTAATGTCGAGAAGCTCGGTGTCGACCTCATAACGCTCGACGGCCAAAAAATTATGGGCCCCAAGGGAGTCGGCGCGCTCTACGTGCGCCGAGGCACCGTGCTCCAACCGGTGGTGTTTGGCGGCGGCCAAGAGAAAGGTTTGCGCAGCGGCACCGAAAACGTGCCGCTCATAGGCTCGTTTGCCGTGGCATTTGAGGATGCGCAAAAAGGAGTTGAGGCGCGCGCAGCGCGTATAGCAGATGTGCGAGATTTTTTAATGCGGGAGATTGCGCAAAATATTCCGAACGCTACATTCCACGGAGTGATGGGGGAGTGGCGCGCGGCTAACAACTGCTCGCTTTCTATCCCCGGGCTCTTGGGCGATATGGCTGTCCTCGCGCTCGACGCAGAGGGGGTGGCTGCCTCTACCCGCTCCGCCTGCGGCAGCGACACCGAAGCGCCATCGCACGTGATTATGGCGCTCGGCCGAGGCGCACAAACTGCCCGCGAAGCGGTGCGGCTCACTCTGCTCCCGAGTGCCACGATGCGCGACGCATCGCTCATCGCACATGCACTCAAAAAAGTTGTGCAGCGCTACGCGCGCGTGATAGAGTAAAGGCAAATAAACTTATGGATCTCGAGCAACTCACCAAACACCAAATCATCCTTCTGACACTCCTCGTCTCTTTCGTTACGTCTATCGCAACGGGCATCGTCACCGTATCTTTGATGGACCAAGCGCCTCCGGGAGTAACCCGTATCGTCAACCAAATAGTTGAGCACACCGTCGAGACGGTGGTGCCCTCAAACCAGGGCGCGGCGGCGGTCACTACGACCGAAAAAACGGTGGTGGTTAAAGACGATGATCTCACTACGCAGTCTATACACACGGCGCAAAAGGCAATTATCAGGATCACCGCTCAGGGCGGGAAAGATTTGGTCGCTCGCGGCGTCATTATAGACGGCAAGGGCACGGCGATCACCGATGCTTCGGCGCTTTTGCAAAGCGAAGCGACAAAATTTGACGCTATCCTTGCTTCGGGCGAGCGAGTTTCTATAACCAAGGTTATGTCGGCAAGCACAAGCCCGATAGCAACGCTCACCTTAGCGGTGGGCACCTCAACCGGATACGCTCCGGCAAAACTCGCAAGTGCTTCGAACCTTCGGCTCGGTCAGTCGGTTATCCGCATAGGCGGTGTCGGCTCCGACACGGTCGGAAACGGCGTCATCGCGAGCCTGCCGCACGAAGAAGACGGCTCGCAAAAGTTAATTCAGGCGAGCGTATCTTCGGCAACACCCGGCTCTATCATTATGACCCTCTTTGGTGAGGTAATCGGTATAACTACCGGCGCCGCTTTCTTGACAGGCACAGATTTCTACAGCATACTAGATGCATTCGTGGGTGCGCCGGCCCAGCCTTCGGCGGCAGACAGCAGCGTTCATTCTTAACCTACACTACATATGCCCCCATTCAACCACTTCACCACTAAGGCAAAAGAAGCGGTGCGTCGAGCGCATGAGCTTGCGGTAGAGCGCACGCAAAACCAAGTAAGCCCGCTCCACCTCCTCGGTGCGCTTTTGCTCCAAGAAGACAGTTTGGTCGCGTCGGTGCTCGAGAAGCTCGAGATCGACGTTATTTTGCTTACCGACACGGTGCTTGAGTCGCTTGAGGGCAGCGGCACGGGGGCAACGCTCTCTCCCTCATACCAGCTCTACCTCACACCCGACCTCGTGCAGGCGCTCGAGAAGTCGGCAAAGGTTGCAGCCGAGCTCCACGACGAGTTTGTATCAACCGAGCACCTCTTTATTTCAATCCTCGATGTGCCGGGCAACTCGCGTGAAATTTTGACCAAGTTCCGCATCACGCGCGAGAGCATTATGCGCGCGCTTGGGGAGCTCCGCGCGACCAAGCCGACAAACAGTGGCGAGAAAAAGTTTCGCGCACTCCCTAAATACACCCGCTCGCTCACCAAGCAAGCGCTTGAGAACAAACTTGACCCGGTGATCGGCCGCGACGAGGAGATCCAGCGCGTGATCCAGATCCTTTCTCGCCGCACTAAAAATAATCCGATCCTCATCGGCGAGCCGGGCGTGGGCAAGACCGCCATCGCCGAAGGGCTTGCCTCGCGCATCGCCGTGGGCGATGTGCCGGAATCTTTGCGCGACAAAGACCTGGTGTCGCTCGATTTGGGCGCGCTTATTGCGGGCACCAAGTATCGCGGCGAGTTTGAAGAGCGCCTTAAAGCTATCATCAAAGAAATTGAACGTTCAGAAGGGAAGATCATTCTCTTTATCGACGAGATCCACACCGTCATCGGCGCCGGAATGGCAGAAGGAGGTATGGACGCAAGCAATATGCTCAAGCCAGCTCTCGCGCGCGGCAGCCTCCACTTGATCGGCGCTACGACTCTGCGCGAGTATCAAAAGCATATCGAGCGCGACCCAGCGTTTCAGCGCCGCTTCCAGCCGGTGTATGTGCTTGAGCCTTCGACCAACGATGCAATATCAATTTTGCGCGGGCTTAAAGAGAAATACGAGCTCTTCCACGGTGTGCACATTACCGACGACGCAATCGTTGCTGCTGTAGAACTCTCGGCGCGCTACATCCCTGACCGATTTTTGCCCGATAAGGCGATAGACCTCATCGACGAAGCGTCTTCGGCGCTGCGCATCTCGCTTGAAAACAAACCGCCGATCTTGGAGGATGCACACCGCCGCACTATGCGCCTTGAGGTTGAGAAAGAAGCGCTCCGCAAAGAGGCGGAGGGCGAAGACGGCAGCCGCGACGCTAAAACACGCGTGAAGGCTATTGAAGCCGAGATCGCCGAACTGAAAGAAAAGACCAGCGAAATAGAAGTTCGATGGAAGAACGAGAAGCAAATTCTCCAGGACATCAAGAGCATCAAAAAAGAGCTTGAGTTGCTTAGGCTCGAGGCTGACGCTACCGAAAATGCGGTCGACCTCTCGCGCGCGGCAGAGATCCGCTATGGCGAGATCCCGACGCTCGAGCGCGAACTTGAGCAAAAGACCAAGCGCCTCAAAAAACTCCAGGGCTCACGCCGCCTGCTTAAAGAAGAGATTGCCGAGAGCGACATTGCGGCCGTGGTCTCTAAGTGGACAGGTATCCCCGTTTCGCGAATGCTCGAAGAGGAGGCAAAGCGCCTTATGCGCATCGAAGAAGAGCTCAAGGAGCGCGTGGTGGGCCAAAATGAGGCGGTAACCAAAGTTGCCGACGCGGTTAAGCGCTCGCGCGCCGGCATCAGCGACCCAAACCGCCCGATCGCCTCATTTATGTTCTTAGGGCCGACCGGTGTGGGCAAAACCGAGCTCACGCGCGCACTTGCCGAGTTTATGTTCGACGACGAGAAGGCGCTTATCCGCGTCGATATGTCCGAGTATATGGAGCGCCACTCGGTCTCTAAGATAATCGGCGCGCCCCCGGGCTATGTGGGCCACGAAGAGGGAGGAGCGCTCACCGAGCAGGTGCGTCACCGCCCATACTCGGTGCTCCTGTTCGACGAAATCGAAAAAGCGCATCCGGAGGTGTTTAACATCCTGCTTCAGGTCTTGGACAACGGCTACCTTACCGACGCCAAAGGCCGCCACGTCAACTTCCGCAACACGATCATCATAATGACGAGCAACATCGGCGCGCAGTATATCGACCGGATGGAGCAGATCGGTTTTGCAACGGCCGGCTCGAGCGACAACGACAACTACCGCCTTGCCAAAGACCGCGTATTCCAATCGCTCAAAGAGCACTTCCGCCCCGAGTTCCTCAACCGCATCGACGAGATCATTATCTTCAACATCCTCTCGACCGAGGCTATTAAAGATATCGTCGGCATCCAGGTAAAGGAGGTGGTCGCGCGCCTCAATCAAAAAGACATTACGCTTACGCTTGAACCTTCGGTGTATGAATATTTGGCGAAAGAGGGCTACAACCCGCACTACGGTGCGCGCCCGCTGCGCCGACTCATCCAAGACAAAATCCTCACTAAGATAGCTAATCTTATGGTCTCGCGCGGCGTGCTCTCGGGCGGCTCGATTACTGTGGGTATCAAGAACAATGACTTTACCTTCGACGTAAAGAAGAGCTCTCGCGGCCGCAAGGTTGCCTCAAACGTGCTCGACGAAGAAAAGGTGGCAACGGAGTAGATCAGTAAATAAATAAAAAGAAAAAACCGCCAGCCTAGGGCTGGCGGTTTGCTATCGTCGTTTGAGCTGCTCGGCGCGCGCCTTGTGGCGAGCGCGTTCGCGCGCTTCGCCGAGTGCAACCATCGCCCACCCGGAGGCGAACCCGCTTAGTGTCGCGAGGATCACAAACGCAAACACGACGTAGCCGTAGCCGATGATGTACCCCTGGCGGATAAACTGCTCATACAGCACTGCTCCTGTCGGGCTCCGGTCGACCAGGATCATATAAGCCACGAACGTGAGGCCGGTGATGAGCCCGGCACTCCCGCCCTCGAGAGCTGTCTTGTGGTCGGGAGCGACCCATAGCGCTGCGCCAAACGGCAGGCAGAGCATTGAGAGCGGCAGATACAGATCGCGAACTCCAAATACGCGCGGGCTTGCGCCAACGCCGATCATGAAGTTGAGTGCAGTTGCTGTGGCGAGCGCAACGGCCACCAGCAGGGCGGTGAAGAGCAAGTTCTTTCTGGTAAACAAGGTGTCGCTCCTGTTTTAATTGACCTTTCTTTCGACAGGATAGCGTGGGGAGAGTAGATGTCAAATGATGTACTATAGTGAAAGATTTCCGAACGATTTTGGAGTCCTGTACGGAAGATTAAAATCGTGGTAATTTACATCTCGGTAAGTCAGCCAATTGGAGGATTTCATGGCAAAACCTGAAGAGATCGCGGAGGGGAAACCCTTTCGCGTAACGCGTGAGTTCAGGGACGAGTTCATCTCCCCCCACATCAGCTTCGACGACGGCCTGCACGAACCGGTCACCGTTCGGGTTGGAATGGAGGGGGTGATCCACTCGCTCAACTCCCCAGACGGCATGTATCTCGGCTACATGGTCGGGAACTATCCGGCGCTCGCTGGCGGCTTCGGCGCAGCAGACGACGGCATGCGCGTGCAGACCTCGATCAATGACATCGAGATGCTTTGAACGATATCCGAACAAACGCAAAGAGCGCCCCGTTAGGTGCTCTTTTTCTTTTCTACAAAACTTTGTGCACCGCAATGAACGATATCCGAACGATTTTGGAAAAAGAAGAAGCCCCTTTGATGTAATCTCTGGGGCTTTCGGCGGAGGGGAAGCTGTCAGGTGCGTTTTCGCTTCTTCAACCTCAAAAGGGGACAACTGAAGTCTTTGACCTTGGGGTACAGAAGCCGGTTGCGTTTCTTGTCCTTGATGCACAGGGCGGCGATCGCATCCCAGTATTTGTCGTGCGACTCGGCCTGCTCGTCGTCTTTCCATTTCAGGAAGACTTCGATTCCGTTCCTCGTGTCAGCCGAATAGAAAGAGATTGGCATCATTTCGATGGCGCCGTAAGGGCCGGCGTTCTCATCCTCGAAATAGAGATCGACGATACTGCCAACAGGCAAGATGGGAAAGTTCCGTGCAGGAATATGGATATGCTCCTGCTTGGAGTTTTCGACCAGGATCATAATATCGGGACGCATCACTCAGCTCCTTGGTGTGTTGAAACAACTGTTCGAAAACAGTTTGTAATAGATTTATATAAAAGTCAAATTGTGCGGACACGAATAATCCTTCGCCGTCGCTCCGGATTTTCGCGATCCCCGCCTCGCGGTTTTGCAAATGCAAAACATCGCTGCGGCCGTGCACAAAGCACAAAACCTCCCGCAGGGGAGGCTGTTGTGTCTTTGTGCGCCGGGTAGGATTCGGTCACGAATCACTAACGATTTTGTTCGCCCTCTGGGCTCCAAAATCCTAAGTGTTCTCGACCCCGACTCAGAAAAATCCCCCGGATTTTTCTTCCGTCTTTCGAATCCTAACTAGAGGCACAGTTACAAAAAGCCCCAACCGAAGTTGGAGCTTTTTGAACTAGTGCGCCGGGTAGGATTCGAACCTACGTAGGCCGAAGCCGCTTGGTTTACAGCCAAGTGTAATTGACCACTCTACCACCGACGCATATTTCAATTTTCTGCTGCCGCACAACAACACTCTACACTTTTTTGGGGATCTTGTCAGGAGCGGCGTTTTTTGGGTGCTACAATATCCTCATATGGCACGGCGTCGGTTTGCTGTTCTTCTATTTGCAATAGCGGTCGCTATTTCTCTCCCTACTGCGGCCGCGCTCGCCGCTTTTACCCCAACCGACTCGGGCACCGGCCTCGTGCCCTGCGGCGTTTCAAGCGATCCGAATGTCGCAACCGAGTGCGAGGCTTGCAACGTGGTGCAGCTCGTGCAAAACGTGATTATATTTATGATCGGGATAGCTATCCCGATTGCAATGGCGATGTTTGCTTGGGCAGGCATTCTTTACTTTACCTCCGCCACGAATAGCGAAAACATCGGCAAAGCCAAACGCATCTTCTCGAGTAGTATGTTTGGCTTTGTGCTGGCGCTTGCCGCGTGGCTTATCGTCAACACCGTGCTTTTTACCGTGCTCGATCATAATAAATATCCGGAGAGTAGCTGGTTTAAGATCGATTGCTCGGTTATTGAGCGCCCTAGAACCGGCAATGTAGGTGATGTGTTGGCGTCCCATCTGGGTATCGCACCCGAGGTGGTGCCGATACCGACAGGGGTAACTACCTCCCTGGGCTGCAACCCCGGCCAAACACTCAAGAGTAACCCCGGCGGCTCTTACTGCGAAAACCCTGACGGCACAACCTCGGGCATGGTGAGCATACAAATTCCCACCATAGCAGGTGTCGGTCTTTGCAGTGCGTCAAATCTTGCCACGTTCGGCAATAGTGCAGGCACTATGTCGTGCATTCTTCAGGCCGAAAGTAGCTGCAACCCCACGATAAGCGGAGACAAAGGGTTCTCTATCGGATTAGCGCAAATCAACATGAGTGCTAACAATGTTACGTGCAATGGCCAAGTATACCTCTGCCCGCAGGCTTTTAGCGGTTCTTATACGTGCAAGAATGGTAAATGCGGTAGGTTTAATGGGAGTACCTATCTCGGCCCCGTAACCATCAACAACCAAACGCTTGCCGATCGGTGCAGAACCATGCTCCAAAACCCGGTGTGCAATCTGGAGACGGCTAAAACCCTACTCGCTACCTCTCGAGGTCTTAATAACTGGAGCACTTACGGCAAATGCAAATAGAGTATTCTTAACGTACACACAGTATGAACAAAATCTATTGGACGATTGGCATCATTTTTACCCTAGCGCTTTTAGGCGGGCTCTATGCGTTTGTAAAACTCAATATGCCGGCTGCCACACCCTCGACACAAAATGTGGGGACGACCAGCACAGGCGGGATAACCTCAAACCCGTCGACTGTCGTTGTGCCGGGTACATCGCAGCCGGGCACACAAACCGGATCGGCATTTGTGGTCGCTTCACAAAGTAGCGGTAGTGTCGAAGTGCAGGATTTTACCAAAGACCCTGACACCAAAACCTCGCCTAATATCCCAGGCGCATACTTTTTAGCCGGTGGGCTCGACCCGGTGGAGACGGGGGCGACTTTTAGCATTATGTATGTAGAATCGGATAAAAGTTTTACCATATCTCTCCTGCAGGAGCCTCTTGGGGAGGTGCGACGCCAAGCAGAGGCTTCACTTTTGAAGAAATTAAACATCTCAGAGGCGGCTGCCTGCAACTTGCTCTACACGGTTCTTGTGCCGGTTAGGGTAAACGAGTACTACGCGGGCAAAAACCTCAAATTTAGCTTCTGCCCTGGCGCAGAAGCTCTGCAGTAGGCTCGGGCTTGTGTAAAACGGTATTATAAGCTATAGTTCTCTTCGTTATGTCACAAGACCGACTCATCCGCCTCGCCTGCACCAAGTGTAAGCGTATTAACTATTGGTCATCCAAAAACAAGAAGCTCGTCGAGCGCAAGATCGAGCTCAAAAAGTGGTGCAAGTGGTGCCGCGCGCAGACCGTCCACAAAGAAGCTAAGAAGTAGAAAATAGGGTATATTTCTCCTTGTACCCAGGGCGATTGGTGAAGTGGTATCACAACGGTCTCCAAAACCGTTATTGTAGGTTCGATTCCTACATCGCCCGCTAACGTAAGAATTCTTTTGCTAGGCGCAAGACTTCAGTTTTGTTTTTGACCCAGCGGATGTCGGGGTTGCGTTTAAACCAGCGCATCTGGCGCGCGGCATATTTTTCCTCGCCGCGCACCAAAAGGCCAATAAGCTCCTGTTTGGTGATTTTTTTATCCAAAAATTGCGCGAGGAGGTTAAACTCAAACCCGAGTTCAAGAAACCGCTTTTTCGAGAGTTTGGCACGCAGCCGCCTTGCCTCGGCTACCATTCCGGCCTTAAGTCTCGTTTCAACACCTTTTGCAATTGATCGAGCGTGCTTTTGCTGGCTCGGCAGTATCCCAAGCCACAGCGTCTCGTACGGGGAGTTTTGAGAGAGGGTGGGGATAGGCCCAACCGCCTTTGCCACCTCAATAGCCCGCACCAAGCGCACGATGTTTTTAGGGTCGACGCGCTCGGCGCTTTTTGGGTCGATTTTTTTGAGTATTGCCAAAAGTTGCGCCGGGGTTTTTTTGGCGAGGCTCGCGCGCAGCTTTTTGTTGGGAGCCACTTCAGGCAGCGTGAGCCCGCGCAAAAGCGAGTCTGCATAAAAACCGGTGCCGCCCACAACGATTGGTATTTTGTTATTTTGCAAAATACTAGAACAAGCTTCCGTTCCCATTTTCTTATACTCGCCGGCGCTAAATTTTTTTGCCGGGTTTTGAAAGGAGACCAGGTGGTGAGGCACCGTCCGTAGCTCCTGCGTGTTTGGTGCTCGGGAGATGACCTCCATACCCTTATATATTTGCCGCGAGTCGGCGCAGACGATCTCGCCCCCGAGCTTTTGCGCCAAAAAGAGCCCAAGGGCGGATTTCCCCGAGGCGGTCGGCCCCACAATTGCTATCACTTTCGGCTTCACCTCGACACTTTTACATTGTTTGTATAAAAAGTGAAGGGAGTCGGCCAAGAGCTCGTTCGTCGCCGTCGCTCCTTACTCCTCTCGGCCCTGCTCGCACGACCTAGCCTGCTGGCTAGGTGCCCGCGCTCGCTTTCGACTCCCGTCCCGGCAAGAACAGTAAAGGCCAAGAGATATACTCTTGGCCTAACTGTATCTAGTGCCGGAGAAGGGAGTCGAACCCTTATCCCTTTCGAGACACGATTTTGAGTCGTGCGCGTATACCAATTCCGCCACTCCGGCATCTGCATATGCTAGAATATCTCGTATGGCACAGTTTTACAACGACTCGATTTTCTGGATAGAGGTAGACAAAATCAAGCCCAACCCATACCAGCCCCGTAGAGAATTTGATGAAGCGAAGCTCCAAGACCTCGCGCGCTCGATCCGCCAGTATGGTGTGATCCAGCCGCTCACGGTTACCCGCCACGAATTTACTAAAGACGACGGCGGCATCGGGGTAGAGTATGAACTCGTGGCGGGAGAGCGAAGGTTGCGCGCATCAAAACTCGCGGGCATCGCGAGTGTGCCGGCGCTCATCCAAGACGATTTCCTCGACGACAAGACCAAGCTCGAAATCGCTATCATCGAAAACTTGCAGCGCGAAGACTTAAACGCGATAGACCGCGCCAAGGCGTTTGAAAAGCTCGTCAAAGAGTTTGGCTTTAAGCACACGCAGATCGCCGAGAAGGTGGGCAAGAGCCGCGAGTATGTATCGAACACCCTGCGTCTTTTGATGATGCCCGAGGAGATGCAACAGGCGCTCTCGGACGGCAAAATAACCGAGGGTCATGCGCGGCCGCTCCTTATGCTCATCGACAAACCCGCAGAGCAGAACACGCTCTTTCGGGAGATTATGCTTAAGCGCCTCACCGTGCGCGACTCGGAGTCTATCGCGCGCCGCATAGCGGCAGACCGCGTGCGCAAAAAGGAGTATCTCTACAGCCCCGAAGTGCTCGATATGGAAAAGAAGCTCACCGAGGCGCTCGGCACACGCGTCGTGATCGAGGTAAAAGAGCACGGCGGCAAACTCGCCATCGACTTTATGGGCGAAGATGATCTGCGCGTTCTCTTTGCGCAAATTGCAGCAAATATTAATGCAGCACAAAATCTTTCGGCAAAACAATCAGATTCCGGGTACGCTGATTTATCTGCTGATAAATCAGCTGAAGTGCTCGCCTCGCCAGGCTCGCAGTCCCCTCCATCTGATGTTTTTCCTTCGGCTGAAAATATAGAGGAGCTCGACGATCGCACCAACCTCGAAAAGATCAAAGACGAAAATACATTCGACCCAAACAGCTTCTCCCTTTAGCCTTTGTGGTTGTTTTGGCGGTTATTTTTCTGCGCCTGTTCTATCACATTGCGGATGTGGCGGCGGGCAACAGAGGTCTTTGCAAGAGAGAGCCACTTCTCTTTAGGGGCGGATGATTTGCGCGTCTCTATCTCAACAATGTCGCCGTTGTGGAGCTCGGTGTCGAGCGAGACCATTTTGCCGTTAACCTTGGCGCCGAAGATATGGTCGCCAATGTCGGTGTGGATCGCGTAGGCAAAATCAATCGGGCTTGAATGAGCCGGCAGGTCGACCGTGTCTCCCTTGGGGGTAAAGACGAACACGTGGTGCGTAAACAGGTCGCTTTTTAGGGTATTTTCAAAATCAGGATCATCCTCGGCCTCATCAAGCTGAGCGAGCCACTCGGGGGCCTGCGGCACGCCGTAGCGCGCAGGTTTTTTCTCTAACTCAACATTCTGCTGAGTCGAAACGCCTCGTGCAAAACCCGGGAGCAAACTCTTTACCCAATCGAGGCTCGATGACTTGCGGTTTCTACCAGACTTTTCTTTGTAGACCACGTGCGCGGCTATACCAAACTGCGCCGCTTGGTGCATCTCGTGTGTGCGGATCTGCACCTCGACGATGCCGCCGTCGCCGGCAAATACGGTGGTGTGGAGGCTCTTGTAGCCGTTTGGTTTGGGGAAGGCGATGTAGTCTTTAATTTTGTTGGGGAGAGGCTGCCAAAGATTGTTGACTATCCCGAGCACGCGGTAGCAGTCGGCAACCGAGTCGACCACGATGCGGATAGCGGCGATGTCATGCACTTTACTGATATCGCCGCCTTTGCGTTTGAGTTTTTGCCAGAGGCTCCAAAGGCCTTTAACGCGCGAGTCTGTCTCAAACGAGGTAATTTCGTCTTTTGCAAGTTCTTTTTTAAGCGCGCGGGTCATCGCTTCGAGGCGCTCCTCGGTCTCTTTCGATTTTTCGCTCAAGAGTTTGGTGGCCTCGGCAAACTCCTCGGGGTAGGCATATTTAAACGCCAAATCCTCGAGCTCTTTGCGCACGACACCCATACCGAGGCGGTGGGCTATGGCGGCATAGATCTCTATGGTCTCAAGCGCGATACGCTGGCGCTTTTTTTCGGGCACGTGCTCGAGCGTCTTCATATTGTGGAGCCGGTCCATCAGCTTGATGATGAGCACGCGCACATCTTGGCCGGTGGCAACAAGGAGTTTGCGCAAGCTCTCGCGGTGGCGCTCGCGGCCTTGGTATTTGAAGCGACCAAGCTTAGTGACGCCCTCAACCAAAAAGCGCACTTCTTTGCCGAACTCGGCTTCAATGGTTTCGGGTTTTACGTTTACATCCTCGATTGAGTCGTGGAGAAAACCCGCAGCAACTACCTTGGCGCTCATACCGAGGTTGGCCAAGCCGCGAGCTGTCTCGAACAAATGGATGAAGTAAGGCTCGCCGGAGAGGCGCTTGTGGTCTTTGTGAGCCTCCTGTGCAAAATTGTAGGCCTTTTCGACAAGCCCAATATCCTCCTTGGAGGGGGAGCTCATCAAATCGAGTATCTCCTTAATCGGGGGCATATCCCAATACTACTCCGCCTTTTTCTTTTTTGCGAAGCCGCGGCGTTTCTTTTCTTCTTTTAGGATTTCGAGGGCGCGCGGCAGGTCGATGGTGTAGACATCGTCCACTTTAAGCGAGCGGAAGTCGGCTTTAGGCTTCGTGAGGAGTGCAATATACGGCCCGAAGCGCCCGGTGTTAGCTACTATTTCTACACCGCTTTCAGGGTGCACACCAAGTGTACGAGGGAGCGCCAAATATTTGAGCGCCTCTTCGAGTGTTAGAGTTTCCGGATCTTTTTCTTTCGGGATAGATGCACGTCGAGGCTTGTTTTTGCTCTTGCTGCCTTTGCCGGTCGGCGTCTCGCCTACCTGCACATACGGGCCAAAGCGCCCCGTGAGGATATAAATCGGCTCGCCGTTTTCAGGATAGGTCCCGATCGGTTTTGGCGGCTCGTTTGAAATCACTTCGCCCAATTCGGTTCGCGCACCCAAGCAGTCGGGGAAGTTTGAGCAGCTCATAAACTTGCCTTGGCGCGAGAGCTTAAACACCATCGGTTTGCCGCAGATAGGGCAGGTAAACTCTTTGGGTGCGGGCCCCAGGTCGGTGATTTTGCCGGCTTCTTTGTCTTTTATTTTTACCTCTTTGAGGAACGGCGTATAAAAATCTTTGAGTGTTTTTGCATACTCGCGCGTGCCGTTTGCGATGTCGTCTAGCTCGTCTTCCATCTCGGCGGTAAAGGTGTCGCTGATGTAGGTGGGAAAGTTGTCTTCGAGGAAGGTCGACACCACGTCGCCCGTATCGGTGGGGCTCAGTGAGCGGCCCTCTTTAACCACGTAGCCGCGGTCTTGGAGCGTTTTCATAATCGACGCATAGGTCGACGGGCGGCCGATGCCGCGCTTCTCGAGCTCTTTGATGAGCCCCGCTTCGGTGTAGCGCGGCGGAGGCGTAGTCTGCTTTTCTTCGCTCTTTACGTCAATCACGTGGAGCTTCTCGCCCGCAACTACTTTTGGCAGTTCTACATCTTCGCCGCGAGCAGCCGGGTCGGCTTTGAGCCATCCGTCAAAGAGTACGCGCGAGCCGTTTGCAGTAAAAGCAAACTCCTCCGCCTTTTTTTCAGCGTTGTCAGGTTTCTCACCGTTAAAGGCGAGCACATATGCAGCAAAATCTGTTTCAGCTTGCTCGGCGTTCTCATCGTCTGCAGCGTAACCTTGGGCGTGTGTTTGCTCGTAGGCGGCAATTTTTGTCTCTGGCTGCGAGACAATTTTGGTGCGCAAAATCTGTGCGTCTGCCATTTGGCTTGAGACGGCGCGTGCCCAAATGAGTTGATAGAGTTTCTTTTGCTCATCGGTAGTGCCCGCCGACTCCTTTTCTACATGTGTTGGGCGCACTGCTTCGTGCGCCTCCTGTGCGTTTTTCGACTTGGTGGCATAGGTGCGTGCGTTTGCATACTGCTTGCCGTATTTCTTTTCAATAAGTGCAAGCATTGAGGCCTGGGCAGGGGCGCCCAAGTTAGTAGAGTCGGTACGCATATAGGTGATATGCCCGGCCTCATAGAGCTTTTGTGCGATGCGCATCGTATTAGCAGGCGAGTAGCCAAGTCGCGAGCTTGCCGTTTGCTGCAAGGTTGATGTGGTAAACGGCGCGCGCGCGCTGCGCTTTGCTTCGGTCTCATTAACGCTCTTAACGGTGAGTCCTTCTTTCTTAACAATATCTATAACGCGGTCGACATCTCCTTTTTCGGCGAGGTCGCGGTTAGCCGTGACGGTAAGTGGAGTTTTGCCCGGAGTTTGGGTGTATGCGGTGACCACGTGATAGGTCTGGGCCTTAAAGGCGCGGATCTCGCGCTCGCGCTCCATAATGATGCGCA
>Ga0172379_10003678_pt1 | contig 23969 bp, 17 predicted proteins | sample GrowelOW334metaG_FD_119756 | JGI IMG/M metagenome (GOLD analysis project Ga0172379, IMG submission 119756) | Groundwater microbial communities from an aquifer near a municipal landfill in Southern Ontario, Canada - Groundwater well OW334 metaG | ecosystem: Environmental > Aquatic > Deep...
CTGCGGCGGCATACCGAAGATGAAAACGATGCGAGGGCAGAGGGTGAAACTTAACCAGCGGACCGCTCATTGAACGAATGCACTAGGCCCCCACATGTTGCCGTCGTTTGTCAGCCATTGCCCGCGGTTGATGAGCCGCGTTGAGCCGTCCACAAAACTAACGGGGGCCTGGTCCCTCAACTTCATGTTCGTGTTGAACGGATCGTTCGGATTATCGCGACCGTGGTGAAAGATGAAGTTGTTGCAGACTATGGTTTGGGCAGAAGTGAACAGACCGAGGTTGCTCTCATTGATCCCATCGCCGTCCGTGTCATAATTAATGGACCAGCTAGGGTTGGCGGGGGAATAGATCACGATGTTCGTGGATTCGCCAACCAAGAAAGTGCTGGCTTTGAGCCTTATTAGCCGCATCGAACCACCGTTCGCGGCTGCCACATTCCAATACCGGATCACTTGGCCAAAGTTTGGAGCGCTTGATGCGCCGCCCAAGCCGGCCTTCCATAGCGCGGGGCACCCGAGCTTGTTCTCCCAATCGTTCGCCACGTTTGTGCGCACGTAGAGGTATCGGGACAGCTGTGTCCGCCAGTCAGGGGCTTGGGTTAGTCCTGCCAGAGGGGTCCCGGTCATGTTGTATGCGTATGGGGGCAGGGCGTCCTCGTGATCGCCCGCATACATGATCAGAGCCAGACCAATCTGCCTTTTGCTGCTCATGCACTTCGTTGTCCTTGCACTTGCCTTGGCCTTGGCCAGGGCGGGGAGGAGCATGCTGGCCAGAATCGCGATGATGGCGATGACGACGAGAAGTTCAATGAGGGTAAACGCAAGACATCTCTTCAGTTTCATAGGCATACGGGCATCGGGCGCAGACTAGGCGCGGTTCGCGGCATCGTCAACCAGTAGTTGGCCGGATTTCAACGATCAGACATGGCTTCCGCAGGGCTCAATCGAATGGGGGAAAGCAATAAAACTAGGGCACCGTCCGTCCGGTTTTTCCTTCGACGCAGGGACCGGAGGGAGTGGTTGCCGTCCACGCTCACTTGCCGCCGCCGGCCTGCTTGTTCTTCCATGGTTGGTCGGGAAACTTCTCCGGGAGCTTGAATGCTTGCGGGGCGGGCTTTGCGAGTGTGAGTTCCGGGTCACTGGAGTCAGCGGGGGCCGTGCCGGGGGCGGCCATGTCGCCTTTCCAAGACGCGATGCGCGCCTGGAGACCGTGGTGTTCGGCGGTCTTTTTGTCGCCCGAGCGCATGTAGAAGAGGGAGAGATTGGTGTGGACGAGTTGCTCGTGCGGGCGCATTTGCTCGGCTTTGTGGCCTTCCGCGATGGCAGTGGCAAACTCGCCTTTCCGGCAATACGCCATCCCAAGCGAGAGTTGTGCATCGAAATGCGCAGGGTCGGCGGCCAGCAAGGCGCGCAGGCCGGCGATGGCGGTGTCGTAATCGCCCTGGCTGAAGGCGAACATGGCGTCGTCGTATTGGGCCTGGAGTTCGGGCATCACTGGGAGGAAGCGTAGGCGGGGAAGGGGAGGACGGCAAGGCGGGGAGATGCTTTGGCCCGTCAATCAGCCATCACTGAGCTGTGGAGGCTGGACGTGCCCGGGCTGCCTTGTGTGAGTGCAGTCAGACTCCTCCCGGCCGGCAATTTCATTGCATTCGATGGTGGTTTGGCCGCGCTGCTGTGGTAAAACCGGGCTGTGAGACATTTTGCCCTGCTCATTGCAGCACTCCTTGCCGGGCTGACTTCAGGTGGTTTCGCCGCCGGGCTGACTTATCCCATCGTCGGCACAGGTCAGAACCAGTCTTACGACAACACGCGCGTCATGGCCGCGCCGAATCCGGGGCAGCCGTTTTATGGTCAGGACGCGCAGCACCCGGGCAACAAGCCCGCCTACCGCGACAATGGCGACGGCACGGTGTCGGATTTGGTCACCGGTCTCACCTGGGTGCGCGAGCGCGGCCCGAAAATGTCGTGGGCCGATGCGGTTGCCGGCGCGCAGAAGTGCCGGACCGGCGGTCATGCCGACTGGCGCATGCCGTCGATCAAGGAGCTTTACTCGCTCATCCAGTTTACCGGCGAATGCAGGGGGGCGACCGGCCTGAAGCCGTTTCTCGACACGAATTTTTTCCGGTTCACCTATGGCGACATCTCACGCGGCGAGCGGATGATCGACTGCCAGGACTGGAGCGCGACGGAATACGTCCGCACGACGATGAACAATGATGCCACGGTGTTCGGAGTGAACTTCGCGGATGGGCGCATCAAGGGGTATCCAAAATTCGAACCGCGCCGGCGCGTTCCAAACAGGCTGTTCGTCCGCTACGTTCGCGGCAATGCGGCCTACGGAAAAAACGATTTTCTGGACAACGCCGACGGCACGGTCACCGACCGGGCGACGGGCCTGATGTGGTCCAAAGCTGACAGCAGCCAGGGCATGAACTGGCAGCAGGCCCTGGCCTGGGTGCAGAAGCTGAACGCGACGAACTGCATGGGGCACAGCGACTGGCGCCTGCCCAGCGCGAAGGAATTGCAGAGCATCGCCGACTACTCGGCCGTGCCAGCCATCGCGCCCGTGTTTCAGATCAGCAGGCTGCCGGACGGCGAGCACCCGTTTTTCTGGACGGGCACGACGCATCTGGACGGGCCGCCGGGTCGCGCAGGCGAGGCGGCGGTTTACGTGTGCTTCGGTCGTGCCCTGGGCTGGATGCAGTTTCCGCCCGGGGTTGGGCAATTCCGGCTGGTGGATGTTCATGGAGCCGGAGCCCAGCGCAGCGATCCCAAGGCCGGTGATCCGGGCGCGTTTCCCCACGGACGCGGGCCGCAGGGCGATGTGATCCGAATCCGCAATTTCGTCCGGTGCGTCCGCGATTCCGGGAAATGAAGCGTCGGTGCGTCATGATTCGTTGACGGGGATCAATTCAAGATGGAAGCATTCATGCCACACGTTTCCCCGGTCATGTCATCATGAAGAGGCGTTTCTTCAAAATCATTGCCTGTGAAATCGCAGTCCGGGAGATCAGCTTTGTCGCGTCGCAGTCGCCGCATCTGGTGGACATGGAGTTTCTCACCCAGGGTCTGCATGACAATCCGTCGGCGGGATGCGGCGAGATCCAGCGGCGCATCGACGCCGTTCCCGCCGGCAAATACGACGCCATCCTGCTCGGCTACGGTTTGTGCGGGAACATCCTGAGGGGGATCAGGCCGCGTCACACGCCGCTGGTCATCCCGCGTGCGCACGATTGCATCACGTTCTTTCTGGGTTCCAAGGAGCGCTACCAGCAGCGCCAGGCCGGTCATGTTGGCTCCTACTATTACTCGTCCGGCTGGCTGGAGTGCCGTCAACGGCGGGGTGAAAACTCGCCACCTGTGGGCATCATGGCCATGCCCATGCGGGCCGGCGCGGCGCAATCAACCGACTCCATCCGCAGCGAGATGATCCGGAAATATGGCGAGGACGGCGCGGCCTATCTGCTGGAGATGATGAGCGAGTGGACGCAGCACTACACTCACGGCGCGCTGATCGAATTCGACTTCACCCGTGTTCTCGGACTGGGCGAGCAGGTGCGGGCGATCTGCAGGGAGCGCGGCTGGGAGTTTGAGGAGGTCAACGGCGATCTGGGACTGCTCCGCCGCTGGGTCATTGGCGAATGGAATGAGAAGGATTTTCTCGTGGTCCAGCCGGAGCAGCAGATAGCGCCATGTCACGACGAGAGGATCATTCTGGCCGAAGCTGCGGGTCAGCCTGGAAAGCCCATGGCTTCCACGTAGATTTCCTGGAAGAGAGGGTCTTCGTTCAAGGGAACGTGCTGGATGCGCCGTCGGATGGCGGCGTGGGAGCCGTCGTGATCGTGCAGGCTGAAGAGCGCGAGCTTCGCGCCGAGCAGCGCGGTGTTGCCGGCGGGAACCACTTTCTCAGGTGGCAGTTCGATCAGCCCGATGCGCCGGGCGCTGGCGCGGTTGATGTAGTTGCCAAACGCTCCCGCCAGATAGAGGCGTGACACATCCTCCAGTCGCGCGCCCCATTGCTGGACCAGGATGCGCAGTCCGGCGGCGATCGCTCCCTTGGCCAGTTGCAGTTCGCGCACGTCCGCCTGGGTGATCGATACGGGTGGTGCCAATGGAAAGCCTTCCGCTCCGGACATGCGTCCGCTGGGCTGAATCCGCCCGATCTCCAGCCCGGCGGCAATGGCGTCCACCAGGCCGCTGCCGCAGATGCCGCGGGGCTCGACGTTTCCCAGCACGCGACAGCGCACTTCACCGTCAGAGACGTTCACCTCCGAGATTGCGCCGGTGGCGGCGCGCATGCCCATCGAGATGCGCGCACCTTCAAACGCCGGACCCGCCGCGGTGGAAGCACAGAGCAGACGGTCGCGGTTGCCGACGACCATCTCGCCGTTGGTGCCCAGGTCCACCAGCGCGACGAGCGCCTCGCTCTCGTGAAGGCGCGTGGCCAGCACGCCGGCAAGAATGTCGCTGCCGACGAAGCTCCCGAGACACGGCAGAAACCGCACGGTGGCCGCGCTGGCGGTGCGCCAGCCGAGTTCCTCGGTCGAGAAAATCCGCAAGCCGCCGTCCGCCGGCTCGAAAGGGTGGCGGGACAGCGGTTCGACGGTCACATCGCAGAAGAGGTGGTGCATGACCGTGTTGCCCACGATCACCACCTCGCTCAACTCATGTTCGCGTCCATGCGCGGTGGAGAGCAATTCCTCGATGAGATGACCGATCTGCTTGCGGATGAGCCTCACCAGAGTCGTCTGCCCATCCTCGTGCGAGGCGAAGTCAATCCGGCTCATGATGTCCGCACCGTGCCGTCCCTGGGCGTTCAACGCGGTGCGGACGGCCAGCACATGGCCGGTGCGCCGGTCGAGCAACTGCGCGACAACGGTCGTGGTGCCGAGGTCCACCGCCACGCCCAGGCCCTCCTGCGGCGTGAATGCAAAGGCAGTGTCATCGGCCAGGATCGTCGCCTCCCACTGGGCGAGTTCCAGCGTCAGGTCGCCCCTGGCCCGGGCGCGGCAGGAAAGCCGCCAGCCGGCGGCGAGTTCATCGGCGGGAAGCAGCGCGCAGTCTTCAGCGGACACCTCCACGTCACCGGCCAGCACCTTGACGCGGCAGCCCTTGCACCGACCGCGTCCGCCGCAGGGAAACTCGACGCCCTGCGCGAAAAGCACGTCCTGCAGGGACGCCCCGGGCTGGACAGCGAGCGTCTTTCCAAGCGGGAGAAGCTGGATGTGGACGGGATCGTTCATGGCCCGGACCTTCAGCACGACGCCGACCGCGAATACTCGGCAAAGGCCCGCACGTTCTCCGGCGGTGTGTCGCGCGGAATTTCGCAGCCGGCTCCGATGATGTAGCGCGCGCCGGCCTGGCGATGGCATTCGGCGAGGGCGGCCTGAACTTCGTCGCGGCGGCTGTTGCGCACGATGGTGACGGGATTGACGTTTCCGAGCAGGACCTGCTGCGGCCCCATCTGCAATCGGGCCTCGGCCAGGGGCGCAAGCGAGTCGAGGTCCACGACTTCGCAGCCCAGGCGGCCGATGCCGGCCAGCGCGAAACGCGTATTGCCGCAGATGTGCAGCCGCGTGCGCGCGCCGAGGGCGTGCAGGCCATCGATCAGCTTCTTCTCATAGGGCCAGACGAACTCCTCGTAGATTTGCGGCCCCACCAGCGACGCCGCCGCATCGCCCACGCCGATCATGTCCACGCCCGCCGCCACCTGCTCGCGTCCGAACCGCAGGGCCATCGCGACGCAGAATTCGAACAGATCGCGCACGAACTGCGGGTCGTCGTAAAAATCGAGCATCAGCGTGTTGATCCCGCGCAGGTCGGCGGCCTCGGCGCACGGGCCCTCCACCCAGCCTTCGATCAGCTTTTCCCCGCGCAGCTTCTCCTTGAACAGCGCGATGGCCCGGAGGCTGTTGTGCATCCGGCCGCCGCCGAGCGGATCGGGGATTTTCAACCGGATGAGCGCGGACTTCTCGCCAAGCAGCGCCTCCGTCTCGACCATCGCGGCGGGGGAGTTTTCAAAGTGCTCGACCACGGCCCCGCAGTCGCCGGCCTCACGGGCCGGGTCCGACATCGTGTTCACGTAGTCGAAGTCAAACTCCTCGGCCACCCGCATCTGGCCTTCGACCAGCACGCGATAATCGTTCGCGTAATCACGATATTTTGCGCCGAGCAGGTCGGCGGCGAACTGCATGGTGATCGGCATCACCGGCAGCCGGTCCACCGGACGGCCTTCGAGCTGGGCAAGGATGCGTTCGCGGCTGTTCATGATGGGCGTTTCGCTATTGGAGTGATGGAAGGACGATTTCGCCCCGGGACTGCGCGGCGATGTTCTCGTAGCTGCCGTAGAATTCCGAGTTGCAGTCGAGCCAGAGCACGAGGCGGTGCCGGTCCTCCGCCGACAGCGTCACGCCCTGGTGCGGCGAATCAAGGTAGCGCAGCAACGCGGACGCCCGCGCACCAAACCGGCCGGCAATGCTGCGCGCCCCGCCATGAACCGGATCCTTGATCGAGCCGTTGCCGACGCTGAAATAGAAGCCGTATTTGGCGGCGAGATTCTGGTAGGAACGCGTCCAGCCCAGCTTGCCTTCGACGATGCCCCGCAAATCCGGCGTCTGCTTCCCCTGGTGGCAGCTCACGCAGTTCCGGTCGAGCACCGGCTGCACGAGACGCACGAAGCTGAAGGGATTCGCGCCCGCCACCTCGGGCTTGATGGGCGAGGGCGCGCGGCGCATGGCCAGCGGCTGTGTCAGCCGCACGCGCGGCGCCTCGTGGCGCTGCTCGTGGCAGCCGACGCACGTCATCTGCTCGCCCTTGTGGACATAAGTCGCCGAGCGCATGGACTGCACGGCCAGGCCGCCGGCATCCAGCGCCTGGAAGTAAACCGCCTTTTCCACCGGCGCCTCGAAGTAGGCGCTGCCGTCCGCCTCCACCGGCACCGTGCCGAGCACTCCGCGCGCGTTGGTCTGGTCGGCGATTCCGATGCGCGGCACGTTCGGCGCGGGCGTGCTTTTGGGCAGGACTTGGATGATGCGCAGCGCGGTGATCTTCGTGTCCGCCGGCCATTTGAAATCACTGTCATACACGTTCATCACCGCGATGGTCGCGGGCCGCTTTGCGTCCGATCCTGCCTGCGCTGCGGCTGTCTGCGTGGTGCTGTCCGGGATGACCGGCGGCAGGGGACGCGCCTGCAGGGGCATCGGGCTGACGCAGGAGATTGCGGGATCGCGGTAGATCAGCTCCTTGTTGCCGAAGCGGTCCATCCAGTAGATGCCGCGGTTTGTCACCGACGGATCATACACGCAGAGGAAGTCGTCTTCGCTCAACGGCCACGGGGTGCCATAAATCATGACCGGCCGGATGCCGTCCTTCGGCGTCTCGGCTTCGGGGTAGGGCACCTCGGGTGTGAGCCGCGTGAGCTGGGATTCCGCGCCGTCGTCCGGCACGCGCGGATCAAGGATGACCAGCGAGCCGAAGGCATGCCCGTGGTGCGCGCCGGCGGTGGCGACAAATTTCTGCGAACCGGGAATGGCCCGCAGATCCATCTCCATCCACGGGCGGCGCTCGCGCACCTGCGGATAATTGCCGTGGATGGCACGCGGATCGGTGCCATCGGGCCGGCAGGTCCACGGGTGGTGGGCGATGTTCGTGTCGCGGTCCACATAGTCCCAGCGCGTGTAGATGATCATCCCGTCGTGCGTGATGCTCGGCTGCCACTCGTGCGTCTCGTGGAAGCTGAGGCAGATCACGTCGCTGCCGTCCACAGCCATGCCATGCAGCGTGTAGGTCGGGCAGTGCCGTCCGCAGCGCAGGAAGCCGCCGCGCCGCTCGCTGACGAAGGTGATGCGCCCGCCGGGAAGGAAGCACGGATCAAAATCATTCCAGGGACCGTCGGTCAATTGCGTCAGGCCTCGGCCGTCCGAGTTCACCTTGAAGATGTGGTGGCTTGCGGTTGGGCTCCATTCGAGTTCCTTGCCCTTTCCCTCCGTCCACGCAAAGAGGATGGTCTTCCCGTCGAACGAGATTTCCGGCGACAGGAACGCGCCGCCTTCGAGCTTGCGGCCCTTGAGCCGGCCTTGTTGGACCGTCGCACCGGCGAGCAAGTTCACGAGCCCCGGCTGCGGCCCGAACGGTTCGGTGAGCGCGAGCAGGCGGCCGCCGGGCTTCGCATAGAAGCCGTAGAACTGGTCCACCATGTGGAAGACGCCCACGGAATCGTGGCGTGTGATGAAGAGCAGATGGTTGATCTCGCGCAGCAGCGGATTGCAGAACGCGACTTCGCGCACGATCCGGCGGGTTTCGAGGAAAAGAGCCCTGACCTCGGCAGGTGGAGCGGACGCCGGAAGCGCCTCGGTGCGCGCGGCAAGCTCACGAAGTCTGGCCGCGAGCGGAGCGAGACGGCTGGCATCGGCCTTGGGCTGGAGACGCGCGGCGAGTTTCAGACCGCGCTGGATGGCCTCACGCGTCTGCGGCAGGCCGGCCCCCTCGCGTTGCAGCCAGTCCGCTTCAATGAGCGGGCGCAACTGCCCGCCCACAGGCAGCCCTTTGTCCGGCACGGCCCTGGCGGGCGGCGGGAGCGCCAGCGCAAGGACCAGCACCAGCAGCGCGGCAGTTTGGCTGACTGAGAGCGTGAGCCTTCTCAGGAGCCCGAGGATGAGCGATTCAGAGTTTTGCATAACGGTTTCAGGCTCACGTCTTGATTTTCACCACACTTGCGCCTGATCCGCTGGTTGAACCTGCCCGCGCCGGCGACAGTCACTGCGCAATGATCTCGATGTCTTTGAACCACACGTCGCAGTCCTGGCCACCGTGAAGCTGGAGGGCGAACCTGCCCTCGCTCCGGCCCGGGTCGTCCTGCAACTCCGCGCTCTTGATGCCGTTGACATGGACGACAATGTGACCGCCGTGCGCGGCCACGGTCATCTCGTTCCATTCGCCAGGCTTGAACCACCGTTTGACATCCTCGGGCGTCGGATGGCTCACCCACGCGCGACCGCCGGTTTCGTAGAGGCCGCCCGCATCCTTGGTCGCGTCGATCTCGGCCTGGAAACCGCTGACGCCGCTGAACCCCTTTTCCTCGATGCGGAAGTAAAGGCCGCTGTTGCCCTTCAACGCCTTGTATTTCAGGCGCACGGTGAAGTCCTTGTAGGATTTGTCGGTGACGAGATGGCCGAACTCCTTTTCGGCCTTCATGTGAGACGCGTGAATCGCCGCGTCGGTGATTTCCCATCCGCCCTTGCCGATGATGTGCCAGCCGTTGAGCGTCCTGCCGTCCCAGAGCGGCATCCACGTTTCTGCGGCTCGGATCGACAGGCACGCGACAATGAGAGCGAGGGTGGGGAAGAATGCGTTGGATGCCTTCATAGGTTGTGTTTCACAGTGTCACTAAGCCGGGACCAGTCCGATAGCATTGATTTGAATCAACAAAAGCATCCCATGCCCGATCCTTGACGCGCTTCACTGAATCTCCGGCATCCGGATGGACTGGCCGGCGCACTGCCGGGCCTGCTCGGCGGGATCGTAGCTGCCGTGGAAAACGGCGTTGAGATCGATCCACGTCTTCACATCACATCCGGCGGGTTCTTCGACGGCAGAGCGCCCTTGTCCGGGAACGTGACGGGCGAGTCTTTCATCAGGTCGGCGAACGCGGTGACGCCCGCGGCGAACGCGAGCAGGACGACAAGGTGCTCCGGCCCGACGCGGCGGCGTGAGCAAAGGATGCTTTTCATGGGTTGGTTATGACGACACGGAAACCGACGTCGTGAACTTTCTGCCACGATTCAAACGCGCGGCGGACTGAGCTGCCGGCGTCGGCGGGGCGGTCGGCCCACGAGCCGCCCCGGGCGACTTTGCGCCCGGCGGCGCTCTCGTCGTTGCGGCCGTCGGCGTCGGTGTAGGGATAGGGGCGGTAGCTGGAGCGGGTCCACTCGCTGACGTTGCCGACCATGTCTCGCAGACCCCACGCGTTCGGCCCGGTCCGGCCGGTGTAGTCCACCACATGCCACTGGTCGCGGAAGCGCTCGTCGTGCAGCGGAAAGTTCATCTCAGGAGGATACTCGTAGCGCCGTGGCAGCGCGCTGGGGCCGTCGTATTTCATCCGGAACCAGCGCAGCGACTGGTCGGCGAGGTTGGCGAAGCGGCTGAAGTCGCTGTCCATCGTTCCATAGAAGAACTGCGTGCCGGTGCCGGCGCGGGCGGCCCATTCCCACTGCGCCTCGGTGGGCAGCGCCACGCGCTGGCCGGTCCTGCGGCCGAGCCACTCGCAGAACCGCATCGCTTTCTGCCACGAAACGCGCGCGACCGGCTGGTCGGGATGATTGGCGATGTGGCCGGGGACCGTGTGGTTCATGTAGTGCATGTCCGCGTAGCGCGTGTCGTGTTCCGGATCGAATCGCGCAAACTGGCCGTTGGACACTTCGGCGACGGACATCCAAAACGGCTCTTTGATTTTGACCTTCGCGCGCGGACGCTCGTCGGGCGCGCCATCGAGGCTGCCCATGACGAACTCACCCGCCGGAATCTGCACGAGTGGCAATTTGATGCCGTCGCCGAGGTCAATGACGCGCGGCGCGGCGGATGGGGCCGCCGTGACGCCCGCCGCTTTCAAACCGTCGGGCTTGACCGGCTCGGCTGGCGGCGGTGCGATGAACTTCACCGGCGTTCGCTTCTGAAAGACTTCTTCCGCAGCTTTGAACTCCGCCTCCGTATCGGTGTCGTTGTCGGCGAAAAGCCTGGACAGTTCGAGCCGCCGCTCCCGCTGGTCGCACTCGCACTGCGACTTCGGCGGGGCGGAGACGCCTGCCTTTGTTGCGGCGCGGGCGGACAGGTTGGGAGTGCCAAGCTTCGCCAGCTTCGGCGGATCCCAGGTGCCGATGCGCGGCACGTTCAAATCAATCCAGCAGTAGAGCTTTTCCCGCGCTTCGCGGCTCATGTCTGCCAGCTTCACGCCGTGATGACCCTTCTCCAACATCTGGACCAGCAGGCTCGTCGAGGCGTGGTATTCCATCGGCGTCAGCAGCGCCATGTCGCTCTCGACGCCGGCGCGGTGGATGTAGGGATGGAGCGTGTCGTAGGCGAGGTCGGGAGTCTTGAAGCACGGATTGCTGCGCGGTCCGACCGTTGCGGGCTTGTCGTGGCAGGCGACGCAATGCTTCTCCAACACTGGAAAGACCTCGTGCGCAAAGGAGAACGGCCGCGGCGGGCCATACCACGGCGCGAGCGGTTCGCTCTTGCGGTTGTCGGCGACCGCTCGTTGCAACGGCAGCGTCTCCATGCGTTTCTCGTGACAACCGACGCACGAGACGCGCTCGCCGGGCATGCCAACGAGCCAGCTGCGCATCAGTTGCACCGCGCGGCCTTCGCCGTCGAGCGGCTGGATCGAGACCGGCGTGTTCGCCGGAATCTGGAAACACGCGGAGCCGTCGGCCTCGACCTTTGCCGTGCCGAGAACGCGCTTTACGTCCCAGCCGGAGTTGATGCCGACGAGATCGAAGCCGGCTTTGTTGAGGTAGCCGAAGTGATAGGCGAAGACGCGCAGGTTTTTGACCGTGCCGCGCGGCACACCCTGCAACCCGGGGCCGCTGTGGATGTCGGCGATGTGGACCTCCGCCGTCCGGCTCTCCGGCACGACGCGGTCGGGAAGCACCGGCGGACGCGCGCGCGGCGCCAGCGGCTGCGGCTCGAAGAGCGCCGCGCCCGCGAATTCCGCAATCAGCGTCGCGTTGTCGAACACGTCCACGAGGTAAATGCCCCAGAGGCTCTGCGGCGTGGGTTTCATCGAGACGAGGAAATACTTGCTGCTGAGCGGGTGCGGGTGCGTGGTCAGCGAGGACAGCTCCTTGAGGTAATGATGGTTGATGATGGCGTCGCAGACCGTGCCCGCCACCGGCTTGCCTCGGCCGGGGATGAGCTGCAGGAAACCGGTCTGCTCCGCCGGCAGGATGTCCGGCGTCACCACGATGGGTTTGCCTTCTTCGCCCCATTCCTTCGATGCGGGCCGATGGCGGAACGGATACGCGCTGGCGAGCGCCGGGTCGAGCAGGGCCATCCGGCCGCAGTCGCCGTGATCGTGGTGGCCGCTGATGATGCCCACCAGCCGCGTCGGATGATCCGGCACGGGCCGGACAAAGCGCAGTGCGGTCGGAAACCACGAGTTGCTGCCGTAGAGCGCGAGCTGGCCGGTGCCGTCGGGATTCATGCTCATCCGCCGCCGCGAGAAATAATGCGGGATGTCGCTGTATTCCCAGCGCTGATACGACACTCGTCCGTCGTTGAGCACGATCGGGTCGTTGCCGTGGTCCTGGTCGAAGGACAGTTGCCGCAGCGTCCCCGTCTCCGGGTCCAGCAGATAGAGCGACGAAACCGGCTGATTGCCGTCCAGGCAGGGCACCCCGTGGTAATTCGCCGTTGAGGCCACAATGATTCGTCCGTTGGGGAGATAACAGGCGTCGAAAAAATCCAGGTCCGGATACGTTGCCGGCGTAACCTGGCGCGCCTCGCCGCCCCCGGATGGAATCTCATAGACCGCCCAGCGCCCGTTCCCGTCTATGCTGGAAAACAGCGCCCGCTGCGCGTCGAAATCCAGCCGCACGTCGCGCAGGATGCGCTTCGCCGGCGGCCGGTGGAGTGTTTGCAGCCGGGCTATGCCGCGCAGGTCCGTGAGCAGCGCGATTTCGTTGTCCCATCCGGTCCGGTTGGCCATGCTGGCGTGCGACAGGTAGTTGGCGGGGACAAAGCCGGTGCTGTCGCCGGGAGCGCGGCGCACCACCAGCAGCTTGTCGAAATCGAGCAGCGGATTGGCCAGCAGCACGGCCCGGACACCGGCCAGAAGCTGCTCGATCACGGCCGGCTCGGCCGGCCGGCCTTCCGCAAGCGACTTCAGCATGTCGGCGCGCCCCGCCTCAAACTTCGCCAGGGCTTTCCGATGAGTCGCGCCGTCGTATCGTCCCGGGAAAGTTTTCCCCAGATCCTCGACGGCAAGCCGCACCGCCCCGGGATTGACGCCGTTCAGCTGCGCGAGCTGCGCCCGCAACGCATCGAGCCGCACCCGTCCGGCGCGCTGCTCAGGGCTGAGACGCTTGAGTTTCACGCCGTCGGGCGATTCCAGCCGCAAGGCGCAGATGTGCGGGAAGGGGCCGTTGGACTGGATCACGATGCTGTGTGTGCCACGCTCGATGCGCAGCGTGCATTGCTTCTCCCATCTCGCGGTCTTCGTCTGCCAGCCGCCCGTCACGCCGGCAAAGCCCTTGTGCACCATCTTTCCGTCCACGCTGATTTCCACCGGTCGCGACTGTTGCGCCGCATAGAGCGCGAACACCGTGTAGTCGGCCGTGACGGGAAACTCGATGACATACTCCGCCCGGTCCGGCGCCGCGCCCCCATGCCAGATGCATGAGTGCCCGTCGGCATACGGCTGCCCCTCCAGGCTCACCCGCACGTTGCCGTCGTCGAAGTCCTTCGCTTCGATCGTGAACTCGTCCGCCGCCAGCGGTGCTGCGAGGCAGAGAAGGTGGACAAGGATGAACGAGGGTTTCATCCGGAGGTTATTGGATATTCGGCATCGGCAGGCCCGCGCCGGTGGATTGCCGGGCCTGCTCGGCGGGATCGTAGCTGCCGTGGAAAACGGCGTTGAGATCGATCCACGCCGCCAGCCGGCGCAGTTCGGAGCCGGTGAGTCGAACCCCCTCGTGACCGTTGCGGAGCAGTTTCATCAGGCGGCTGCCGAGCGCGCCGTAACGGCCGCCGGGCGGCGTTTCCTGAATCTGGTTGCGCTGGCCGAAGCGGGGCACCAGCACTTCGGCGGCGGCCTCGGGCGTCATCTTGCGGCCGGTGAGCTGGTCCGTTTTCCCGCACAACGCCCAGTAGGCGCGCGTGAATCCGTCCTGCGGCGTGCCGGTCAGGTCGGGGGCATGCGCGCCGTCGCTCCCGTGGCATTTCACGCAGTGCCGGTCAAGCACCGGCTGCACGACGCGCACGAAGGAAAACGGCTCGCCGCCCAGTTCGCCGGGTTCAATCCGGGACGGCGCGCGCGTCATGGCCAGCGGCTGCTGGCCGGTCTTCGACGGCACCTGCCGCCGCGGCTCGTGGCAGCCAACGCAAGACACCCGTTCGCCGGGCTGCACATAGGTGGTCGAGCGCATGGTTTGAAAGGCGAAACCGTCCGCGTCGAGCGCCTGCAGCAGCAGCGGCTTGTGCGCGGGCACTGTGAAGTGCGCCGAGCCGTCGGACTCGACTGGAACGGTGCCGAGGATGGCGCGCGCATTTTCCTCCCCGGCGCAGCCGATCAACGGCTGGTTCGCCAGCCATGTCGTCTTGGGAAAAATCTGGACGATGCGCAGTTCCTTGATGTGCCCGCGCGGGATCTGACCCAGGCCCTGATAGACATCCGTGACGATCATCTCGCCGGTGGGCGGCGCCTGCTCCGGCAGCACGCTGGCGAGCACCGGCGGCACCGGCTCGGGGCGTAGCGGCATGGGGCTGGTGCTGCTGATGAGCGGATCGCGATAGAGCAGTTCGCGGTTGCCGGCGGCATCCAGCAGATAGAGTCCGAGCGCGTTGTCCGGATTCGGATCGCGCATGTGCTCCCCTTCGAAGCGCAGCCGCTCCCGGCTGTAGGCAACGAGGAAATACTGTTCCGACAACGGCCACGGCGATTCGTAGTATTCCTCGATGCGGCTGGACTCCGCCTCCGGGAACGGCCCCGGCGTGAGGCGCGTGACGGCTTCGATGCGATTGTGATCCACCGACGGATCAAGGACGCAGACCGGCCCGCCGGTGATGGCGTGATGCGCCGACGCGATGAACACGATCTTGTGACTGCCCGGAATCGGCCTGGCCTGGAACGTGCAATGCGGGCTGGGCGCGGCATTGCCCCACACGGCGAGCGGATTCGTGCCGTCGGGCCGCGCCGCCCAGAGGTTCTGGTGCGTGACCGCGTCGCGGTCTATGTAATCCCAGCGCGCGAAAAGAATTTCACCCGAGTGCGCCACGGCAGGGAACCACTCGTTGACGTCGTTGAGCGAGAGGATGCCGAGGTTGCCGCCATCGGCATCCATCCGGTGCAGTGTGTAACTGTGCCAGCGTTTGCTGAAATTCGGGCCAAAGCAGCGGGAGTAGCTGCGCCTCCGCGTCGAAACAAACGCAAAGCCGCCGTCGGGCAGATAGCACGGCATCAGGTCATCGTAGGCGCCGCGGGTGAGCTGTCGCAGGCCCGTGCCATCGACGTTGATCTCGTAGAGATGGAAATACGCCTCGTCACCACCCTGTTCGTTCACCGGCAGCACGCGCGAATCCGGCGGCTGCAACGGCGTGGCAACATACGAAAAGGCGACACGCCGGGCATCGTAGGACAGCCGCGGTTCGAGAAAGCTGCCGGGCGGCAGCTGCGTGCCCGTGAGGTCCCGCGTGCGCAGCGAGTGGCCGGGATTCTCCAGTGTGAAAAGCCCGCCGCCGGGCCGCTGCCGCCAGCCGAAATACTGGCCGACCAGATGGCTGTAGCTCGGCGGAACGCGTTTGCAGAACAGGAGAGTGCGGAAGTTCAGCAGGGGATTGCCGAGGGCGATCGCACGCTTGTGCAGGCGGGTTTTCAGATAGTGCGTGCGCCAGTCCGCGAGGGTGACGGGTGCTTGCAACTCCGGCGGTGGTGCGCAGTGCAGATCGGCGGCAAGCCGGCGGGCGCTGGCCAGATGACGGGCCGTGGCGGCCTGATAGGCGGAGGAGGTGTCGGTGAGCTGGTCTTCGCGCCACCAGTCTTCGAGCACCAGCGCCAGCAGGTTGGAATCAGTCTTGGACGCAAGCGCAGGCGCGAGCCGCTGCAACTCACGGCGAAGCTCTTCACTAACCGGCGTAAATCGCGGCGGCGGCGGCCGGGGGGAGCCGAGCATCTCGTAATGCCAGCCGCCCGCGCCCTGCTGTTTCACGTCAAAACTCTGCGACGCCTGGAAGTGCGCGCCATCGGCATAGGTGACGAGCGGATCCCAATGCGTGGTATCGCAACTGATCTCGCCACGTTTGTGGATGATGAACCGCAGTGAATCACCCGCTTTCACGTCGAGGGTCACGTTCGGCTCCACGCCCCGCTCGTCCTTGCCGTCGATCTCCGCCTTCCACACTTCCCGTTCATTGAGCCGGATCAGCGCGCGGATGCCGTCGCCTGCGAGGTGACGTTTGAACACGCGTCCGCTGACCGTCACCCGCCCGCCCTGCGGGCAGACGAACCGGCGCACGCTCGGGGTGTCGGTGCCGGGGTGCTGCCAGTCGCGCCCGACGCGCGTCCAGTCCGGGCCGCTCCAGAAGGTCGAGCCATACCATTGCTCATCCCGGTGGGTCAGCGGTGTGAAGGTCGCGTCCGCCTTCTGCCCCGGGGACTGGGCCGGCAGAACGATGCCGGTGGCAAGCATCAGCAGCGCAAAAATTGGAAGCAGTGCTTTCGCGCGGACTTGCAGTCGGTTGTTCATAGCCGGGCTCAGTTGGCGACGTAATTCCGGATGAGGCGGATGTTTTCCAACGGCGTTTCCAGTGGCAGCGCACCGGTGCCCATCACGCAGTTGGTCCTGTCGCCGACGATTTGGAGCACGCGGTCGATGCCGCGGTAGATCCGCTCCGGTTCGTGGCAGGCCACGACGCCCGGGTCGAGGTTCACGCGGATCTTCACCTGCGGGTGCGTGCGCCAGACAGATTCGACGAACGCGGCCTGGTTGGTTTCGACGTTGCACACAAGGTAGCTGGTGCCGGTGGAGAGGATGTCGCCGAGGACCGGATAAGTGTCCCCGCCCATGATGCAGGGCACGGGGTGACCGAGGCATTCGGCGGCGATGTGGAGGATGCGCTTCAGCGCGGGTAGTTCGACATCGCGAAACAGGCGCGGCGAGAGGATGGGCGGTGCGGCGGCCGATTCAAAAAAGGCAACCTCCAGGCCGGCTGCGGCGACGGCGCGGCACAGGCCGGCCTGATTCTCCGCAAGTCGCATGAGCACCCTGGCCGTGTCCTCGGGGCGCAGCATGGCGTCCTCGCACAGATTGCTGATGCCTCGCAAATTGAACGCGATTGAAAAGGGGCCCGCCACGGGGATGCGCACATCGGCTTCGGGAAATTCGCGTTTCAGCCTCTGCCCGACGGCGATGACCATTGCGATGCGCCCGTCGCGCTGCGGATCGAACGGCTTCAGATCGAGACCCTCTTCAAGCGAGGAAAACAGCGGCTGGTGGATGGCCGGGATGGCGTCGCCCTCGCACGCCTCGATCTTTGCCCCGTAGGCCTCGGCTTCGAGATTGTAGATGTCGATGCCGACGGCAACGACCTGATGGCGGTATTCGAGATACGCCCGCCGGTGGCCTTCAAACATCAGCTCCGGGTCGCGGGAAACCTCCCAGGGCGTGCGCCCGACGAAGCGGGCCGCGTGTTCATACACGGCTGGCGTGAAGGCGATTTTCATGACTGTCTTCCACGGGAGCAGATGCTTCCGGCTTCACTGGCTCGAATCCGCAAGTCCGGCGGCAACGGCGCGGATAAAACCCGGCGAGGTTCCGCAGCAGCCGCCGATGAATCCGGCCCCGGCGGCGACCAGGGCCGGGACGTGCTTTGCGAACTCTTCGGGTGTCGTCCGATAAACCGTGCGATCCTGGACGAGTTCCGGGAGGCCCGCGTTGGCTTTCATCCAAAGCGGCAGTCCCGTGGCCGCGCGCAAGCGGCGGCATACGGTCACAAAGTCCGCGATGCCCCGGCCGCAGTTCGCGCCGATGACATCGGCACCCGCCTCCGCCAGCGACACGGCATCCTGTTCGGGCGTGGTGCCCATCATCGTCCGGTCGTGATTCTTGCCATGGTCGTAAACCATGCTGGCCACGACCGGCAGGCCGGTGGTTTTCGCAGCGGCGACGGCCAGCTTGGCCTCCTCAATGTCGCACATTGACTCGACCACGAGGGCGTCCGCGCCGGCTGCGGCAAGCGCCTGCGCCTGTTCGGTGAAGGCGGCGCTCATCTCATCCGGCGTGACGTCACCACTCATCAGCAGTTTGCCCGTCGGGCCGATGCTGGCAAAAACCTTTGCGCATGCACCGGTGGCGCGGCGGGAGATTTCCACGCCGCAGCGATTGATCTCCGCCACGCGTCCGGCGATGGCGGAATCCTGTTCAGCAAGCCGGATGCGGTTTGCGCCGAAGGTGTTGGTCAGGATGACGCGGCTGCCGGCCTCGACGTAACCCCGCGCCACCTCCTCAACGCTCCCGGGATGAGTCAGGTTCCATGCATCGGGAAATTCGCCGACAGCCAGGCCGCGCGCCTGCAGCTGGGTGCCCCACGCGCCGTCGGTGACGACCGGTCCGTGGGCGAGCAGATCGGCTAGGAGGGGATGCATGAGTGTCGTCGATGTGTCCTGTCAACCGACGGGCCGTCCGGTTGCAGCGCAGCGTGCGCTCATGCCGCGGCTCCTGTGTGAAGCTTTGCCAGCCCGACGACTCCCGGGGCGTTTTCGGAGTAGCCGTCCGCGCCGATGTCATCGGCGAATTTCTGCGTCACCGGTGCGCCGCCCACGAAGATTTTCACCTGGTCGCGCATGCCGGCGGTTTTGAATGCGTCAATGGTGAGCTTCATCGCGGGCATGGTGGTGGTGAGCAGGGCCGACAGTGCCACGATGTTGGCATTCTTCGATTTGACGGCCTCGATGAACTTTTCCGGGGAGACATTGACCCCGAGATCAATCACCTCGAACCCCCCGCCTTCCAGCATGGCCGACACCAGGTTCTTGCCGATGTCATGCAGGTCTCCGCGCACGGTGCCGACCACGACCTTCCCCAGCGGCTTGATCCCGCTCTTTACGAGCAACGGGCGGACCAGTTCCAGCGCCCCCTTCATCGCGCGGGCGGCGAGCAATAGCTCGGGCACAAAGTATTCGTTGCATTCGAACCGGCGGCCCACCTCGTCCATGGCGGGCACCATGTAGTCGTTTACCACCCTGATGGGTTCAATCCCGGCGGCGAGCGCCTGTTCGGTGATGGCGCGGGCGGCTGCTGCGTCGCCCCGGAGAACCGCTTCGTATAGAGGTTTAACGTCTTGCATAGGTTTGTTGACGACGACGGTTTCTTAGAAACTCAGGAGCAGCTGCCAGATGTAAGTGTTGCCGAGCGATTCCACATCGTTCCACACCTTCCGGATCAGGTCACGATCTCCGAATATCTCGGGCATTTCCTTCACTTTCACTTCCCACGGCAGGCAGACGCCGGGTTTCACGAGCGGCACGGGCTGCCCGCTCATGCCGGTTGCCTGCCGCCGGCTGATGAGCGACGTGGGCAGCTCGCACGGTGGCGTGGCGGCAAGCGGCGTTGACACGCCTGTCGAGTAGACGCCGTGCTCGCGGCAAACTTCGGTCATCACACGCAGATTCTCGACGCTGGTGTCGTCCTGCATGATCGCGCCCGCGTCCAGAATGTATCCGCCGTCGGCTGCAACTTCCTTGAGCACCCGGCGCGTGAAGTCCCGGACCTCCTCCGGCTTGCCGTAGCTCAACATCATGTTCGGGATTCCACCGCTGATGGCGAACTTGTCGTGCAGACGGCGATGAACCTCGAAGACATCGTCCCGGTCGCAGTGGAACACGATGCTGCGGTCGGGCAGCTCCCGGAACGTGTCGAAGTGATGCTTCCACTTGCCTTCGGCGTAAAACAGCGTCTGGTGGCCGTTTTTCCAGAACTCCTCGACGATGGGTTTGAGCGTCGGCCAGTAATGCGAGGCATACTGCCCAGGGTTCACAAACGGCACACAGCCGCGGTGCATCCAGAAACCAATGGGCACCTGCTTCGCCGGGTCGGCGGTGGTGAGCCCCACATGGCAGAGATGCGGCATGAGCGCCTCGCAGGCGGCCAGCACCTTTTTAGGCTGCGTGGCCATGTCCATCGTAAGGCCTATGTAGCCCCTCAGCTTGTCGGCGATGATGTCGAACGGCGCCTTGAAAATGCCGGCGATGGCCGAGACGGTGCCGCTCTCGGTGCGCATCCGCTGGATCTGCGGGCCGAACGCGTAAAAGTATTGCAGCATCGCCATGGAGCTCTTCACCAGCGCGAGGTTGTTCCGGTAGGTGGACGGCTCTCCGATTTTGCTCATCTCGCCGGAGACACGCGGCAGCCAGACGTTGTAAAGGAAGGCGGTTGGGTCCCGGATCAGCTCGTCGTATTCGTCATCGCGCATCCACGCCTCGCCTTCGGGCGGCTCGATGTAATTGAATCCGGAGGTGTGGGGGATGCCGATGCCCGGTATGCCGAAGTAGCGCAGCCCGGCCGCCTGAGCGAGGCCGGTCCAGACATAGACCATGTTCGGAACCACCGCGTCCCAGCCGTAGTCCTTTGCGGTCTTCACGGCGGCGTCGAACGCCTTGGTGTAATCGTGGCAGACCTCCTGGCAGGTGTAGCCGGCATACTTCGCGGTGAACTCGGCGACGAACGGACGGATGGGGACGCAGTCCGGCTTCTCGTTGCGCATCGCGGTGACGTAGCGCGCCAGACGCTGCTGGTAGAGTTGTTCAGTGTTCATCATGTTGCGCCCCGCGCCCGCCGCAGAACCTGCATGACCACCCGCAACAGGCTTCGCAGAGTGCCGCCAGTTTCCGCCGGAGTCTTCATTCGATCCTTGACCTCAATCAAAGAAACCCGGGATGCGCGGCATCAGCTTCGTGGGAGTCGATTTCCTCGTGCAGCTGCCATGTTTGAAAAGTCCATCGCGCGCGTAGAGGCGCTGTTGAAGGGGATGGTGTTTGATTGCCATGCCTGCGGACAGTGCGTCCTGCGGCAGACCGGACTCATCTGCCCGATGAGCTGTCCCAAGGGCCTGCGCAACGGCCCCTGCGGCGGCACGCTGCACGGCGAATGCGAGGTGTATCCTGACAAGCCCTGCGTCTGGGTGCGCATCCACGATCATGTCGGACGCAACTCGCTTGCGCGCCCCGACCTGCTGCCCTCGCCGGACGCCCGGCTTTACCGGACATCATCCTATCTCAACTTCCTCTCCGGCGAAGACACGCTGACGCGCGAGCCGCTGCCGTATCTGAAACTCGGCGCGAACCGCACGCTCCTGCCTTTGCAAACCGCATCAGGGCTCGAAGCGCGGCTCAAGGCCGGCGCGTTCGTCCGCACCTGTGAGTTGCGGGCGCCGCGCGGCACGGACTTCGCCGTCTTCCGCGAGCAGGCGATGCTTGTGCGGGGGCATGTTGATGCCGTCAATGCCACGGCCTACCTCAACGCCCGCCCGTCACTGCCCTCGCCGGTCGTCGCCGCAGAACTGATCAAGCTCGGCCTGGAACCGGTCTGCCAGTCCACCTGCCGCGATCACACGAAGACGACGTTCATCTCAGAGTTGCTTCAAAACCAGCTCAACGGCGTGCCCAACGTGCTGTGCCTCACCGGGGATTCCTACGCAGGCGTGCCCAAGATCAAGCAGGTCTTCGACATGGACGGCGCGCTGATGGTCTATGAGGCGCGGCATCTGCGTGAGACGGGCATCGTGCAGTTTACCGGCGAACGCATGGCACATCCACCAAGGCCGTTTCTCGGCGCGGCCATCAACCCGTTCACCGAGCCGGCCAACGTGCCCATCCGCCGGCTCAAGCAGAAGGTGGCGGCGGGCGTGGACTTCATCCAGACGCAGTTCATCTTCGACATGACGGGCTTCGCGCGTTTCATGGAGCAGGTCGTGGCGGAGCGGATTCACGAAGATGTGTTCATCCTCGCGGGCATTCCCGTGGTGACGTCGCGCGCCGGTCTCGCCGTGCTGCCGCGCATTCCGGGAGTTCATCTCCCACGCGCCGTGATGGAACGGCTCGAGCGCTCGCCCGACATCGCCGCCGAGGGCGTCGCGCTGGCGACGGAGCTCGCGGCGGCGGCGGGCCGGATTCCCGGTGTGGCGGGCGTGCATCTCATGCTCTTTGGCCCGACTCACGCCGTGCTGCCGCAAATCACCGCCGCGCTGCCCGATCTGCGCATCGAGATTCTCCCTCGCCAGCCACCCTCAAATCCAATCCTCCCATGCCCCTCCCCAACCTGACCATCATCGGTGAACGCATCAATCCCGGCTTCGCCAGCTCGAAGGCGCTGCTCGATGCGGAAGACCTCCCGGCCTTGCAGGCGCTTGCCGTGTCGCAGGTGGAGAAGGGCGCGCAATACCTCACCATCAACGTTGGCGACAAGGCCACGGGACGCCCCGATTTCCTCGTGAAGCTGATCACCGCCGTGCAGGACGTGGTGGATGTGCCGCTCGCCTTCGACTACCCGAACCACTCCGTGCAGGAGCTTTGCCTCCGCACCTACCGTCCGGACAAGGCGCGCGGCCGCAGGCCCATCGTCAACTCCGTTTCCGAACTCCGTCTGGACATGCTCGATCTCATCAAGATTCGGCCGATCCGGCTTGTGCTGATGGCGTCCGAACGCGTCGAGAACGGAAAGGAGCTGCCCAACAACACCGCGGAGGAAGTCGCGCAGACCGCCCGGCGGCTGGTGAAACGCATCATCAACAGCGGAACCGGTTTGACCATTGATGACTTGATCGTGGACGTGTCGCTCTGCCCCGTCGCAACGGACAGCGAGAACCAGACACGCCGTGCCATCGAGGCCATCAAACTCATCGGACGCGATCCCGAACTCAAGGGCGTGCACATGATCGTCGGCCTGTCGAACCTCGGCATCATGCTGCCGAAGGTCGCGCTCGATGGCAGCCGCCTGAGCACAAAACTAGAATCCGCCTTCCTCACGCTCACCCTGCCGCACGGGCTGGACACGATACTCGGAACGCCCGGCCGCGATTATCAGATGCTGCCTCCGGATGATTTTGTGCTCCGGGGTTTGGAGGAGGCCATCCAGCTCGACGGCTTCGAAACACTGCTGCGCATCCAGCAGCTCTACAAAAAATAACCGCCATGAACCGCACTGTCATCGTCACCGCCGGGTATTTTGACGGCACACGCAGCCACGACAACGGCCCGTTCTCCATCGAGATCACGGGCGGTGTCATCGAGGCCGTGCACCGTGGCGACACGAGCGCAGCCGTGTCGGCGCTCAACTACCGAGCGCACGATGAGCCCGTGACGGTCCTTCGTGCTCCGTTTGTCATGCCGGGGCTTGTCGAGGCGCATTGCCACCTGTTTCTCGACGGCGCGGAACTCGACCCGCAGAAGCGCAAGGCTTACCTCACGGCACCGCTGGACGAAATGCTCGCCGTCGGACGCAACAGCCTCGAACAAAACCTCGCCGCAGGCATCACGCTCATCCGCGATGCCGGCGATTTGCACGGAGTCAACACCCGGCTCAGATCCGAACTCGCCGCCGGCTCCGGCCTGCGTCCCGCACTCCGCAGCCCCGGGCGGGCCCTGCGCAAGACGGGGCGCTACGGCAGTTTCATGGCCGTCGAGGCGGGCGATGCGGAGAGCATCGTCCGGACGATCCGCCAGCTCGCGCCGACCGCCGACGATCTCAAGGTGCTGCTCACCGGCATCATCGACTTCGAAAAGGGCTGCATGAAGGGCGGCGTGCAATTCAGCCTTGAAGAGACATTGCTCATCGTCCGCACCGCCCGCGAACTCGGTCTGCGCACCTACGCGCATTGCAGCGGCGCCGAGGGCCTGGGTGTCGCCGTCGAGGCCGGGATTGATTCCATCGAGCACGGTTTCTTCATGACGTGCGACATCCTTCACGCCATGGCCGAACGGAGCATTTCCTGGGTGCCCACGTTTTCACCCGTGCAATTTCAACATGACCGCCCGGAACTCGCCGGCTGGAACGCGGAAACTGTCGCCGGCCTGCGCCGCATCCTCGACAATCACTGCGAACACATCGCGCTGGCGGAAGAACTCGGTGTGCCGGTGGTCGCCGGTTCCGACGCGGGAAGCTACGGCGTGCCGCATGGGCGGGGTTTGATCGATGAACTGTTCTTCCAGCACCGCGCCGGAATGTCCGTGGACAAAGTCCTCGCCTCCGCCACTTCGGTTCCGCGTC
>Ga0172379_10003679_pt1 | contig 23963 bp, 20 predicted proteins | sample GrowelOW334metaG_FD_119756 | JGI IMG/M metagenome (GOLD analysis project Ga0172379, IMG submission 119756) | Groundwater microbial communities from an aquifer near a municipal landfill in Southern Ontario, Canada - Groundwater well OW334 metaG | ecosystem: Environmental > Aquatic > Deep...
AATCATTAGCATCATAAGAAAAGTCACTCTGCCCTTGCAGTTTCCAATCAGTGCCGCTAAAAGCATACATTTTTAACTGCAGGAATCCTAATGTTGTTCCCATATATTTAAAATGAAATTCTAACTTTGATTGATTCTGCCAACCAGTTTGTGGATTATTGAATGAATAAATATCAATCATCGTCCAATTGGATGTATCTAAAGTTGTAACAGTCTTTTGAGTGGACATCCAATTGCCGTTAGACCATTGCTGAGTAAGTTCTTCCTGGTAAGTGATGATAGACGAAACTTGAACGGTTGATAATCCCGTTTGTACTGCGTGAAAATTTTTCGGAAAAAGATTTGCAAGGTTCTTTATATCAGGTTTATTTTCACCGGACAGTGAATGAATGAATAGAAACAAAAAAACAAGTACCAATTTGCTTTTCATAGCAGCTCCTTTTAATTAATTGAAATACCTCTTATAAGGAACTTATCCCATGAATGAATGAGAAACCATACTGCAAATGGCGTATTTATCTTTTTGTAGGATAGGCTTGAATGTAGCTAATACTCCAGCGGAAGGAAAACTATAAATGAAGTGCCCGGTCTGTTTTCAGAGGCAAGTCTTGATGGGCTTTGCACTTCAACAGTTCCCCCATGTCTTTCGACGATATGTTTGATTATTGATAACCCCATTCCTGTTCCTTCATATCCCTTGCTTCTGATGTTTGACGCCCGATAGAAATCGTTAAATATTTTTTCTAAATCTTTTTCAGGAATCCCGATCCCATTGTCACAAACTTCAAGTTGAATTCCATTTTCTTTTTCATCAAGAATAATTTCGACCACTCCATCCTCGTCAATATATTTCAATGCATTACTAATCAAGTTGGAGAAAGCTATTTCGAGAAGAAACCTATCTCCTAAAATTTTCGCTTTTATCTTTCGGTTATCTTTGAAATGTAATTTTACTTTTTTTCTTTCGATGATAGCCCTTTGTTTCTGAAGTACCGAACTAAGAATATCTCTTACCTTTATTTCTTCTTTTTTTATTTCATCCAGCAACCGGAGTTTTGATACGCTTAAAACATCATTAGTTAATTGTATGGCTTCTGCCGAACGGGTACGGGCTCTCGTCAATTTATTTAATATTTTTTCGTTCACTGAACCAAGGAAACCCTGTAATATCAAATCAAGATAAGAGTGCAACGCAGCTAACGGTGTTTTAATTTCGTGGACAACACCCATTACATATTTCTGCTTTTCAACCTCTGCGGCTTTTAGCTGCTCTAGTGATTCCGCCAACTCCTGTTCAATTCGATATAATTGATTTGCGATTCTGTTTGCGAGTACTACACTCATCAATATCACAAATCCAAAAATTGTCGAATAGGCGACAATAAATTTAAAATTGCTATACAACGGAGCTTGTAATAATCCCGCTACGGCATGGTGAGTAACCAGGTTGTTATATTCTCCAAAAACAATTCCATAGAAAACAGAAATAACAGAAAAAGCAATGGTGTAAATTACCGTACCGGGTAGAATAAGACTTCCTATTATCATATGAAAGACGAAAAGCATAAACAGCGGAGTTTCTATTCCTCCGGTATAATAAACTACCAGCATCAATGCGGTAAGGTCTAAAAGCATTTGAACAAGTGAGAAATGGAGAGGGTTAAATTTAAATGGATCACACTTTAAATATATTCGAACCACTTGAAGTATTCCGTTGTAAACAAGAATAGTGCAATTGATGAGAGAAAGCGCGACCACTTGTGTATGTGTAAACTTTATACCCAAAAGAAATTCCGAACTCACTATAAAGACGAAGAGCATAAGTACGGCACCATAGCGAAGTTTGATAAACCAGGAATTACGTCTCTTAATTGTTCCCCAAAACTCTTCGTTATGAATGGCCCAAGATGGAATTAGTGAAATCATAAAATCCCTTAACTACTGAGAGTATAAGTAATTTGTGTTTAATAAAACCGGTTGCACAAAACAACCGGTTTTAATCATTGAATTCATGATACAAAACTACGAAATATATTTACCTCTTTTGGTATAATGAGTGTGCAGTAATTTATGAGAGAGTTTGCCGCAAGGTCCTTCGGTTAAGAATTTCTCGTAAATGTAATTTACGTGCGGATTCTCGTGTGATTTTCGTATCGGGAGTGAAGCTTCCTCTTCATAAATCGCTTGTGCGCGTTTCTCTCTAATCTCTGCTGACGTTGGTATTGGCTGACCGCCGCCGCCTAAACAACCGCCCGGACAAGCCATAATTTCAACAAAGTGAACATCATTTAACTCACCATTTTTGAGCATCTCCATTACAATTTTCGCATTCGCTGTTCCGTGTGCAACAACAAATTTTAAGTCAACCCCTTCAAGAAATTTATATTGTTCAACACAATTCTCTAATTTAACCGAAGCCTGCTTTACACCTTCAAAACCACGGCAAGGTTCGATGATAAGATTTTTAAAAGGAACTTCCCTTCCGGTGATTAATTCATAAGCCGTACGAAGTGCAGCTTCCATAACACCACCGGTAGCGCCAAAAATAAGTCCGGCACCCGACGCATCTCCAAATGGATCGTCAAAGTGACTCTTTGGCATTTCTGGTAAAAAGATACCAGCCTCGCGAATCATCTTTGCCATTTCACGGGTTGTCAATCCATAATCAACATCTTTAAAACCTGAGTCTACCATTTCAGGTCTGTTGCACTCAAATTTCTTTGCGGCGCATGGCATCAATGCTACGGTTACAATATCAGCGGGATCAATCTTCGCTTCTTGCGCATAAAATGTTTTGATAAGCGCTCCAAACATTTGTTGAGGAGATTTTGCCGATGATAAGTAATCAAGAAATTCAGGATAAAAATGTTCAATGTATTTTACCCATCCCGGTGAACAAGAAGTAAATTGAGGAAGTTTTACTGATGCATCTTTATCAACAAGAGCTTTTTTCAACCTTGTAAGAAGTTCGGTACCTTCTTCCATGATTGTTAAATCAGCAGTAAAGTTTGTATCGAACACACGGTCAAATCCTATTCTACGTAAAGCAGTATTAAGTTCACCGGTAAAAGATTTACCGGGCTCCTGCCCAAATTCTTCACCAATCGCTGCACGTGGTGAAGGAGCGGTCTGTATCACCACATGCTTCTTAGGGTCATCAATGGCCGCCCAGATCTCATCAGACGGATCATTGGCTCTAAGCGCCGCGGTAGGACAACGGTTGATACATTGCCCGCAATTAATACAAACTACATCGGCAAGTGGTTTGTCTAAAAATGTTCCTACATGTGTTTCGTGTCCTCTATTAATTGCTTCGAGCACTCCAACTTCCTGGAGATCAATACAGGTTCTTACACAACGTTTACAGAGAATGCACTTGTTCATATCTCTAACAACCGCAGCTGATGAACGATCGACCTCATACTTTGGAGTTTCAATATGACCAAAGGTATAGCTATCAACACCATATTCTTTAGCAAGGTTTTGCAGTTCACAATTTCCGTTCCTAAAACAGGAATAGCATTCTCCGTAATGTTCACTTAAAAGCAGATCGATAATATGTCTCCTTGCTTTTCTAACCATAGGTGTAGAAGTATTTATTTTGATCGGGGAGGTAATAGGAAACGAACATGCCGTTTGAAGCGTGCGCATTCCTTCAACATCAACAACACAAACACGGCAAACACCGGCTATACATAAATCCGGATGATGACAGAGTGTTGGAATGTGGATTTGATTGAGTTGACACGCTTCTAAAATTGTTGTTCCTAACGGAACAGTAATTTTCTTTTCGTTTATTTCAACCGATATCGTTCCACCGATCGTCGTTAAGTCCTTTGGTTTATCTACAACATGAGCTTTTTGACTGACCGGTATTCTCTCATTTTCGTGCTTAGTCATTCTGTTTTCCCTTTCCATTTGAACCAAAAATTTCATCTTTAAAATTCTCAAGAATTGAAATAAACGAGTTCGGACTCGATTGCCCTAAGCCGCATTTTGAGGCGACCTGCATTGTCTTCCCTAATTCTTTGAGATTGTTTATATACACGAATGTAAAATCATTCTTTTCTATTTTCTCTACTGCTTCAAGTAATTTGGTATTACCAATACGGCACGGCGTACATTGTCCGCAAGATTCTTCAACGAAAAACTCCATAAAGTTTTTCAGGATTTTCAACATATTTCTACTTTCGTTAAAAACCATGATAGAACCTCCTGTAGCAGCATCTTCGTAACCAAGAACTCTGCCAAATTGTGATTTCGGCAGACATATTCCTGAAGCACCGCCAACTTGTACTGCTTTTGTATTTGTAGCATTTACGAGTTTGAGTAATTCATTGATAGTTGTTCCCCAGGGTAATTCATAAACACCGGGTTTTTCGCAATCGCCTGATACAGAAAAAAGTTTTGATCCGGTTGATTTATCGGTTCCGTGCTTTTTAAACCAATCACCTCCCTTAAGGAGTATATGAGGAACTGAAGCTAACGTTTCAACATTATTTACAACCGTTGGATGCCCGAGATAGCCTGTATTTACCGGATACGGGGGACGGTTACGCGGTTCGCCTCTATACCCTTCAAGTGATTCGATCAGAGCGGTCTCTTCGCCACATACATACGCACCAGAACCTAATCTAATATTAATTTCAAAATTGAAATCCTTTTTACCGAGAATATTATTCCCTAAAAGATGATCTTTTCTTAAAGACTCTAAATAATCTTCCAGAGATTTAAGCATATATTCATATTCTCCGCGCAAATACAAGATTCCGTTTTTTGCACCGATCGTATAACCGGCAATGATCATTCCTTCAAAAACAAGTTCGGGATATTCAAGCAGAAGAACTCTATCTTTAAATGTTCCCGGCTCTCCTTCATCTGCATTACAAACGATGAATTTTTTATCCGACATCGATGCCGCCGTTAGCATCCATTTAGTAGCGGTCGGAAAACCCGCACCACCTCTGCCTTTTAAGCCTGAACTTTTTAATTCAAATAGAATTTCTTCTCTTCCAAGTTCAAGAGCTTTGCGTACGCCTTCACCCGGTTTGTATTCCGAGAATAAAACCGGACCGCTTCTTTTTTTATTTATTGTTTTTACTGATTCCATTCTTTTCCACCTATTTAATTGCGTTCAAAATGTTAATTGCCGTTTCGGGATCCAACTTGGTATATACTTTTTCATTTACAAGCATTGCCGGTCCCTGGTCGCACATACCGAGACAATTTGTATACTCTAAAGTTATCCGTTTATCTTTTGTTGTTTGACCGAATGTTATTCCTAATTCTCTTTGAACAGCTTCTTCAACTTTTTCTTTCCCCGCCATATCGCATGAAATGGTTCGGCATAATCTTACGATGTTTCTCCCTTTCGGTTCGGAACAGAGAAACGCATAAAATGAGATTACGCTATTCACTTCAACGGGATGAATATCCATCATACGGGCAACTTCTTGCTGGGCAAAATCCGAGATGTGTTTATGTTTTCTCTGAATTGCCTGAAGAATTTGAAGTAATGCCGAGCGTTCTTTACCGAATTGATTGACTAAGTTTTCTATCTCTTCAGAGAGTGCGTTTTTTTCTAATACCAACATGATTTATTTCTCCCTTCGGAGTTGTAGTAAATGTTCAACCTTTTCAACAAGTAATGACGGAGAAATCGGTTTCTCTACGAAATCATCTACAGGAACTAACTCGTTTACGCCGAAACTCATTCCGATGGTCTTAGAAACCGATGAGTACATGAGAATTGGAACGGTGATTTTATTCTTTCTAAATCTTTGTGCAAGAAAAAAACCATCATCAGGTTCATTCATCATTACATCAAGAATTATTAAATCAGGTACAGCCTCTTTAACCAACTGGAACCCGTCTTCCGGATTTGTAGCAGTAAGTACTTCATGCCCTTTTGAAGTTAGGACAAGACTGCTCGCATCCAGGATGTCGTGGTCGTCATCAATGATTACAATTTTAGCCATTTTGAATCCTTTCTATCGATTATTATTTATGCTAGTTATTTAGATCAATTTAATTTTCAAATTAGTATTCATTCTCATCGTTTTTAATTTTCATGGATGTTCTAAACGGAAGCGAGACGATGAATTTAGTCCCCTTGCCAAATTCACTCTCAACCTCAATTTTACCCGAGTACGAATCAACAATTCTTTTCACAATGGAAAGCCCTAAGCCTGTTCCGTTAATCTCTTTTGTGAACTCATTCTTAGCTCGGAAGAACTCATGAAATAGTTTTTTCTTTTCTTCGTTTTTTATCCCGATACCGCTGTCGGCTATTGAAGTAATCACAAAATTTTCATTTGCGGAAACAGCGATATCTATTTTCCCGTTTAGTTTATTATACTTAACGGCATTGCTTATTAAATTTGTAAACAGCCGGTTTATCTCTTCTGCATCCGCCTGGATAAAGGAGAGGTTTTCCGGAAAAGAAAAATTGACGGTTAACCCGGAATTTTTCAGCTCAAGGGAAAAAAGTTCAAGTATGGACTTTATTATCGCGGGGATATCCAAATCGGTAATTTCGCGGCGGACAGTCTTCATCTCAATTCTTGAAATATCCAGAAGGTCATTCACCATCTTAAGCAATGCGTCAAGACGAAACTCTGATCTTTCAATAAATTTTTGTTGTTGATCCTCTGTAAGCTGAATGGATCTGTCGGAGATGAGCTTTAAATATCCGTAGACGGCAGCTATCGGAGCTTTTAATTCGTGCGAAACCATCGAAACAAACTGAGATTTTAGTTGTTCGATTTTTTTTAATTCGGTTATATTTTTTAATACCAGTACTACTCCCGCAAGTGATCCGTCCGGATGCGGAACGGGCGAACAGGTAAGTTGCACAAAAGTTTCATTTGAATCACTCAACGCCAGTTGAATTGAGAAGGACTTGGACAAATACTCTTCCGCTAAAAGATACCGATTTATGAGTTCTGCAATTTGAGGATGAAGTTTTGGGATGAGAAATTCTTCAATCACTATTTCGTTCAACTGTAAATACTTTAATGCCGACGGATTGAAAAGAACCGCTTCCCCATTTTTATTTATCACGAGAACTCCGTCTTCAAGCGCATTAACAATGGTGTTCATGCGGGTTCGTTCAAAAGCAATTTCAAGTAATCTGTTTTCTCTGTCTTTTCGTAAACGTTCGGTTTCCAATAAAAGGAGGCGCTTTTTATTGCCAAGTTCTAACTGTTGGAGAAGTTCTTCTACAGAAAAAGGTTTCGGAATATATCCGTCTGCACCAAGCTTTGTTGCTTGAATAGCCGTATCAAAACTTGCAAACGCGGTGGCGATAAAGCAAACCGTGTTCGGTCTAACGGTATGAATTTCTTTCAGCACTTCCATTCCGTCTTTGTCCGGCATTTTCAAATCGATTATTGCCAGATCGTAATCACCCTTAGTTCCGAGCAAAATTCCTTCCGTTCCGTTCGCCGCCACATCAACAACATATCCTTCCATCTCAAGAAGGCGCTGCACACCGGTACGAAGCAAATCTTCATCATCAATAACCAGAACTTTTGGGTGACCGGACATTATTTTTTTGCCTCTTTTTTACTTTGCTTCATCGCAAGTAATGTTTCAATAATTTTCGTCAACTCATCAATGACCACAGGTTTATTTAGTACTGCGTCACATTTTGTCCATTCTTTTTCTTCAACCGTTGCGGCGTCAAATTTTAATCCGGTAACGTATGTTACGGAAGTTAGGATAATGATCGGGATCATTTTTTCGCCGGAAGCTTTTTTAATTTTATAAGCCAGAACAAAACCGGAATCATACTCTTCCATAATTAAATCAAGAACCGCGATGTCCGGTTTTTCCTGCTGATATTTTTTCCAGCCTTCTTCACTTGAGTTTGCCGATACAACTTTATACCCTCTTGATTCCAATAACAACCTGGTTTGGTCAAGAATATCAATGTCGTCATCAACTAATAATACTTTTATATTCATCTCTTTTTCTTTCATAGGTAACTGAATTCTCATTTATTTTGGAAATATTTAAAGGAATTTTGATTGTAAAAAGGGTTCCTAGTCCCGGTGTACTTTCAAATTGAATTTCTCCTTTGTGCATTTTTACAATTCCGTAAGCGATTGCCAACCCCAATCCCGTTCCCTTCCCGATTTTCTTTGTTGTAAAAAAAGGAGTAAAAATTTTGCCCGAATTTTCTTTTGCAATTCCGCATCCGCTGTCTCTAATTTCAATAACCGCTTTATCATTCTTTTCAGCAAGAGAGATTTCAAGTGTTTTCACTTTAACTTCATCCATAGCTTCATATGCATTTAAAATGATATTTAAAAATACTTGCTGAAGCTGGTCTTTGTCTCCTTCAATTTCCAACTTATTACCCGGGAAGGAGAGTTGATAATTTATTGCAACATATTTTTCGGATAATTTAAGAGGATGTAAAACACTTTGCAGTAGTTCCCCTAAATCAAATTTTGAAAGCGTTAGTTTTCCCTGCCGCGCAAAATTTAACAGGTTCGAAACAATGTTTTTACACCTTGTCGCTTCTTCAACAATCAATGATAAATCAGAAGAATGCGGGGCTGAATGATCTATTCGCGCAAGCTCTTTTTTTATTAGCGAAGCATACAGCATGATGGTTGTAAGAGGATTATTTATCTCGTGCGCAACACCTGCGGCAAGCTGACCAATGGAGGCAAGTTTTTCTGCCGAATGAAGTTGTTCTTCGGTGGTTCTCAAATCTTCGTATGCTTTTTGAAGTTCTTCAATCAGAAAAGGAAGACACATTTCTTTTTCTCCCAATCCTTTGCTGATCGTTATTGCAAACTCCCTGCATGTTTGATACCCGCAAGCCCCGCAATTTAACCTGTCTTTTTCCGATGGCTTTCTGATGGAATGTAAAATACTTTCGATAGTTGATTCATCCGGCATGGGGCGGCGTTCATCGTGGGGAAGAAATTTTCTGCGTAAATTTAAATTACGGCTGTTGTAAAGATTGCTCTTCCATACTTGTTTATCGGAACTATTTTTTTTCTCATTGATATATTCGATTACTTTTTCTCTCCGGGAATAGTAATTCAAATTGCTCTCTATTGCCGGACCGCTGATGCACCCTTCGCAAAATAAAATATCGACAAATTTTGCATTAATATTTTTATCGGAGAGCTCATCAATTATCTCACAGACTTTATTTTTCCCCTCAACTACAATTATTTCTTTCTCTAGAATATCGCCGGAAATATTTGCGGTTTTCAGCAGTCCACCTGCTAACGGATAAGACCTTCCCATTTCCGCGTGAGGAGGATCAAATTCCCCGTCTTCAAGTTTGGAGAGATCAATAGCAAACTGTTGAAATAACGATTTTAATTCAGTAAATGTTAAGACGGCATCAATTACACCCGAAACTTGCTCGCTTTGTGCTTCATCTTTTTTTGCTATGCAAGGACCGATGAAGACATTTTTATAATCATTCCCCAACTCTTCTTTTAAATAACGTCCGAGTGCAATCATCGGGGAAACAATTTCCGCTAGATGGGGCACCAAACCGGTAAAATATTTTTCGATATAATTGCACACCGCAGGACAGCTTGAACTTATTATCGTCTCTTTTTTTTCGTTCTGAACTTCATTTAAATAATAGTCGCTTATCAAATCAGCTCCGAAAGCGGTTTCAACTACTTTTTTAAATCCAAGTAAACGGAGTGCTGTAGGAATTTTATTGTAGTGATTTGGAAATGATGCAGCAAACGAAGGAGCAATTAAAGCGACATTTTTTGTAAGAGGTAATATTTCATCTTTGACAAATTCTAACGAACTATAGATTTTTTTGGCCCCCTGTGAACAGACTTTTACACAATGTCCGCAAACAATACACCGTTCGGGAATAACCACCGCCTGACCGTTGAGGACTTTTATCGCTTTAGCCGGACATTCCCGTATACAAGAGTAACATCTTTTGCATCGATCTGGAATTGTACTAATAATACCGTTAATCATTGAGCTTTTATCTATCAATTTTCTCAATAATACTACATTTTAGATGCCAGATTGCAGGTAAAAAAAAGCCGATTTAAGCAGCATAGAGAAGTTTCGGGATTAGAAGGTTTATTTTTTCTTGCTTTTAAGAAGTCTTTGCATCAAAAAAAAGGAATGCTTGATAACTGAATAATTTCAATAAATGTGAAGAGAAAAAGTGTTTTCCATCTAAATATTTTGAAACATCCTATCAAACGAGTTAAATACTTCCATTTTTTCCGCTTCCACATCAAGAAGAATTTCACCAAGATTCTTAAGTAAGACAAACTTTATTTTACCGTCTCTATTTTTCTTGTCGGATAGCATAACATGGTAAAGTTTTTCTTTATCAAGTTTTTTTAGTGTTGCCGGTAGAGGAATTTGTTTTGGAAGATAAAGGAATTTTTTCAGTTGTTCTTCTGTAATAAATCCTTTTTCATGCGATAGATATAAGGCGCAAATGATCCCCGCAATTACCGCTTCTCCATGTTTAATTTTGAAATGAAGCTCGCTTTCAAAAGCGTGAGCAAATGTATGTCCGAAGTTTAATATTTTCCGCAGTCCGGTTTCTTTTTCATCGCTTGAGACTACTTCCGCTTTAACACTTATAGAACTTGCAATCAACTTTTCCGTTTTAGAAAAATCTTTTTGGTAGAAAGAATTAAAATCAAGAAAGACTTCATCGTAAAAGTTTTGTCCTGTTAAATAAGCATACTTAATAATTTCGCCTAATCCGCAAGTAATTTCCTTTTCCGGTAAAGTGGAGAAAAAAGTTGTATCGATTAAAACAAATTTAGGCTGATAAAAACTTCCGATGATATTTTTTGTGTTGTTAAAATTAATCCCCGTTTTTCCACCTACCGAACTATCAACCGCCGCCAATAAGGTTGTTGGAATATGAACAACCGGAATTCCCCGCATAAATATTGAAGCCGCAAATCCCGCAGCATCACCCGTTACGCCGCCACCAACCGCTACAAGAAGTGTATCTCTTCCAAGTTTATGTTCAAGCATAACTTTATGCAGTTCGGCTATTTGTTTAAATGATTTTGACTTTTCTCCCGCAGGATATTTGTAAACAAGATCCTTCTTCTCATCGATTAAAAATGTTAGTAAATATTTTCTATGTATACGTAAAACATTTTCATCGATAACAAAAAATTTCCGCCCAGGTAATAATTTTTTCTTACAAAGGGGAGAAAATTTATTTACTACTCCTTTCCCAAGAATGATTTCATATCCATTTTCATTAAGCGGAACAGTAATTGTCTTCATCTTAAAAACTTTCTGTTAAGTAATTTTACTAGGTCATCTACTGTTTTGCCAACAGAAATATTGTCAATCAAATAAACAATATCTGCCTGCAAATAGGTTTGCTCTCTTTTCTTTAAGAGTTCCGATATTTTTGCTTTAGTTTCAACTTCAGGAAGTGGCATTCCGCTTTCGGATTTTAAAAGCGGTCGGTCTACTTTAAATTTTAATCTCTTAAAAATTTCTCCCGGAGAACTCTTTAAATAGATCGATACTCCTGTTTGTTTAATTACATCAATATTTTCTTTTGATGTTAACGTGCCGCCGCCTAAAGCCAGAACAAGATTTTCCTCAATTGCTGAGTGCTTTAGAAGTTCGCTTTCTTTTTGTCTAAAAAACAATTCTCCACGAACGGCAAAAATATTATTAACCGAGTCGTTCAGTTCTTGTTCGATTAACTTGTCCAGATCGGCAAAATCCCAGCCAAGTACATTAGCCAAAATTGGTCCAATAGTACTTTTCCCTGAGCCCATAAATCCGGTTAAATAAATTCTGTTCTTGTTCATTTCATCCATTTAAAATAAAAATCCCTCTATCTTTATTGCAAAAATAGAGGGATAATTGGATTTTCTGCAACTATTTTTTAACGGTTATAAAAAAGATACCTTTTATCAACTATGTTCGCATCTTTTTTCATCTTAGCTAACCATTGACTTACAAAAGACTGCTTCTTCTCTTGTAACAAGCGTTCTCTTAACGCATTTTTTTGAGTGTTAAAAGCATTTGCATCGAATGCATCTTTGGATAAAAGTTTTGCTAACAAATAACCACGGTTTCCTTTGATTGGTTCTGAAACCGCTCCGATTGACAGATCATAAGTTTTTGCTGCAAAGTTATATTCCAAACCAAGTTTCGGAACACTTCCACTTAACATGAAGATACCGGTTGTATCAACAATAGCTCTGTTGTATACATTTTTCGCATCGGCAAAATTTGTCCCAACTTTTTTCTTGATCTCTACAATGATTGATTTTGCCTTAGCATACTTTTTTTCTTTAAGCAATAATGCTTGCGCCTGTTTCTGAACTTCTTCAAATTTCCTAATTCCTTCACTGATCACTTCTGAAACTTTTGCAATAACGTATCCATTATTTCCTTTAAAGACCTGGCTAATAGTATTTACACCATTTTCAAAAGCGAATTTTATCAAAGGCTTATTAGCTCCGATAATTGGGAGATAAGCGCTCTCTTGATTGAAGGCGGGTGTTTCTTCGATCTTATATTTTGCCAGATCAGCTTCTTTTTCAAACCCATTTTTTTCTGCAAGATAGGCAAAATCATTAGCTTGATTATAGATATCGTCTCTTGTTAACGCAGAGGGTTTAATTGAATTAATGATCTTTTCAACGATATATTTCTTCGAGGTTTTACCAGTCACTTTAATAATATGATACCCGTAGTTTGTCTTTACAGGTTTTTGCACAACACCAACTGGACCATTAAAAGCCGCTTCTTCAAATTCCTTTACCATTCTTCCTTTGCCGAACCAGCCAAGTTCTCCGCCGTTTTTGGCGTTGCCTAAGTCCGCAGAATATTTAGCGGCAGCATCAGAAAAATTCATTCCGTTTTGAATTTCATTGTAAACGCGTGTTGCTTCTGCTAAATCTTTTGCATCATCACCCGTACTTTTAACGAGAATATGAGATGCTTTAACAAGCACTTCGTTTGAAGGTACTGTACCGGAAATTTTATAAATCCCATACGTACCATTGCCCGAGAAGGGTCCGATCATTGTTCCAATTTTAGAATCATCAAAATTATCCAAAAGCACCGTCGGTAATTGCGTAATATCCATCGTATCTTTTGAATAAGGAACTTCCGAATAAATATCGGAGAAATATTTAAAAGAAGCGGTATCATTCTTTGCTTTAAGCATTACATTCTGCAAATTTTTGAATACCCCGTCGGAATCGCTTCGTGAAGCTTGAATTTTAAAGAAGACAAATTTTAATTTTCTTTGAGCTTTTACAGAAAATTGATCCGGATGTTCATCGTAATATTTTTTTACTTCATCTTCCGGAGTTTTGAAATCAGCGTCCGGTAACGAAGCTAGATCAACTGATACAAATTCAGCCTGCATTTTAATATTTTGGTCAATAAATTTTTGTTTCAATTCTGCATCGCTCACACTAACGGTTGCTAGCAAATAACTTTGTAATTTCTGACTGAGTAATTGTTGACGAACCACTTCTTCGGCTTCAACCAACGCTTTTTTATTGCGTGCATCAAACAAAGCGCTTTCGTACATTTCTCTGTTAAACTTCCCGGTGGAATCAATAAAATTCTTCTTTAAAAATTCCGGCGGATTTGGTCCAAGAATATAATCTCTTACCTCTTCATCGGTTACTTTTATTCCAAAATTCTTAATCTGATTTTCGGTTAACGTTTGAGTTACTATTGCATCCCAAACCTGATCACGGAATTGGTCCATATTTTCTTCGGGGATTTCCTGACCGGTTTGTGCTTTTTGATTTTCAATTGCACGATCAAGAAAGTTTGAGAATTCTTGATAGGAAATTTTTTTACCGTTGACTGAGCCTACATCATTGGATCTTGCCCCTAATGCTTCTAAAACATTAGAATCTGAAATAACCATGAACAACACGAACAAGACGCCTACAGAAACAATGAAGGCTGGAGCTAAAGACCGCATTTTAGCCATCATAGCCATAATTTATTTATCTCCATTTTAGTAAATTTAGTCTTACAAATTAGACACATAAGTCCAAAAAATCAACGTAAATTTGAAATAAAGTTTGATTATTTTCATTTTAGTAAAGGGAATTTATTGGAAAATGGCAAAATCACGTAAAACCGAGCTTCTTAAAGCTGCACAAAAAAGATTTATCCGGCATGGACTAAACAAAACCACGCTTAATGAAATTGCCAGAGACTTGAGAATTGGCAAAGCGACAATCTACAACTACTTTGAATCAAAGGATCAGCTCTTTACCGAAACCGTAAAATTAGAGATTTCAGAGTATCTCGAACAAATAAAAAACTGTTTTAACGATGAGGCTCCGACGGTCAAAGAGAGGTTTCAAGAATATTTTTTTATTAAAATGAAGTTGGGAGAAACGTATCCACTTTTGTTTGAGGTGATGAAGCAGACGATTAATGAATTTTCTACCGAACTGATGGTTGAACTTCATCTCGGTTTTTTAGAAAAGGAAGAGGAAATTTTATCACTTTTCTTGCAATCAATCAAAAAAGAGAAGCATGATTTTATTGACAACCAATTTACAAAAGTTCTTGTGGCAGAAACGTTAGGATTTTTGCTGCTATCTTCTTTTTTAAAAGCTCACAATAAAATTGAACCCGCGTTTATTGAAAAAGCAAAAGATGAATTTCTGAGAAAGTTTTCTTTTCCCGATTAATCCTCATTTTCATTTCCGTTCTCTTCGGCGTCAATTTCTTTTTCTATTTCTTCAACTTGAGTTAAAAAAAACTTCTCATATTTATGTTTTATTAAGTCCGCTTCCACAATAAAATAAACATCTTCAGCAATATTTGTGGCATGGTCGCCAATCCGTTCCATTTCACGCGAAGTTCCTAAAAACGCAACTGCCGCTTCAATATTTTCTTTATCTTCTTTCATAATATCGATAAGGACTTTATGGTTCTCGGCATTAAAAGCATCAAGTGCATCGTCTGCACGAATTACTTTTTCTGCAAGTTTCGGATCGTTTTGAATAAACGAATCAATCGCATTTCTTAGCATTTCCTTTACAAGCAAGGACATCGAATTAATTGTTGTCCTCTCTAAGAATGCCGGTTTCTTTTTTAAGAGGATGAAATTTTCGGCAATGTTAACCGCAATGTCGCCGATACGTTCAAGGTTGGTGTTGATGGTCATGGCGGACATGATAAGCCGGAGATCCATTGCTACCGGCTGATTAAGCGCAAAAAGTTTCTGACAAATTTTTTCGATCTTCACATCGTATTTATCAACTTTATTATCGCGTTCAATTACCATTTCTGCAAGTGAGACGTCTTCTTCTTCAATTGCGCGAAGTGCAAACTGTACCTGTTCGTCAACTAAACTGCACATCTTAAAAAGACGGGTTTTTAATTTTGCAAGTTGTATATCAAAATGAGTTTCCATTTTTCCTCAAACATTTTTCTTTGGATTTAATTAACCGAATCTTCCGGTTACGTATTCTTCGGTTTTTTTATTTGCCGGATTTGTAAAGATTTTTGTTGTTTTATCGTATTCAATCAACTCACCCATATAGAAGAACGCGGTAAAGTCACTAACACGCGCCGCTTGCTGCATGTTATGGGTAACGATTACAATTGTATAATTTTTTTTCAACTCGAATATCAACTCTTCAATTTTGGACGTTGAAATCGGATCAAGTGCACTGGCAGGTTCATCCATTAAGATCACTTCGGGATCAACTGCAAGCGTTCGTGCAATACAGAGCCTCTGTTGCTGCCCGCCGGAAATGTTCACTCCGGAATCTTCCAAATTGTCTTTTACTTCATCCCATAAAGCTGCTTGTTTTAATGATCTTTCAACTATTGGCGTTAATACTTTTTTATTTCTCACTCCGTTAAATCTTAAACCGGCAGCGACATTATTAAAAATTGACATTGTGGGAAAAGGATTTGGTTTTTGAAACACCATTCCCAGTCTTTTGCGCAATAAAACGGGATCAGTTTTTGTAAGGTCTTCTCCATCAACCTGGATTGATCCGGTAATTGTTCCTCCAACAACTTCGTGCATTCTGTTTAAGCAGCGCAGAAAAGTTGATTTACCGCACCCTGAAGGACCGATAATCGCGACAACTTTATTCCGGGGAATATCAATTGAAATATTTTTCAATACTTTATTCTTGCCGTAGAAAGCTTCAAGATTCTTTACAGAAATTTTTATGTCCATATCATTCTATACTTGAATTAATCAATTTATTTTGTTTTAAATTTTGAACGCGTTATAATCCTAAACAGCAGGCTTAACATTGAGATCATTATTATTAACACTAATGCGGCGGTCCATGCTTGATTGTTCCAATCCTCAAAAGGAGATTTCGCATAATCGTAAATATACACAGTTAATGATGCCATCGGTTGCATTACTTTTGTTGACCAGAATCTATTTCCTAATGCAGTGAAAAGTAATGGAGCCGTTTCACCGGCTGCCCGCGACAATCCTAATAAAATTCCGGTGGCAATTCCTTTCCAAGCAGTTTTTAGAACTATTAAAATAGTGGTTTTCCATTTAGGAATTCCCAGAGCTAACCCCGCTTCTCTTAAGGAATGAGGAACAAGCCTTATCATTTCTTCAGTTGTCCGGGTAATTGTCGGGATCATTAAAATTCCAAGAGCAATCCCTCCAGCTAATCCCGAAAAATGTTTCATCGGAACAACCACAAGAGTGTATGCAACAACGCCAACAACAATAGAAGGAACGCCGCTTAATACATCCGTTAAAAATCTTACTGTTGCACCAAATTTGTTGTTTCCGAATTCGGAGAGATACGTTCCGCTCATTACTCCCACGGGAATTCCAATTGCTCCACCTATCCCAATCAGCATCAGCGTTCCGACAATTGCATTCGCCATTCCGCCACCGGATTCTCCGACCGGTTTCGGCATTGCAACAAAGAAATCAAGGTTCAGGTATGCAATCCCCTTTGAGATTGTATAATAGAAAATAAACACAAGCGGAATAATTGCAACAAGCGTTGCAACCAAAGAAAGCGACATCATAACTGCGCTTGTAATTTTTCTTTTGAGAAAAAAGAATCTTGAGAGTTTCATCTTGGCCTCAACTTTCTTTCCATACTCCAGACCAGTAATTTCGCTAAGGCGTTGATAATGATGGTCAGGACAAAAAGCACTAATGCAAGCTGAATGAGTGAACTTAAATACATTTCACTCGTTGCCTCAGTAAATTCATTCGCTATAACACTTGCCATTGTGTAAGAAGGATCAAAAAGGGATGGAGAAATTACTGCTCTGTTCCCTATTACCATGGTAACAGCCATAGTTTCGCCAACCGCTCTACCAAGGCCTAACATTGTTGCACCGAGAATTCCCGATTTAGCATCTTTCAAAACAATTTTTGTTGATTGCCAGCGTGTAGCGCCTAATGCCAAAGCCGCTTCTCTTTGAGATTGAGGAACCGACTTTAAAATATCACGCGAAATTGATGAGACAATCGGAAGGACCATAATAGCTAAAATTAATACCGCGGCTAACATTCCAAAGCCGTAGGGAGCTCCGGTGAAAAATGGAAGAAATCCCAGATGCTCTGATAAGAAAGGTTCAACATCGTTTCTTATCCATGGTACCAAAACAAATATTCCCCATAAGCCATAAACGACCGAAGGGATACCGGCAAGTAATTCAACTAAAAATGATAACGGTTTTTCAAGCCAACCGGGAGAAAGTTCGGAAAGAAATACTGCTATTCCAATGCTGAGCGGAACACTTATTACAAGAGCAAGAAACGATGAGACGATCGTTCCGTAAATAATAGGCAACGCACCATAAATTTCCTGCACCGGGTCCCAAACGGAATTTGTTAAAAATGACCAGCCGAATTTATTTATGGAAATTTTTGAACCAACATACATTTCGTACCCCATCAGAATAACAAGCAGAAAGACCAACACCGCAAAAAGCAGTGTTAGTCTTTCAAAAATGAGGTCGCCTATGTTGTGAGACGAAAAGAACTTTTTAAACCGTCCTTTCGGAGCAAACACCGGGGTATTACTCTTAGTCTTCGGGTCTTCTCTATTTATTTGTGTCTCTGAATTATCCACTATTTTATTTTTTTACCGTTTGCCGTAATCGAGTTGATATTTTTTTCGCACAATTTTACAACCGCTTTCGGTAGTGGTGCATAGTAAAGTTCGGTAGCAAAAGATTGTCCTTTTACCATCGACCATTTTAAGAAATTAACAAGGGCTTTAGCTTTTGCTTCATCTTTCATGTTTTTATAAATAAGCAGCCAGGTGAAACCCGAAATCGGGTAAGAATCTTTTCCTGCCGCATCTGTAATTGAAACGCGAAGATCTGCGGGCATACTCTTGGCAGCTCCTTCAGCGGCAAATGAAACTGATTGGAATGTAGCTTCAACAAAATTTCCCGCTTTATTTTTCATATTTGCATATTGGATTTTGTTTTGCACGGCATACGCTAATTCAACATATCCGATAGAACCTGATGTTTGTTTGACAAGTCCTGCAACACCATCGTTTCCTTTTCCGCCAAGCCCAACAGGCCAGTTAACTGAAGTTCCTTTCCCGACTTTAGATTCCCAGTTTTTGCTGACTTTAGTTAAATAATCAGTAAAGATGAACGAAGTTCCGCTGCCGTCTGATCTGTGAGTAACAACAATCGCTTTGTTGGGAAGATTCAATTTAGGATTGTCTTTTTTGATTTTTGCATCATTCCAGTAAATAATTTTTCCAAGGAAGATATCTGCAAGAACTTCACCGCTTAAATTTAATCCTTTGCCAACGCCCGGCACATTATAACAAACAACTACTGCCCCCATTACAGTTGGAATATGAAGAATGTCTGTTCCTTGTTTTGATTTTGCTTCTGCCAACTGCTTATCCGTCATTGGACCGTCGGTTGCGCCAAAATCTACGGTTCCTTCCGCAATTTGTCTAATTCCGCCGCCGCTTCCGATAGCTTGATAATTGAATTGAACGCCGGTTGCATTTTTATATTGGTCAAACCATTTTGAGTAAATAACAGCCGGGAATGTTGCCCCGGCGCCGTTTAATTGCAGCTGTGCATGGGTTAACATTGACAATGTAACCGTTAGAAAAAGAGCCGATATAATTTTTTGAAATTTCATTTTTTTCTCCTTAAATATAATTAAAATGTGTAGGCAAAAGTTACCCGAGCGGTTAAATCCTTAACAGATTTTCCTTGAACATCTTTAGCCTGATAATTAAATAATTGAACGTTTGGAATTATGCTAACGTTTTTAGCGGCTTTATAATCTAGCCCCGCCATAAAGAAAGAAGTTCCGTCAGAAACATTATCCGTATTAGGATCGAAGTTATCAAATCTTCCTACCAGTTTTAATGTTTCTGAGAGTGTCCCCCATCCCCAGAGAGAAAAGCCGATGCTGGATTGATTTTGCAGCGCTTGAGTTGCAGATTTAGCAAAATTATTTTGAATGGTTCTTGTAAAAGCTTCAACTCCGAACGAATAATCTTCTTTCTGTTTGTACCCTAAAAATATTGAGCCCACGAATTGATTATTTGATTTTGCCTGTTTATCAAAACTATCCATCTTATTGGCTTTTGCAGCATAATCTGCATGAACGGTAGCCTGAATATTTTCCGAAAGTTTGAATTGCAACAGTGTGGAATATCTTTTATACTTATCTGTCTCAGGTGCATTACCGCTGTTATTTGCAAATTTAACCCAATAATTTACCAAACCGTTACCGGTTAATTTTCCTTTCAAATCAACACCCAAATCTCTTGAAGGAACAATTCCATCAAGGTCTAAAATAGTTTTTTCTAAAGAGCGATAACCCCAAGCCGCTTCGGAAACATCAAAAGCGGGAGTAGGAGAAATACCAAAAACTAAATCAGAACCACTAAAGATTCCTTTCCACTTTAAGTAAGCATCTTTAACCATTACACCAAGTTTGCCGCCGTTTGTGTTAGAGCTAGTGCTCTGGTCACTTTCAAGACGGAAGCGTGAATCAAAATTATCAGCAACAGCAAAATCTGTTGTAAAATAAATTCTTCTGAACTGAAATCCACTTAAGTCTTTCTTTGCAATGGCTACATTATCTATGTTATAAAAATAATCGCTGTACATAAGACCGCTTATTTTAGGTAAATTTTGTGCGGATAGAACATTACACACCAAAGCCACAACGACAAAATGTCGGAATAGTATTCTCACTTTTTTCTCTCTCATTAAAAATAAATTTTTATTTTCTCTCATTAAAAGTTAGCTAAAAATTGCGATGCCAATGTTAAGTAATTGTTAAGAAATTGTTAAAAAAGGGATTGGAACAGTGAGAATTAATCGCTCATCATTGGAGTAAGTGCAGCGCCGGGAAGGATTTCTGTTTGGTCAGACAGTGATTTGTCGTTACTTGGTCATTCGCCATGAGTCATTAAAAAAGCTGGCTACTGAAACCATCCGGTTCCGGCTCAGATTAATCAGAGAATACTCCTTTCAATTAACAACTTAATGAGAGTTTATAAGTTATTCTCCCATAAAGGAATATACCCCGACTTGCGTACAACGTTTTGACCTGCAGGAGAGAGAACCCAATCAATAAAGTTTTTTACAACGCCACCGGGAGATTTGGTTGTGAAAAAATGGAGATATCTTGTTATCGGATAGGTATCATTTCTCACGTTTTCTTCGTTCGGCTCGATACCGTTGATTTTTGCGTGAAAGATATGTCCCTTATATCCCATACCACCATAACCAATTGCATTTGTGTTTTTAGAAACGAAATTAACAATTTCTTTTGTCGTAGCTACAACAATAGCGGATGAGGAGTAATTCTCATCTTCCATGATGTGTTCTTTAAAATAAAAGTAAGTCCCCGAATTAGGATTTCTTGTAACGGTAGTAATTGAAGTATCTTTTCCACCCAAGGCTCTCCAATTACTTATCTTACCGGTGTAAATATCTTTAAGTTGCTGCAAGTTGAAATCTTTTACAGGATTAGAAGGATTTACATAGATGCTTAATCCATCCTTTGCGATAAGAAAGACTAATCCGAGCGAGCCGTAATAATCGGCAAGAAGTTTAGCTTCTTCAGGCTTTAAATTTCTCGATGCAGTGCAGATATCGGTTTTGTTGTTCAGTAAAGCCTTAATACCTTCAGAGGTTCCACCACCTTCAACATGGAGAGATATCCCGGGATATTCTTTCATATAGGCTTCAGCCAGATTGGATGTTAATACAAACATGGTATCCGATCCTATAATTTTTATCGAACTAGTCCTATAGAGATTTGCAGCACATCCATTTAGCAAAATAAGCAGGGAAATTAAAAATTTTTTGTGCGTCATATATTATTTCTTTTCAGCTATTGATCTTAATCGTGCATTGATGAATTGCGAACCCTTTCGCCACTCCGGAGTCTCTTTACTGTTGGCTAAATTAAAACACAGATCAAATAAAATTTTGGCATGTATGGCAGCCGCTTCACAATCAATGTTCTGGTTCAAATCGTCGAAAGGAGTGTGATAATAATTAAGATAGTATTTTATAAATGCTTCAGTTACCTCCTCTTCAGACTTAGATTTATTCTTTGTCCCTTCGAGAACTAAAATAGATGGAATACCTGCCAAAGCAAATGCTAATTGATCTGATTTATTAAAAGCATCAAAACTTTTAAATTGTGGTGGAATATTTTGTACAGATAGGTTGTACCTTTCAGCAGTTGAAGTTAGCCATTTGTCTAAAGTGGAAAGCCCGGCTCCAATTCCAACAATACTTTGAAAGTTTTTTAACATAGCTATCCCATCTATATTAATATTTGCAACGGTTTTGTAGAGAGGGACAATTGGATTCTCAGTATAGTAACTTGATCCAAGCAAACCTTTTTCTTCTCCCGTCGTCGCAATAAAAATGATTGATCTTTTAGGTTTAACTTCCAAACTTGAAAAAGCATGAGCTAATTCAAGTAAAACCGAAACACCCATAGCGTTATCAAGTGCACCGTTATAGATTGAGTCTTTCTCAACAGCAGGTCCGATCCCTAAATGATCATAATGCGCGGAAACAATTAAATAAGAATTTTTAAGTTCTTCATCACTTCCCGGAACAATCCCTATAACATTCGGCGTAATAAAATCACGTTCTTTAAATACACCTCTAAATTTTAATTTTATTGTTAATGGAAACGACTCGATTTTTTTAGCGTTATGCATTTTAATCAAATCATCAAAGGTATATTTAGAATTAAGAAAAAGTTTTTCGGCAATGTTTGGGTTCAAAAGAATACTAAGATTACCGGAGACAGAATAGGCAAGCGTAACATCTTCAAACGAAAAGTTTTTCCGTACGGCATTCCAATCTTCGAAAGTATTTAATGGAATTTGAATTGTCCCGGCGGCACCTCTTGCAATTGCAATTCTTCTTTTTGATTCAGGATAGCTGTAAATAGTTGGATATCTACCGTCGAAATAATCTTCGTCTTCGGAATAGGGTTCACCATCCAGGTAAACGACGATTTTCCCTTCTACGTTTACTGATTGATAATCATTATAATCAAATTCGGGCGCAACTATACCATAACCAACAAAGACTAAAGGTACCGGAACCGGAAGAAATGTTTGCTGGCCCGATCTATACAGAAAATAATCCTTAGAATAATTTAGATAGGTTGTATCTTCACCCGAAACAAGCATTAACTCGGAGGCATTTAACGGTGTACTTCCATGCATAGGGATGTTTTGATAATAAGAATCATCCCCCGGTATTTTATTTAATTTAAAACTAGAAAATTGATTCGAGATATATCTAGCGGCAAGGTTACCTCCTTTTGTTCCAACTCCTCTTCCTTCTAAAGAATCGTCAGCTAGTATCTCCAAATGCTCTTTTATGGAAGTTGCAGAAATATTACGAAAGGTGGAATAAAAGGAATGATCCCCTTGTGAGAAAAGATATTGTGGAGCTAAAATCAGCACGATAAAAATATTTAGAAATAAGATATTCATTTGCTTAAATGTAAATAAATCTCAATCAAAAAAATAAAAAAAGGACGCCGGTGAGAAACAGCGTCCTTTAGAGTAGGTGAGAGAGAGAGTGAGAGAGATTTATTTATTTATTTCAAGAGTGTCATTTTTTTAGTCAAGTTGAATGAACTGGATTCTATCCTATAGATATACACTCCGCTTGTAAGTCTTGAAGCATCCCAGTTTACATTATAAGTTCCAGCTTCTCTATAACCGCTTACGAGGTTTGCAACTATCTGTCCAAGTAAATTATAAACTACTAACTTTACATTACCAGATTGCGGTAAAGAAAATCTGATTGTTGTTGTCGGGTTAAACGGATTCGGATAGTTTTGAGAAAGTTCATATCTGTTAGGAACTCCAGCTGTTGAAAGTTCTTCGTTGACGGATAAAACAACTGAGGTCATTTTAATTGTTGACCAACCGGACGTCCAATCTTGTGTACCAAATGCGCCGACATAATTTGCATTTGCATCAAAGAACCCATCATTTGGAGGAGTTGCAGCACCGGTGAGTGCTGGTGAATTAACTAACGGCATAGCATTAGGATTCGGAAGAGCGAAAGGATTGCTCATTCCCGCTGCATCATTATTATCATAATATCTATCACCATTTGTTGTAAAATAACCTGCATAATCAAACCCTGAAAAACCTTTGGTTGAATCAATACTCTTTGCAGCCCCGGCTACGATACCATTCTTAAACCACCATAATCCGTCTTTCAAATCTATGTTGGTTTGAGTTCCATCAACAAAGACTCCATCTTTTGGCCAGCCAACGAGTAAGGCATTGCTAATTTTATTCTGCGATGATCTTCTTAAATGCATCCCGTGATCATACTTTACATCTATTTGCGTTGTAGGTGTTGCTTTTGGTCCTATCAAAGTAACATTCCACCAGGTCGGAGATGTTCTCGGTGTATTCAACGATCCTGTTCCATCGTTATCACTTTCAAATCCGTTTGAA
>Ga0172379_10003680_pt1 | contig 23960 bp, 20 predicted proteins | sample GrowelOW334metaG_FD_119756 | JGI IMG/M metagenome (GOLD analysis project Ga0172379, IMG submission 119756) | Groundwater microbial communities from an aquifer near a municipal landfill in Southern Ontario, Canada - Groundwater well OW334 metaG | ecosystem: Environmental > Aquatic > Deep...
AACCTCTGTATACGAGTTGTGTTGCTTCTCGACGAATGCGAGGCATGTGTGGGTTAATTGTGTATGACATATGGAATCATTTTAATTGGTGAAGTGATTCCAAGCTATTGAACCATTACGTTTAGATTGATAATATGGAGAATATGTTGTGAAGTTTGCTCGTTAAAAAATAAAAGAAAAGATGGGCAAAACTCAACTCAACCCAAAAAAGAAACAACAAGTGAAAATCATATACCTCATGGATCACCTACCTGTCAAACCAGAAACACTTCGCCACCCATTGGCGGATGCTGACAATGCCAAGAACATGCGTGAAGCTCTCGTCAGGATTGCCTCACATCTCGTGAACCTCGCAAACCAAAATCCGACGGAAGCAAAGAAACTTCTTGTTTTCTCCCCAAACCGCGATCTTGTCGCGGCCATGGAAAAATTCGGGAGAAACGGCGTCTATCGCATCAACGGCTTCGTCGTTGTTGTCAAAGAGAATGCCGACGGAAATGACGAGGTGACTCGCACGATGGCAATCATCCCGAGGACACATCGCCAGTCCGAATGGGCAAAGCCATTTTTGGTCAATGTCGACCTCAGTAGCGAACTTCCTGCAGAGGAGCTCGTCGCAGTCGCTGCCTAGCCCATCAAAATCAAAACCCCTAAGCAAATTGTTGCCAGGGGTATTTTTTTATCCGCACACTAAGTCTACTCCTGCTTTTTGTCTTGCTGTTGCTTCACCTCTATTGGTTATGAATACTGACAAATATTATTTCGATCTATTTTTTTATAATGAAAAAGCAAGACGGGAGTAGACTTAGTGTGCGGATTTATCTTTTTTTTTAAAAAAATTACTGGATTCCCGTTTTCACGGGAATGACGAAATCGTTGTTTCGTCAATTGTTCCCACTGTGAAACTTTTTGTGAATATCGTGAAGATGTTTATCAGTAATGTGGGTATAAATTTGTGTTGTAGCAATGTTTGCATGGCCAAGTAACATTTGAACTGAACGCAGATCAGCTCCATTTTGAAGAAGATCTGTGGCAAAACAGTGACGAATAACGTGAGGAGTAACTTTTTTTGAAATTCCAGCCTGAATTGCATACGCTTTTACAATTCTTTCTATTGATCTACGTGTAAGACCTTCTGCCTCAGACTTTGCTCTTTCATTGCTGATCTTTACAAACAGAGCGTCGTCTAGATCTTTTCTGATCTTTAAATAATTTTTTAAACGACTTTTTGCTTCATCAGATAAAAAAACAACTCTAACTTTTCCTCCTTTTCCTCTAATCGAAAACTCATCGCGAGTTAGATCTAGATCTCTATTTAATGAGCAAAGCTCAGAAACTCGGAGGCCTGTAGAAAAAAGTAACTCCAAAATAGCCTTACCACGAGCCATTTTTTCTGGGTCTTTGTCAAAACTAGGAGCATCTATCAAACGTTTCAATTCTTCTCTAGTAATTAAATCTAAAGAACGCTCAGGCACTTTAGCCAATTCAATTTGGTCGGCTGCCAAAGATTTTATTTCTTTTTTGGCCAAAAATTTCAAAAAAGCTCGAAGGGCTATCAAATAATAGTTCTGCGTTCTTCTTTTTAACGTTTCACCTGTCGCTTTATTGTTACCTGTGGAACGGCGATTGAGCCAAAGACGAAACTCACGCATTAGTTCGCTGGTAATTTCTTCAGGTTTTTTTATTTTGGCATATTCAAAAAAAACAGTGAGATAGTGGTCGTAGTTTTCCACAGTCTTCACACTTCTACCTTTTTCAATTTCAATATGCTCAAGAAATCTTCTTTTAAGAGTATTTAGATCCATTGTTGTTATTTTATCACAATGTCGCACAATAAATTAAGAGAACGCAACAACAAATGATACTTTTTGTTTTCTAAATCGCTCTGCTACCGAGAAAACAAGGTCGCACACAATATTTTTCAGCTTAAAGTTTGACAAGTGGCACACTTTTGATACACTTGCTTCATGCCTACTATAAAACATAGAATTAACATAACAACTGACCCAGCCCTTGTAGAAGCTTTAAAAAAAATTGCTCTACGGGATAAGATGCCTATTGCTTCAAAAGCGACACAACTTATTGAATTTGCTATAGAAATTGAGGAGGATATTGCTCTTGGAGAAATTGTCGAAAATCGCTTAAAAAATAAGGTGAAATTTGTCTCTCATGAATCGGCATGGAAATAAAATTCAATACCATCCTTTAGTTGTAGAAAAAGATATTCCTAAACTTGACCCAACAACAAGAAAAAGGATCAAAATTTCTATTGAAAAAAAACTAACTACCCGTCCAGAAATATATGGTGCACCCCTTAGAGCAAATTTAAGGCAGTATTGGAAACTTAGAATTGGTGATTATCGAGTTGTTTACTCAATTAAGGATAAAACGGTCTATATTCTCTTAATTTCGCACAGAAAAGACGTATACTTACTAGCAGAAAATAGAAAACAACAAAACGAGTATTAGACATTGCAAAAAATACCCTTTCGTGCTATCGTATTTTCACATGTTAACAAAGACAAAAAAGACAAAGGTTATCAAAGCCGTTCAGAAACACGACAAAGACACAGGTTCTCCTGAGGTTCAAATTGCTGTAATCACAAAAAGAATCGAAGAACTTGCAAACCACCTAAAAACACACAAAAAAGACTTCCACTCAAGAAGAGGACTTCTTCAACTTGTAGCCGATAGACAAGGTCACATGAAATACCTAAGAGCAAAAAGCCCTAAGAGATACGAAGTTCTTGCAAAAAAACTAGAACTTAAGAAATAATCTGATTTTTCTTCATTTTTTATTTTAAAAAACAGCTGAAAAGCTGTTTTTTGTTAAATATTTTGTGTGATAGACTTTCTAGGTAAGTCGATTTTATATTTTTTCTTTTTTTGTAAAAAATAGTAAGCAATTTTTAATAGATAAAAATTTTCTAGGATAAATATGGCATCAATTAAACATAAAGAACAGAGAGTAGGAGTTTTTATAGACGCTCAAAATTTATATCACAGTGCAAAACATCTATATAATGCAAGGGTAAATTTCGGACAAGTAGTTAAAGACGCTCTTGCAGGAAGGGTACTTATTCGTGCTGTTGCATACGTGATCACAACAGAATCAGGAGAAGAAAGACCTTTTTTCGATGCATTGGAAAAAATGGGAATTGAAGCTAAAACAAAAAATCTTCAAATTTTTGCTGGGGGTGCAAAAAAAGCAGACTGGGATGTAGGATTAGCTGTTGATGCGATCTCAATGTCACCAAAAGTTGATACAGTTATCATTATTTCAGGGGATGGAGACTTCGTACCGCTTGTTGAATTCTTAAAATTCAGCCAAGGGTGCCAAGTTGAAGCTGTTTCTTTTGGAAAATCATCTTCAGGAATGCTTAAAGGTGCCGTAGATGAATTTTTCGATCTGGATAAAAACTATAAAAAATACTTGATGGTTAGCGGAGGGGGAAAAAGTAGGGCTAAAGAGGATTTAGAAAAAAGTGTAGGGGATATTCTCGATTTATAACAAAAATACACACGCAAGGCTAAAATTAAAAACTCCGAAAAATGAAGTTTTTATTCCGACGAGTGAGAGATGTCGCGAAAAGCAAGTGAAACGAAGCTTTTCATGACATCCGAACGAAGTTGGAACAAGGACTAAATACCCCACCCTTGAGGCGAATCAAGTACGAGCGACCTAGATTTCTTACGAACTACGTTCGTTTAGAAATCGGAAATACTCTTGTGATGAAAACGAGTTCTGGTATTTATACCTCGTCAAGCCTGTTGAGAGGAATCTTTATTGGAAAAATCCAAGAAATGTGTTATAGTATCGATATTATAAAGTAATTGCGGTTTTCGGATAGGTAGTTTTTAAAAGCGAAAAAATGGCTTTTAAAACCTAAAATCTGAAAATCGCTCACCCCGTCATGGCGACGGGCAAGTAAATATGATTAACAAAGAATATTCTTTGGAGGTTGGTGGCAAAATTTTAAAAGCCTCATTTACAGATCTTGCTGATCAGGCAAGCGGTTCTGTAATTTTGAGTTATGGAGACACAACTGTTCTTGCAACGGCTGTTATGGACAAAAATGCAAAAGATGGAAGTTGGTTTCCTTTGACTGTAGATTTTGAGGAAAGATTTTATGCTGCCGGAAAAATTCTAGGGAGCAGATTCATGAGAAGGGAGGGCAGACCATCTGATGATGCAATTCTTGCAGGAAGAGTCGTAGACCGAACTATCAGACCACTTTTTGATCAAAGTATCCGTCACGGAATTCAAGTTGTTGCGACAGTTCTTTCGATTGGAGAAGATGATCCAGATGTTTTGGGAGTGATCGCAGCATCACTTGCACTTTCTACTTCAAATATTCCATTCAATGGACCAGTGAGTTGTGTACGAATTGGAATTAAAAACAACGAAGTACTAGTAAATCCAAATTATGTTGATAGAGATAGCGCAGAACTTACTCTTGATCTTACTGCCTGCGGAAAAGATGGAAATATCAACATGATCGAAGTTGCTTCAAAAGAAGTACCAAACGAAGTGGTTCACGAAAGTTTGAAAAAAGCTTCAGAAGAAATTGAAAAAATTCAAGAATGGCAAAAAATGATCGTGAAAGAAATCGGCCAAACAAAAAGAGAAATTTCAAAACCAGTTGCTCCAGAAGGATTAAAAGAACTTTTTGAAGAAAAAATTTCTCCAATATTTAAAGATAGAATTTTTACTGGAGTTCCTGGAAAAGGACACATCGGAGAACTGCATGAAGAATGGATAAATTTTTTCAAAGAAAAATTTCCAGAAGTAAAAACTTCTTTTGCTGATGATTACTTTGAAGACCAACTAAATGATTTGGTTCACAAAGAGGCAATCGAAAATAATAGTCGCCCAGACGGAAGAAAACCAGATGAACTAAGATCTCTGTATTCAAAAGCTGGAGGAGTCTCAAATGTACTTCATGGAAGTGGAATATTTTACAGAGGAGGAACACACGTTCTTTCTGTTCTAACACTTGGAGGTCCAGGAGAAGCTCAAATGATTGACGGTATGGAATCTCAAACAGAAAAAAAATTCATGCATCATTACAACTTTCCTCCATACTCAGTTGGAGAAACAGGAAGAATGGGCGGACTAAACAGAAGAATGATCGGTCATGGACATCTTGCTGAAAAAGCTTTGATTCCTGTACTTCCAGCAAAAGAAAATTTTCCTTACACAATTAGAATTGTTTCTGAATCAATGGCATCAAATGGATCTACTTCTATGGCTTCTGTTTGCGGATCTTCACTTGCTCTTATGGATGCAGGAGTTCCGATCTCACGTGCCGTTGCCGGAATTGCATCAGGAATAATGATGGAAAGTGCAGATAAATACTGCTTACTAACAGATATTCAAGGACCAGAAGATCATCATGGTGATATGGATTTTAAGGTTGCAGGAACAAGAGAGGGAATTACAGCGGTTCAAATGGATGTAAAAGTAGATGGAATTCCTGTAAAACTTTTAGGAGAAGCTTTGGAAAAAGCAAAGATCGCAAGATTCCAAATTCTTGACGTTATGGAAAAAGAAATTTCAGCACCAAGAGCAGACATAAATCCAAGTGCTCCAAAAATCTTAAGTATAATGATTGACCCAGAAAAAATTGGATTAGTTATTGGAACAGGAGGAAAAACAATTAAGGCTATTATGAAAGATACAGGAGCAACAATTGACGTTGAAGATGATGGATCTGTTTACTTCACAGGAAAAGATGGAAGTGCAGATGCTGCTAAAAAAATTGTTGAGGAAATGACTCGTGAATATAAAAAAGGAGATAAATTTGATGGAGCGGAAGTAATCAAACTCATGGACTTTGGAGCTTTTGTTAGAATTGGAAATGGATCAGAAGGACTGGTTCACGTTTCAGAAATTGCTCCATTCAGAGTTGAAAATGTTTCTGATTATTTGAAAGCAGGAGATATTGTGCCTGTTGTTATCAAAGACATTGATGACAAAGGAAGATTGAGTCTTTCAATCAAACAAATGGATCCAGATTTTTTCCAAAAGAAAAATTAGAAAGAAAATTTTAAACACCAGTCGTCCGCCTAGGCGGACGACTGGTGTTTTTTTTGTAGTTTTTGTTTTACATGGAAAGAAAGATAGGTACCGGTTCTGACTAATCTCTCCCAGCCAAGACAGAAAAATTTAAGCTACAACTTTGAGAAAAATCTTTAATATATCAGTGATATATTAAAGATTTTTCTCTTCGTTTTGCTTTAAATTTTGATGACTTACTAGAAGACCTTAGCCATCACTGGTATAATTAACTTCATATGGCCCTAGATCAAAAAGATTTCATAGAAGAATCTCTCAAAGCAAATGCAGAGAAAGCAAAAGGCCTTTCGGTTGCAGATCTAACTGATGTAAATTCTTTAGTAAACAAAGCTCCTGAATTAGAAAAAAGGGAGCCAACTCCTCTTCCTGCTGCAAAACCACAATTTGATAATGAAGGTTATCCAGAACTTACAACTATGAGAACTTATCACGGAGATGTTGCTTCTGCTGTAAGAGAAGGAGGCCTTTCAATGATAAAAATTGCTGCAAAAGAACAAGCACGAAGAAGACCTATAGAAGAAAATGTCGAAGAAAAACCTGAACATGAGCCTAATACTCACATGATCTTAGCTATTGCAGCATCAGCGCTTTTTGTGGTTGGTATTGGAGCAGTAATTTTTGCTTTTATTTCAAAGAGTCAACCAGCCGTAGTAATTCAGACACCGATAAAAAAAGATATTATCTCAACCGATTCAAGTATAACTTTGGATATTACAGGCCTTTCATCAAGAGAAGTTCAAAATAATATAGAAAATTTTATAGTTCCAAATAAAAATAATGATTCATTAATAAAGATTAATCTTACTAATCAAGTTGGAGGAATAAAAACTGATCTTTCGGTAATTGATCTACTTTCTGTAATTGGGACAAATGTTCCAGATATATTAAATAGATCCCTTATCCTTAATAAATTTATGTTAGGAATTTGGAGTGGAGCTGATCAAGCGGAGCCATTTTTAATAATGGAAACTTCTTCACAAGAAACTGCTTTTCCAGGAATGCTTGAATGGGAAAAAACAATGGCCTATGATCTGGAACCTATTATAGGACCAGAAACCATCCTTCCAGGAAATACTTTCATCGACCAAACAATTCTAAACCATGATGCCAGAGCCTTATCAAACGGAACTAAGATAATATTCTTTTATACAATAGTAAACGGCAGGATAATAATCATTGCAAAAAGCGAAGCGACTTTAGGTAGAATTTTAGATAAGATCAGAGCTTCTATAATATTAAACTAGACCTAACACAAAAATTAGTTTGTGCTAATATTATTATATGGATCCCGTTAGAGAAGTATTGTTAGAAATTATAGAAAAATATTAGCAAAAAAAATAATGATAATTACTTACACAAAATCAGAAATAATACGGGAGCACTTTTTTACCACAAAAGCTTTATACTTAGACAGTCGCAATTTAACAACACTAATCTTAGGAATCGCTTAAGCGCTTCCTTTCTCTAACGGGATGAATAAACATAAAACAGAAAAACACAAAGCAAGTCTTTTAGCAGAAAAAAGTATCTTGGAAAAAGAATTAGAAACTGTCGGAAAGAAAAACCCTAATAATCCTGCTGATTGGGAAGCTGTAGCGGTTGAAGAAAATATTGATATCGCTGATAGAAATAATGTTGCTGACGGAATAGAAGACTATGAAAATAATGAGGCGATACTTGATCAGCTTGAAGCAAGACTTAATGAAATAAATATTGCTCTCCAAAAAATCGAGGCCGGAGCTTATGGCAAATGTGAGATCTCGGATGAACCAATTGAAGAAGACAGATTAGAAGCAAACCCTGCAGCAAGAACCTGTAAAAAACACATCAACGAAAAAATTTAGAAAACTTTCAAAATTTTAAAAGCCTAAGATCGGAAAATGGCAGTAGCAAAAGTATATAGTGCACAAAATGATATAAACAATTCTTCAGTGATTGAAATAGAATCAGACCTTTCGCGAGGTCTTTTTTCTTTTGCAATCGTTGGTCTTCCTGACAAAGCTGTAGCGGAAGCAAAAGACAGAGTCAGTGCTGCCATAAAAAATTCTGGTTTTGATTCGCCTAAAAGCGGAAATAAAAAAGTGGTAATATCTCTTGCTCCAGCTGATATTAAAAAAGAAGGTCCTTCATTTGATCTTCCTATTGCTCTTTCATATTTGCTTTCATCTGGAGAAATAAAATTTGATCCGAAATACAAAATGTTTCTAGGGGAACTTGCCTTGAATGGCGATGTTAGAAAAGTTAAAGGGGTATTACCATCTGTAATTCTTGCAAAGAAAAAAGGTTTCAGAGAAATTTTTGTTCCTAAAGAAAATGCCAATGAAGCATCGCTAGTAGATGATATAAAAGTTTTTGGCGTTAATAATTTAAAAGAAATTATTAATCATTTTAGAGAAAACAATTCTGAATTTAAAAAAGAAATTCTGCCTTGGCAAAGAGAAGAATTAAACACGGTATTTGATGAAGCTGAAAATGATTTTGCATATATTAAAGGACAAAACATAGCCAAAAGAGCCTTAGAAATTGCAGCAGCTGGTGGACACAATGTACTTTTTTATGGACCACCAGGAACTGGAAAAACAATGCTCGCAAAGGCTTTTATCACAATTCTTCCGGATCTATATTACGAAGAAATGCTTGATACAACTTCTATTCATTCAGTGGCTGGAATTTTGGATGGAGACAAAATTTCTAAAGCCCCCTTTAGAAGTCCTCATCACACCTCTTCACATGTTGCCATTGTTGGCGGGGGTGTAAATCTTAGACCTGGAGAAATAACTTTAGCTCACAATGGAGTTTTGTTTTTGGATGAGTTTCCAGAATTCGACAGAAGAGTTATTGAATCCTTAAGAGAACCTCTTGAAGAGGGTAAAATATCTGTCTCACGGGCAAAAGGCACAGCGGTTTTTCCTGCAAAAATTACTTTGCTTGCAGCAATGAATCCTTGTCCATGTGGAAATTACGGAAGTTTAAAAAATTGCACTTGCAGTGCAATAACAATTGGAAGATATCAAAGAAAAATCTCAGGACCGATCTTGGATAGAATTGATCTGATAGTTCCTGTAGAAGAACTAAAACGTAAAGAATTATCTGAAGAAAAAAAAGAAATTTCATCAAAAATTATAAAAGAAAAAATTGAAAATGCTCGCAAGTTTCAAAAAGAAAGATTTAAAAAACTTGGTCTTAAATATTCATTAAATAAAGATATAAAACCAAAACATATAAAAGAGGGAAGTCTGATAGATGAAAAGGCCTTCAAACTTTTATTAGACTCGACAGAAAAACTTTCTCTTTCAACCAGAACCTTTCATCGAATGATAAGAGTAGCAAGAACGATCGCAGATCTTGAAAATTCTGAAAAAATAACACCTTCTCATATTTTAGAAGCCTTGCAATTTAGAGGAAAAATATCAGGATGAATCGTCACTGTCATTCCCGTGAAAACGGGAATCTAGGAAGTATAAATTAAATAATGGATTCCCGTTTTCACGGGAATGACAAAATTATTATTTAAAACCTAAAATGGATTTCTTGCTCCGCGAATCTCAAAGTGAATATGAGACCCTGTAGAATTTCCGCTAGAACCCATCAATCCAATAGTTTGACCTTGCGTAACACGATCTCCTGTTCCAACTAATGTTTGTGACATGTGAGCATAAAGAGTTTGAGTGCCGTTTGTATGAGCAATAATTACATAATTTCCGTAGCCTCCGTTCCATCCTCCTTTTCTACTTAAAATAACAGTTCCATTTGCAGCTGAGTGGATCGGAGTACCAACGCTTGAAGCTATATCAACTCCACAATGGCAAGCCCCGTGCAAACCTTGAGTTCTTTTACCACCGGAAACTGGTCTAATATAATATCCTGAAACAGCACTTGGCTGGCTATTGTAATTAGTTTTACCTGAAGAGGTTTTACTAGAAGTATTTGGAGTAGCAACTTCAGCTCCAGGAATAATAATATCCATTCCGACCTTCAAGTCTTTTGCAGATGATAGATCATTGAAGCTCAAAATATCACCCGAATCAGCCCCAAATTTTTTTGCAATACTACTTAAAGTTTCACCTTTAACTACAGTGTGCTCAATTCCTGAAACAGGTAAGATCAAAAGCTGATCTCCTGGCTTTAGATCTTTCTCACTTTTTAAGTCGTTTGCCCACAAAACTGTATTTTTACTTACATTAAATAAAGCAGCGATCTCTGAAAGAGTATCGCCTTGTTTAACTGTATAAACGCTAATTGTGTTGTTTTGGGTTGAAGATGCAATTTGACTGACAGTTCCCAAAGGCCCCATTTCTGATTGAATCACACTGTCATCTACAATCGTAATGTCTCTATTTTTATTTCGATCGGTATCAATATTATTGGCTGGCTGTAAAAGTGCCATGTTTTGAGAATTCCAGTCGCCAGAAACAGTTGTTGAAGCTTCGGTAGGAGAAGAAAATAGTTCGCCAATAAAAGAAAAAACGCTGGCTTCAGCGCTTAAAGGTTGTATTACAGCAATAGCAACAACGAAAAAGAGGGTAATCCAAGAAAACATTCTCTTGGACACCTTTATTGAATTTTTAGATTGGCTTTTTACAGCCTGGCTTCGGTCATTTTCACTTTTATAGATAATTCTTAATTAATTGTAATTCTGGGGTTCGGTAAAAAAGCTCGCTTGAGCCTAAAACAGAGGACTTATCTGAACCCCTCAATTATACCACGGAAAGACCCGAGAAAACCCTCTTTTCTAATAACCTGTGGAAAAGCCAAAAAGCTCTTTTTCATCAAATTTCTTAAAGAAATTTGATGAAAAAGAGCTTTTTGTTCTTGTGTAAATAGGAATCCAGTAAACTTAGAGGAAAGACCTCCTCTTGAGAGGTCTTTCCTCTAAGTGTTTCCCGTAAAAAAATTATTTAAAAAGGTCTACTGCATGTTATAGTTTGTAAAACAAATTCATCATGGAAGAGGACATTAATCAAAAAACACCATATTTAAAGGGCTTAAATCCAAGCCAACTAAAAGCAGTCCTTTGTACCGAAGGACCTCTTTTAATAATGGCAGGAGCGGGTGCCGGAAAGACAAAAACTGTTACTTTAAGAATCCTTCACCTAATAAAACAGGGAGTTAACCCAGAAAATATCCTAGCTATTACTTTTACCAATAAAGCAGCCAAAGAAATGAGAGAAAGGGTAGGAAAATTGCTTAAAGAGGAAGAAAAGGCTTACTCACATGACCAAGTAATGCCATTTTTGTCAACTTTTCATTCCCTTGGCGTCTATATAATCAGACAAGAATCAGCAAGTTTAGGATTACCTAGATTTTTTTCGATATTTGATAAAGAAGATGCAAAAAAAGCAGTCAAAGAGGCTATCGAAAAGCTTGGAATGGATCCAAAACACGTAAACCCAGGGAGCGTCCTTAGTGCTATCTCAAAAGAAAAGGGAATGGGAAATTCATTGGACGAATTTTTGGCAGCTGAAGGTAAAAATTACTTTGAAGACAAAGTTGCCGAAGTTTGGCCTTTATATGAAAAAACACTTAAAGCTGAAAATGCCTTAGACTTTGATGATCTGCTTCTAAAGACCATGGTTCTCCTTAAAGATCCTGAAATTAGAAAAAAATACCAGAACAAATGGAAATACATTCACATTGATGAGTATCAAGATACAAACAAAGTTCAATATGAAATAGCAAAATATTTAGCAGGAGATGCACAAAATATTGCAGTTGTGGGTGATGTGGACCAATCGATATACAGTTGGCGAGGAGCAGATTTCAAAAATATTATGCGTTTTGAAAAAGATTATCCAGAAACAGAAAGCGTGTTGCTGGAAGAAAATTATCGTTCAACAAAAAATATTTTAGCTGTAGCAAACGCTATCATTCAAAAAAATACAATGAGAAAAGAAAAAAATCTTTTCACTAAAAACGAAGATGGGGATCTTATCTCTCTTTATGCCGGACTCGATGAAAGAGATGAGGCAACATACATTGCATCACACGCAAAAGAATTAATTGATAACGGACACAAAGCTGATGAAATTGCAGTTCTGTATCGGGCTAATTTTCAATCACGTTCTATTGAAGAGGCTTTCATAAAAATGGGAGTGTCTTACAATTTGATTGGAACAAAATTCTTTGAAAGAAAAGAAATTAAAGATGCACTTTCATATATTAAAGCTAGTTTGAATCCTCAAAGTATTTCTGATATCAAAAGAATTATTAACACTCCAGCAAGAGGAATAGGGAAGGTAACTGTTTTAAAAATTCTCGAAGGAAAAGAAGAGGAACTGACAGGAGCCACTCAAGAAAAATTAAAAAGTTTTAGAAATTTACTAACGGATATTAAAGAAAAAGTTGAGAGCGAAAAACCAAGTGAGGTTGTAAAATTTGTTATCGCCCGAACAGGCATGGAAGAAATGTTTAAAAAAGGAAAAGAGGAAGATCTCGAAAGATTAGAAAACTTAAGGGAACTTGTGACTTTTGCTACTTCTTTTGACTACGATAGCGATGAGGCAATGATGAAATTCTTAGAGCACGCCTCACTTTTTTCAGATCAAGATGAAATGACTGAAGAAAAAATAGGTGTAAAATTAATGACAGTTCATGCTGCCAAAGGTTTAGAATTTGATACAGTTTTTGTAACAGGACTTGAAGATAAGCTTTTTCCCCATCAGAGAATTGGGGAGGAAGAATCATCTCTTGAACAAGAAGAGGAGGAACGAAGACTTTTTTATGTTGCCCTAACTCGAGCAAGAAGAAAGATCTTTTTAACCTACGCTTCAGTGAGAACGGTTTACGGATCAAGAGAAATAAGAATGCCCTCAGAATTCATAATGGATATTGACGATGCAATGATCAAAAAAGAAAATAGTTTCTTGCACGATGTGCCGAAAACAAGTTGGTTTAGTCAATTTTAGATTTGTAACTCAGGGGTTTCACCCCTAAGAAACCCTGAGGAATTAGAATAAATATATGAATAAAAATTTCCCCGCCTAAATTTTCTTAAAACATGAACCGAAAAATAAATAAAAGTCTTAGAAAACAAAGAAACAATTCAGAAAATTCTGAAGAAATTTTTGGCGGACAAGCCTGCCCGCCATTGACTGAGCCTACAGGCGATGGCAGGCGGGCAAAAAAATCATTAGGACAAAATTTTCTTACTTCAAAAAGAATTGTGGAAAGAATTGTTATGGAAGGAAGAGTAACTGAAACAGATACAGTTCTTGAAATTGGGCCAGGAAAAGGAATCCTTACAGAAGCATTGCTTGCCAAAGCCAAAAAAGTTTTAGCTGTAGAAAAAGACGATTCGCTTTTTGAATTTTTAAAAGAAAAATTTTCAAAAGAGATTAAACAGGACAAACTCGAACTAATCCACTCTGATATTTTAACTTTAAACTTTACGAACTTAGAACTTAGAACCGGTGATTACAAAGTAATCGCTAATATTCCTTACAACATAACGGGGGAAATAATTAGAAAATTCCTTTCATCAAATATTCAACCAGCATCGATGACTTTACTTGTCCAAAAAGAAGTAGCGGAAAGAATCGCAGCTAAAGATGGAAAAGAAAGCATTCTTTCTTTAAGCGTGAAAGTGTATGGCACCCCTCGCCTTGGATTTAAAATAAGCCGAGGTCAATTTACACCGGCTCCAAACGTAGATTCAATGGTTATTTCTATAGACAACATCAGTAAAGAAAATTTTGCCTGCCCGCCATTGACTGAGCCTACAGGCGATGGCAGGCGGGAAGAGGGAAAAATTAAAGAAGAGAAATTTTTTGAAGTAGTGAAGCTTGGTTTTGCACACAAAAGAAAACTTTTGATCAGAAATTTGGATGGAATTGCTTCTAAGGAAAAGTTGGCAGAAATTTTTGCTGAAGCAAAAATTTCTGCACTCACTCGCGCAGAAACCTTAAAACTAAAAGACTGGCTATATATTTCAAAAAAACTTTAATTAATCTAAAATCCACCGCTCGCTCCACCCCCGCCCGAAGCTCCACCAGCTCCTGAAAATCCACCCCCACCCCCACTATTATTTCTAGCAGCTCCACCTACAATTATTATTCCATCAGGATTATTTTGTGAATTTTCACAATATTCACCTTTTAGTTCCAAACAAGTTCCAACTTTTACATAAATAGTCAGTAGATAATCATTTCCTGATGATGCAATATCTGAATAGTTGCCGGCTATGGAACTCACTCCTGGTTGATATAAATAATAATGCGTTTGCTCATCAAAATAACTTCCAAATTTTAACAGAACTGATCCACTGCAAGTACAAGTTGTATCAATACCTTTAGTTTTAGCTACTCCTCCATCGGACGGTCGAATCATTGATTGAGCAAAAGCAGGAAGAGGTATGATCAACTTATTCAAAGCAAAAACTATTTTTTCAAATATTCCTTGTTCTTTTTTTACAATTGAGGATGAAAAAGTAAAAAAACCGTAATTTCTACTTTGCCCCTTACTTGTGTTTATACTATAAGTAACATTCATTCCCTCTGGAAAATCAGAACTACTAATTTTTTTTGCTTCAGGAAAATCAGAAATTGAGAATTGCAATTTACCGTTATTTAGAGGCACATTATTAATAGTTCCCAGAGTTGAATTAATAGTATTGTTATATTGGTCAAATCCAGTTCCTTCTACGGTTATAGTGCTATTCTGTGAAACATTTTGAGGATATGCTTTTATTATGTCGGGACGAGCAAGCGACTGGCTTGAGATCTTTATATATTGTGGAGAAGTTTTTCTACTTGAACCATTTGCATTTTCTATCCAAACTTCATATACACCGTTTTGAAGATTTGGAGTATTTAAAACAATGACTCCGTTTTGGGATATAGCACTTCCTGCATAGTCATTTCCAATATGAATTATATTTTGAGCAAGAAATCCATTTCCTTTTATAGCTAAAGAGCTCCCTGGAGCAACAATAAACAAAGAAATACTTGAAATAAAAAGATCTGTTGGTTTTGAAGCGGTAAAAACTCTTTCAGCTGACAATGTTCCTCCCATTATATTACTTTGTTCAACCGGAGCTGAGACAGGAACTGAAACTTTCTTAGAAACAACAGGAGAAGAAGCTAAAAGCTTGCTCAATTCTGCTTGAAGCTCCTTCAAAAGGCTAGTTAAAAGGCTTATCAGTTGCTGTTTTACAGAATTTGCTACATCAAAAGAGCTTGTATTTTTAGCAGATACAGATTGTCCTTCATTATTTACAACCTCGGCTGATAATGAACTAGGCAAAAAAACTGAAAATATAAAAACAATTGCACAAACTAAGGATAAATATCTTCGCATATAAAAATTGTATCACAAAATAATATTTTGATGATACAATATTTAAATGATGATTAAATTCACCAAACCAAGTAAAAAAATAGTTGCTTTGCTTATTATTGTTGTTTCAATAATCGCAGGAATTTTAATTCTAAAATATAAACAAAATATTAAAGCCTTTATACCTCCTTCACTAACATACAGCGTTACAGACATAAATACCTACAACAGAGAACAAAGTACAGACTCCCAATATTTGAATAATCTATTAGGAATAGAAAATGCTTCTTCAACAAATGCAACAGATACAGCAAACACAAGCGATCTAGTTTCACGAAGCTTATATGCCGGTTATTTAGCTTTATCTCAAAGTGGAGATACTTCAGCAGATTCACAGCAAAGTCTTGCAAAAGAGATCGCATCAAAAGCAGCTCAAAGTTTTACTTATGAAACCTATTCAGCCGAAAATCTAAAATTTATTTCTACTCCAACTAAAGAAAATGTGAAATTTTTTGCATCTTCTTTAGCTTCCATACAAAATAATATCCTTATGGGTATGGCAAAAGAAAGTGTAGACCAAAATAATGTTAAATTAAAAAATATTGCCCAAATTTACAGAGACGCAGCCAAAAATGTCTACGACTTACTTATTCCAATTGATATCGCTGAATCAACTTTGGGTATTGTTAATAATTACAGTATTGTTGCTTCTGTTTATGATGCTTTAGCAGTCGCTGATAGTGATCCAGTTCAAGCAACGATCGCTATTGGCTATTTACAACAAGCCAATTCTTCTCAAACAAAATATGTTAATAATCTGGCTAATTATTTTAAATATAGTGGTATAATTTTTACTAGTGATGAAGTTGGACGTTACTGGAATGATTTTGGTTCCGCTGGTATGACTGGAAATTCTACTCAATAAAAAAATGACTACAGATTTCTACACAAACTTCTCTTCTTTCCTAAATAAAATTAAGAATTAATATTTACATTTTATAAAAAATGAATAGAAAAACTAAATTTGAATGGAATAAAAAAAATTGTTGTGGATTTAATATGCAAAATAATTTCAAAAAAACTTTTAGCGCAATCTCAATATTAACTATTTTTTCTCTTTGTTTTTATATCCCTTTAACTGCATTGGCTGTGGATAATCCAACAGACCAAGCAAATGTTGATACCCTTACTCAACAAGCGTCAACACTTCAAACTTCAGGAGCAACAGCTCAAGGCTTAACAGGAACAGATAAAACAACTCAAACAAAATCAGCGGCAGGGGGGATTACGGCTGGAGCTTTATCTTGTTCTGTGGGAGCGATTGCTTCAAAAATGATAGTAAGTACCGTTGCCAAAGCTACTGGAGTAGTTACTGGAGCGATTACTAATCTACTAGGGGGTAAAGTCACAGCAATAGTAACAGATACTGTCACAGGACTAATAGATCCAATGGTCCCAGTTAATCCTAAAGGAACTAACACTGAAACTATAAGAGATAACACTGGTAATAACGCCCAAAGCACACAACTCCTTGCTTATAAAGGTGTAACACAAAGTGCACCAGGAGACGCCCGATTATTTAATGGAATAACCTCTATATTTAGTGGTATTTTTCAATTTCCAAGTCTTGATGCTATCGGTTTTTGTATTGCGAATGAAATGATTCAATACATTGCTGATTCAACAATTCAATGGATAAAAACAGGTTTCAAAGGAAGTCCAGTTTTTATATCAAATACCGGTGATTTTTTTAAAGGAATTCAGGATCAAGAATTAGGAAATTTTGTAAACGGAGTAGCGAAAGGAACTCTTGGAATTGATATGTGCCAGCCTTTTAGAGTCGCTATCCTTACAGACGTTCTTGATACTTATTCTAATACTAATAGTGGAGGTTCTCTTAATTGTAGTTTAAATACAATTAAGAATAATTATAAACAATTTACAAATGGGGATTGGAATTCAGGAGGTTTTAATGGTTGGTTTGAAATTATTCAGCAACCAAATAATATTTACGGAGCAACTCTGGCGGCTCAAGATGAAGCATACAGAAGAATACAGGTTAAACAAAATACAGCAACAATAGACCTTGGCTGGTCAAGAGGGTATCACGATTTTACTTATTGCCAGGATAAAGGTAGTCTTGATAAAAAAACTAATAAATGTGCCAACGGAAAAGACCCAGTCAAAGGTACACCTGGACAATATATTGAGAATCAAATCAATGCTAGAGGAGCGGCGGGAATGAATCGTCTCAACGTAGCCGTTGCTTTCGACCAAGTTGTTTCCACTCTTGTAAATGAACTCGTCAAAATTGCAGTAAACAAAGTTCTTGATCCGACAAGTAAATAATTGACAGGGAAGATAATTTATAAAAAATAATTTTAAATAAAAACCCCATGCAATTAGCGAAGCTAATTGCATGGGGTTTTTCTCCTTTTTTCTGTACACAAAATAAGTTTTACGAAGTAAAAGTTGAACAGGTAAGACCAAGCATTAAGTTTTTCTACAAAAAAACTTAATGCTTGGTCAAACTTTTTCGCTGTTTACAATTACTTGACAATTACTTTTGAATTGGTTTACAATTACTTGACAATTATGTTAACTCCAGAAAAAATCATAGAAATAGCCAAAAACAAAGGTAAAATAGTCACAAACGAGATAACTCAAAAATTCGGGGTTTCTAGACAATATGCGAGCAATCTTATATCTAAACTTGTTTCTGAAGGAAAAATTCTAAAATTTGGGTCAACCCGAAAAGCATTTTATGTTCTACCTGAATTTGCAGCAAAACATGCAGAAATATTTCCAACAAAAATTTCAAAAACATATAACAATATGTCCCTCGAAGAACATAAAGTTCTTGATGAAATAGAAAAAAAATTTCCTCTTCTCTTACAGCAAAAAGAGAATGTAAGAGATATTTTTACATATGCATTTTCGGAAATGCTCAACAATGCAATAGAGCATTCAAAATCAGAAAAAATTGAAGTCGAAGTTTATATTAAAGATAAAATACTTGTATTTTCTGTAAATGATTTTGGGGTTGGTGTTTTTAAAAATATAATGGAAAAAAGAAACCTAAAATCAGAAACTGAAGCAATCCAAGATTTACTAAAAGGTAAAACAACAACGATGCCTAAGTCTCATTCAGGAGAGGGTATTTTTTTTACTTCTAAATGTGGAGAAGAGTTTATACTAGATAGTTTTGGCTATCAATTAATCGTAAACAATAAAATAAACGATATTTTTCTTCAAAAGCCAAAAAAAATAAAAAAGGGTACCAAAGTTGTATTTAAAGTATCAATTGATGAGAAAAAACATTTGACTGATATCTTTAGAAAATATGCGAATATTGATGATGAAAGCGACTATGGTTTCGACAGAACAGAGATAAAAATAAAACTTTATACAACTACAGGTATTCATATTTCTCGTTCTCAGGCGAGAAGAGTACTTGTAGGATTAGAAAAATTTAAATCAATTATTCTTGATTTCGATAAAGTACCTATGATCGGACAAGGGTTTGCAGATGAGATTTTTAGAGTTTTTCAAAATAAATATCCAAATATAAAAATACAATCAATTAATACAAATGAGGCTGTAAAATTTATGATTGATAGAGTTGACAGGGAGCAGTTTTTTAAACAAATCAACCCCCCCCCCATGCAATTAGCTTCGCTAATTGCATGGGGTTTCTCCTTTTTCTGTATACAAAATAAGTTTTTTCTTTTTACCCGTCCAAATTTTTTTTAAGAAAAATTTGGACGGGTAAACTATCCACTATTTCAGTCAACTATTAACTGTTTTCTATACACTTTTTTGATATACTATATTCGTAGTATTTCTTAAAAATGAGATTTCTCAAAATAGACAAAAAAAATATTTTTTCATTTTCTAAAATAATTTTAGTAATTGCCTTTGTCGCAATATTTACTTTTGGATTTGCCGAAAAATCTTTTGCTCAATCAAATTATATACCGGGCAATTTTACAACAGGAGGAGTTGGTTCAGTAAGTACTTACTTTACAGATAAATCAGGTAATATGTATATTTCTGGACTCAAAAATGCTCCGACAGGAACGGATGAGCATGGACTTCCAACATATACCCAGACTAATTATTACAATCAAATAAGTATTGATAGTACAGGGAAACTTATTCAGGGACCGGAAATTACAGACTCTGCCCAAATATCAGCTTTATCTAAAAATATCTCGCCAGTTGACGGTAGTTCTCTTACAATGCTAGAAGTTGCTCCTGGTCAAACAATAACAATTGGGAATAAAACTCTCACTTACGATTCAAATCAAAAAGCTTACATTGTTACTGATAATACTAGTGGTTATACCCAAACATTAGACCCCTCTGACCCAAAAACCTCTTCTGAAATTACTGATTTTACTAATAGTGAACAAAATAGAAAAACACAAAAAGATGCAAACACTGAGCAGACGGGAGTTGGTAAGAAGAATACCAATAAAGGACTCTGTTGGAATGGTATAAATGTAGGTTTTGATGTACAGAACTGTTTATACCAAGCATTATATTATGCTCTCTTTTGGCCTATAAGTTGGTTGGTGGGTATGGCTGGATGGCTTTTTGATTTTGTTTTTACGCAAACAGTCGTAGAAATGGCATCTGGGATAAAAAAAATAGGGGGAATTGATATTGCCTGGAAAGTAATGCGTGACCTTTCAAATATAGGGTTTATTTTTATTCTTCTTTATTTGGCGATCTCAACTATTATTGGAGCAGGAGAACACGATGTAAAAAAGACTCTTTCAAAACTTATTATTATTGCAATTCTTTTAAATTTTAGTTTGTTTTTTACAAAAGCGATAATTGATGCTTCAAATATTTTAGCCATAGCTTTTTTCAAAGCCATTGTAATTACGGGCGATGATGGTCTTGGAAGCGCCTTTATGCACGCCTTTCGTTTACAAGGTCTTTTTGGAACAAGTACCTCTTCTGGAGAAGGAGTAGCGGCAAGTTCTCAATCTTTTGCCGTTATCATTGGTGGAATTATTACAATGCTAGTGGCAACGATAATATTGCTAGCATCTCTTATGATGTTTATCAAAAGATACGTTATTTTAATTCTTATATTGGTTTTTTCTCCTTTAGCATTTGCTGGTATGGTTTTGCACCAAACTGAACATTACGTTCAAGAATGGTGGAGCACTCTTTTCAAAGAAGCTTTTTTTGCTCCTATTTATATGATCTTAATTTGGATCTCCTTTACAATAATTACTGATCCTAGTTTTGGGGCAGCAATAGGATATACCAATGAGCAAACCTTGTCCGATTCTTTTTCATCAACAGCAACAGGTAAATCATCCGATACAAGTATGGCTGGGGTAATTCTTAGTTTTATAATTGTTTCTGCACTTCTTGTTTCTTCACTTATTGTTGCAGAAAAAATGGGAGTTGCCGGAGCGCAAGGAGCTATGAATTTTGCAAAAGGAGCTCAAGGAGCGATTCAAGGAGGAATTGGTGGGTGGGTTGGAGCAAATACCCTTGGAAGATTTGGAAATACTATTTTAAACAAAGGACCATCAGCTGCTTGGTTGCAAGATGCTCGTTCAGGAAGAAAAGGAAACACAGCCTTAAGTAGATTTGCCTTCAGACAAATAGGAAAGGCAGGAGTTGGAATCACAGCAGGATTAAGTGCCTCAAAATATGGAGGAGAAACAAGTTACGAGGAAAAAAAGAAACAACGACTCCAAGAAATGAAAGATGTTATTGAAGAACATCACGGCGATCCAAAAGTACTAGCAGATCTTATTGCTAAGGGAACAGGAGACGTACTTGGAAATTATGGAACCGACACAAAAGCAGTGCACGATATGATTCATAGTATGACTCCTGAACAGATTGCGGATGCAAAAATAGAACTCAAAAAAACCGAAACAAAAACTGATGTTGAAGGAGGAACTGAAAAAATGAGATCACAAGCCACAAATGCATTAAAATTATTATCAGATGATCATGCTGGAGGAAGATTATCTAAAGAACTTGCTAAAAAAGTTGAGTCTGTTGAAAAAGCGGGACGACCAGGCCACCTAGAGGCCCTCTTTACACAAGATGAAAATCATAGAAAAATTGCTCTCGACAGAGATCGATTAAGATCAAAGTGGGCAGCAATGGAAAATGGACAAAGAAGATATGCAATGGAAACTATGTCAGTTGAAGAAGCTGAGTTACTTCAAAGTCATCTTGTTGGAATGGTTGACACTATGAAAGAATCAGACACAGCTGCAGTAGAAAACCTACTAAAATCCGGAAAGGCTACCGAGCTCGTAAAAAAAGTAGCAAATAATACTGTAACTAGCTCGGCAATACGTACAAACTTATACAGTAAGTGGGAAAAAGCTACGACTGCGGAGGAAAAAGAAGCTTACTCTGCTGAATTTGGAAATTTATTTAAAGATGAAAGCGGAAATTCTCTAGTTATATCTACAAATAAACCTTCAACTTCTGACAAATCAATAACTGAACTTTATAATAAAAACCTTAATCGTTATTCAAAATTATCTGAAGAAGAAGAAGCTTCCTTACGTAGAATCAGTGATATGGAAGATGCTATATCTGGAAAAAAAGCGGCGGAAAAAGAAAATAAAGCTGCCGAAAAACAAGCTCAGGCAAACACAAAAAATATCGTATCACTTGTTAAATCAGTTTCAGACATCTTAGGACAAAAAGGTTCTTCGAATTATGAAGGTGGTGGTGGAATCTAACAAACAAAAAGATGCAAAAATATACACCAGAAGAATACAATAAAATTCTAGACAAACTTCCTCAAGTGATAAGGGAAACAGTTCTTTCTCGTGAAGCAACCGACATAATATGGAAAATAGGGGAAAGTCACAAATTACAATTCGATAAAATAGGAATAATGCACGATTTGATAATGGATACTATGATGGGAATAGTTACAGTAAAAAATCTACCTACTGAATTATCAAAAGAATTAGATATACCTTCTGTAGAAATTGTTCCTATTATGGAAGAAGTCAATGAAAAAATATTTAAACCAGTTAGAGAATTAATGGAAAAAACTTTTCGTGATGGAGCACCAAATAAACTAAGAACTATTGCAACAATAGATGAAAACGATGAAGAACATCTACACCTTACAAAACATGATATTTTAAGAGAGATTGAAAATCCAGTAGAAGCAGAGGTAAAAAAATGGACAGAAAAAAAAGAACAGGAAATAAAAAGTACAAAAGAAGAGATTCCTGAAATATCGAAAACAACAGAAATTGAAGAATATAATCAAGAACTTACGGGAAATAAGATAGAAATCAAAAAAGTTTCGAGTTTTGAGGTGTTAGGTGAGAGGAAAAAAGAGGAAAACCAAAATCTTATTAAGCCTCAAGAAACGATTGTTTCACCTCAAAAAACAATTACTGAAATGAAGCTTTCAGGTGTAACTAATGTAGAAAAAGGAGCAGAGATGGTTAAAGAAACAAAAAAAGAAGAGACTCCCAAACCTCAAATTGATCCTTACAGAGAACCAGCAAATTAGTTCCAAGTTGACATATTCTGCCTTTTTGATAGTCTATATATACAAACGGCTTCGGCCTCGAAGCGACATCCTAAAGATGTCGCTTCTGACTTTTCAGACTCAAAAACCTTTACACAACTTAATTATTTCTAATTCAAGTTTTTTGTGCACGGTTTTATCAATCACTCCAATCTTTTGATATAAACGTTTTGTATCAATAAGACGCAACTGAGACAAAATAGCCATCCTAGTTATTTTATCCTCAAAATCAATAAAGAGATAAAATTTACCATTTTTTCTTTTGCTGGTCATAGGAATTCCCCAAAATACTTCCTTATTAAATTTGCGAAAAATGATAACAGGTCTTCCAAAATAGCCTCCTTTACCATCCTGTTCAAAGCCTATATTTACTCCAAGGTGACAAAACCAAATTTCTCGTTCATGAAAAAAGACACAATCAGTCTTTTCATTGATTTTATTTTTCTTCTCATTCCAATTGTCAAAATCTTTTTACATTTCCGATCTTAGATTTTTCAACTTTATGAACTTTCTACTTTATAAGCTTGGAACTAATTTAATGATGACCTCCTCCATGACCACCTCCATGACCTCCAGAAGGTTTCGAGTGTCCTCCACCTCCTCCGCTTTTATTACCAGCTGCTTTATCCCAAGCTGTTTTAAAACCATGAAGAAGAGCTAAAAATAAACCAACCCCGAATACCTTTAAACCTCCAATAAACTTTTCAGTTTTAGTAAGTTTTCTTTCTTCTCCATGTCCATGCTTCTGTCCATGTTCTTTTCCTTCTTCGCTAGGATGCTCATTTTTTTCAGAATCTTTTGGTTTAGTTTTGTTTTCTTCTTCTACAGAAATAGCCTTGTTTTGTTCTGGTTGTTCTGGTTCATTTACTGGGGGAATCAGTTCTTCTTGCAATTCAGTCTTTCTTTCATTTTCTAAAGCTTTTCTCTCCAAAAACTCTTCTTCTGTTTCAGTGCTCTCAACAAGAAGCAATCTCTCAGGAGAAGTCTCTGAAACTACTTTTATTTCCTTATTTTCTTCTCTTGGTGGTTGTTCTTGATTGCTCATATTAACAAAATAAT
>Ga0172379_10003681_pt1 | contig 23955 bp, 21 predicted proteins | sample GrowelOW334metaG_FD_119756 | JGI IMG/M metagenome (GOLD analysis project Ga0172379, IMG submission 119756) | Groundwater microbial communities from an aquifer near a municipal landfill in Southern Ontario, Canada - Groundwater well OW334 metaG | ecosystem: Environmental > Aquatic > Deep...
CCTACGATGCCTATCGTCGCTTCATCCAGTTGTTTGGCAAGATCGCCTTGGGTATCCCGGACGAAGTCTTCGACGAGAAGATGAGCGCGATAAAGGCTGCCGTCGGCGCCAAACAGGACGTTGACCTGTCCGCCGCAGATTTGAAGAAGCTCTCTGCCGAGTTTATCGAGGTCGTCAAGAAACACACCGGCCTGCCGTTTCCGCAGGACGTCTACCAGCAACTGGAGATTGCCACCGGGGCGGTATTTCGTTCCTGGTCAGGCAAGCGCGCGGTCGATTACCGGCGCGAATTCAAGATCACCAAGAGCATGGCCAATGGCACGGCAGTGAACGTGTGCACCATGGTGTTCGGCAATATGGGCAACGACTCGGGCACTGGTGTGGGTTTCAACCGCAATCCAGGCACCGGCGAGAACGTGATTTACGGTGAATATCTTACCAATGCCCAAGGCGAGGACGTGGTCGCGGGCATCCGCACCCCCAAGCCGATCGCCGAAATGGCCACGGAAATGCCGGAAATCTACCGGCAACTGCTGGAACTGCATGACCGCCTCGAAAAGCACTACCACGAGGTGCAGGATTTCGAATTCACCATCGAGCGCCGCGTGCTCTACTGCTTGCAGACGCGCAACGGCAAGATGAATGCCCAAGGCATGGTGCGCAGTTCGGTCGAGATGTTCCACGAAGGGATGATCAGCAAGGAGCAGGCGCTGTTGCGCATTCAGCCGGCCGTGCTGGAGCAGTTGTTGGTGCCGCAGTTGGCGCTGGATTTCCATGGCACGCCGCTCGCCTCGGGATTGGCGGCGTCGCCTGGCGCGGCCTCGGGACTGATCGTGTTCGACGCGGACACCGCCGAGGCGCGCGGCGGTGCCGGAGAGAAGGTGATCCTCGTGCGCGAGGAAACCAAGCCGGAAGACATCCACGGCTTCTTCAAGGCGCAGGGTATCCTAACCTCGCGCGGCGGCAAGACTTCGCATGCCGCGGTGGTGGCGCGTGGCATGGGCAAGCCTTGCGTGTCCGGTTGCGAGCAGATTCATATCGACGTTACCGCCAAGCGTGCCATGATCGGATCGGCGACGCTGCATGAAGGGGACGTGATCACCATCGACGGCAGCACCGGCAATGTCTTTGCCGGCACCGTCCCGACCGTGGAGCCGCAGTTTTCCCAGTACATGGCTACGCTGCTGTCCTGGGCCGACGAGGTGGCGCGCCTGAAGGTCTATGCCAATGCCGACACCCCCAAGGACGCCGCGCGCGCCCGCGAATACGGCGCGACGGGCATCGGCCTGTGCCGCACCGAGCGTATGTTCAATGCGACCGATCGCTTGCCCATCGTTCAGGAAATGATCCTGGCGGAAACCCCGGCGGCGCGCCAGGACGCCCTCGACCGGTTGTTCCCGATTCAGCGCGACGACTTCAAGGGCATCTTCAAGGCGATGGCGGGATTGCCTGTGACGGTACGTCTGCTCGACCCGCCGCTGCACGAGTTCCTGCCGACGGCGGCGCAACTGGAGGTGGAGATATCCCATCTGCACCATTTGCGCGACACCATCAACGGCCTGGAAGAGCTGCCGGACACCCTCAAGCTGCTGAACCCCAAGCTCTACCAGCAGTATTCCGGCGGCCTCTCCAAACTCATGGGCGGGCTCGATGAATTCAAGCGCTCGCATATGGAAGAGGACGTGATCCACAAGAAGGAAATCGTGTTGAAGAAAGTGCGGGCGCTGTCCGAGGTGAATCCGATGCTGGGACACCGCGGCGTACGTCTGGGCATCACCTACCCGGAAATCTACTCGATGCAGATTCGCGCCATCCTGGAAGCTGCGGCGGAATGCGCGCTGGCCGGCGTGACCGTGCTGCCGGAGATCATGGTGCCGCAGTTGGCGACGGTGGAGGAACTCAAGCGCATCTTCAGTTATGTCGAGAGAATTCGCTTGGAGGTCGAGGCCAAGTATGAGATCAAGCTCAACTTCAAGTTCGGCAGCATGATCGAAGTGGTGCGGGCTTGCGTGCGCGCCGCCCGCCTGGCGGAAACCGCCGAGTTCTTCTCCTTTGGCACCAATGATCTGACCCAGGCAACCCTGTCGTTCAGCCGGGAGGACGCGGAAAACAAGTTCCTGCCGCACTATATCGAGACCGGCATCCTGCTCGACAACCCGTTCGAGGTGCTGGACATCAAGGGCGTTGGCGAGTTGATGAAATTGGCGGTGAATCTGGGCAGGCAGACGCGCCCCGATCTCAAGGTCGGAATTTGCGGGGAGCATGGCGGACATCCAGGTTCGATCCATTTCTGTCACCAGATCGGCCTGACTTACGTTTCCTGCTCGGGTCCGCGCGTGCCTATCGCCCGGCTGGCGGCCGCCCAGGCCAAGTTGCTCGAAAAGGAGTATGTCGCGCCCTGACGGGCTGAAAACCGTGACGCATGACCCGGTGGTCCAGCAGGTGGAGAAAAAACAGCGGCGGCTGATAAGCCGCCGCCGAGCCGTAAAATCGGGAGGATGCGAGCAGAAAATCTAGCCCGTCAGGACGGGACTAGGCTCGCATCCACCCAAGACGCGGCTCAAGAAGGCCGCGAACCCGTCGGAAACGGCCAGGCCGCAGCCGGATTCAGCGACGACTTCAAGCCCGGCGTGGCCGCAGTCGAAGGCGCAGCAGCCTTGGGCGCGGCAGGAGCAGCCGGCTTGGCAGCGGCAGGCTTTTTGGCGGCAGGCTTTTTCGCAGCCGGTTTCTTGGCGGCCGGTTTGGCGGCCGGCTTTTTCGCAGCCGGCTTTTTCGCAGCCGGTTTGGCGGCCGGCTTTTTCGCAGCCGGTTTCTTGGCGGCAGCCTTCTTCGGTGCAGCCTTCTTGGCAGCCGGTTTCTTGGCAGCAGCCTTCTTCGGTGCAGCCTTCTTGGCAGCCGGTTTCTTGGCAGCAGCCTTCTTCGGTGCAGCCTTCTTGGCAACCGGTTTCTTGGCAGCAGCCTTCTTCGGTGCAGCCTTCTTCGCAGCTGGTTTCTTGGCGGCAACCTTCTTCGGTGCAGCCTTCTTCGCAACTGGTTTCTTGGCGGCAACTTTCTTCGGCGCAGCCTTCTTCGCGGCGGGTTTCTTCGGTGCAGCTTTCTTCACAGCCGGTTTCTTGGCAGCAGCCTTCTTCGGTGCGGCCTTCTTCGCAGCTGGTTTCTTGGCGGTAGCCATATCAAACCTCCTTAACAAAGTAACAAGAAAGAAACATCAGTAAAGCAATCCGCCCGCAAGCAAGCGGCTTATTCAAGGCGCGGCAAGCCGCAACCTTTGAATTCTTCAACGACAATTCCGTCTGTCGCCGGGCTGCGGCGACTCGACCCAAGGTCTCCAGACCCTGGCTTGATCGATGGGAGGCTATGGCCGCTCATGCTGACAAATGCGGCTTGGCGCCGAGAATGGCGCTCGCATTCGGACAACGCGAGGAACGCGGTGGAGCGCCCCTGCGGAGGGAGATGGCTTGATTGGGTTGGCCAGAAACTTCGCCGACACACGACAGGCGAAAGTTCCGTGGAGGCGGTTGAATGCTGAATCGGGGAGAGATACGTTGGCAGGCGTGAGATCGGCAGACAGTGGCTCGGCGGCTGATTCTCTGGCTGACAACTGCATCGACTATCTCCTGTTGTTTGCTTCTTCGGCTGCGATCGACCGGCAGCCACCTTTTCCCCGCATAGTCCCGAAAGGAATTTCCACATTCGGGTTGACCTACTACATATAGTGTGTCGATAACACAATTTGACTAAGTGTAGTGGTTCAAAATAAAACTTGCAAGAAATATTTGACATTCTCGAAAAAGTTTTTTTCGAGTTCGACGAATCGTGCCGACTTTAACGCAAGAAATTCCTGCGGCGTGGCGTCGAAGTCGACTCGGACGCCGTGCGCTGAGAGGGTCAGTCGTTGAGGCCCAGGCGCTCCATGCGATAGCGGAGCGAGCGGAAAGTTACGCCCAGCAGCTTGGCGGCAGCAGTGCGGTTGAAGCGGGTTTTCTTCAGTGCATCGAGGATCACCTGCGATTCGACCCGATCGAGATGTTCCTGCAACTGCAGCTGATCGCCGGGCAAGGCGACCAGCGGCTCGACGCTATCCTGGGCTGCGCCCGCAAGGTGCAGATCGGCCACATCGATGACGTCGCCACTTAGCAACGCCAGGGCCCGTTCCAGCACATTCTCCAGCTCGCGGACATTGCCGGGGAAGGAATATTCAGCCAGTGCGCTCAGGGCGGCTGGCGTCAGCTGCGGCGCCGGCAGTGCCGCCACCTTTGCCAGCCGCTCCAGGATGCGGGAGACCAGCAACGGAATGTCCCCCCTGCATTCCCGCAACGCCGGCATCCTGAGCTCGATGACATTGAGGCGATAGAACAAGTCCTGACGAAACCGGTTCTGGTCTACCAAAGCCTTGAGGTCCTGGTGGGTGGCGCAGATGATGCGCACGTCAACGCTGTCCTCGGCCGTGGCGCCGACCTTGCGCACCCGCTTTTCCTGGATGGCGCGCAGCAGCTTGACCTGCATGGCCAGCGGCAGGTCGGCGACTTCATCGAGAAACAGGGTGCCGCCTCCGGCAGCCTGGAAGAACCCTTCCCGCTCGTTTTCGGCACCGGTAAATGCGCCCTTGCGGTAGCCGAAAAATTCACTTTCCATCAACGTTTCCGGAATCGCCCCGCAGTTCACCGCAATGAAAGACCCTTCGCGCCGAGCACCCAGACGATGGATCAAGCTGGCCGCCAATTCCTTGCCGCTGCCCGATTCGCCGGAGATATACACCGGGGCGAGGCTGCGCGCGACGCGTTCGATCAGGGCGCGCGTCTGGCGCATTGCCGGCGAGTCGCCGAGCAACGCCTGGGTAGCCGATGGCGAGTCGCCGTTGCCATGCTGCGGAAGTTCGATGGCCGATTTCACCAGGTTGCGTAACTTGTCCAGCGACACGGGTTTCGCCAGGTAGTCGAAGGCGCCGGCCTTGAGCGCCGAAACCGCGTTTTCCATGCTGCCGTATGCCGTGATCACTGCCACCGGCAGTTCCGGGGTGTGCTCGCCGATGTGGCGCACCAGGTCCAGCCCTTCGCCATCCGGCAGGCGCATGTCGGTCAGGCAAAGGCGGTAGCGGTTCTCCCCCAACATGCGCTTGGCCTCCGTCACGCTGCCGACGCAATCGGCGGAAAGCCCCATGCGGACCAGCGTCAGGTCGAGCAACTCGCGGATATCCGGTTCATCGTCGACGACCAGGACTTTGATCGCCGCTTCTCCCCGATTTTTGCGTTCGTTTCTTGTTGACATCACTCCCCCTTGCCGGTCAGACAAAAGTGCGCACCCGGCGCGCCGTCGTGTAGTTCGAGCAGCGCGCCGTTGGCTTCGCACAGTTCCCTCGCGATGTATAGACCCAGGCCGGTGCCGCTGTTGTGGGTGGTGAAGAACGGCTCAAACACCTGGGCACGCAACGTTGGCCCGATACCCGCACCATCGTCCATGATATGCAATTCCGTGCGTGTCGGGGAGGCGGCGGGCCGGGTTTCGAGTTTGATGCTTCCCGGCTTGCCGCGACAATAGCGCAGCGCGTTGTCGAGCAGATTCCACAATACCCGGTTGAGATGGCTGCGGTCAAAGCGCAGCATGGCGGCGTGGTCCACGGAAAGTTCGACAATCTGCCGTGCCTGATTGTCATTGACGGAGTACTCGTCGAGAAATGTCTCGATGAATGTCTCGAGGTGCAGCAGTTCGGCCTGGGCGCGGTCGCGCCGTCCCAGTTCCAGCACTTCGGCGACCAGGCGGTTGAGACGCAGGGCGTTGTCACCGATGATGCGGATCAGGCGGGTCTGGGTGACGCTGCCCGGTTCTTCGGCCAGGAGCTCGGCGGCGTGGCTGATCGCCGATAGCGGATTGCGGATTTCATGGGCCATGTTGGCGGTGAGCCTGCCGAGCGCTGCCAGCTTCATTTGCTGGGCCTGCGCCAACTCGCGATCCAGATCCTCGATGTAGATCAAGGCGTTTCCTCCCTCCCCGGCGGGAAGAAAGCGGGCGCGGAGCAGGCGGCCGGTGCCGGGATCGCGGATGATTTCGGCCGCCTCGATCGACTGTAGGTGCCAGCGCGGATAATACTCGGCCAGCGCCACAGAGAAGGAGGCCAGATCCGACATGGGAGGGGCGCTCGCCCGCAATAGCTTCTCCGCCTGGGGGTTGTACTGACGGATCAGGCCGTCCGAACCCACCACCAGTACGCCGTCCTGCATGTCGCGGATCACCCGCTGGTTGATGCTCATCTGATCCGCCAGTTCGATGCCCCGGCGGCGCGCCAGTTCTTCATTGGTGACGACGCGGCGCGCCAACAGGCGCGCGGTGATCGCGGTGGCGAAGAAACCAACGCTGGTGATGCCGGTGCGGATAAAGTCCTCGGGATTGCCGCCGATCTGTAGTACCCGATATGCTTGTTCGAGCAGCACCGCCAGCGTAGCCAGCGCTGCAAAAAAAAGCGTCAGCCGTCCCTGTCCGACCAGACCGGCGCCTGCCAGAACGACTAACAGCATGAAGGCCATCCCGCTGTTGGCGCCACCGCTGGCAAACATCAGCAGCGTCAGGGCCAGAATATCGGTGGCGACTTGCAGTGTGAGGTGAAGGTTGAAGCCGCGTTGGTACGACTGTAGTGCGACGTAGAATAGCAGCGCGAGCAGCAGATAGGCGCTGCTGACCGATGCAAACAAGGCGGGATTCTGCGAGCCGAAGCTGAGCGATCCGCCGTAGATCAGGATGGCGCATACGAACACCGTCGCCACACCCAGCCGGTACAGATTGAAGAAATACAGCGACCGCCAAAAAGTGTTCGGCGGTCCGGACGCGGCGACGGGGCCGCCGACGTTCATGGCACTATCGTTCAAGCGGGCCGAGTCCCCGATGCTGCTCGCAACAGTAGTGCCGCTCGCCCGATTTGAGGCTTTCGTTTTCCGGCAAGTTCACGCCGCAATGTGCGCAGGCCACCATTTCCTGCGCCGGAGCGACGCCGGGTGGTTTGCGCTGACGGCGCCCGGCGCCGCGCAGGATCAGGTACGCAATCACCGCGAGCAAGCCAAACAACAACAGCTTAGACATTGGTTTCCCTCAGGTTCCGCTTCATGGTGTGCCAGTTCGCCGACATGTTACCTGACATCGCGGGTAGAGAAACGGATGAGGCGCGATCGTGATCATTGACCGTGGCGCTGTCGCCAGGAAGTTCGGTGTGCAGACAAGCGCCACGAGTTCAATTAGAGTTACAGGCCGGACGTCGAGCGGAAATGGGGAACCAGATGGCAGAAGCGTTTATCTACGATGCGGTGCGCACGCCGCGCGGCAAGGGTCGGGCCGGCGGCGGACTCAACCAGGCGACGCCGATTCACCTGGCCGCCACGGTATTGCGAGCGATCCGCGAACGCAACCGGCTCGATACCGATCTGGTCGACGATGTCGTGCTCGGCTGCGTCGAGCCCGTCGCCGAACAGGGCGCCGACATCGCCCGCGTGGCGGCCTTGTATGCCGATTATGCCGTCACCGCGCCCGGCGTCACCGTCAGCCGCTTCTGCGCGTCGGGGCTGGAGGCCTGCAACCAGGCCGCCGGGCAGATCATGGCCGGGCAGTCCGACCTGGTCGTTGGCGGTGGCGTCGAGAGCATGTCGCGCGTGCCGATGTTCTCTTCCGGCGGCGCCTGGCCGACCGACCCGCAGGTCGCGCACAAGACCTATTTCACGCCGCAGGGCATCTCCGCCGACTTGATCGCCACCAAGTGGGGATATTCGCGCCACGACGTGGATAGCTATGCCATCGAATCCCAGCGCCGTGCCAAGCAGGCGTGGGACCAAGGTTATTTCAAGCCCTCCATCGTGCCGGTGACCGACCTCAACGGCTTGGTCATGCTCGATCGCGACGAATACATGCGCCCGCAGACCACCCTGGAGGACCTCGCCGCCCTTAAACCGGCCTTCCAGGAGCAGGGCGAAAAGTACGGATTCAATAGCGTGATCCTGCAACGCTACCCGGAAGTCGAACGCATCGAGCACGTGCATCACGCCGGCAACAGCTCGGGCATCGTCGATGGTGCCGCCGCGGTGCTGTTCGGCAGCAAGGAAATGGGTGAACGCTTGGGACTCAAGGCGCGGGCGCGTGTCCGCGCCTACGCGTCGATTGGTTCGGAGCCGGCGATCATGCTGACCGGCCCGAGCTACGCGGCGGAAAAGGCCCTGAAACGCGCCGGCATGGGCATCCGCGACATCGACCTGTTCGAACTCAACGAAGCCTTTGCCGCCGTGGTGCTGCGCTTCATGCAGGTGTTGGACGTGCCGCACGACCGAATCAACGTCAATGGTGGCGCCATCGCCATGGGCCATCCGCTGGGCGCCACCGGCGCCATGATCCTCGGCACGCTGCTCGACGAACTCGAGCGGCGCGACCTGTCCACCGGCCTCGCCACCTTGTGCGTAGGCGCCGGCATGGGCACCGCCACCATCATCGAACGGATTTGAACATGATCAATACGACTATCGACCAAGACGGTATTGCCACCCTGGAGTGGGACTACCCGGACAAGGCGCAGAACATCCTCAACGCAGGCAGCATGGGCGCCTTCGCCGAGGCGGTGCGGAAGGCGCTGGCCGATCCGGCTGTGAAAGGCCTGCTGATTGCTTCGGCGAAGAAGGATTTCATCGCCGGCGGCGATCTGGAGGTATTGCAACAGGTCACCGACCCGGCGGCGTTCTTCGACGGTGTCATGAGCTGGCACAGATTGCTGCGCGCCATGGAGACCGGCGGCAAGCCGGTGGCGGCAGCCTTGAGCGGCAGCGCACTGGGCGGCGGACTGGAATTGGCGCTGGCCTGCCATTACCGCGTGGCGGCGGAGAACGCCAAGGCACGCTTCGGCTTCCCCGAAGTCACCCTCGGCCTGCTGCCCGGCGCCGGCGGCACCCAGCGAGCGCCGCGCTTGATGGGCATGCAGGTTTCCATGCCGCTGCTGCTCGAAGGCAAGCGCATCAAGGCGCAGGACGCCTTGAAGGCCGACCTGATCCATGCCGTCGTGCCGGCTGGCGAGGAGCGCGCGGCGGCGCGCGTCTGGCTCGGCGAGAACATCCGGTCCGGGACCAAGCCGCTACAGCCATGGGACGGCAAGGGGTTCAGGATTCCCGGCGGCGGCGTCATGACGCCGGCCGGATTGCAGCTGTTCACCGGCGCCAACGCCATGCTGCGCGAGAAGACCTATGGCAACTACCCGGCGCCGCGGCATATCCTTTCCTGCATCTTCGAGGGACTTCAGACCGACATCGATACCGGCCTGAAAGTCGAGGCGCGCTACTTCACCAACCTGGCGATGAGTCCCGAAGCCAAGAACATGATCCGCAGCCTGTTCTTCGGCATGAACGAAGCCAACAAGCTGGCCAGCCGTCCCCTGGATGTTCCCACCCAGAAGTACACCAGGATCGGCATGCTCGGCGCCGGCATGATGGGCGCCGGGATCGCCTACGCCACGGCTGTGGCCGGCATCGAAGTGGTGCTGATCGACGCCACCCAGGAAGCTGCCGACAAGGGCCAGGCCTATGCGCGCAAGCTGCTGGCCAAGCAGGTGGAGAAGGGCCGTATGCAGCAGGCGGCGGCGGATGCGGTGCTGGCGAGGATATTGCCGACCACCGATTATGCGCAGCTCCAGGGCTGCGAACTGGTGATCGAAGCGGTTTTCGAAGACCGCGCGATCAAGGCCGAGGTGACCCGCAAGACGGAAGCCGTGATCGCCGCGGAAGCCATCTTCGCCTCCAACACCTCGACCCTGCCGATCAGCGGGCTGGCCGAGGCCAGCAGCCGTCCGGCCAACTTCATCGGCCTGCATTTCTTCTCCCCCGCCGAGCGCATGCCGCTGGTCGAGATTATCGTCGGCAGGCAGACATCGCCGGCAACGCTGGCTCGCTCGATGGATTTCGTCAAGGCCATCGCCAAGACGCCGATCGTGGTGAACGACTCGCGCGGCTTCTACACCAGCCGCGTCTTCGGCACCTTCATCAGCGAAGGCATGGCCTTGCTGAACGAAGGCGTCGCGCCGGCACTGATCGACAAGGCCGGGCTGATTGCCGGCATGCCGGTCGGCCCGCTGGCGCTGACCGACGAGGTGTCGCTGGAACTCGTCCACAAGGTGGCTAGGCAGACCCGGGCCGACCTTGGCGCTGCTTATGTCGAGCCACCCTCAGCCCGGGTGGTCGAGTTGATGGTCGAGCAGTTCGGACGTCTGGGCAAGAAGGTCGGAAAAGGTTTCTACGATTACCCCGCCGAGGGTGGCAAGCACCTTTGGCCGGGTCTGGCCGAACACTTTCCACCGCGCACGGAGCAGCCCGGCGTCGCGGAAATCGTCGAAAGGCTGATCCTGATCCAGTCCGTCGAGACCGCCCGCTGCCTGGCGGAGAAGGTATTGAACCGCCCCCAGGATGCCGACATCGGGGCGATCCTTGGCTGGGCCTATCCGCCTTTCCGCGGCGGTCCGATCGGCTGGATACATACCCTGGGCATCGGGAAGTTCGTCGCTGCCTGCGAACGCCTCACCGGATTGTGCGGGCCGCGTTTCTCACCGCCAGCGTTCCTCAAGGAGATGGCGGCGAAAGGGGAGAGCTTCTACAAGAATTGACGGTCGACTTGAGCCATTCGACTGCCCGATGGGGGCAAGATCGGCAGCAGCCAAATGAATACCAGCGGAACCACAGGAATTGCCAGCGCAAGAGCCACCCACCAGACGACCGAACGGCCTTTGCTTCTTGCCACGAAGCAGGTTGAAATGGCTGCCGCGATGGTGAGTGCAATGAGAATGATCAGCCATGAAGTCGCCGCATCCACGAAGCTGGCCATGAATCCGGACTGGATCAGGAAAGCAACCGTATGCTGCGCTGACAAGGCTCGTCTCCGTCCCGTTCAGCAATCGCGCATGCTAGGTACACGGTTGGGCCAGATGTCTGGATGGTCCAGGTCCGCGGGATGCGGGAGCGGAATTGCCGGACGGCTTCGGCGGAAACATGAGCCATTCAGGCAGAATTCTGGCGCCGGCGTCGATGCCCTCATCCAGGGTGCCATAGCGGCTGATCAAGAATGAGGTGGCCTGCGTCAGGCCGCCGCGCATCTGGAAAACGTCATTGACGGTTACGATGAATTCAAAAGACACGATGTAAATCCTCAGGATGGGCTGGTATCTGATGAACAGCATCAAGCATGCCATCACCGACGGGGCGACGATTCCCCCCATGAAAATAGTCAGTTACAGCCAGTACAAAGGGATACCCAGGCGCGAGGCGGCGATGCAGAGGTAACGGTAAGCGGAAAATACTGCCGGTTTACTCCTCTGCTTCGTCGATGGGCTTGCCGTGAAATATGTCAGGCATCCAAACGGCCTTTCCGCCGATCGGCACGAGGCAGGCACCGAGGACATCCGCCTATTCGGGTGATCGTGAATCGATCGTGAGGGTCACCGGCCCGTCATTGATCAAGCTGACCTGCATGTCCGCTCCGAATACGCCGCAGGGAACGGGCTTACCCAGAGCCGCAGCGAGTTGTTCGACGAAGCGGACGAACAATGGTTGCGAGATCGCCGCTTTCGCCGCCCGGCTCCAGGACGGGCGATTGCCCTTCTTCAGCGATGAGTACAGGGTGAACTGTGAGACCGCGAGGATCTCCCCGCCGGATTCCACGACGCTCCGGTTCATGACCCCGGCGGCGTCGGCAAACAGGCGCAGGCGCACGATCTTGCCGGCCATCCACGCCAGGTCCGCGTCCTGGTCCGCCTCTTCGAACCCCGCCAGCACCAACAGCCCCGGCCCAATCTGCCCGGCGACTTGGTCCGCCACCGTGACGGAGGCGGTACTGACACGCTGAACGACCACTCTCACCGGATTACTTGGAGCATCAACAAAGGGGAGTGTCGGGCTGGGAAGATCAGCGGGGATTGATGGGGCGCGCCGTCGTCACGAAGACCAGGGTTCGGGCCGGCTGGACGTCCGCGTGCAAGGCCTCCACCAGCGGTGGATTGGCCGTGGTCCCGGCATTCCAGGCAATCAGGAAATTGGCGCCGGAACCTCCCGACACGTCCCCGCGCGGCACGAACAATTCATGCGTGCCCAACGGCTGGATGGTCAGCGGCGAGGGCAGGAACTCCCGGACGAGTTTTCCGTCGGTGTCGTAGTAGCGCGCATAGAGAATCTTCAGGGGGATCTGCGTGTCGGTGTTGCGGATGCTGACATGCGCGGACAACAGCGTTTGAGACGGCTTGCCCTGTTTGTCCTGGTCGCCATGGTAGATGTGCGAATAGATCGGCAGGTACAACACCTGTCCGGTGGCAAGCGCCGGCGTGTTTTGCGCGGAAGCGAGGCCGCTCCAGACCACGGCGGCGATTGCCATGACCGACCGAAACAGGGAAGTAACGCTGAACTGAATCATGGAATAACTCCTTACACACGCCGACCCGCGGCTAACGATTGTGCAGCGCCGCGTGAAAGCCTGTTTGGTTGAGCGCGTCGATGATCAGCGCGATATGCGCCCGGTCGCGTGCCTGGACCACGATATCGACTTCCACGCTGCGCGCCGGCAGTAGCGTGAAGGCACGCTGGTGATGCACTTCCTCGATGTTCCCCTGGGCATTGGCGATCACCTGGGTGGCGCGGGCCAGGGCGCCCGGAATATCGCGCAAGTCCACCCGGAGGCGCGCCAGCCGGCCGGAGCGCACCATTTCACGGGCGATCACGTCCGACAACATGGACGAATCGATATTGCCGCCCGACAGCACCAGCCCTATCCTCTGTCCCTGGAACCGCTGGTGGTTGCGGATCACTCCGGCGAGCGCGGCGGCGCCGGCGCCTTCGACGACCGTCTTCTCGATTTCCAGCAGCATGACCAGGGCACTTTCAATTTCGTCTTCCGATACCAGGAAGATATCCTCGACATGACGCCGCACCAGTTGGCGGGTCAGCAATCCCGGCATCTTGACCGCGATGCCCTCGGCGATCGAGGCGGACAGGCAGGCTCCGGGGCGATCATGAAACAGGTTATGCATCGCCGGGAAGGCTTCGCTCTGGACCCCGAAGATTCGAATGTCTGGGCGGATCGCCTTCGCCGCCACGGCGATGCCCGAGATCAGCCCGCCCCCGCCAATGGCGATGACCAGCGCATCGAGTTCAGGGTGTGCCGCCAGCATCTCGATTCCGACGGTGCCCTGGCCGGCAATCACATGCGCGTCGTCATACGGATGCACCAGGGTCAGATTGCGCTCCGCCACGAGTTTCAAGCCGTATTCCAGCGCCTCGTCGAAGGTTTCTCCGGCCAGGATGATTTCCGGACGGAAGTGCTGCGTCCCGCTGATCTTGACGGTCGGTGTGTGCTTGGGCATCACGATCACCGCGTGCATGCCCAGACGCCGCGCATGATAGGCCACCGCTTGCGCGTGATTGCCGGCGGATACCGCCAGGACGCCGTGGCTGGCCTGCTCCGCGGTCAGGCTGGCGAGCTTGTTGAGAGCGCCACGCTCCTTGAACGACGCGGTGAACTGGTGATTCTCGAATTTCAGCCAGATTTCGCAGCCACAGACTTCGGACAGGGTTCGCGAATGCAGGAAGGGCGTGTTGATTGCCTGGCCCTTCAAGGTCTCGGCGGCCGCGCGAACGTCAGCGTCGGTAATGGGCAGGTCTGCTTGCATCACTGGCTAGGACGAGCGGATGGCCCAGCGTTCGTGGTCGCGCCACCTGCCGCCGATCTTGAGGTAGCGTGGAGAAAACCCCTCCTTGGTGAAGCCGCAGGAGCGAACCAGCGCGATGGAAGCGGCATTGGTCGGTTGGATGTTGGCTTCGAGGCGATGTAGTCTGATCTGCGAAAATGCCACTCGTACCACCGCCCGGATCCCCTCGCCCATCAAGCCCCGTCGTTCAAAGCCGGCAAAGGCATAGTAGCCCAGGTGAGCGCCGCGCAGCATGCCCATGACGATGTTGGAGATGTTCACGACGCCGGCTATTTCATTGCTGTCGCGGGTGCACACCAGGAAACTTCGGTACTCGGCGGTGGACATGCGCGCCAGCATGGCCTTGAACCTGCTCGGTGTCGCCGGCGGGCTGACCCATGGACGATGCAGGGCGCGGCTTCTCCTGACCGCCTGGAGGAAAGCGCGCTGATCGTCACGCGTCGGCTGGCGAAGGATGATCCGTCGTACCGTCATCAGTTGATTAACAGCAGGACGGCGGGATTCACGGATGAGGTGCCGAGGCTCATGGCTTGAAGTACTCCTGCACCGTTTCCCAGGCGGCGGTTTGCAGCAAGGTGGCGATCTCGGGTTGCAATCCGGCCGTGTAGCTCAGGCCCACCGGGGATTTGCGGAACAGCGAGGCGTAGACCGTGCATGCGGCCAGATAGGTTCCGGCCAGGCTGGGGTGCCGCTTGTCCTTTTCGTAGAGATCAATGTCCCCGCGTTTGGCAATGGTCCTGGCGAAGGCCAGCCCCGCCGGGATGACCAGTGCATCGTTGGCGTTGGCGGCGAGCGTGTATTGCTCGGCAAGCTGGGCGGTCATTTCCGGCTTGTCCTTGTAGGCCCAGGACATGAACAGCACCGGCCGAACTCCTCCACGCAGCAGGGTCTGCGCGTGCTTGCGCACGGTCTCGTGAAAGACGGCCTGCAATTGAGGGTGGATCGGACACTGGCTGCAATCCATCATGATCGCGGTGTCGTATTGGCGCCCGGCCTTGTTGAAGCGGATTTCGTTGTCGCCGATGAACGAATAGCGACCGAGCCCGTCCGGACGCAGCAAGGATTCCAGGTCGTGCCAGTCGAGACCGGAGCCGCTGATGGTCGCCGACGTGCTGCGCACTCGGGAGCCCGATCCCGCCGACGACACCAGGCGCCCAAAGTGGTTGTGCATGCTGTTGTTGTAGTAGAAGAAGCTGTTGCCGACCCAGAGCACCGATTGCGGCGCCTGGCCGAAGTCCGCACGCCTGGGCTTGGTGCCCGCATGATCGAGCCGAGACATATAGTCGGCCACCGCCTCGAGGTCGTCGTCCGAATAGGGCTTGATCACCCGGATCATGTCGGGGTTGGCGTTACCGCGTTCGCCGTCGCGAATGAAGCGGGCCTCGCGCAGCAGGTAGACAAAATGCTGCCCGGCCACCAGCGGATAGAACTTCGCGCCGTTTCCCTCGCCGCGGTCGCCGTGGCAACTGGCGCAGTCCCGGACATATATATCCTTGCCGCGGACTAGTGCCGTGCCGGGTCCTTTGCCGAGGTTCGCCGGCAGCGGCAGAGCTTGCAGGTAAGCCGCGATATCGGCGATTTCCTGGGGCGTGATGACGTGCTCGTCGGCGAAGGGTTCCATCCTGGGATTGCGGCGCTTGCCGGAACGGATGTCGGCCATCTGTTCGATCAACACGGTGGCGTGTTGCCCCGCCAACCGGGGATAGAGTCCGCTGGGACTGCCGGTGGCGCCGCGACGATGGCAGCCCTGGCAGGTGACGAAGGCCTCCTCGCCACGACCGGCTTCGCCCTTGAGCTTCAGGGCCAGTAATTTCTCGCCCTTGATTTCGTTCCATACCGGCGTGATATCCAGCGCCAGCAGGGGGCTAGCCCAGGAGGCCAAAAACAGCAGCATTACCATGCGTGCCCTCACGATTCTTCTCCTAGTCGATGACCCATTCAAAGGCCGGTGAGGAATTCGGCGACCGCCTTGATTTCGGCGTCGGTCATGCGCGTGGACACTTCGCGCATGACCCGCGTCGCGTTGCGGGCGTTGGTCCTGAATTTGTAGATCTGCTCGATCAGGTATTCGCGGTGCTGGCCCGCCAGCCGCGGGAAGCGCTTGCCGCCTTGCGCGTCGGTGCCGTGGCAGCCTTCGCAGGCGGGAACGCCGGACTGTTCGTTGCCTTCGAGATAGAGCTTCCTGCCCGCTTCAGCGGCTTTGGCGTCCAGCACCTTGCCCGGGGCCGGTATCTGGCGGCCGAAGTAGGCGCCGAGCGGCTTGAAATCGTCCGGGTCGAGTCCGGCAGTGATGGGCGCCATGATGTCGCTCTTGCGTTTGCCGGAAATGAACTTGTTCAGTTCCCCGACGATGTATTCCGGATGGCGCCCGGCAAGTTTGGGGAAAGCCGGCACCACGCTATTGCCGTCCATCCCGTGGCAGGCGGCACAAGTCGCGGTGACGATGGATTTGGCGCGGTCTGCGCCATCGCCGAATGCCGGCCCGGCGAGCAGAGACGCCAGCGCCGCCAGGCGCCACAAGGGCAGACGTTCACGCCAACACGTTGCCGATTCGCCGCTGGCCTGTCGGCCAATGATGTCGATTCGTTTCAACCCGCCTCCCCGCGAACGGGCATGATTCCAATCATGCCGACGCTGGCCGATTATAGGAGGGCTGGATATGCCTAGGCAAGCTCGCGGTATGCGGGGATGCGCCTTCCCCTGGCGACAGGAAGCGGGGCGGTGCGCCGCTCAGTGCTGGACGGTTTGCTTCGGGAGCGGATCAGTCGTTGTCGTGGTCGTCGCCCTTGAAAATCATCGATATGGTCTGGAAATCGGCGAGCCCGTTGCCGGTCGGCGCGTCTTGCCATTGCACCCACCAGAAGCCGACCACCGCGGTAACCATTGCCATGGCCACGCTACGCCAGGCGCTACGTATGCTTTCTTCCGGCCGGCCCGGCTTGCGTCCCTTGATCATGGCGCCGATCAGGTTCTCGCGATGCAGCCAACTGCTGATCACTACGCCCAAGATGTGGAGCACGACCACGCCCAGCATCACTTCCGCTGCCGCCTCGTGCGTCTTCTCCAGCCACTTGCCGGCAAAATCGTCATAGATGGCCCATCCCGAAGCGGTGACTGCCAGCGCCAAGCCCAGCAAGGCGACGATGGCCAGCGCCCCGGCGGGATTGTGGCCGGTATGGTGTTCCGGCTGACCACGCAACAACGCGCCGATATAGCGGCCGACCGCCCTGGGGCCGCGGACGAAACTTGAAAAGCGCGCATAGCGGGTTCCCAATATGCCCCACACCACACGAAAAACCACCAGGCCGCACAACGTATAGCCCAGCGTCACATGCAGCAGGCGCAGGCTTTCGCTTTCGGCGGTGAGCCAGGCGCCGGCAAAACATCCCGCCATAAGCCAGTGGAAGACGCGGACCGGGAGGTCCCAGACCAGGATCTTGCGAGTTTCAGTGGTGGGTTGGGGCATATCAGCGGGGGATGCGAACTTCATGTTCATCGAAATTTCCTTGGTCGGATCGCTTGTGGCAGGCGCCGCAGTTGGCCGCGCTGTTGACGGCTGCCAGTTTCCAGGTCGTCGCGGGGACTTCCCGGTGCTTGCGGATAAACCATGCCGCGCGCGTGATGCGGTCTTGCGGCGGTTCTTCGCGCGCATACTTGCCGGTGCCGGCATTCAGGGCGAGCCAGGCCGCCAGTTCCTTCTGCGTGGCGGGATCCAGCGAGGCATCCGTGCCAAAGTGCTTGCCTAGGCCGCTCATCAACCGCTGCCACGCTGTCGCCGGCAGCATGCCTGGCGGAAAAGCCGCATGGCAGGCGCCGCATTCGCTCAGGTACTTGGGCAGGAGCGGCACACGCGGGGAATGATGGTCGCCTTCGGCGAAGGCTGCGTGGGCGAACATCAGCGCAGCGACCATTGTGAACGAGGCGAGACGATAAGATGGGCGAAGTACAGGCGACACGGCGGTTCCTCGATCTAGGGTGGGGAATATGGTTTGCAGGTTCAAGGTTTGAGCGTCAGCAGCCAGGCCAATACATCGGCTTTTTCCGCGGCACTGCATTCGCGGCCGACGACGTCGTTGCAATTGCGCCGGAACCATTTCTCGGTTTTGGCCGGGTCGGTAAACCGTTCGGGGTTGAAGGCCGGCGCCAGAGCCTGGATGGGCTTGCCGGTCGACGCATGCTTGCCGGCCTGGGTGGGGACGGTGCCGTGGCAGGTGGCGCAACTCCATTCGCGGCCGTGCCGGCTAGTGAAAAACTGCTGGCCTCGGTTGCTCGCCGCCGCGGAACCCGCCTGGGCGGTGTAGCCGGACAACAGCTCGGCCGGTGTGGCCGCTTGAGCGATGTCGGCGATGATGAGCGCCGACAGTCCGGCCGCGGCGGCAATGGATCGAAGTGAAAAACGAGATAACGATAATGTGTGCATGGCAGCTCCTTGGACGCCATGATGACGGGGAAATCTTATGGTTTCCTTAACGGCCGGCGAGTCTTGGTTTAGAATTGAATCAATAGTGGAACCTGGGCAAGCAGGAGACCCTCTCCGAGCCGACCTGGCGTCAAACGATAAAGACACCGCATCAGCGGGGGGAGAGAAGCCCAGGTGCAGTTCCTGCAACTCGTTATCAGCGGCATTGCGCAAGGGTGCATTTACGGCCTGATCGCGCTCGGCTTCGTGCTGATCTATAAGGCCACCGAGACCGTCAATTTCGCCCAGGGCGACCTGATGATGCTGGGCGGGTTTTTCGGCCTGTCCTGCATGGTGGTGCTGGGGATGCCGTTCTGGGTGGCGTTCCTGGCCACCCTGGCGGTCGCCATGCTGTTCGGCATGCTGATGGAGCGCGCCCTGCTGCGACCGCTGCTGGGCCAGCCGGCGTTCACCGTGGTGATGCTGACCATCGGCATCGGCTACCTGGCGCGCGGCATGGTCACCATGATTCCCGGCTGGGGCACGGAAACCCATACCCTGCCGGTGCCCTACAAGGATGAAGTCCTGAGACTCGGCAGCGGCAACGATGCGCTGATTCTTTCCACGGAACACATGGTGATCATCGCGGTAACCGCCTTCCTGATCGCCATCCTGTTCCTGTTCTTCCGCTATACCAAGCTCGGCATCGCCATGCAGGCGACCTCGCAAAACCAGCTCGCGGCTTTCTACATGGGCATACCGGTGCGGCGCATTAATATGCTGGTGTGGGGCATCTCGGCGGCGGTGTCGGCCTGCGCCGGCCTGCTGCTGGCACCGATCACCTTCGTCCATGTCAACATGGGCTACATCGGGCTCAAGGCCTTTCCCGCGGCCGTCGTCGGCGGCTTCGGCAGCATCCCCGGCGCCCTGGTGGGCGGCCTGATCATCGGCATCGTCGAGTCGCTGGCGGGTTTCTACCTGCCGGAAGGATTCAAGGACATCGCCGCCTATATCCTGGTGCTGGTGATGCTGGTGATCCTGCCCAACGGCCTGTTCGGCGACAAGATGCGGAAGAAGGTCTGATGCGCTTTCTCTTCAAGACACGCTACGAGCAAGACCTGGTGCTGTTCAAGCATGCCGGCCAGAAGTTCTGGTATGCGGTGCTGATGGCGGCCTTGCTGCTGGCGCCGCTGGTGTTCTCGGAATATTTCATTTCGCAACTGGTGTTCATCTGGATCTACTCGGTGGTCGGCCTGGGCCTGATGCTGTTGGTCGGGTATACCGGCCAGGTCTCGCTGGGGCACGCCGCCTTCCTCGCCATGGGCGCGTATACCGAAGCCTACCTGCAAGCGCGCGGCTGGCCGTTCCTGCTGTCGCTGTCGAGCGCCGCCGCGGTGTCCGGGCTGACCGGCGTTGTCGTCGGCCTGCCGGCCCTGCGGGTCAAGGGCATTTACCTGTCGATCGCCACCTTGTCCTTCGGCTTCATTGTCGAGGAAGCGGTGACCCGCGCCGACAGCATCACCGGCGGCAATACCGGCATCACCCTGGGCAGCCTGGAGATTTTCGGCTGGGCCGTCGACAGCGAGGCGGCTTTCTACTATGTCTCGCTGGCGGTGCTGACGCTGTGCATCCTCGGCGTCATGAACCTGATGCGCAGCCCCACCGGCCGCGCCTTCGTCGCCATCCGCGACTCGGAAATCTCGGCCCAGAGCATGGGTATCCATCTGGCCCGCTACAAGACCATCGCCTTCGCCCTGTCGGCCGGGTTGACGGGGATTGCCGGGGCGCTGTATGCGCACAAGCTGCGTTTTATTTCCCCTGAACAGTTCACCATCCTGCAATCCATCGAACTGTTGATCATGATCGTTATCGGCGGCCTCGGCTCGATCTACGGGGCGATATTCGGCGCCGCTTTCTGGATCCTGGCGCAGCAGTTGATCGTCACCGCCAAGGATTGGCTACCGCCCGAGATCGGCCAGCAGACGGGCTTACAGCCGACCATCTTCGGCGTCTTCCTGGTGGCATTCGTGCTGTTCGAGCCGCTCGGCATCTACGGGCTATGGCTGAAGGTGCGCACCTTCCTGGAGATCTTTCCTTTCTACCGCAAGGGAATGTTCAGGCGCCAAAAAAGCTACATGAAATCGGAGCGCCTCAAATGACGGCTCCATTGCTGCAAGCGCAGAACCTGTCCATCCAGTTCGGCGGCCTCAAGGCCGTCAGCGATGTTTCCTTCGAAGTCTGGCCGCATGAAGTGTTTTCCATGATCGGACCGAACGGTGCCGGCAAGACCACCATCTTCAACATCATCAGCAGCCTCTATAAGCCGACGGCGGGGCGGGTGATTTTCGAGGGCGAGGCGATCTCCCATCTGGCGGCCTATGAGATCGCCCGGCTAGGCATAGCCCGCACCTTCCAGAACATCGAACTTTTCGAGCATGCCACGGTGCTGCAAAACCTGCTGGTCGGCAGGCATTGCCAGCGCCATTCCTCCTGGTGGCAGGACCTGGTGTTCACGCCGCGGGTGCGCCGCACCGAACTGCAATTCCGCCGCCACGCCGAGGAGGTGATCGAGTTCCTTGGCCTCCAGCATTATCGCGACAGCATGGTGGTCAATCTGCCCTACGGCGTGCGCAAGGTGGTCGAACTCGGCCGCGCCCTGGCGATGCGGCCGAAGTTGCTGCTGCTCGACGAACCTTCCTCCGGCCTGAACGTCGAGGAAACCGAGGAAATGGGATTCTGGATCGAGGACATCAAGAACGATCTCGGCATCACGGTGATCATGGTCGAGCACGACATGAGCCTGGTGTCGCGGGTCTCGGACCGCGTGCTGGCCTTGAACCAGGGCGAGGTGCTGACGCTCGGCAGCGCCGCCGAAGTCCAGGCGCATCCGGGCGTGATCGAGGCCTACCTGGGTGGCACCGATGACTGACGCCACGCCCATCCTCCAACTCAACAACGTCGAGTCCTCCTATGGACCGGTCAAGGCGATCCGCGGCGTCTCGCTCGCCGTGAAGCAGGGCAGCATCGTCACCGTGCTGGGCTCGAACGGCGCCGGCAAGTCGACCATCCTCAAGACCATCTCCGGGATCATCGACCCGCAGAAGGGAGCGGTGCTGTTTCGTGGCCAGGCGATCCAGAAGCTGGATCCCGCGCGCATCGTCAAGCTGGGCATCGTCCAGGTTCCCGAGGGGCGGGAGATATTCCCCTTCCTCACGGTGAGCGAAAACCTGCTGATGGGCGCCTACACCCGCCCCGCTTCAGACAAGGCCGAGTTGGCGAACGACATCGACATGGTCTTCAACTATTTCCCCATCCTGCGCGAGCGTGCCAAACAGCCGGCGGGCCAGCTCTCCGGCGGGCAGCAGCAGATGCTGGCAATCAGCCGGGCACTGCTGGCCAAGCCCAGCGTCATCCTGCTCGACGAGCCGAGCCTGGGCCTCTCTCCCAAGCTGACCAAGGAAATTTTCGAAATCGTCGTGCGCATCAACCGCGAACACGGCGTGACCCTGCTGGTCGTCGAACAGAATGCGATGGTGGCGCTCAAGTACGCCGACTATGGCTACGTGCTGGAGGTCGGTCGCATCGTCATGGAGGATACCTGCGCGGCCTTGCTGGAGAAAGAAGATATCAAGGAGTTCTACCTCGGCATGAAGGACAGCGGCGTGCGCGGCACCCGGCGCTGGAAGAAGAAGAAGAACTGGCGCTGAATTTGCCGACGAAATGGCGACGATCTCCCGCAAACCCCTGTTGATTTCCGCGCTGCTGGCCATGGCCAGTCCGTTGCTCGCCGAGCCGGTCAAGCCGGCGACGCCGATCGAGCATCTGATCGTGATTATTGGCGAGAACGTTTCTTTCGATACCCTGTTCGGCGCCTATCGCCCCGGCCCGGGACAAAGCATCGCCAATCTGCTGTCGCGCGGCATCATCGACGAAGACGGCAAGCCCGGCCCGAATTATTACACTGCCATACAACACCAAGCCGCGGCGGCCGGTAGTTATCAGGTTGAATTTTCCGCAACCAGGCCGTACAAGGCGCTACCGGCACCCTATGGCAAGAAATCGCGCAACAGCCCCGGTGGGCCGGATGCCCGCATTCCGGCGGAATTGCCGCCAGGACCTTATCAGATCACCCGCTTCATCCCCTATGGTACTTTTGGCAGCGGCGACCCGGTGCACCGTTTCTTCCAGATGTGGCAACAGGCGAACGGCGGGCGCAACAACCTGTTTACCTGGGTGGGCGTGACCTCCGGCGAGGGATCGAAACAAAAGCGCGATCCCTCCTCAGGAAGCAACCGCGGCGGGGAAGCCATGGGCTTCTACAACATGAGTCGCGGCGACGTTCCGGTCCTCGCCGGGCTGGCGCGTCGCTATGCACTGGCCGACAATTACCACCAATCGATCATGGGCGGCACCATGGCGAATTACATCGCCATCGCCACGGCCGATGTGGCGCGTTTCGAGATCGACGGCAAGGCGGTGCCCGCGCCGTCGGACCAGGTGGAAAATCCGCAGCCGTTGCCCGGCAGCCCCAACTGGTACACCCGAAGCGGTTACGGCAGCGGTTCCTACACGGCCTGCGCCGACCCTGGGCAACCCGGCGTGGCTGCGATCCGCGCATATCTTAAAGAGCTGCCTTATCCGGCATTCAACGACGGCAACTGCGCAGCGGACAGCTACTACCTGGTGAACAACTACAGCCCAGGCTACACTCACGACGGCCGCAGGAAGCCGATCGGTCCAGGCCACCACACCCTGCCGCCGCAGACCATGCCGACCATCCTCGATGCGCTGAGCGCCAGGGGCGTTACCTGGAAGTGGTATACCGGCGGGCGCGAGGGTCATGCCGTGACCAGGGAGTATTGTCCGGAATGCGATGTCCCGAGCTACTTCACCAGCATCATGGAGAGCCAGTTGAAAAGCAACCTCCAGGGGCTGTCCGAACTGTATGCCGATATCGACGGCGTTATGCCGGCAGTATCCTTCCTGGCGCCGCCCAACAGCCGCTCCGGCCATCCCGGCTATTCCTTCGAAGCGTCCTTCGAGAGCTTCGTCGACGAAGTGGTGCGCAAGGTCCAGGCGCGTCCGGAACTCTGGGCACGCAGCGCTATCTTGATCACCACCGACGAAGGCGGTGGTTACTACGATTCCGGCTACATCCAGATCGTCGATTTTTTCGGCGACGGCACGCGCATTCCGTTGCTGGCCGTTTCGCCCTGGGCGCGCCCAGGACATGTCGAGCACACCTACTACGATCATGCCTCGCTGCTCAAATTCATCGAACGCAACTGGAGCCTGCCGCCGCTATCGGCGCGCAGCCGCGACCGCCTGCCTAATCCGCAACCCGGCGCGGATCCTTACGTTCCGGCCAATCGCCCGGCGCTCGGGGATCTTTTCGAGTTGTTCGATTTCACCGTCCGCAAGCCCTAATCTTTCAGCGGGATAGAACGAGTCATGTGGAAAATCGACGGCAAGCGTTTCTGGGCGATCAGCACGGTGGTGATGCCGGGCGAAACCATTCCGCGGATGTTCTGGAATGCCGTGCAACAGCGCGGCGAAAAACTCATCTTTCGGCAGAAGGCCTTTGGCCTGTGGCAGAGCCTCAGTTGGCGCGATCTCGGTGAGATCGTGCAGGAGGTTGGCATGGGCCTGGTCGAACTGGGTTTCGCGCCGGGCGAGCGGGTGTCGATCCTCGGTAATACCGAACAGGAATGGCTGTTTTCCGACCTCGGGACGCTGTGTGTCGGCGGCGTCAGTTCGGGCATCTATCCGACCGATGCGGTCGCCCAGGTCGAGTACCTGATGCAGGATTCGGAATCGGTGTTCCTCTTCGTCGAGGACGAGGAACAACTCGACAAGG
>Ga0172379_10003682_pt1 | contig 23954 bp, 19 predicted proteins | sample GrowelOW334metaG_FD_119756 | JGI IMG/M metagenome (GOLD analysis project Ga0172379, IMG submission 119756) | Groundwater microbial communities from an aquifer near a municipal landfill in Southern Ontario, Canada - Groundwater well OW334 metaG | ecosystem: Environmental > Aquatic > Deep...
CTGTATAGCCTGCGTAAAGTTTATTGTCTTTCAATGATTGCAAGACATATACATAATAAAGCATATCTATATGGAAAATTTAAAATTATTTAACAGGGTAATGATTTTGTTGCTAAATTTTTTGCGTCCTTTGGACTTTAAAATTTAGACAAAAATCATTATATTAGGTTTTAAAAAAAAGTCAACCCCCGCACCAAATGGCGATATATTTTTAAAATACGCGGATTTATTCATTTTATTTGATTAATTTGTTTAAAATTTATTCCTATTTTTAAATAAATTTCTTTAAAAATTTTACAGCTGATTTTTTGTCTTTAATTTTTCCTTCAAGCTGTTTTTCTCTTAAAATTCCCAATAATTCGCCTATTCTGGGCCCTGATTTTATTTTAAACTCTTTCATAATTTCATTGCCGTTTAAAATCGGTTTGGGTAATTCTTTCTTATTGGCGCTTAATTTTTTCAGTTCTTTAATCCTTTTCAGCATATTTTTAAAATCGCCAAAATCAGAATGGCCTTTTTCTAAAATAGTGGCGGAAATATCCGCAAATGAAAGTTTAAGCAAATTTTCACCCGGCAGATTGGGATTAAAAAAATATTTTTCAATGGTTTGAGGCCGCATTTTAAGAGCATTGCCATGAACCAAAAGCATGTGATTTTTAATCAACCAGGCGATTTTTTCCGGATCAACACCAAAATTTTCAGGACTTGAAAATTTTAATCTCTCGCAAATTTTTTTGGTTTTTTCCGCACCCACCACATCATGTTCATTAAAACGAATGCGGTCAGTATGATTTTTTTCCGGAGTTTGAATGGTTGGCGGCTTGCCCAAATCATGAAAAAAGGTGGCGATAATTAATTCTGTATTTGGACGCTCATTATTGAATTGCTTTTTGAATTGAGGAGAAAATAATTTTTCCAGAGCCAAGCGCGTATGCACCCAAACATCTCCTTCGGAATGAAAATTTTTCGGTTGCGGACAATTTTTCATTTTTAAAATTTCCGGCATTATTACTTTAAAAAATCCGCTTTGATCAAATAAATCTAAAGCTTTAACCGGATTGAAATAAAAAGATTTTAAAAATTCCCGGGCAATAATTTCATAAGGTACTGCCTTGGTAATTGATTTGATTTTAGATTTAATGGCTTGCCAAGTATTTTTTTCAATTTGGAAATCCAATTGACAGGCGAATCTTATCGCTCGCAGCATTCTGGAATAATCTTCTTTAAATCGATCTTTTGGCTTGCCAACTGACCGAATAACCTTATTTTTAAGGTCTTTTAAGCCATTAAACTGATCAATGATATTCCCTGTTTTTAACTCAACGGCAATGGCGTTGATAGTAAAATCCCGCCGAGATAAATCTTCTTCAATCGGCAAGTTGGGATTAGTTAAAACTTTCACATCGCGATAGCCGCCGGTGTTAAAAGAAAAATCGCGGCGAGGCAAGGCAATATCAAAAGGATTATGCTTGTCGCCGCCATGAGGCGTAAATTTAAAAACACCAAAACTTTTGCCGACAAATTCCACTTGTCCCAAATTTGCTAAAAATTTTTCCAAATCAGACGCCTTAATTTTACAAATAACAAAATCATAGTCCTTGGTCGCTTTTTTCAAGAATAAATCACGAACCGCGCCGCCAACCAAATAAATCTCCACTTTAGGGAATTTTTTTTGAAGCTTATTCAAAAAACCAAAATTCTTATCCTTATTCAGGAACTCTAAATTCAGCTTAAAATTGTTCTTATTTTTAGATGACATAAATTAACATTAACTCATTTTCTGAAATTTTGCAATGAAAAAATTTACCAGTTAAAATAAAATGAGAGACAAATCTCTGATTTTATCCCTCATTTTATGGTGGGCACTAGAGGACTCGAACCTCTGACCTTCACAATGTCAATGTGACGCGCTACCAACTGCGCCAAGTGCCCATTAAATATTTGGTGCGCGAGGAAGGAATCGAACCTTCAACCTCGTCTTTATCAGAGACGCGTTCTACCATTGAACTACTCGCGCAAATTTTAATTATAATAAATTTCTATCCATCCCGACGTTACAGTCGGGACTACCCCCGCATTAAATAATAAAGGGTTTTACCCTGTGTTTGTTTCTCCGCCAGCCGGCGGATCGGAAAAGCAAATTAATTTACTTTTCTCTCGCTCGCTCACAAATAAAATAATATAATATTTTAAGAATTAGTCAAGTTAATATCCTTGTTTATGACGTTTGATAATTTTCCTTTTTGATTTTAAAAAAGATTGTTCCAAATCAACGCCGTAACGATTGGCCAAGGTCAATAAACTGATTAAAATATCTCCCATTTCTTTGCCTAAATCAACTTTAATATTTTTTCTTTCTTTTTTGCCGGCTTGTTTCCTGATCATTTCCGCCATTTCGCCAAGTTCTTCCATTAAAAATAAAATCTCCAGATGTTCATCAACTGTTTGAGATTTTGTTTTCCAATCTTCATCAACCCATTGTTGAGCCTTTTTTATTTCCATACCAGGTAGTAGAACTTTGACCGATTATTTATCCCTATCAAAGTTATAATAAATTAGTTAATCTGTTATTAAAATTTTACTTTAATGCTCGGTAGAAATCCTTAAAAAAAATTAAGTCAAAGTTTCACTACCTGGCATAATGAATAAATTGTAACAAAAAAACCAGTTAAGTCAACTGGTTTTCTTGCTCTAAAAACGCAAATCAAAGCGGGTAAACTAACCTTCGACCTTAATTTTTCTATTACTCGAAAGTAATAAAAAAAATATAAGTCCTCTAAATGAGGTGTTCCATCCGCAGGTTCCCCTACGGATGCCTTGTTACGACTTAGCCCTTATTACCAATCTTACCTTATTCCCATGAACATGGGCTTTCGGGTACTATCGGCTCTCTTGGCTTGACGGGCGGTGAGTACAAAGCCCGAGAACGTATTCACCGTACCATAGCTGATATACGGTTACTAGCGATTCCAGCTTCATGAGGTCGAGTTGCAGACCTCAATCCGAACTGAGACCGGTTTTAATGGGATTTGCTTCGCCTTGCGGCTTTGCTTCCCTTTGTACCGGCCATTGTATTATGTGTGTAGCCCAGGGCATAAGGGCCATGCTGATCTGACGTCATCCTCGCCTTCCTCCGGTTCATCACCGGCAGTCCTGTTAGGGTTCTGCTCAATAAAGAGTTTAGTAACTAACAGCAAGGGTTGCGCTCGTTTCCCGACTTAACGGTACATCTCACGACACGAGCTGACGACGACCATGCAGCACCTGTTCTAGACTCCGATTTTACGGTCTTCCGACGTTTCCGTCAGAATACTTCTAGTATGTCAAACCCTGGTAAGGTTCCTCGTTTGTTGTCGAATTAAACCACATAATCCACCGCTTGTGCGGGCTCCCGTCTATTCCTTTGAGTTTTAGTCTTGCGACCGTACTCCCCAGGCGGGATGCTTAACGCGTTAGCTTTTTTACAACAACATTGGAAGGGTCGACACTTCCAATATTCAGCATCCATAGTTTAGGGCGTGGACTACAAGGGTATCTAATCCTTTTTGATCCCCACGCTTTCGTGTCTCAGCGTCAGGGCTGTTCTAGCAAGTTGCCTTCGCATTTGGTGTTCCTACCGATATCAACGGATTTTACCCCTACACCGGCAATTCCACTTGCCTCTCCCAGCCTCTAGTTTAATAGTTTTTCCGGCATTCCCAATGTTGAGCAAAGGTCTTTAACCGAAAACTTATTAAACCGCCTACACACTCTTTACGCCCAGTAAATCCGGATAACGCTTGCCGCTCTCGTATTACCGCGGCTGCTGGCACGAGATTTGCAGCGGCTTATTCTTAAGGTACAATCACAAAAATTTTTCCCCTAAAAAAGCAGTTTACACTCCGAAGAGCTTCTTCCTGCACGCGATGTCGCTCCTTCAGCCTTTCGGCCATTGAGAAAGATCCTTGACTGCAGCCTCCCGTAGGAGATTGATCAGTGTCTCAGTATCAATGAGGCAGGTCGTGCTCTCACACCTGCTACCCGTCATAGGCTTGGTAAGCCATTACCTTACCAACTACCTGATAGGATATAAGCTCCTCAGAAAGCGGCCTTACGACCTTTGCTCCAACTTCTTGCGAAATTGGAGAACATGGAGTATTAGTCTGTCTTTCGACAGGTTATGCTCCTCTTTCCGGTAGATTACTAATATGTTACTCTCCCGTTTGCCACTCACTGTGTCAGATTGACACAATGCGTTCGACTTGCATGCCTTAGACACATCGCCAGCGTTCATCCTGAGCCAGGATCAAACTCTCTTAAAAGAGATTATTTGATCCAAAATTTATAATTAAGAAACAGATTAGCTACCCGCTTTGATTTGCGTTTGAATAGACTAATGTTTTTAGATTAATAGGCTTCTAATATCTAAATTGTCAACGTACTCTTATTAACTGCCGAAATGTTTTTGTCTCCATTTCTCTATTTTTTGATGATTGCCTGAAAGCAATTCTTTCGGCACAATAAGTTTTTTAATTTTACTAAATTTATCTTTAAATGTAAAGACTTCCGGACGGGTGTATTGTGGATATTCTGTGGTTAACTCTGAATCGCCGAATGACTCCTCTTTTAGGGATTCCTGTTTGATAACCCCTGGAATCAACCTGGTAATGGCATCTGTCAAAATCATGGCCGGCAGTTCTCCTCCGGTCAGAACATAATCGCCAATGGAAATTTTTTCATCAATAAATTTATCAATTCTGGCATCCACACCTTCATATCGTCCGCAGATTAAAATTATTCTTTCCAATTTTGACAAACGTCGGGCCATTTTCTGATCAAACTTTTTTCCTTGCGGAGTAAATAAAATAATTTTTTGATTCTTGGTTTTTGGAAAAAATTTTAATTTTGTAAGAGCATTGTACAACGGCTCTATTTTTAAAATCATTCCCGGACCGCCGCCATAAGGCTTGTCATCTACTTTTTTATGCTTGTCGGCAGTGAAAGAACGAAAATTATGAACCTTAATTTTAATTATTTTTTTTTCTTGAGCTCGTTTGATAATTGAAGCATTGAAATAATTTTCAAAAATATCCGGGAAAATTGTCAAAATATCAAATTTCATAATAAAATAAAATAAAATCACCACCCAAAAGGGTAGTGATTTTATTTCCCTATTGAGTAAAAATTATAATTTTAAATCGTCTACCGCGCTGGAAGTGCTTCTCACTCCGCGTGTAGATCCTTCCGGTTCTTCGATTTTAAGATTAATGCGCGCATTATTTCTTAAGCCGATAATGCGGATAAGGGTTCTAATTGCTCGAGCGGTTGAACCTTCTCGACCAATTATTTGTCCCATATCTTCCGGATTAAGCCGTAAAGAAAGAAGAACACCCATTTCGTCTACTGTGCGAACGACTTTAACATCGTCTGGGTGGACTACAAGCGCCTTGACAACGTACTCTATAAATTCTTGATCTTTTGCTTGTACTGCCATATTGGTATTTTTATGGTTTGCTTGATTCCTGCACCTTCTAAGTCAGGACATCAATACTTGCTACCTTTTAAATCATCCAGCCTTCCGACCTTTTTCCAAATGTTTTTTAAAATTTACAAACATTTGAGACTGGCACTTTTACTTTATATACTATAACAAAAAATAAAAAATCTGTCAAGCTTATTTTTCCGCTTTTTCTCCTTCTTTTGCGTCAGATTGTTTCTTGGCTTCCTGATTTTTCATGGTTACTTTTGTTACTTTAACCTTCTTGCCGGCGATAACTTGCAGATTAACCAACAAATTATGAACCGTCTTGGTCGGTTGAGCGCCTTTGGAAATCCAATAATTTATCCGTTCATTGTTAAGAGACGATTTTTTGGTCAAAGGATTATAATATCCCAAGTCTTCCAAAAAATTTCCCCACGGATCTTTGGACTTTTCTAAAACCAGCAGTCTAAAAGACGGCTGATGTTTTTTTCCTATTCTTGATAGTTTGATTGCTAACATAGAAATTAATATAACACTCCTTAAAAATTAGTCAATCCCGTTTATTAACAATGATTAATTTTCCTCCCGCTTGATTTTAGCCCCAAGATGAGACAATCTTTCTTCTATTTTTTCATATCCCCTGTCAACGATTTCAACCTGATTAATAACGGTTTGCCCTTCAGCTAAAAGACCGGCAATAATCAAAGTGGCTCCGGCGCGTAAATCAAAACTTTTTATTTCTTGTCCGTACAAAGGCGTCGGACCGCTGATAATTATACGATGCGGATCAGCGACAATCGCGTTAGCTCCCATTTTAATCAGTTCTCCGACATAACTCATCCGGCTTTCATAAAGCGGATCTTGAATCAAACTGACTCCGTTGCATTGAGTCGCCAAGAGCGCGAAAGGAGCCTGTAAATCAGTGGGGAAACCCGGATAAGGCAGAGCTTGTAATTTAAAAGCTTTTAAATTATATGAAGGATAAATATCCAATTGATTTTCTTTTAATTCAAATTTAACGCCGATTTCTTTTAATTTTAGAAGAATCAAATCCAAATGTTCGGGAATAATATTTTTAATATGCAATTCTGAATGAGTGACTGCGGCTAAAACTATAAAAGTTCCAATTTCTATTTGATCAGGAATAATTTTATATTGAACGCCTTTTAATTCATCAACTCCGTCAATAATTAAAGTATGAGTGCCGATGCCGGAAATTTTGGCTCCCATTTTATTCAGAAAATTGCATAAATCCTGGACATGAGGTTCTTGAGCAGCCAATTTGATAATCGTTTGGCCCTGAGCTTTGACCGCGGCCATTAAGATATTCTCTGTTGCGGTAACGGAAAATTCTGGTAGAATAATCTTACTGCCAATTAACTTATCGGCTTTGAGATGATAAAAACCGTTATCTTCAATAATCTGAGCGCCCAAACTTTTCAAAGCGGACAGATGAACATCAATCGGACGCTTGCCGATAATGCAACCACCCGGTTCCGGTAAATCAACTTTACCAAATCTGGCCAATAATGGACCAAGAAATAAAATTGAAGAACGCAAACTTTTGACCGCTTTCTCGTCCAAACTTTTTAAAGAAATATTTTTGTTGCAAATCGTTAATTGCTGATCGCCGGTCCAAGATATTTCACTGCTTAAACTCTTTAAAATATCAACCATTTTGTCAACATCGGAAATTTTGGGGACATTATCAATAATACAAGTTTCATCAGTTAAAAGAGTAGCCGCGATAATTGGAGTAATCGCGTTTTTCATGCCTTTTATTTCCACTTCGCCTTTTAAATGTTTTCCGCCTTCGATAATAAATTTAGACATATTATTTAATTTATGCCGAAAAAATTTAGAATTTTTTTAATTATATTTTTTACTCTTGCTTTTATTGTTACTGCTCCGCCCTTGATATTTTACGCCAAGGGGTATCAGTTTGATTTTAAAACGCATCGGCTAACCAAAACAGGTAATTTATTCGTTGATTCGTATCCGCGAGACGCCTTAGTGGTGGTTAATGGCAAAACTTCCATTGAACACCATTGGTACGACTCTCTTTTATTTTATAAAGATATTTTTGGAATGGTCAAACGCCAAGGAACAACTGCTTCTTTAATTTCCAATATTTTACCCGGCCAATATTCGGTGGAAGTCAAAAAAAATAGTTATCATTCTTGGAATAAAAAAGTTGACATTAATCCTAACCAAACCACTTCTTTTCAATTCATTCAATTATTTTTAGATTCTCCTCAACCCGTTTGGTTGGATGAAGGAAAAATTGTAAATAGATGGTCCAGTCCCAATAAAGATAAAATTATTTATCAAATCAATCCTGATTCTTCCAAGTCCAGCCAGCAATTTAAATTGTTTATCACGGAAAAAGAAAGCTTGATTTCTTTGGAAAAATTAACCAATATCGGAAAAATCAATTTTGTCTCTTTTGCTCCAAACGCAAAAAGTATTTTATTCTCGGCCGAAAAAGATAAAAAAAATACTTATTTTGTTTTTGATTGGGCTGAAAAAAAACTTATCAATCTGAATCAAGAATTTGTAAAATTCAATTTTATCGCTTTTGATAAACAAAAAAATACTGTTAATATCAAATGGGCAAAAAATTTACCGAATACAGTCTTATCTAAATTGGACAACACTGTTTATTCTATGAATTTATCTGACAATAAAATGTCTGTTTTCTTCCAAGCCAATAATCCTTTTACGGATTGGCTGGAATCTTCTGAAACTATTGAAATTTTAACAATGCGCCAGAAAAAATTATTTTTGGAAAAATATTGGCTAAATAAAAAAAATAACAGACAAAATATCTTAACCGCTCAGCAGGAATTGCCGAATTTTCCGTTCATTTTTTCTAAAATTCAGCCATTAAGCAATTCAAGATTTTTAACTAACAAGGCTAAAAAAGAATTTATGATTCTCTCCCCTAATTCCCTCGGCCAGTTAAGCGTTTCCACAAATATTCAAGCTTCGGAACTGCTTCCTTTTGCGTCTAGAAATAATTATTTCTATTATAATGACCACGAACTTCAAATATTGGATATTTCCGGCGATAATCCGGAACAGAATCCGTTTAAAAGAGAAATTATTAATCGTCTCAGTCCAATAATTTCTGATGCTTCTCTTTATCCGACTCAAAATTATCTTTTATATATCACCGCTGATACGTCTTCCCAACAAAATCAAGTTTTTCTTCTGGAAATAGATAATCGCGGCGGAACCAATAATCATCTGATTTTTTTAAGCGAAAAAATTTATACTTGCTTGGCTGATTCTAACTCATACCTGTTTTGTCTCGGCAAAGCGGAAAACAAAGAAGGATTTTTTAAATTAAAAATTCAATAATTATTTTGATTGCGCCACTAAATTCGCCGATTTCAAAAGTGAAGAAAAAGTTCCGGCATCAGACCAAAAACCTTTGACTATTTCCGAACTGGCTGTTCCTTGTTTAATGTAAAAATTATTAACGTCAGTAATTTCAAGCTCTCCTCTTTGAGAGGGCTTGATATTTTTTATAATATCAAAAACTTGCGAATCATACATATAAAGACCGGTTACGGCATATTTGCTTTTTGGATTAGCCGGTTTTTCTTCAATATTGACGACCTTATTATCTTTAATCTCCGCCACGCCAAAACGCTGAGGATCTTGAACTTCTTTCAAAAAAAGTTTGGCGCCTTTTCCTTGAGATTTAAAATCTTTCACCGCTTGAGAAAAATCATCTTCAAAAATATTGTCTCCCAAAATAACGGCAATCGGTTCATTGTCGGCGAAATCTTCGGCCAGACCCAAAGCTTCGGCAATTCCACCCGCGCCTTCTTGATAAGCATAGTGCATTTCTTTAATTCCCCATTCTTTGCCGCTGCCCAATAATTTCAAAAAATCACCGGGATTATTTCCCCCAGTGACTAAAAGAATCTCTTTTATGTCCGCTTTAGCCAATGTTTCCAAAGGATAATAAATCATCGGTTTATCATAAACATTTAAAAGATGCTTATTAATAACTTTGGTACACGGCAATAATCTGCTGCCGTTGCCGCCGGCTAAGATGATTCCTTTCATAAAAAAATATAATTAATTAACACACTATGAATGAATTTCGCCTGAACGATGTCGCGGAAAAGCCTTAGAAAATTAATGAGTTTTATTGAAAAATTCATCTGTTTGACGACCTATTCGGGAGGAGTTATGAATTTTTCAGAATAAAACGACTGTAATTTTCAAGGTTTTGGAGCGTTGAGTGAGGGCGAATATTCGCGAAACTAAACTATAAATTTCTTTTCTTTTTTAATTTCGCGATAAGTTTCCAAAAAATCTCCCACTACAACTTCAGCTGAACCGACGAGTTTTAAACCGCATTCCGTGCCAAGTTTTGCTTCAGTTGCATCTTGATGATGGACTTGGAGCTCAACAATTTTCCCTTCACCTTTTAATTCTTGATTTACGCCCCAAACTCTGGCGATATTATCTTTAAATATTTTACCGGTTATAACTCTGCCGCCTAAAATAGTTTCCTTGCCGGCAGTTCTGAAAATCGCCAAGACTTCCAATTTACCGGTCTTTTCTTCAATAATTTCTATGGAAAAAGATTTGTTCATTTCGTCTTTAATATTCTGCAATAAATCGTAAATAATTTGATAAATATTTATCTTAATTCCCATATCAGAGGCCGCTTGTTTTGCCTGATTGGTCATATCAACATTAAAACCAATCAGCCAAGCATTGGCATTTTTGGCAAATTCCACGTCAATCTCGGTCAGATTGCCCAAATCTTTTTTTAAAATATTAATTTTTACTTCCGGATGATTTATTTTTTCCAGAGCATGAACAACAGCTTCAAGTGATCCTGAAACATCAGCCCTTAAAATAAGATTAAGAGATTTTCTGGTTGTCTTTTTGTCTTTTACTCCCTGTGTTTGGTTGCTGTCTCCTCTTTTTTGATAAGACAAATCAATTTCTTTAATTTTCTTTTTAAATTCCTTGTTATCTTTAACTTCTTCAACAATGTCTCCGACTTTCACCACCCCTTTAAGACCGAAAATTTGAACCGGCATGCCGCTTGGCGCTTTTTCCACTTCTTTATTCGCCCGATTCTTGATTAATTTGACTCTTCCATAACCATGTCCGGCAATAAGATTAGTGCCTTTTTCCAAAAGTCCGTTAAAAATAATCAAGCTTGCCACTTCGCCCGCGCCCGGATCGCGATGAGTTTCAATAATTGTTCCAACCAGTATTCCTTTCGGGTTAGCCATCAGCTTGTCTTTTTTCATATCTGCCAAAAGAATTATCATTTCCAACAATTCATCGATTCCTTGTTTTGTTTTGCCTGAAACCGGCACGCAAATAACCGAACCGCCCCAATCTTCGGGTATTAAATTAATTTCCGATAAACCTTTCTTGACTCTTTCAACATCTGCTTCAGGTTTGTCTATTTTATTAATCGCCACTATAAATGGCAAATTTTCTTGTTGAATAATTTTTATTGATTCAATGGTTTGGGGTTGAATTTTATCATCAGCCGCCACTACTAAAATGGCAATATCAGCCGCTTCTCCACCCCTTGATCGCATGGCTTGAAAAGTTTCATGACCGGGTGTATCTATAAAAGTAATTGTGCGTGTTGATGCAGCATCATTGCGAGAAATCCCTCGCTTTGCTCGGGATGATTGTTCTTTTTCTTTTATAGGAACAATCACTTGATAGGCGCCGATTTTTTGAGTAATGCCGCCCACTTCTTTGTCAGCAACATGAGTTTGGCGAATAGCGTCCAAAATAGTGGTCTTGCCGTGATCAACATGACCCATTACCACTACTACCGGTGGACGGACAATTAAATCATTCTTATCCTCTAATGCCAAAACTTCTTCCAATCTTTCTTTGATCATTTTTTTCTTTTTTATTTCTTCTCCTTCTTCTCCTCGAGTCGCTTTAAATCCCAATTTTTCGGCAACAATCGCCGCAACTTCAAAATCCAAATTTTCATTAATGCTGGCTAAAACTCCATTTTTAATCAATTCTCCCATTAATTTGGTAATGGGCATTTTTAATCTTTCTGCCAAACGATAAACCTGGATTGTTGGCGGAATCGAAATGGAATTGGTTTTAACAATTTCTTCTTCCTCGGCCACGCGCGACATTTTATCTTTAATTTTTTGGAGTAAAGCATCTTTTTTTTCAGCTTCGTGCCAAGATTCTATTACTTTATTAGCCTGATCGTCAGGAATTTGAATCGCTCTTAAACCAATATGAAAACCGAGCTCGGGTAATTTTTCCTTAAGCTCTTGGGGCGTAACTTTTAATTGTCTGGCTAATTCAGTTATATTCATTTTTTCAATTTTTTAATTAGTTGGTTGATTAACTTGCGGTTCCGGCGCTGTTATTTTTTCCTTACCGATCAGCCAAACTTCCGGCCAAGGTTTATAATGGCTTTTCCAAACATCTTCCCTGATTGTGCCATTTGAAAAAGTAATAATATTTTTAAATTCTGCGTCAGCGCCTTGATGGGCTGATTCAACTTTCTTTTTTACGCCCGGCTCTAATGTATCCGTTTCAATATATCTAATCGGACCCGGTTTGGTAATGTTAAAAATTTTTGGCTTGGTGGTTTCAACTTTTCGGCCATCCGGTGTGCCATATAATTCAAAAATTAAATTATTTCCTTCTATTTTTGTCTGGAGTAAAAGATAATGTTCAGTATCATTGATAAATCTTAAATCCGGCTGGGGCGAATATATAGTAGCATCCATACCGGCCGGTTCATAATAAACAACCCGATAAGAATGAGGAGAGCGCTGGGTAATAGGCAGGCCGGCATTTAAAGCTACTCTGAACATGGTTGTTCCCAGTTGGCAAAGACCACCTCCGTATTCCGGAACAGTCCGATCTCCTTTGATAACCAATTCCGGAAAAAAACCGGCCTCTTTATCAACCGGACCAATCGCATTAATAATAGAAAATTCTTCTTCTGGTTTGATTAAAATGCCGTTTAATTTTTGAGAACCAACTTTGATATTAAGGCGGCGATTATTAGGACTGCCGCTAAAATCAGAAACTCCTCGGCCAACTAATTCTTTAATTCCCAAATCATTGATATTTTCAACAATGTGAGTCGGTTTAGTTTCTTCAACAATTAATTTAATTTCTTTATTTTTGGGGATATCTTCTCCAATTTTATTTTGTGACAAATCATCTAAAAATGATTGAGTAATAACTTTGGTAGAAGCGTCTGGATTCAATTTCATACCGGATTGACCGGCAGAAAATTCAACCACTTTATCATTTTCTATTTTAAATTGAGCCTCAATCGGTTCAACATCAATTTCCACAGCTAATGGTTCTAAAAATTCTTTAATTTTTTCTTGATTAAGAGTCAGGCTTATTTGATTACTGCCGTCTTTGGTAAATTCCAACCATTCGGCCCATTTTGTCGCCGGCAATTTTTTTTCTTTCTGACCGTATTGTAAAATATAAGACGCTGAATTGAATAAATCTTGAGCTTGATTGAAAATTTTTGAACATTCACTGATTTTTATTTGAGGTTCTAATGTTTTAATCGGAATTTGGACTTCAATATTTTGAAAAAAATGCAAATTGGTTTCCATTTGCTTAATTCCATTTTCATAATCCAGAACAAAACCGGGTGTTTCTTCCAATAAAACCAACCCTTGCTTGGTTAATCCGATTCTGGCATTTTGAACCGGTTTTTCCAATGACTTAAAATTTTCTTCCAAAATTTGCTGAAGTCCGGGTTTGTCTATTTGGAGTTCCGGATATATAGTTTTGCCTTGAATAATTTCCAAGAATCTTTGAAAAATATTTCCCTGCCGGCCGACAGCCATTGCTTTTTCCGCGGTCAAATCAGTATTAAAATTGATAATTGAACGGCTTAAATCCGGATCAGCTAAACCAATTGAGTTTGTTTCCGTATTTATTTTTTTCTCTCCCAAATCGGTTTTGGCATAAAAAGAAAAACCTTGAGATTCTGTCTGATCAACTGTTTCGCTCAGTAAATCTTTGACCTCTTGTAATTTTAAACCGCCTAAACTCAGGCCATTGCAATAAACTTTCGGATAGACAGTTGAAGTGTATTCTTTTTGAAACATAAAACAATAACCGCTCAAAGCAAGCAAAAAAACAATAATAAACAAAAAGAAAAATATTATTTTTTTATGATTCGGCTTGTGCAGATGATTTTGTTTGGCTAAATTTAAGCGAGGAGCCATAATTATTCAACTTCAATATTTTGATCTTTATCTTCTGTTTTAGGTAAAATAACGGTTAAAATGCCGTTTTTTAAATTCGCTTTCACTTTGTCTGATTTTACCGGATATGGCAAAACCAATGTCCGGGAAAATTTCCCCCAAAAACATTCTTGCAAATAATAATTTTTTGATTCATCCTCTGTTTCCTGTCTTCTTTCGCCCCGAATAACAATCAAATCTGATTCAACCGTAATATCAATATCTTCTTTATTAATGCCGGCAATCGTAGATTCAACGATAATATTATTGTCTCTTTCAAAAATATCAACCACCAATTGGCCTTGTCCGGAATCGGGCAGCCATTTTTTTATTTCGCTTTCCTCAGGTTTCTTTTTGGCCATAAACGGCTTTTTTTCTTTTGCTTTTTTCTTTATCGGTGCCTCGGAAGTCGTATTCACTTCTTCGGTTTCTTTTTCCAAAACATCCTTGGACAGACCGGTTATTTTTGACCAAATAATTTTTGTCATAAACGAATATTTAAATTAAACTATTCTTTTTATTATAACAGAAAAGAATAAAAAAACAACCCTTTAATAGAAAGGATTGCCAAAATCAGTGCTCTGTTTGCTTTTCCAAAATTATTTCTATCGTAAATAAGCGGCGGCTTTTTCCGGAGACATAGAATTAACAATAATTCCCGAACCAAGTTCCACTCCTCCCCAAACCGAATCGCGTGGCTGAATTTTTACATAAAAATGCTGATTTCTTTTGGAAACAACTTGGTGAAGGAAAAAATTATAGGAAAGGCCGAGTTTATAAATTTTAGTCAAAACTTTTTTTAAAACTTTGGCCAAAGATATTAATTCTTCTTTGGATAAATTGGTAATATTGTCCAAACGCCGTCGGGGAAAAATCCAGGTTTCATAATGAAAAGCTGAGGCATAAGGCGCAAATGCGACCATATAGCGGTCACTGTAAATTCGACGCGGGCCCTTTTCTTCTTTTTTAATAATATCGCAATACGGACATGATTTATTTTTGCGCTGATATTTTTCCATTGCCTGAAATTCTTCTTCCAAATCCGGAGGCAAAAGTTTTGAAGCGAAAACTTGGCAATGAGAATGATCCAGAGACGCACCGGCTTTGCCGCCTTGATTTTTAAAAATTAAAATATAATCAATGCCTTTTATCTTGCTGAGTACTAGAGTTCTGTCTTGGAAAACTTTCAAAAGATCAACAAAATTTTTCAAAGGCAATTGAGAAAGCTCTGTTCCGTGTTTCGGCGTTTCTATAATTATCTCGTGTTTTCCGTAAGATTTCAGATTATCAAGAGTTAAAACCGGATATTTATTTTTTATAACCGAAACTTGATTATTAGGGAATTGATAATGTTTAATTAATAATTTTTTTTCTATCCCTGTAAAACAAAAAGGGCATTTTACCCTTTTTTTATTTGAATCTTTAGCAATAACAACGTGCGGTCTTTTAGCCCGATCAGGAGTAATAATAACGTATTTATTTAAAAAATAATCTTTGCGAATTTCCGTCTCCATAAATATAAAATCTAGTATCCCTTTGTTCTTAACACTGCCATGCTGACACCGCCTTTAAACTGTTTAGTATAAGCATAAAACTGGCTAAGTTGTTTGCTGGAAAAACTAAAAACATTGACCTGGGGTTCCATTCCTTTTCTCGGGCCGGTAATAATTTCCGCTTTTTGGTCACCATCAAAATCAGCCGTGACAAGATTGATTCCTCCATAAAATTCACGAGAATAAGCTAAGAATTGAAGTCGAAGTTGAAGAAATTCACTGGAAAAAACTCTCACATAAGGAGAAGCACCGGAAGCCACGCTGGCTAAAATCTCATCTTTTCCGTCACCATCAACATCGCCAACCGCAACATTTACTCCGCCCAAAAAAGTTTTATTAAAAGCAAAGAAGTTAAATTGTTCCACTCCTCGATTATTAAAAACTCTGACATGAGGGCCGCCGCCCGGACCCGCGCCGGTGACAATCTCATCTTTTCCGTCGCCATCAACATCGCCAACCGCAACATTTACTCCGCCTTTGAAACCGGACTGATAAGCGAAAAATTCTGCTCTTAAATCACCGGTAAAACTAAAAATTCTAATCTGATTATTACTGGTTGCTCCACTGGTGACAATCTCATCTTTTCCGTCGCCATCAACATCGCCAACCGCAACATTTACTCCGCCTTTGAAACCGGACTGATAAGCGAAAAATCCCGTTTTGGATTGACCATATAAATCAAAAACTCTGACATGAGGGCCGCCGCCCGGACCCGCGCCGGTGACAATCTCATCTTTTCCGTCGCCATCAACATCGCCAACCGCAACATTTACTCCGCCCGTAAATTGTTTTGCATAAGCAAAAAATCCGCCCTTGGATTGACCATATAAATCAAAAACTCTGACATGAGGGCCGCCGCCCGGACCCGCGCCGGTGACAATATAATAAGATTGAGGTAATATTCCGGCCTGATTATAAGTGTGCTCTATGGTTTTATAAGCGTTAACCCGGCCACTCCCCAATTGGCCGGCAAAATTAGGATTTAAAGAATCAATACTGTCAGCTTGACTGATAATAAAATTTTGAACTTGTTTTTGAGTTAATAATGGATTAACCGACCAGACTAAAGCCGCTAATCCGGAAACAACCGGTGCGGCAATGGAAGTGCCGGACCAATAACCTCCATAATATTCTTTAAAATTTTCGTAATTTGAATTATAAACCAATGGGCCATAAATGCGTGTTCCCGGCGCGGAAATATCAATGCATTTAGAACCATAATTGGAGAAAGAAGCTTTTTTATCCGCGCTGTCCACAGCCGCCACGCCAATAATAAAATTTTCGTCATCCTCGTCCAAGCAAACCGGATAATTAGGTGTGTTATTAAGATTCACCGGCTCACCTGTTGTTTCATTACCGCCGGCAGCCACAATAATCACGCCTCTTTGCCAAGCATTTTTTAAAGCTTCAGCTAAAAAATAACTTTTGTTAGTGCCGACGAAACTTAAATTAATCACCTTTGCTCCATTATCAACCGCGTATTTAACCGCTTGAATAACATGCTCTACGGTGCCTGATCCTTCGCTATTTAAAACTCTTAAAGGCATAATTTTACTTTTAAAAGCTATACCTGATGTGCCCTCTAAATTATCTCCGATTCCCGCAATAATTCCGGCGATTAAAGTGCCGTGATGGATACCATTTACATCAAAAACTTCATCAAATTTCGGTTTTGGATTTGGAATATTATTTATAAAATCCCATCCATTTATGTCATCAATATAACCATTATGGTCATTATCAACGCCATCACCTTTGGTTTCGTCTTTATTTAACCAAATATTATTTTTTAAATCAGGATGATCAATGTCAACTCCTGTATCTAAAACCGCTACTGTGACATCGGCGCTCCCCCCTTGAGTTAAATCCCAAGCCTGCGGAGTTTGTATTTTATCCAAATACCATTGTTCATGGTAAAGCGGATCGTTGGGAATATAAGCAATTTGGAATGAATAATTCGGTTCAGCCCATTCTATTTCCGGCCGCTCGAGAATAATTTTTTGTAATTCTTCAACCGAAAGATCGGTTGATTTGACTTTATAAATTTTTGAATAATCTTTTAATTTGATTAAAAGCTCTTCTGTTTCCGGAGCCACAGAAGAATGAGCTATTTTAGGAAAATTTAAAAAAGTTGTCATACTTAAAATAACAACTAAAAAAATAACGAATATATTTTTTTGATTAATAAATTTCATCAAAATTTTTTAAAACTAATCTAAGATAATGATTTGTTTTCTTCAATCAAAGGAACGAAACTAAAACCCGGAAATCTTTTTTTACTATATTCATCTTTACTGATTCTTTCCACCAAAACTATATCTTGGGTGTCTTGCCCCTCAGGAATAACCAATTTACCGCCAATAGCTAATTGTTCAAGTAAATTATTGGGAATTTTAAAAGCAGCTGCCCCAACATGTATTCTATCAAATGGAGCTTGTTCGGGCATGCCTTTTGAACCATCGCCAACTTTAACCGTTATTCGATCGGATTTGATAAAACCATATTTTCTGATATTGCTAATGCCAAATTCCGCTAATTCGGGAATTCTTTCAATACTGAATACTTTGCCGGTTTTACCTACAATTTCCGCCAAGATAGCCGAAGCCCAGCCTGAACCAAAACCGATATCCAAAACTTTTTGACCGGGTTTAAGATCCAATAATTCCATCATAAAAGCGACTGTCAAAGGCTGAGAAATAGTTTGTCCAAAACCAATAGCCAAAGGCGCGTTGCATTCGGCCACTTCTTCGTTTTCATCCAGAATAAAATCTTTGCGCTTGATTGTCTGAAAAGCCTTGATAATATTCGGATCTTTAAGATATTTTGTATTGATTAATTGTTGAATTAAATCCATAAAACCACTTTTATTATTTAAATTAAAGTACAAGAAACAACAATATCCTTTGTATTAAACCTCATCAATCTCACTCCTTGAGTCGCCCTTCCTGTAGTAGAAACACTTTTAAGCGGCAAACGTATGACTTGACCCAGATGAGAAATTAAAAGCAAATCTTTATCTGAAATTTTATCATCCACAACAATCGCTCCGATAATTTTTCCGATTTTATCAGTAACCTTGGCGGTTTTAATTCCACTGCCGCCCCGGCGCTGCAAACGATATTCTTTAATAGGCGTCATTTTGCCAAAACCGTTTTCCGCCACAATTAATAATTTTTTATTGGCTATTTCTTTAGTGTCAATTACTCCCATTCCAACAATATAATCATCTTTCTTAAGTTTCATTCCTCTGACGCCGCTCGCCACCCGTCCTAACGGTTTTAAATCCTTTTCTTTAAATCTAACCGCTTGACCGTGAGCGGAAACCAAAATAATTTCATCATTAGGAGCGACTAATTCAGTCCAATCCAATGAATCATCGCCTTTTAATTTAATGGCAATTAATCCAGAACGGCGGACATTGTCAAAAGCGCTGATTTCCAATTTTTTTATTGTTCCTTGTTTTGTCACCATTACTATCCAGCGGGAATTTTTTAAATTAGAGGAAGGCAAGACCACGGAAACTTTTTCCTGATCACTTACTTCCAAGAAATTAACCAAAGCTTGGCCCTTGGCGGCTCGTCCGGTTTGCGGAATCTCATGAGCTTTTAATTGAAAAGCTCTGCCCTTGGTCGTAAAGAATAATAAATTGGTATGAGTGGTGGTGGAAATCAATTGTTTTACCTGATCTTCATCTTTTACTTCCAATCCGACTACGCCCTTGCCTCCGCGGCTCTGCGATTTAAAACTTTCCGAAGCCAGTCTTTTAATATAACCGTCTCGAGTGATAACCACCAAGGTCGGTTCGTCAGGAATTAAATCTTCATCGCTGAATTTTCCCACTTCCGTGGTTACTACTTGCGTTCGGCGATCATCGCCGTATTTTTCTTTTAATTCTTTCAAATCTTTTTTAACAATTTCCAAAATCATTTTTGGCGAGGCCAATAATTTTTCCAATTCTTTGGCTAAAGCCAATTTTTCTTTCAATTCATCCTTAATTCTGTTTCTTTCCAAATTCGCCAATTGATGAAGCTTCATTTCCAAAATGGCGTCTGCCTGAAGATCGCTCAGGCGATATTTTTTCATCAAATTAATTTTGGCTTCATTTTTATCTTGAGATTTTTTAATCAATTTGATAATTTCATCAATATAATCAATGGCAATTTCCAATCCTTTTAAAATATGAATTCTGTCTTGTGTTTGTCTTAAAATATATTCCGTGCGCTTGCGAATAATAATCTGGCGATGGTCAATATATTCTTCCAAAATTTCTTTAAGGCCGAAAACTTTCGGTTGAATGCCCTCGGAAAGCGCCACCATGTTAACATAAAAAACCGTTTGCAAAGAAGTTGATTGAAATAATTTATTCAATACTTTTTGCGGAAAAGTTCCTTTTTTAAGCTCAATAATCACTCTTATTCCTTCCTTGCCTGATTCATCGCGGATATCTCTGATATCGTCTATTTTTTTATCTTTAACCAGCTCTGCCATTTTTTGAAGCAAATCTGATTTATTAACTCCGTAAGGAATTTCGTGAACAATAATTTGAAAATATCCCTGTTTTGTTTCAATAATTTCCGTTTTTGCCCTGACCACAATCGGTCCCTTGCCGATCGCGTAAGCTTGTTTTATTTGATTCACGTCAAAAATAAGACCACCGGTCGGAAAATCAGGTCCTTTTACAAATTTAAAAAGTTCATCAATTTCGGCATGAGGATGATCTATTAACAAACCGATCGCGTCGCACAATTCTCCCAAATTATGCGGCGGAATATTTGTGGCCATACCAACGGCAATGCCCATTGATCCGTTTAAAAGCAAGTTTGGCAATCTGGCCGGCAAAACTTGTGGCTCAGTTAAAGTGCCGTCATAGTTTGGCGTAAAATTAACCGTTTCTTTATCAATATCCAAAAGCATTTCATCGGCAATAGCGGAAAGTCTGGCTTCGGTGTAACGATGAGCGGCTGCTCCATCGCCGTCAATTGAACCGAAGTTTCCCTGGCCGTCAATTAAAGGATAACGCAAAGAAAAATCCTGAGCCATTCTGACCATTGAATCATAAACTGCCATATCGCCGTGCGGATGATAATGACCGAGTACTTCTCCGACAACCGTGGCTGATTTTCTATATTTAACCGAATGTTTCAAGCCCATAGAATGCATGGCATAAAGAATGCGGCGATGAACCGGTTTTAAACCGTCTCTGACATCAGGCAAGGCACGGGCGACGATTACGCTCATGGCATAGTCAAGATAAGAAGTTTTCACTTCATCTTCCAAAGATTGCGTATCTATTCTCCCCGTTATTATCTCGTCAGAAATTTCTGGTTTAATTTTTGACTCTTTATGGGGTAGTCGGTAAATTTTTTTGTGTTTGGTTTTCATTTTCTTCTAAAATTTTTTCTTTTAAACGATTAATTTGTTCATTAGTCATCAAATCTTCTTGAGGAGGAGATTGTTTTATTCCTTGACGCGCCTCTTTAAAAGATTGATTAATATCAAAATATGTTTTTTTAATAGTGGAAATAAAAGAATCTTTTTTGTCAATAATTTGGAAACTGTATTTTAAACTGAAAATCCAGCCGACAAAAATCAAAACTGTAAGCGAAATTACCATGGTCCACAATTTCACTTTCTTATTTTGAGGAGCTTTTTTCATAATTACCTATTATTTCGGCTCCAAAATAATAATTTTATTTTCTATTTGTTCTAAATCTTTTTTGTGCAAAGATAATTTTTCCATTGTTTCGGGATTTTTAGCGCCCATTTCTTTTAAAAAAATATCCAGAGAAGCCAGGGGTATATTAAGTCCTTTGATTTTATAACAGCAAGGAATGGTAATTTTTGGTTCAATCTGATGAACAATTTTCACCGCTTTTTCCGCGTCAATCATGCCTTTTCCGCCGATTGGTATCAATAGAACATCAATGCCGTCTAATTTTTCCAATTGGCCGTCTGTTAATGTTTTATTGATTTCTCCCAAAACTCCAATCCTGATATTGTCAACAATAATCTGATAAATAGTTAAGGGTTTCTTGTCTTCGCCGGCATCCGTACCATAAACAAATATATTTTTTGATTCATATTCTCCCGGACCTGAAATTAAGAAACATTCGTCTTTTGAATCTTTTTGAGCGATTTTTATTTCTTCCGGATTGGTTAAAACCAAAATTGTGGCTTTATAATTAGGCCCTCTTAATCCCGCGTTTCTCGGACTATAAGGATCAATTAAAACAACTTTCTCGCCTGTTTGAATTTTAAAACAAAATTGTCCATACCAACTGATAATCATAACTTATTTACTTATTAACTTATTATATAGTTTAAGATATTTTTTCGCCGATTGATGCCAAGAAAAATCTTGGCTCATGGCATTAATTTGGATTTTTTTCCAAATTTTTTTATTCTGATAAAAATTTAAAGCTCTTTTTATCGCGACTAGAAATTTTTGAGAATTATAATCGGAAAAAGAAAATCCATTGCCGATTACCCTTTTGTTAAGACCTGATAAATCATTGTTTAATTTTACATTTTTTACAGTATCGCGCAAGCCTCCTGTCGCCCTGACTATGGGGATTGTTCCATAACGCATGGCAATCATCTGACATAAGCCACAGGGTTCAAATTTAGAGGGCATTAAAAATATGTCCGCGCCTGCGTAAATTTGCTGGGCTAATTCTGGATTAAATTCAACAAAAAAACAGATATTATGCGGATATTTTCTCTGTATTTCCTTGACCATTTTTTCACATTCAGACTGACCGGTGCCCAAAATAATCATTTGGCAATTATTTTCAACCAATTCATCTGTTATCTCGCATATTAAATCAATTCCCTTTTGCTCATCCAAACGGGAAATAACCCCCAATAAAGGAATATTTTTGGAAATTTCAAAACCGCATTTTTTCTGCAAATAAATTTTATTGAATAATTTATCTTCTAAATTTTTAATTGAATAATTTCTAACAAGCGACCGATCCGTTAAAGGATTAAAAATATCCACATCTATCCCGTTTAAAATGCCGCTGAAATCTTTGCTACGGCTTTTAATTTCTTTCTCCAGTCCGCGGCCATAAAATTTAGTTTTTATTTCTTTGGCATAATTGGGACTGACCGTAGTAATCAAATCCGCATTCAAAATAGCTTGTTGCATGATATTTAAATCATTGCTTTTTTTAAAATCAGCTTTCAACCCGAGAAATTTTAAGAATTCATCTGAATTCCAGCAACCTTGGGTTAATAAATTATGAATTGTAAAAAGAACTTTAATTTTAATTTTCTTGAGTTTTAATATGACCGGCACAAAACCCGCTTGCCAATCGTGAGCGTGAATAACATCCGGCTGCCAATCAATGACTTTTAAAAATTCCGGAATAGCCAGAGAAAAAAATAAAAATCTTTTTATGTGATCAAATTTTTTAATATCCAAATAAACTCCGCCATTGGTCAAATATTTTTTATTTTCCAAAAAATAAACCGGGATATCGGTTTTTGGCAAAAATATTTTATAAACATTCACAACTTCTTCTTCCGCGCCAATTTTTACCTTAAACCGAGCAATTTTTTTCCCGCCGAATTTCTTTTCTTTAATCAGTTGATAATAAGGAATAACAATTCTAATATCGTGCCGACTGATTTTTCTCAGCGCCTTGGTTAAAGCGCTGACTACGTCAGCAATACCTCCGACTTTTAAAATCGGATTTACTTCAGAAGCGGCAAATAAAATTTTCATTGTTGATTTTAAAATAATCCCAAACTGAATTTATATCAAACCCCCATTCTTTAGGCAAAATACCATGGAAATCAGAACCAACTGTAATTGTTAAATTTAATTCCTTGGCTACTTTTTGCCAATGTTCATTACTTCCCCATGAATGATGACTTGAGATAGCTTCCAGACCGTCTAGCCCTGATTTTTTAAGATCTTTAATGATATTTCCATCGTGCCAAGCAAGCTGCTGACCCGGATGAGCCAAAACCGCTTTGCCGTGAGCTTGTTTAATTAATTTAATAGCCTGTTTGATATCCAGTTCAGTTTCCGGACAAAGAGAAACATCGTTTTTAAAAAAATATTTTTCAATAATATCAGTCAGAGAAATAATTTTTTTAGGAGTCCAATTAAAATCTTTTCTGATCCTATCTTGATTTTGAGGATATTTTTGAAAAACTCCGGCCAGGTTCGCCACACCGATATAGGGAGCTTTTATTTTAAAAACGTCTCTTTCGTCCATCTGCCAGCCGTTTTTTTGAAGAATTTTTATTATTTTTTTAATCTTCAAAAGATGAGATGCTTGCAATTCTTTTAAAACGGAATTGAGTTTCTTGTTTTCCAAATCAAATCCGTAACCCAAAAGATGCAGATGTTTGTCTTTAAAATAAGTATAAATTTCCACGCCGGTGATAACTTTAACTTTTAATTTTTTGCCTTCTTCCTGAAATTCTTTTATCCCGTCAATTCCATTATGATCAGTCAAAGATAAAAGATTAAAACCGGATTGTTTGGCTTTTTTCATCAAATCTTGAGGCGAATAAACGCCGTCAGAATAATAAGAATGCAAATGTAAATCAATCATATAAATTAGTTTATTAGAAATTAGCTTTTTAGCTTCTTAGGAATTATTTTCTAATGCCTAAAAAGCTAAGAAGCTACAAGCTAAGAAGCTTCTTTCCGGCTTGTTTTAATAA
>Ga0172379_10003683_pt1 | contig 23953 bp, 19 predicted proteins | sample GrowelOW334metaG_FD_119756 | JGI IMG/M metagenome (GOLD analysis project Ga0172379, IMG submission 119756) | Groundwater microbial communities from an aquifer near a municipal landfill in Southern Ontario, Canada - Groundwater well OW334 metaG | ecosystem: Environmental > Aquatic > Deep...
ACCGGAACCTTCACTCATTCGCGAACCAGCTTAACTCCCGGCACCACTTATTACTACCGAGGTTATGCCACTAACTCTACCGGTACTGGATATTCAGCCGACGGAACATTTACGACGACGGCTTGCGCTGTCGGGACCACATGGAACGGAAGCACTTGTGTCACAAATAATTACATTGTTTCAACTAATGCAAGTCCTAGCGCAGGCGGATCAATTTCTCCTGTTTCCAGAACTGTGAGTCATGGCTCTACCACTACTTTTACTGTTTATCCGGATATTGGCGGAGGTTATCATATTAGTTCAATTTCCGGTTGTGGTGGAACACCGCTTTCTAATCTTTATGTTGATACTGTTTATACTACAGGTGCTATTACTTCTCCCTGTACCGTGACCGCAACTTTTACCTTGAATACTTATACTGTTACCGGCACAGCCGGATCGGGTGGAACTATTTCTCCTTCTTCACGCACAGTAAATTATGGAAATCCAACAACTTTTACTATTACTCCTAATTCTGGTTATGTGACGGTTCTACCAGTAGGGGGTACTTGCGGCGGAAATTTATCCGGCACTACTTTTACGACTGATCAAATTTACGGAAATTGTTCTGTTTCGGCAACTTTTATGCACGGTACTCTTTCCGCCTCCGATTGTACCGTTCCTGTTGGCAGTAGCGGTTGCAGTTCAACCATAACTTGGAGCACTACCAATCCGGTTGGCACTTCCTCAGTTACCACTCCAACAAATGTGACTGTGGCCAATGGAAATTCCGGTAGTACCACTTTTTCTCTGGCTTATAATACTTTGCGCACTTTTTATTTATATAATAACGGACAATTATTAGCTCAAGATACGCCAGCCGCGCCCTCTTGTGACATAGGTTCTACTTGGAACGGAAGTATTTGCGCGACAAATTTGGTTATGTCTGGTTCTTTATCTCCTGTTTCCACTTCTTGTACAATTGCCGCCAATAATAATAGTTGCAGCGTGGTTCTTGATTGGGATATTGCTAATCCGGAGACAACTCCAACCGCTATCACTGCCAACGGAATGTCAAATGTGAATGTCAGTTTTTCTCTTACGACACCCCAATCCGGTTCGCAATCCTTGGTTGTTCCTTATTCTGGGCGCACTTTCTATTTTTATAATAATGCCAAAGAACTAGACAGCGCCCCAATTACTGCTTCTTGCGTTTCTGGCACCACCTGGAACGGAAGCACTTGCATAGTAGATTTACCGACTCTCACTACTACTGCCGTGACCAATGTTTCTCCTTCTGGTTTTACCAGCGGAGGAAATATTACCTATCAGGGAGGAACTGCGGTTACTGCTTGCGGAGTAGCCATCAACTCTGCTCCTAATCCCACTATTGGCAACAACCACACTACCTTAACTTCCTGTACCGGATCCTTTGTTAGTGCCATGTCGCAAGCTTTAAGTTCCGGCACCACTTATTATGTTCGCGCTTATGCCACCAATAGCGGAGGAACAGCATACGGCAATCAAATTATTTTTACCCCAGCTCGCCCAACAGTTTCTACTTCAACCGCTACCTTCGGATTAGATTCTGTCACTAGTGGAGGAAATGTCACTGTTGAAGGTTCGTCATCTGTTTCTGCTAAAGGAATTGTCATAAATTCTTCCCCTAATCCGACACTTTCAAATAATTACACAACGGATGGATCTGGCCTTGGATCGTTTGTTAGTAATTATTCCGGATTGTCTTCCGGTACCACTTACTATGTTCGTGCTTATGCTACAAATGGCATGGGCACTACTTATGGAAATGAAGTTTCTTTCACAACAAAAAATTCTTTAGTAGTTAATAAAACTGGTACTGGCTCCGGGATTGTCGCTTCCAGTCCGGCGGGTATTAATTGCGGGACAACTTGTTTTTATGCTTTTGATGACGGTTCTTCGGTGGTGCTTACCCCCACTCCAGATGCCAGTTCTTTTTTTGCTGGATGGAGCGGTGACGCAGATTGCTCGGACGGAACGGTTTCCCTGACCGCTGCCAGATCTTGTATGGCGACCTTTTCCTTGAACACTTACACTGTTTCAACTTCTATTACTTCCGGAGGAACAATCACGCCTTCTTCCCGCACGGTTAATTATGGTTCTACAACTACTTTTTCAGTTTCTCCAAATTCTGGATATAAAGTTTCTTCAATCTCTGGTTGTAATGGTTCTTATAACGGTGGCACCGGAGCTGGCACTTACACTACCGGAGCGATTACCGGTAATTGTACTGTGGATGTTGTTTTTACTTCCGGCACCCTTACTCCCAATCCTGCTTCCTGCACAATTGCTTCTGGTAATAGTACCTGTAATGTGAATATGAATTGGACAGTGATTAATCGGCCTAGCAATAAACCATTAACTTACATTAATAATGTACAGATATGCGGAGGCGGACAACTTCCTGCTTGCGGAAGTTCCGGCACCGAAATTGTTTCTTTATCAAATGGAACAAATTCTTTTGATTTGGATATTAGAGGAATTGTTTCTCCGCAAGTAACAATTGTTTTAGATCAGGCCACTGCCACTGCTTCTTGTGTTGCCGGCACCACTTGGAACGGAAGCATTTGTGCAACAAATTCTTACACTGTACCTGGAACAGCCGGTACAGGTGGAACGATTACGCCTCCTAGTCGAACAGTCAGTCACGGTTCTGCCACTACTTTCACCATTACACCAAACGCCGGATATACGACTGTTACTCCTATTGGGGGCACTTGTCCGGCCGGTTCTTTGGTTGGCACCACTTACACTACCGGATTAATAATCGCAGATTGTACAGTGTCTGCAACTTTCACTATCAATTCTTACACAGTTACTCCGAGCGCCGGTGCCGGAGGTACTATTTCTCCCAATACTCCACAAGCAGTTGATTACGGTTCCACTAAATCATTTACTATCACACCAGATGCGGGAAAATATATATCGTCCATTAGCGGCACTTGTCCAGCCGGTTCTTTGGTCGGCACCACTTACACTACCGGAGCGATTGTCGCCAATTGCAGTGTTTCGGTTTTATTCATGTCCGGAACAATTACTTCTGATCCGGTTTCTTGCATAATTCCTTCCGGCGCGGGCGGCTGCAATGTGACCCTCACTTGGAACACCGTAAATCCGATTGGCACTTCAGCGGTAACAGCCGTAGGGATGACGAATGTAAATGGAAATTCCGGTAGTCAATTATTTGTGGTACCGTACAGCAGTCGTATTTTTTATCTCTACAACAACGCACAGCTTTTAGATGAAGTCGCTGTAAACGCGAGTTGTGTTAGCGGAACCACTTGGACCGGAACTTCTTGTAATGCCGCGATTAATGGAGGGTGGAGCGTAGATTGGAGTGTATGTAGTGCGGAAACTTGCGGTTGTGAGGGGGTACAGACTCGTTCTTGCAACAATCCGACCCCGGCTTATGGAGGATTGGATTGTACAGATCCCAATAATCCAAATTATGATGGAGGAGGTTATACCCAATCCTGTATTGCCGATGCTTGTCCTTCCGGAAACATAAATGCGTCTTCTTGTACAATTGCCGGAGGTTTTTCTACTTGCAATTCATCAGTATCCTGGGATACATCTGACCTTACTTCTGGCGATACTGAAGTGACGAGAAATAATCCGCCAATTTCTGTTTCTGAAAGTGAATCTGGCAACATTAATAATCTTGTAAATTATGGAGCCAGTACATTTTTCCTTTACCACAACATTAATGGTACGCCTACAATCTTGGATTCCGCAAACATCAATGCTACTTGCGCCGCTGGCAGTAAATGGAACGGGAACACTTGCCAAATTACCGCCTCGCCATCCGGAACTCTTACCCCGGCTTCTAATTCTTGTATAATTGCGGAAGGAAGTAGTTCTTGCGATATAAATTTTATTTGGAATACCTTAAATCCTAATCCTGTTGCCACTTCGGCGGTGACTTCTGAATATCCTGAACCCAACACTATTGTAGCCACGGGAAATTCCGGCTCCCAATCAGTTTCCATTCCTATTGGTTACCGAAATCTGTATCTTTACCATAATGCCCTGGAATTGGCAAAAAGTACCGTTACTTCTAGTTGCGCTTCTGGAACTGCTTGGGACGGAGCGGAATGTGTACCAGCTGGCATGTGTGAAGAGATACCGATTATTGTTTGCAACGATCCTACCGCCTTGAATTTTGGATTGCAGGAGGCATGTAATTATGGTCCCGGCTGTACCGAACCTGGCTGTGTGTTCGTTTATGCCGATGATGCGATTTTAGTTTCCGGAGAGTCTACCACGCTTTATTGGAGCGGGGAGGGGGATTGTACGGCCACAAACTTTGATAATTTAGGTCAACCGACCGGTAGTGGACCAATTAGCCCGACAGAAACTACTACTTATACATTAACTTGTGGGAATGCGTCAGATGAATTTACTGTGACTGTCAGCAAGAAACCGATTTTCATAGAAGATTAGCAAAAAATCCCCCTCGCGGGGGATTTTTTGCTATACTATAAGTAATGCAAATCAACGAAGACAAATTCAAAAAATTTATCTTGGATTCCGGTTTTGTTTCTCGAGCGGATTTTGAAGCGGCTTCTGAAAAAGCTGAAAAACAAAAACAAAAAGTCGGTAACCTCTTGCTATCTGAGGGAAAAATTTCTGAATCAGACTTGAAGCGCACGGAGGCTTTTGTTTTGGGCATACCTTTTGTGGATTTAGCCAATCAAAAAATCGATTTTTCTGTTCTTTCCCTAATTCCGGAACCAATTGCGCGCAATTATAATATTATTGCTTATAAAAAAGATGGTAGTACGTTGGAAGTGGCGATGTTGGATGTGGATGATTTGCCGGTTATTGATTTTATTAAAAAGCGTTCCGGCCTGAAAATTTTACCTCGATTGACTGACACTGCCTCTATTAAAGCTGTTCTAATACAGTATCGCCAAAGTTTGACCGCCGAGTTTCGGAATATTATTCAAAAAGAAGCCACTTCTTTGCACGCTGCTTCGTCTAAGGAGGAGGGGGAAAAATCTGAAACTGAATTGAAAGAAATGGCGGAGGATTTACCGGTGATAAAAATCGTGGATTCTCTGATTTTTCACGCGATTTTGCAGAATGCTTCCGATATTCACATTGAGCCCGGGGAAAAAGATCTGACAGTACGCTATCGAATTGACGGTATTTTGCACGACGCAATGGTTTTGGAAAAAAGCGCCGGTTCTGGTATAACCGCTCGCATAAAAGTTTTGTCTAACCTGAAATTGGACGAAAAAAGATTGCCCCAAGATGGTCGGTTTAAAGTAGAGCAAAACGGAGAAAAAATATCTTTTCGCGTTTCTATTCTGCCGACTTTTTTTGGGGAAAAAACAGTTATTCGAATTTTAAAAGAAAATGCGCACGGCTTTACACTGGAAACTCTCGGCTTTCACGGAGAAGCGCTGGAGAGGATTCACGAATCTTTAAAGCTTAAAACCGGAATGGTACTGGCTACCGGTCCGACTGGTTCAGGAAAAACAACCACTTTATATACCATGCTGGATATTCTGAATAAACCGGAAGTAAATATTTCCACAGTGGAAGATCCGATCGAATATCAAATGCCAAGAATCAACCAAACTCAGGTAAAACCCGAAATCGGCTTGTCTTTTGCTAACGGTCTTCGTTCTCTTTTGCGTCAGGATCCCGATATTGTGATGGTGGGAGAAATTCGCGACAAGGAGACGGCCGGTTTAGCTATTAATGCTTCGCTTACCGGCCATTTGGTTTTATCTACCATTCATACCAACTCTGCAGCTGGGGCTATTCCGCGCTTGATTGATATGGGGGCCGAACCTTTTTTAATAACCGCTACTGTTAAAACAATTATTGCGCAAAGATTAGTGCGTCGATTGACTCCCGCTAAAGAAAAGTATTTTTTATCACCGGCAGAAATAAAAAATATTGGCAAAATTATTGACTTAGATCGAATGTTGGAATTTTTAAAAGCGGAAAAATTAGTGGGAGCCAAAGATGCTTGGGATAAAATTCCTTTTTACAAGCCGATCAAAACTAATGAATTTGAAGATGGCTATTCTGGCCGTATTGGGATGCACGAAGTTATGAAAGTCACTTCTACAATCAAAGAAATGATTTTAAAAGGCAGTTCGCAGGATGATTTGGAGGCTCAAGCAAAGAAAGAGGGGATGATGACAATGATTGAAGACGGAGTTTTTCAAGCAGTATTGGGGATCACGACTCTCGAGGAAGTATTTCGTGTGGTTTCTGAATAAAATTTATCCCGTACTAAATTTTTGATTAAAATCAATGACCATTATAAATAAGAACTTAAAATTTTAGTACCGGGATGCTTTTTTCATACAGTGCAAAATCAAAAACGGGCGAAATCATTGGAGGAGTACAAGAATCTCCAGATCGTTTTTCTTTAGCTCGAGATATTAGATCCCGTGGTGATACCCCTTTATCTATTACTGAAAAGAATAAAAATGTAATTAGTCGTCTTCCCTCGCTCTTGAATTTATTTTCCAGAGTGCGCACCGGCGAACAAATTCTTCTAACTAAAAATTTAAGTGAAATGATCCGGGCAGGGCTCTCGCTTTCTCGAGCCTTGTCGGTTCTTAAAAAACAAACCAGAAACCCGATGCTCGAAAAAATTTTAACATCCGTAGGCGATGATATCAGCGCCGGGGGAACTTTATCCCAAGGCTTAGAAAAATTTCCGGCCGTTTTTTCTAAACTTTTTGTTTCAATGACTAAAGCTGGTGAAGAATCCGGTAATTTAGCCGGGGCGCTTTCGGATATCGGCATGAATTTGGAAAAATCCAATTCTTTAACCAGAAAAATCCGCGGAGCGCTTCTTTATCCGGGAGTAATTATTTCCGTGATGATTATTATTGGAATTTTAATGTTTGCTTTTGTGGTGCCGACTTTGGCTGGCACTTTTAAAGAGCTGGGTGTTGATCTGCCTCTTTCCACTCGCATTATTATTGGGCTTGGTACTTTTTTTTCCAATAATTTGATTTTAACTTTTGTTTTGCTGATCGCGATTTTTTTCGGTTCCTTTGCGCTTTTTCGGGCAAAATTTATGGCTCAGTATATTGATTTAATTATTATTAAAATTCCCATGATTGGCGGACTGACTCGGGAGCTGAATACCGCCCGCACCGCCCGCACCATGTCTTCTCTCTTGCTTTCCGGAGTTTCTATCACTCGAGCCGTTGAAATTACCGAAGATGTGGTGCAAAACGTTTACTTTAAAAAAGTTTTACGGGAAGCAAAAGAAATGGTGGAAAAAGGCGCGCCTTTTTCCAAGGCCTTTGCGGAAAATCTGAATCTTTATCCGGTTATGATGTCGGAAATGATTGAAGTGGGAGAAGAAACCGGGAAATTATCCGATATGTTGATTCAAATCGCTTCTTTTTACGAGGAAGAAATTGAAAACAAGACAAAAAATTTATCTACTATTATCGAACCATTTTTAATGGTTATTGTCGGGGCGGCGGTCGGATTTTTTGCTATCTCCATGATTTCTCCGCTTTATTCGGTTTTAGGAAATATTTAAATAATAATTTATGTTTTTAAATAATAAAAAAGGAATAACAATGGTGGAGATACTGGTGGTGATTGCCGTGCTGGGCATTATTTTTGCCGTGGCGCTTCCTCAATTTTCAAAGTCGCGCGAAATGCAGGTGTTAAAAAGCGCGGTCAATGACATTTTGTCCGTTTTGGAAAGAGCCAAGGGTCAAACTTTGGCTTCTATGGATTCTTCCGAGTATGGCGTGCGGTTTGAATCAGACCAGGTTATAATTTTTAAAGGCATGGTCTTTGTATCCGGCAATGAAAATAATGAAATTGTAGATATTATTTCACCGGCTACTGTTTCCAATGTTACTTTAAATGGAGTTAGTGGCAGTTCTGGTAGTTTGTATTTTAATCGCTTATCCGGGATTCCAAGCAAAACTGGTACGATTACTATATCCACTTCTTCTTATTCCAAAATCATAACTATTTCTGCCACCGGTTCCGCCAATGTCAATTAGAATGAAAAAAAATCACTCAAAAATAAAAAATAAATTTAGAACCGGGTTCATGGTAATTGAAGTATTGATTGCCGTTTCAATTATTGCAGTGTCTATTTTGGCGGCTATGGCAGTCGCGCAAAAATCGGTTCAGGTTTCCAGACAATCTTTTCACGCGACCCAAGCGTCCTTTTTATTAGAAGAAGGGGCTGAAGCCGTGCGTATTTTGCGAGACAATGCTTGGACCAATATTTCCGCTCTTTCTGCCGGCACAAATTATTATCCGGTTTTTTCTTCCGGAACCTGGACACTTTCCTTATCGCCTGCCACAATCGGAATTTTTACTCGTACCATTAATTTAGCCAACGTAAATCGCGACAATTCTTCTAAAGATATTTCTGTTTCCGGTTCCGATGATCCCGGAACGAAATTAGTAACCGTCACTGTGTCTTGGCTGGAAGGCGGAACAACGGTGACAAAGACTTTACAATTTTACATTATGAATATATTTTCATGATCCGAACAAATAAAACAAAACACGGATATGCTATTCTGGAACTTCTTTTTTATATTTCTTTTTTTGCTATTATTTCTTTAGTAGTGATTGAAGCCATGATAACCATGACCCGATCTTTTAAAGAAACTTCCATTCAAGCGGAATGGAGCCGGGGTGAAGACATTATGGAAAGAATATCCCGAGAAATTCGAACAGCTTACGAGATCAACACTATCGGCTCCGGCAATTTAAAACTCAATACCAAGGATAGTGATGGAGAAAATATAACGATGCAATTTTTGCTTTCTGGTTCCGATATCCAGTTTTTTAATAATGAGGTTTTGGTGGGGAATTTAAATACCCCGAATGTGTTGGTTTCCGGTCTGACTTTTACTCAAATTAACACAACTAAAGGAAAAGCAATTAAAATATTTTTTACCGTTCAATCTGCCGGCGATATTTTAAATCGTACGCAGGATTTTTATAATACCGTTGTTCTACGGGGAATTTATTGATATGAAAAAGAATTTTATAACACAAAGAAATAAGGGTGCAGCTATGCTAATTTCAGTCGTTTTTTTTCTCTTTATTTCTTTAGCGATAATTTCCGGGCTGGTATCACCGACTGTTCGCGAATTTAGAAATGTCAGTGTAAATTTGAATTCTAAACAATCGTACTTTTTGGCCGAGTCGGGAAGTGAAGATGCAATGTATCGGATATTAAAAGGTATGTCAATTTCCGAAAGTGAAACTATCTCACTTGGTTCCAATGAAGCTACAACTACAATTACGGATATCGGGGGTAGCACTAAGCAAATTTCTTCTTTGGGGGATGTGTTGAATTATGAACGAAGAACCAATTTAACTCTTTCTACTGATGCCGGTGTTTCTTTTAATTATGGAATGCAGATTGGCAATGGTGGATTAACTATGTCCAATTCTGCCAGAATTAATGGAAGTGTTTATGTGAATGGAAATATTACAGGTTCAAACAGTGCCACGATAACTGGTACTGCTTATGCTGCCGATCGTACTGCGGAAGTTATTGATCAAGTAAACGATACTGGGGCCCCAACCGATCAAATCATTTTTGGTAATGCTTCTGGCACACAGGATGCGGCACAAAGCTTTACCGTCAGTACAACTGACGTTGTTTCTCAGATCTCCGTGTATATAAAAAAAATAGGAGCTCCTAGTAATACAACAGTCAGGCTTACAACTAGTTCTAGCAGCAAACCAGCCACTAGCTCTTTAGCTACCGGAACACTTTCAGCTTCTAATGTAACCACTTCCTATGGATGGGTAAATGTTGTTTTGTCTCCAAGTGTTAATCTTTCCGCCGGCACTACTTATTGGTTGGTTTTGGATGCGGCCGCCAATGCATCTAACTATTATATTTGGGGATCTAATAATGCTCAATATGCGAACGGTCTGGGGAAATTAGGACAATACGGCACAACAACCTGGAATAATACAACTCCTTCCGGCTTAGATGCTTTTTTTAAAATTTATCTAGGGGGCGTAAATTCTACCATTAGCGGAATGATTATCGGAGGAGGCGGTACGGGGGATGCTGCGGCGCATACGGTCAATAGTTCTACTATTGCCGGTAATTTATATTGTCAAACGGGGAGTGGAAATAATAAAAGTTGCAATACTTCACAAGCAGATCCGCCTCCGCTTAATTTTCCTATTTCCGACGCTCAAATAGAGATGTGGAAAGAAGAAGCGTTAGCCGGTGGAACACAAACCGGAGATGTTAATTTATGGGGGGACAATACTCTCACTTTAGGTCCCAAAAAAATAAATGGGAATTTGTATGTTAGTAATAATGGAATTTTAACGGTTTCCGGAACGCTTTGGGTTACTGGAAATATTGTTTTATCAAATCAAGCACAAGTAAAACTCTCCAGTTCTTATGGTGCAGGTAGTGGCGTTGTCATAGCCCATGGCACTATTTCTACTTCCAATAGTTCTTCTTTTAACGGTTCCGGAGTGGCTGGTAGTTATATGATGATGTTGACGACCTCTACTTCTTCTTCAGCCATAGGTATTGCCAATAGCGCCGGTACGGTAATTTTAGTAGCTCCTTATGGAACGGTTAGTTTTTCCAATACAGCTGGCGCTAAAGAAGTTATAGCCAAGACTGTTAGTATGAGCAATCAGTCAGTATTAAATTATGAAACCGGTTTGATTAATGTTAGTTTTGTCAGTGGTCCTTCGGGTTCCTGGGAAGTGGAAGGTTGGGGAGAAAGCGAATAGCCTAAATGGTTGTGTTATACTTTTCTTATGTCTAAAAAAATTATTGTCGGTAACTGGAAAATGAACCCGCTCTCTCTAATGGAGGCGGAAAAATTATTTGAAAAAGTATCCAAAAATATTTCTCGGATAAAAAACACGGAAATCATAATTTGTCCGCCGTTTTCGTATTTGGAAAAATTAAGAAAACTCTCTCGAACAATCAAGTTGGGTGCGCAGGACGCCTTTTGGGGAGAAACCGGGGCTTTTACCGGCGAAATTTCCGGCGAAATGCTGTATGGTCTTGGTGTTCGCTATGTGATTCTAGGGCATTCCGAACGGCGCACATTGGGAGAAAACAACGAAACGATAAATAAAAAAATCAAATCGTCGCTGGCTTCTGGTCTTCGTCCGATTTTGTGCGTGGGAGAAAATTTACGCGATGAAAATCATGGTTATTTTAATTTAGTTAAAACACAATTGGAAGAATGCCTGGTGGGGGTTTCCAGAAATCTAGTTTCTAAAATTATTATCGCCTATGAACCAATTTGGGCAATTTCCAGTACGGCGGATCGTCGGGATGCTACCCCGGAAGATTCAAAAGAAATGGCTATTTTCATTCGCAAAATCCTTTCCGATAAATTTGGCGGGGAGTCTGCCAAGATAAAAATTATTTACGGCGGTTCGGCGAATGAGAAAGACGCGGAAAGCTTTTTGCGCAACGGCGGAGTGGATGGCTTGCTACCCGGCCGCGCTAGTTTGAATGCCGAAAAGTTTTTGCAAATTGTAAAAATAGCAGAAAAAATATGAAACTTAGGACTTTGGAAAGCGTAGATTTAGATAAAAAAATTATTCTTTATCGCGCGCCTTATGATATTGAATTAAAAAATATTGATGGTAATTTAGAAGTTGCTGATGACACACGCATTGAAGCAACTCTCCCAACCCTCCGGTATCTTTTGGGGAAGAGGTGCAAGATTGTTATTCTGACTTATGTTGGCCGTCCGGATGGACGTGCAGTAAAAGAGCTTCGCACCAATCCACATGCCAGAAAACTTTCCGAACTTTTAAATCATCCGGTTGAAAAAATAGATGATTGTATTGGTTCTGCGGTAGAGAAAAAAATTTCTCATATGAGTCTAGGCGATATTTTAATGCTGGAAAATGTGAGATTTTACGAAGAAGAAATGATGGATGATGATGAATTTGCCAAAAAACTCTGTCGGGGGAAAGATCTGATAGTTTTTGACGGTTTTCCGCAAGCGCATCGAATGCATGCTTCTACAACCGGCATTGAACGACATTTGCCGACAGTGGCCGGTTTTTATCTGCAACATGAAGTTGAAATGCTTTCGAATCTTTTAGAAAATCCGGCTCGGCCGTTTACGGTAATTATCGGCGGGGCGAAAATTTCCGATAAAGTAGAGGCTATAAAAAATTTATTAGCTAAAGCGGATACTGTTTTGATTGGCGGAGCAGTGGCGAATGTTTTTTTAAAAGCGCAAGGCCGTGTTTTAGGCTCGTCTTCTATTGAAGATGTTTTTGTGGATAAAGTTAAACGCGAAAAAAAAGATTGGGTGCAAGAGGCTAGAGAAATATTACAGCAGGCAGAAATTTTAAAGAAGAAAATTTTAATCCCGAAAGACTTGATTGTGTCAGACGGAACTTCTATTAGAAATATCGATGTGACGGTATTTGAAATACCAGACGGATGGCAGGCTTTAGATATTGAAGGGGAAACACAAAAGGAATTTTCTGAAATTATTTCTCGATCCAAAACTGTTTTTATGAATGGCCCGATGGGTAAGTTTGAAGATGAGCGATTTTCCAAGGGTTCAAGAGTATTGTTGGAGGCCATGAAAAAAATTTCAGGGACAACCATTATCGCCGGCGGAGATACTATTGATATCGCGCGCCAGTGCGGAAAATTGAGCGACTACTCGCATGTCAGCCTAGCGGGGGGAGCAACCTTAGAGTTTTTGGCGGGCAAGGAACTCCCAGCACTCAAGGCGCTTATGGAATAGAAGAAATAATTTTTTGAGCTAAATTTTTAGTTTCATCAACTGTATACTCTTTACCTTTCCAGTGAATATATCCATCATTTTTAAATCTTGGAATTATATGAAAATGTGTGTGAAAGACAAGTTGTCCCGCGGCTTCGTCGTTATTCATACCAAGATTTACTCCGTCTGCGTTTATTCCATTTTTTAAAGCAAGAGCCAGTTTTTTAATGATCGGGCCGGCTTTTGAGATCAATTTGTCTGGAAATTCATAAAGGTTTTTAATATGTGTTTTAGGGATGAGAAGAGTGTGCCCGAGATTTACAGGTTTAATGTCTAAAAAGGCGAAAAAATCATCATCTTCATAAACTTTTTCGCAAGGAATTTCCCCTTTTATAATTTTACAAAAAATGCAGTTTTCCATATAAGATATCTTATACCGAAATGTGTTAAAATTCAATTTATGCAAAAGTACGGAGAATTGCTGAGAATGCTGCTTGAAAAGAGGGGGATTGTCGATTTAAAACAAGCCGAAATTTTTTTGAATCCGGATTATGAGCGTGATTTGCACAACCCTTTTTTGATGCGGGATATGGAAAAAGCCTGCGTCCGGCTATTTGAGGCGATTGAAGCCAAAGAAAAAATAATTATTTACGCGGACTATGATTGCGACGGGATACCCGGGGCGGTAATTTTGAACGACTTATTTAAATTGTTGGGATATAAAAACTATGAAGTGTATATTCCTCAACGAAACTCCGAAGGATACGGACTAAATCTTGAAGCGATAAAACAATTTGCCGGAACCGGAACAAAATTATTGATAACCGTCGATCTGGGCATCACGGCGGCATCGGAGGTGGCGCAGGCGGAAGTTGACGGCATCGACGTGATTATTACTGACCACCATTTACCTTCAGAAACTTTACCTCGCGCTTTTGCAATTTTAAACCCAAAGGTAGATGATTATCCGGAAAAAATGCTCTGTGGAGCCGGAGTCGTTTTTAAATTAGCCCAAGGATTTATAAAAAAATACGGAGAGTATTTTAAAATTAAAAATGGCGCGGAAAAATGGATGCTGGATATGGCCGGGCTGGCGACGCTTTCCGACATGGTTCCACTTCTGGGGGAGAACAGAGCTATGGCCTATTTCGGCATGAAGGTTTTGAAAAAATCTCCGCGTCCGGGCTTGCAAAAACTTTTGGCGAAAATGAATATCGACCAGCGGTATTTGTCGGAAGACGACATTGGTTTTATGCTGACTCCGCGCTTGAATGCCGCCTCGCGCATGGATGATCCAATGCGAGCCTACGAACTACTGGCAACTACGGATGAAAAAGAAGCTGGTTTCTTGGCGGAGCATTTGTCTAAAATCAACGATGAGAGAAAACTTACCGTGATCAATATTATGCGCGAAGTGCATAAAAAATTCGAAACCCATAAACAAAAAGAGGTGATTGTCATCGGCAATCCGAATTGGAAAGTCGGCGTTCTGGGACTGGTGGCTGGGAAAATATCGGATGAGCACAAAAAACCGGTTTTTGTCTGGGGCAAGGATGAAAATGATTGCATCAAGGGTTCTTGCCGGAGTGACGGATCGATTTCCATCGTGGAATTAATGACTTCTACGCGTGAATTTTTTGTCGATTTTGGCGGGCATGAATTGGCCGGGGGATTCACTGTGCGCAACGAGCAAGTTCATTTTCTAGAGGATGCGCTTTCTTTTTCTTTCCAGCAATTAAAAAAAGATTCTTCGGCGAGTTCGGGGCAAGAGAAAATTTATGATATTGAATCCGATTTGAGCGTTATCAATATGAAAAATTGGCGCGAAATAGAAAAAATGTCGCCTTTCGGATTCGGCAATCCGAAGCCGGTTTTTCTTTTTCCTGGTGTTCAAATAGAAAAAATAAAAAAATTCGGAAAAAACGGCTCGGGCGAGCATTTGGAAATAGCTTTTTTCGATGCTTCCGGCCAAACCAAAGGCGTTTCTTTTTTTTCCAATCATGATTCTTTCGATGTATCTCTTACCGATGGCCAGAAAGTCAACCTGCTGGCGACTTTTGATTTATCCAGATTCCGCGGTCGGGAAGAATTAAGATTAAGAATTATTGATATAATATAAACAAATGAAAGAAAAAATAAAAATCTATACGGACGGATCAGCTAGGGGAAACCCGGGCCCGGCGGGGTGGGGTGTCGTTTTTCTCGGAAGGAAGAAGACTTTTGAAATTGGGGGAAGGTCAGATTACGCAACCAATAATCAAATGGAACTGACGGGGCCGATAGAAGCATTTAAATATTTGAAAAAACATAAAATTACAGGCGAAGTGGAAATAATTTCCGATTCAAAGTATGTGATTTTAGGAATTACCGAATGGATTTTTAATTGGCAGAAAAATAATTGGCGTAATGCCGCCAAAGAGCCGGTTTCGAATAAAGAATTATGGGAAGAATTATATGAGCTTACAAAAATTTTTAAACCGAAGTGGACTTATGTAAAAGGTCATAATGAAAATAAATACAACGAACGCGCGGACGAAATCGCCACCAGTTTTGCGGATAACATGCCGGTAAAATTGAGAAAATAAATTATGAAAGAAGATCCTTTTAAAAGTTATAATCCTCTAGGGCTAAGTAATCCTACTGAAAAGCGTAAAACGCTGGCGGAGAAAAAAGCTGCGCAGGAAAGATTACATATTGAAGCTAGAATTGCTAGGCCAGATGACTGGGAGAAACTTAGAGATTTTAGATTGGCTATGCTTGATACTGAAGGGCAAAAGATAGGTGTGTCGGACAAAGAGGCTCAGAAAATAAAAGGAAGAACAGATCAAGAGTGGCAGAATGTTTTTAGAGAAGGGGAAGATAGGTTTTCAGTATTAGTTTTAAGCAGCTCTGATGTTGTTGGTATAGGTCGTGCGATAAATCAAAAAGAGATTTGGTGGTTATTTAACCTTGGTGTAAAAATGGAATTTAGGGGAATAGGCATTGGTTCTAGAATAACTGCGATGCGTTTAAATGAAATACAGGCTAGGGGAGGAAAAGAAGTTTGGATCTATGTACAAGATACAAACACAGAATCAATTAAAAATGCGGAATCTTTTGGTTTTAGGATAGTTGACACCGTGTCTGAAAAATTGAGTAGAATATGGAACAAAGGTTTGCGTAGAATGAAATTGGAAGATGTAAATGCTCCAAAAGTTGTTGCTAGAATTAACGAAGTTCTAGATGTAAAATAGTTTTTTCTTGTGAATTATTTTAATAAGAAGTAAAATATAAATATGGTTAATCAACAATTGCTTGATTATATCAAGCAACAGCTCGAGAAAAATATTAACAAAGAACAAATTAAAAGCGCTTTAATGTCTAATGGCTGGGATACTTCAGATGTTGAAGAAGGTTTTACCGCTGCCGGGCCCCGATTTTCAGGAATACCTCCCACTCCGCCACCGCCCGCATCTCCATCTCCGTCCGTCAATTTAAACCCCCAGCCAATGCCGAATATCATAAATCCTGTAATAACTCCGATTACACAACCTACATCGAATGTTATAAATCCTGTTACAACACCCAATATCCAATCGGTAGCCAGTTCTATAAATTCTTCCGCAATGCCCATTTCCTACGCCGGTTTTTGGCTTCGTGCCGCTGCGGCCTTGATTGATGCATTTTTTCTTAATCTTTTTTTAGGAATTATTGGATTTTTATATTTTGCGTTTCTTGTAAAAAATAACTCATTCTTAAACAATAATGCACAAACCATAATAGGCGTTTTCTCTTTTATTGTATGGATTATTTACTATCCATTTATGGAATCTCACGGAGGAGCCACTTGGGGGAAGAAAATTATCGGGATAAAAGTTTTAAAAGACGGTGGGGAACCCGTGAGGTTTTTACGGTCTCTTGGGCGTAATTTTGCCAAAATTATTTCAGCGTTGATTCTTACAATTGGTTTTATCATGGCTGGATTTGGAAGAAAGAAACAAGCTCTTCACGACATGATTACCGAATGTGTGGTGGTAAAAACCAAAGGAATTAGTGCGGGAAGAATTTGGGCAATAATAATTCTTTTGGTAATTATGGGCATAAGTGGTGTTGTTTTGGCGTTTTATGTTATAGGTATGCATTTTATGTTGACACTGTTTTCTCCTTTAGGAGGAAAATATTTAGAACTCCTACCCAATCAAAACAATATTCAGTTTGAAAATAGCGGAGACAATATTAATTCTTTTCCCGTCACTACATTTATTCCCTTAAGTGCACAGGAATATGATACTTATTTATCAATACCGGTAGCAGGGCTAAATAGCGAAAGCGATTATAGAGGTTCGCATATTTATGCCGGACCAGCCTTAATAGCTTTTGATGACTTTTGGGGGCTTAATGTTGCCTTGCCGGTTATCCCAAACTTGGAAAATAAAAGGGATTACATATGGATTGATCTAATCAGTGTGATATCTAAGGATGGAAAAGAAATTTTAGACCGCGGGAGCACTTTTGAACAAAGCGTTTTCTTTAAAGGATTAAGCTTATCAAAAAACCCTACCCCCATTGAACATCTTTCCGGTAATCGTTCTGTTCACATTGTTTCTGAAACGAAATTATCTGATACAAAGACAATCTCAGGCACGCTCTTCTTCAAAATTCCGCTTGATTCAGAAAATTCCATCAACTTTTACGAAAAATCGTACCCTTTTGTTTTAAATATATAAGTAAGAAGGAAAAATAATTTCTAAATGCGTGATAAGATTTTTTATGTAATTTGCTTCGGATTTTTAGGAGGAGTGCTGTTGCGCTCTTTGGTGTTTGCAAATATATATTTTGCTATTTTATTGGCCGTTATTGCTTTAGCTTTGTTTTTATTTTTCTCTTTTATATCTAAAAATCAGTGGGGGATTATAGTTTCGATTTTTGTGATAGTTTTTTCTTTCGGAATTTTTAGATTTTACTTAGTTGATGTGCCCAATCCGGTCGTTTTTGAGTCGCAAGTCGGGCGGAGAGTTTCTTTTTCCGGGGAAATTGTGGATGAACCGAATATTAAAGAAAATAATCAGCAGTTGATTGTGAAAGTTTTAGAAAAAGAAGTCAAAACAAAGATATTATTGTCCGCTGGTTTGGAGACAGATTACAAATACGGCGATATGATAAATTTTTCCGGTATTCTTAAAAAGCCGGAGAATTTTATTACTGATCAAGGAAAAGAATTTGATTATGTTAATTATCTGCGCAAGGACGGAATTTTATATGTGATAGGCTTTCCGAGAATTGAAATTATTTCACGAGGAAATGGGAATTTGATTCGAGGTGCACTTTTTTCTGTCAAAGAAAAATTTTTGAAAAAAATGAATTTTGCCATCGCTTCACCTGAGAATTTCCTGATGGGCGGGCTTATTTTGGGAGAAAAGTCGTCTTTTAGCGAAGATTTCAGGCAAAATTTAGTAGATACTGGAACGATTCACATTGTCGCTCTTTCGGGATACAACGTGACGATTGTCGCCGAATGGATTATGAAATTATTCGCTTTTTTACCGAAAAATCTCGGTATTGGAGTGGGTATTTTGGCGATTCTTTTATTTATTATTATGACTGGGGGAGGTTCTACGGCAATTCGTGCCGGTATTATGGCTGTTTTGGTGCTTATTGCCCGCGCGACCGGACGAAATTATGATGTCGCGCGGGCGCTTATTCTGGCCGGCGTATTTATGGTAATTTTAAATCCGTTTTTGTTGGCTTTTGATGTTTCTTTCCAACTCTCTTTTATTGCTACTATCGCTGTGATTTTTTTCACACCTAAAATAGAAAAATATTTTTTGTGGGTACCCAAACATTTCGGATTACGGGATATTGTATCTGTCACCACGGCCGCTTATATTTTTGTTTTTCCATTCATTCTTTATAAAATGGGAAATTTTTCACTAGTCGCCCTGCCGGCCAATATTTTGATTCTGCCTTTTATTCCTTTTACGATGCTGTTCGGATTCTTAACCTCATTTATTGGACTTCTATGGTATCCACTAGCGGTACCGCTTGGCTATATTTCCTATCTGTTTTTGCATTATGAATTGGGTGTTATTAATTTCTTCGCCAATATTCCTTTTGCGGCTTTTTCCTTTCCGAATTTTCCGCTTCTCCTTACACTAATAATATATATCTATTTTGTTTATAGACTTTTTGGCAAAAATATAAAAGAATTTTTCTTTTTAGAAGAAATCACTTAGATATTGTATATAAGGAAAAATCTGACATAATAGATACATATGAAAAAAATAATTCTCGCCTTTGTTTTTGTGTTTTTGTTTACTAATTTAAATATTGTGTTGGCAGACGACGGTGGTCCAAATACTGATTTTTGGGTAATCGACAACAAGACCAACTGTGTAAGTGTTGTTAACCCCGAAGCTGTTGGAAGTAATGCTTTTTTTGTGTTCGATTATTCTGCAAAGATTGGTCAAACCCGCGGTAAGCCCTGGGTTATTATTGAAAAAGGAAAATGTTATGAGATCGATGATGGAAGCGAAGATATATATTTAGTAAAAATTGTAAAAGGCGATGAGCGAGAAACGTTTTCAAATTATACTGCTTATCAAACCATCGACAGTATTTCACAAACATTTTGCAAAAACAATGACTGTAATCCCAGTTCTCCTGATTTTACACCAGGTCCAATTATTCCGATGCATATTTTCGGAGAAACTTCGGTTACCACATCCCAACTAGAAGAAATTCATTTTACTGGTATTGTAACGGATGCACTTTTTCCAACAAAATATGATTTTGGTTTTCCCGTAACAAGTTTTAGTTCAACGATGCCGGAAGAATTAAAACCAATAGTAAATTATCCGTCTTTTGTTTCAGCCAGCAATCTTTATGCTTCTCTCGCCAAACAATTAAACAGTATTTTACAGTCGTGCGATACTCGTATTCGTGTTGAGCGCCAGTATGGCGTTGATTTCAACCTAAACCCCGTAGAATTGTATGTTAAAAATGTTGTTTGGCGACTTGCTAATAATCAAGACATAGCCACTCGATCACTCCTTAGTACTGAAATTACAGAGTACGGTACTTTTTCCAAGAATCTTACCCAACCAGATTTGCTCAATGAAATTAATCTCATGGGTTGCAGAACCTCTTTCGGTACTTTTACACAGACCCATCTTGTAGACTTCAGTATGATCGATCGTTTGGCACAAGAGGTAATTAAAAAATATCCCAGTGCCTTGAAAAAAAGTGATGATGATTATTTATCACCCATCAGCTTAAGGGATAGCACAGAAATTTCTAAAATTCTTGCATTTGCAAATAGTTCCAATGTTTCTAACCAAACACAAACTGTTACTACGCCATCAACACAAACATCACAAAATATTATATCGACAGTGCTTGACGAGCCGACTCCAGAGAAAAAGACAGATATGGTTGTTAATTCATCAAATCCATTTATGCAAGCATATATTTGGTTGCCAATCGGGGCAATAATAGGAATACTCGCAGTTTTGGCTTTCAGAAAAAAACAATAACCCCCTATGTCTTTTGAAGAAGTGACACTACTTGCATATATTATTACAATAGTATCGGAAACTGTTGCAATACTTCTAATTCAAAAACCCAAAAATATTTTATTTTGGTTTTTTACGGTGGTTCTTATAAATTCTTTTACTCATCCAATAGTAATGTATCTGTTGCACATAAAAGACTTTTTCTATGTGCCAGTAGAAGCAGGGGTGATTATAATTGAAGCACTGTGGTATTTCCTTGCATTTAAAATTAATTGGAGACGAGCTCTTATTCTCTCGCTTATCGCGAATATTGCCTCAATATTTTTTGGTTTTGCAATAAGGTTTTTGTTTTACTGAGCGTTTTTGAAATTTTCTTCAACAACTTCCCAGTTCAAATTTTCAAAATAATCTTCGATATATTGTTTTTTCCCGCTAGGCTGATAGTCGGAGACAAAAGCATGTTCCCACATATCCAACGCGATAATCGGTGCGCAGTTTTGCAATTGTCCCAAGTGTTGTTCATCCACCCAAGCATTCAATAATCGATTTTCTTTTTTATCGAAATAAAGCATAGCCCAGCCGATACCTCGGGTTAAGGCAATTGCTTTGAAACGATTCAACCATAAATCAAAAGATCCCCATTCTTCGGTTATAGCTTTTTTCAGAGCACCATCGGAAACGGAGCTGGCTTCGCCGGAAAGAGACTGAAAATAAATTTCATGATTGCGCACACCATTATACTCAAAACTGAATCTTCTTTGTATTTCTCCCAAAGCATATGCATTTTTTTCAGCATCTTCTGCCAATTCATTAATTTTTTCTAGTATTAAATTCGTATTTTTTACATACCCCGCATAAAGCTTCAAATGCTCTTCAATATTTTTAGCCGATATTCCTTTTAATGACCCGATATTAAATTTTTTTTCTTCAAATTTTTTCATGGTACTATTGTATCATGCCGTTTCGTAGAGGAAAATATTACTTGCTTGTCCTTGTTTTCCTGTTGTTTTTAATGGATATTTTCCTGATTCATTTGGATTGGCGAAGTTCTCACCGAGGCCTTACCCTCGCGATGCTGGATGTCGGGCAGGGTGATGGAATTTTTATCGAATCACCGACCGGCACGCAAATTATGTTTGACGCCGGTCCGGCGCGGAAAATTTTAGGTTCGCTAGCACGAGTGTTGTCACCCTTTGATCGAAATATTGATGCAATTGTTATTACCAATCCGGATGCGGATCACATCGGCGGTTTCTCGGATATTTTAAAAAATTACCAAGTGGGCGGAGTTTTTGAGCCGGGCACTTTAAATAGTTCTAAAATTTTTCAAAGCTTGAAAGAAGAAATAAATAAACAAAAAATCCCGAATATTTTAGCGAAAAGGGGAATGAGATTGGATCTTGGCGGCGGCGCTTTTATTGATATTTTATTTCCCGACCGAGACGTCGCGACCTGGTCAACCAACGATGGATCAGTAGTGGCGCGCTTGTCTTACGGCGACCTATCTATTTTGCTGACCGGCGACAGTACAACCAAAACAGAAAAAATAATTCTCGGAGAAAACTCTCCGGAACAGTTGCATAGTTCCATTTTGAAAGTGGGGCACCACGGCTCCCGCTCATCAACTTCTCCGGAATTTTTAAAAGCCGTTTCTCCTGAACATGCTTTCATTTCGGTCGGCAAGAATAGCCAGTATGGCCATCCGCATCCGGAAATTTTATCCCGATTATCCGATTTTGGCGCGAAAATTTTTCGGACAGACGAGCTGGGGAGCGTAATTGTAAAATGTGCTACAATTGAAAAATGCGAGATAAATTAGTCGAAAAACTTATAAAAAATGAAGAAAAAAGACAAGCCGAAGGCTTGGAACTTATTCCATCGGAAAATTATGTTTCCGAAGATGTTTTAAAAGCGAATGGTTCGGTCTTTACCAATAAATATTCCGAAGGCTATCCCGGACATCGGTATTACGGCGGGCAAGATTTTACCGATCAGATAGAAAGATTGGCGATTGAGCGAGTTTGTAAATTGTTCAAATGCAAATTTGCCAATGTTCAACCGCATTCCGGCGCGCCGGCGAATTTGGCAGTATATTCCGCGCTCTTAAATCCTGGGGATACGATTTTGGGCATGGATTTATCTCATGGCGGGCACTTGACCCACGGGCACCCAATGACTCTCCCGGCTAAAATCTATAATTTTGTCCGATATAAAATGAAAAATCCGGATACGGGAGAAATCGATTACGAAGAATTGCGCCGGGTGGCTTTAGAAAAAAAACCAAAAATAATTCTAGCCGGTTTTTCCGCTTATTCGCGCAGTTTGGATTATAAAAAATTCGTGGATATTGCCCATGAAGTCGGAGCTATCACCGTAGCGGACATGGCGCACATCGCGGGATTAATTGCCGGCGGAGCATTGCGCAATCCTTTTGACGATGGTTTTGATGTAATTACTTCCACTACCCATAAAACTTTACGCGGTCCGCGGGGCGGAATAATTTTAACTCGAGAAAACGAAGAAATTGCCAAAAAAATAGACAAAGCAATTTTTCCCGGCATCCAGGGCGGTCCGCATATGCATACGATTGCCGCCAAGGCGGTGGCTTTCGGCGAAGCGCTTACTCCAAAATTTAAAAAATATGCCCAGCAGATTTTAAAAAATGCCAAAATGATGGCGGAAGTTTTTCGAAAAAATAAAATTCGCATGATTGGTGGAGGCACCGACAATCACCTGATTTTAGCAGATGTTTTTGGTTCTTTGGGTGTTACTGGCAAAGAAGCACAGACAACGCTTGACGAGGTGGGTATAACGCTTAATATGAATATGATTGCCGACGATCCGCGGAAGCCCTTGGATCCTTCCGGCATCCGTTTCGGTACGCCAGCAATCACAACGCGCGGATTTAAAGAAAAAGAATGTGCTTATGTTGCGGAACTGATGATAAAAGTTTTGAAAAATAAAGACGATAAAAAAGTAAAAGAATTTGTGCATAAAGAAATTAAAAAATTAGCCAAAAAATTTCCAATACCGAAGAAGTTTGTTTAAAAGTTAATTAAAAAATTTATGCTAAAAGATAAAAGTATTTTGATAACAGGTTCATCGTCGGGTATTGGAGCTGAAACTGCTCGTCTGGCAAAAGAATATGGCGCGACAGTAATTTTACACGGGAGAATCGAAGATGAAAAATTAAAAACTTTAGCGAAAGAACTAGATTGTGAATATATTTTTTGTGATGTAGCAGACAAAATTACCGTAGAATCAGAAGTTCAAAGAATTTTGAAAAAAATACAAAAAATTGATATTTTGGTTAATTCAGCAGGAATTGCTCCCGCACAGGAATTTTTAGAAGCAACAGATGAGGAGTGGCTCAATGTTTTTAAAACTAATGTTTTAGGTACAACACATTTTTGTCAGGCAGTTATACCGCAAATGCAAAAAAATAAATATGGTCGGATAGTTAATATTTCCTCAATTAAGGGATACTCAATTAATTCTAGTCCAACAGCTTATTCTGCTTCTAAGGCGGCTATTATAAATATTACATCTGCGTTAGCTAAACAATTTGCGCCAGATATTGCTGTTAACGCTGTTGCTCCAGGATATACAGATACCCCAATGTCTCTAACCAGGACTAGTAGCCAGGCGATGGAAAAGGCGAAAACTTCATTAGTAGGTAGAGTGGCACGACCAGAAGAAATTGCCGAAGCAATTTTATTTTTG
>Ga0172379_10003684_pt1 | contig 23953 bp, 23 predicted proteins | sample GrowelOW334metaG_FD_119756 | JGI IMG/M metagenome (GOLD analysis project Ga0172379, IMG submission 119756) | Groundwater microbial communities from an aquifer near a municipal landfill in Southern Ontario, Canada - Groundwater well OW334 metaG | ecosystem: Environmental > Aquatic > Deep...
AAAATCCGTAAATTGATATTGTCATTAATCCCAAATTCAAAACCACCTATTTATGTCCTACATCAAGGTTTATGTCCATTTCGTATGGTCAACAAAAGAGAGATACCCGTTCCTGAATGATTCAATTCGCAATCAGCTGTTTGCCCATATTCGCGACAATGCCAAAAAGAAAAATATCTACATCGATTTCATTAACGGCTATACCGATCATGTTCATGTACTTGTTTCCCTGAACGATGATTTAAGCATTGGCAAAATAGCCCAGCTAATAAAGGGAGAGTCATCGCATTGGATCAATCAATTGCAATTGACTGCCGATAAATTTGAATGGCAGGATGAATATCTGGCTATTGGCGTTGGCGATGAAAAGTTGGACATCGTACGAAATTACATTGCGAAACAGCCCGAACATCATAAAAAAGTTTCGTGGGCCGATGAATACAATAAATTCATTGAGCGTTTTGGTTTTGATATTGTCAGGCCAAACACAGAAAGCTTGCCAACGTAGCACTTTGAATTATCCATGCCCTCTGCTAAAAATACCTGGCCGTGTAACGTTTGGCCCGTCTGGTGTTGTGGAACTCGTAATTAATCGTGAATTCGTGGGTCCCTGAGTTGATCATATTCTCGTGGAAGGTAGTCAGGTCAAAGGAATAACCGAATCTCAACTGGGCATTAACATTGAACTGGAAAGAGAGGGCGTAGGAGTTTTTTAGCCTGTAGGTGGCACCGAACCAGACCCTTTCATAGAGCAGAATATTTGCTGCGAGGTCTATGTAGGAGGGCGTTTGTTCACTCCATCTGTATAGTAAGGTAGGCTTTAGTTTAACATTGTCGGCTACACTAAATACATATCCTCCCATGGCATATGCGTGCAGGATCTCCCGGTATACCTTTTTGTCAGAATCATCCACAATGTTGTTTTTAAAAAATTTTGGAATGGACATACCGAGAAAAAAAATGTCACTGTGCCAAAGAACGCCAAATCCAACATTGGGCAACATCTTAAAATCCACATTTTGGGCAAAAGAGGGGTCCAGTGGGTCATTCAATTCCAAATCGGTGAACCTTGCATGGTAGGTATTGAAACCGGCCTTAATTCCAAGTGCCAGATATTCCCGCGGTCTTAAAATTATCCGATACGCATAATCGGCATAGAGGCCATTTTGGAGAATAGGTCCCCATTTATCGTTCACAATGGATAATCCAAGCCCGACATTAAATGATTTCATCGGGAAGTGCATGGTAAAAGTGTTGGAGTTTGGGGCTCCTTCCCAACCAACCCATTGGGCCCGCGACAAGGCACTGAGGGTTAGAACACCCGATATTCCGGCATAAGCTGGTTGAATGGATAATAAATTGGTGAGGTACTGGGTGTAAATCGGATCCTGCTGTGATTTCACAGATTTTGGAAAAGCAGAAAACAAAACTATAACCATGGCCGCAAGTACTATCGACCTGGGTAAATGAGCTATTTTCATATTCAAAAGGTTAAGGGAATCCTTTTAATAGTAAAATGAAAGCATAAATATAGTAATTTCCTTTGAGAAGCAAGCATGAAACTTTTACGGCATGGAATTACTATTATCTTCGTAAAAATTTTATACCGGATAAGATGTTTTCAGGAATAATTGAGGGAATGGGTACGGTTGTATCCATTGTAAAAGAACAGGAGAATGTTCACTTTACGCTGAGTTGTGATTTTACTGATGAACTTAAAGTAGACCAAAGTCTGTCGCACAACGGGGTATGCCTGACCGTAGTACAGAAAGAGGGCAATACCTATAAGGTAACTGCTATCAAAGAGACCTTGCTTAAAACAAATCTTGGAGTAATGAAGGTTGGCGACAAGGTTAACCTGGAGAGAAGCATGAAAATTGATGGCCGGCTGGATGGCCACATCGTTCAGGGACATGTCGATCAAACTGCAATCTGTAAAGAGGTAGCCGAAGCAGATGGAAGCTGGTATTATACTTTTTGCTATGACTTTGATCCCGAAATGGCAAGAAAGGGCTACATGACAGTTGAAAAAGGATCCATTACAGTCAACGGGGTTAGTCTAACTGTTGTCAATTCGCAAAAAGACTCATTTCAGGTAGCCATCATTCCATATACCTTTGAACACACCAATTTTCATGGCATCCAAAGGGGGAGCATGGTCAATCTTGAATTTGACATCATTGGAAAATACCTTAGCAGACTGGCTGAGTTCAGTAGATGAAATTACTAATTGAATGGAAAAAATATTTCAAAGGAGTCTATCACTCTTCCTTTTGCTGCACTTTGTCAACGGAACCGCTTTTGGAAAAGAGAGCGCTGAAGTCAAAGCTGCCAGGATTCACAAGGCTGTCCTGACCATCGATACCCATTCGGACACCCCGTTGAATCTTTTAAGGGATGGCTTTGATATTGGAAAAAAACAGGATCAGGCGACCTCCGGTACCAAAGTTGATTTTCCCAGGATGAAGGAGGGCGGTTTGGATGCCCAGTTTTTTGCAGTATTTGTAGGGCAGGGGCCAAGAACTTCCGATGGAAATGCCATTGTTCAAAAGAAGGCTTTGGATATTTTGGCAGCGATTCGCAAAAGCGTTGGTGCAAATCCCGATCAAGCTGAGATTGCATTGACTCCCGATGATGCCTACAGGTTAAAAGGACTGGACAAGAGAGCCATCTTCATGGGAATTGAAAACGGCTATGCACTGGGCAATGATATCACCCTGGTAAAAAAATATTATGATATGGGAATCAGGTACATTACCTTGTGTCACACCTCTAACAATGACATCTGTGACTCTTCAACCGACAAGAAAAAGGGTGCTGAACACCATGGCCTTTCACTTTTCGGGAAGGAAGTTTTGGCTGAAATGAACAGAACAGGAATGATCGTAGATGTTTCCCATAGTTCTGATGAAACATTTATGGATGTCATCAGATTAAGTACAGCACCTGTCATTGCAAGTCATTCCTGTTCCCGCGCTGTGTGCGATCATCCTAGAAATCTCACTGATGACGACCTTCGTGCATTGGCAAAAAATGGCGGCGTCATCCAGATGTGTTTTCTTTCGGACTATGTCAAAAAACCGGATCCAAATCCGAAAAGGGATTCTGTTATGGCTATTGTGAGCAAAAAGTACAACGATTTTCAGGGCCTGAGTGACGAACAATCCAAAGAAGCATATAAGGAATACCGCGAAGCTGGCAGGAAATTCCCCAACAAACTTGCAACCGTTCAGGATATGGTTAACCACATCGATCATATAGTAAAAGTCATTGGAATTGATTACATTGGTATTGGAACAGACTTTGATGGAGGGGGGGAATTATCGGGCTGTAGGGATGTGAGCATGATGGGAAACGTTACAATGGAGCTGGTAAAAAGGGGATATTCTGATGAAGATATCAGAAAGATTTGGGGGGGCAATTTTATGCGTGTCTTCCGCTCGGTTCAGAAATCGGCCAAACTATAAAAATTATTTGTCGACCATCAGCCAGTAACCAGTTTCGGGATCAGCTTCCAATATTTTTGCCAGGCTTTGAACTGCTTCTGTTCTGGTCAGATAGCTTTCAACAGAAACCCTGAAGAAACTTTTTCCCAGGTTGGAAACCTCAGCATGATAACCTTGCTTGATCAGCTTTTCCGCGAGGTTGTCTGCATTTTCCCTTATTTTGAAACAGCCGCCTACAACATGAAATTTACCTCCCGCTGTTTTTTGAACGACACTATTTTGGGAGACAGAGGCCTTGGATTCAGGAACTACAGATGCAACCGGGGCATGATCCAAGAAAGTTTTAGGTTCTGATGAATCGAACCCGTCTTTTACTTCAATTTCACTGGTTTTCGTCTCAATTTTGGACTGAGATGATACCATCAAAGGCTCTGATTTGACACCCGGAAGAGCAACAGGTGAATCAGACAGTGCAAGAGAAGCATTGTTGGAGCTCGTTTGTTTGGCAGAATCACCTCTATTAAAAATACCTTTGTAAGGTACAAAATAAAGTAATGCAAGGATAGGTAAACCGACCAATGCATATTTCACAACTGGATGAAGGCGTTTTTGAGGTTCAGGCTCTTTGTCCCTGAATGCAGGTTTTGGCGCCTGGCTGAATTTGTTAACAAGCGGTGGAAAATGAAAAGAGTCAAGTCCGAATGCATCTACCCTAAGATTAACTTTTGGTAATGAATCAAACAAAATGTTTTCATTCTTATCAAAATAGATAGAACCAACCTGACTAAATTCAACCCGTTCACCATTTTCCAGCCTGGATTGACACTCTGAAACAAATTCTGAAACTATTTTTCTGGCTTCAAGATATCCAACCCCCTCTTTTTCTGCAACATAATTTACAACCAGCCCATCATTCTTTTTCAGTTTACTACTAAAAATAAGCTCTTTGGAGGGTGGTGAAAATTGATCACCCTGAATATCGTAACCAGAGGTTTGATAATTGGCAATGAACCCTCCGAGATCCGGGATGATCACGCAATCGTTGGTTTTCAACAACTCTGAAAGATACGAAGAAAGGTTCATTTGATACGAATTTGTTTAATGCCGCTTCTGCGGATACTGTTGGCCCGAAAGCTTCGGAATCACTTTTATTCCTGAATAAATGAATCCCAAATATAAGAATAAATCTTATATTTTGTACTTTTGGCGACCATCGTTTTGCAATTCAGTCAATGGTTGGTAGTAGGGCCTTATGACCCAATCTATTCCCAATCAGGTCTCGCTGGATAAGGATCGGATGTTTATATTGGAGCGGCGGTGAAATGTATTTGACAAAACATTTTCATGAATTATATTGTTTGAACATAGAACAGCATCTAATTATTTATTTCGGATGAAGGGAAAAATTTTAGTCACAGGAGGAACAGGATACATTGGTTCCCATACCGTTGTTGAGCTGCAAAATGTTGGTTTCGATGTCGTTATTGTTGATGATTTAAGCAATTCAACTGCAGCAGTAGTGAATCAAATTGAAGAGATAACAGGGAAACGTCCTGCGTTTCACCAATTCAATTTGCAAAACCTCGAACTACTCGGGAAGTTTTTTAAAGAGTGTAAAGGTATCGATGCAGTGATTCATTTTGCGGCATTCAAGGCAGTTGGTGAATCAGTACAAAAACCGATGAACTATTACCGTAACAATTTGGTTTCTCTGATTAACCTCTTTGAATGCATGGAAAATGCGGGAGTCAACAACCTTGTTTTTTCCTCATCCTGCACGGTCTACGGTCAACCTGAACATCTTCCTGTAACCGAACAAACCCCTCGTCAGACTGCCGAATCCCCTTATGGCAATACAAAAATTGTATGTGAAGATATCATTAAGGATTATACCCATGCAAATCCAAAAATTCAAGCGATAGCGCTTCGATATTTCAATCCCATAGGAGCCCATCCGTCTGCATTGATCGGGGAACTCCCCAATGGCATTCCCAACAATCTGGTTCCTTTTGTGGCCCAAACTGCCGCAGGGATCCGGCCTCAGCTTTCTGTTTTCGGCAACGACTACGATACACCGGATGGAAGTTGTATCCGTGACTACATTAATGTGGTTGACCTGGCAAAGGCACACGTAATTTCTATCGGGCGATTGCTCGATCAGAAGAATGAGTCTGCCTTTGAATTTTTCAATGTGGGAACCGGGAAAGGGGTCTCAGTGCTTGAATTGTTGAATGCCTTTGAGAAAGCAACCGGACAAAAAGTCAATTACAAAATTGTTGGCAGAAGGGCAGGGGATATTGAGCAGATCTATGCAGATACTACCAAAGCGAACTCAGTTTTGGGATGGAAATCCGTAGCCACGTTGGAGGAGACTCTTTTATCGGCATGGAACTGGGAGCAAAGGATTCGGATAAAGGGATGAATGGATTGCTGGATTGGATCAGGTGAAAGATATAACTGATTGATAAACAATAACCTAAATTAGATGGAAAAGCATATTTTGATTACTGGCGGGGCAGGATTTATAGGGTCTCACGTTGTTAGAAGATTTGTAAAAAACTATCCGGACTACCAGATTATCAATCTGGACCTTCTGACCTATGCTGGTAATCTCGAAAACCTGAAGGATATTGATGTATTGCCTAACTATACTTTTGTCAAAGGGGATATCACTGACAGTGAATTTGTAAACAAGCTTTTTGGCATTTACCCCATCGAAGGGGTCATTCATCTGGCCGCCGAATCGCATGTCGACCGCTCTATCACAGATCCGGCATCCTTTATCCGCACCAACATATTCGGGACTTTTAACCTGATTCATGCAGCCAAGGAGCACTGGAAGGGAGCCATGGAGGGTAAGCGTTTTTATCACATCTCGACGGATGAGGTTTATGGTTCGCTTGGTGAAACCGGACTTTTTACGGAAACGACCTCCTACGATCCGCAGAGTCCTTATTCTGCCTCGAAGGCAAGTTCTGATCACCTGGTCAGGGCTTATCACAATACTTTTCACCTGCCGGTTGTGATTTCCAACTGTTCGAACAATTATGGGCCCAATCAGTTTCCGGAGAAGTTGATTCCGCTGTGTATCCACAATCTTCAACACAACAAACCAATTCCGGTATATGGGAAAGGAGAGAATATCCGGGATTGGCTCTATGTCGAAGACCACGCTTCGGCCATCGATGTAATTTTTCACAACGGTGTTATTGGCGAAACTTATAACATCGGTGGAATCAATGAATGGACCAACATTGATCTGATCAGGGCATTATGCGATGTAGTTGATCAACAGTTGGGCAGGGAGCAAGGCACTTCCCAACAATTGATAACGTTTGTAAAAGACCGGGCAGGTCACGATTTGAGGTATGCCATCGACTCCTCCAAAATTCAAAGAGAGATGGGATGGAAACCCTCCCTGCAATTTGAGGAGGGTCTTGCCAAAACAGTTGCCTGGTACCTGAAAAATTCGGAATGGCTTGAGAATGTCTCGTCCGGGGCCTACGAAAAGTACTACGAAAAGCAGTACCATCAAAGGTAAAGCTATATCCTGTAGGCAGTTACTGCCACAATTCCATCGGGTGTACCGGCTTTCCCTTCCAGTTTCCCGTTGAACAGCCTGTCGAAGGGAAATGTTTGAAAAGCTACCGGTCCCTGGGATTGTCGAAGGGAAATGTTAGGGCTTGGTAAGCAACTATTTAATCCTTCAAACAATTAGACTCCCTTAACCCTGATGGACAATCCCCATCAGGCGGTCTACGGCATCATGAATTTGTGATGGGTCCTCGAAACCTATTGTCATGGCATGCACTTTTTTACTTTGGACCACATACTTTAGTGATGCAGTTCTCTCCGCCTCTTTGAGTAATCCGCCGCAACCAAAAATTTTCATGCCAAGCACCCCTTTCCCTTTTGATCCTGCAATTTCCAAAAGCGACATGATCTTTTCGGGAGTGCCATCCATCCTGATCTGTTTGTTGTTGATCCGAGCCAGAACGACATCAGGCCATTCGTGGTTGACGCCATTTTCCAGTGCCCCAAAATCGTGGGCTGAGAAGCCAACCTTTTTGATCAATCCCTTTGATTTGGCTTCACTTAATCCATCAATGAAACGCTTTTTATCTTCGGTCCAATTGGCTTTGGTCATGCAATGCAACAAAACCATTGGTCCCCATTCCCATGGCCAATCTGGTCACCTTCAGTCCGGTTTTACCAAGATCGACCAGATCGACTTTGGCGGGAATATTTGATGCAACACCCAGAGCAGATAGGGTGTCACCTGCTACAATTGCTCCGGCAATACCTGTCCGGATGAAATGACGACGCGTAAATTCAGCCATTTGCAGAGGTTTAGTCCCCCGAAATTAGCAAATATTTATTTCAATCCAACGTGGGTATAATCCAAGTTAGTATCAGCATATTTTTCCGCTATATGGTCTAGGATTTTGAGAACCTTCTCTATTTCATCGGCCCGTAGCAATTGGATGCGAAGCTCTTTGAAATCTTTCAGGTTGGGGAAATATCGTGCAAAATGGCGGCGCATCTCGAGTACTGCCCTTCGCGGATCATCCTTCCATGTTAGTGACTGGCTGAGTTGTTCTTTTACATTCTCTACGACAAACGGAACAGTTGGAGGAGGTAAGATTTCACAGGTATTAAGAAAGTGACGCACATCCCGGAAGATCCAGGGGCGTCCGATCGAACCCCTGCCGATCATCAACCCATCGACACCTGACTGTTCGAGCAATGCCTTGGCCTTTTCCGGTCCGGAAATATCTCCGTTGCCAATAATGGGGATCTTCATGCGTTGATTGTTCTTGACCGCTGCGATCAAACTCCAATCTGCCTCACCCGTGTAAAGCTGACTTCTGGTACGGCCATGGATGGCCAGAGCCTGGATCCCTACATCCTGCAACCGTTCTGCCACATCGACAATGGGCTGATCTTCGGGATCCCAGCCAAGCCGGGTTTTGGCCGTAACCGGAAGTTTTACTGCCTTCACTACCTCTTCGGCCATCTTTACCATCTTTGGAATGTCGCGCAGCAATCCGGCGCCGGCCCCTTTCCCGGCAATTTTTTTCATGGGACAACCAAAATTGAGGTCAATAAAATCAGGTTGGGCAAGTTCCGCCACTTTTGCCGCCTGAACCATTGATTCAATGTTGGAGCCGTAAAGCTGAATGGCAAGCGGTCTGTCGAAATCAAAAATCGTCATCTTCCTTTTTGTCCGGGCGACATCCCGAATCAAGGCTTCAGAAGCAACAAATTCAGTGTACATCACATCTGCCCCATATTTTTTGCACAGGTAGCGGAAAGATTTGTAAGTTACATCCTCCATGGGAGCCAGAAACAACGGAAGATTGCCGAGGTCGAGATTGCCGATCTTCATGGGAAAAAGTTGAAAGTTGAGGGTTGAAAGAGAAAAGTTGAAAATGAGAATTTGTTATATATCAATCTTCCAGACATTTAACTACATGTATTAATTTGCTATCAATCCTTCCCTGTTTGGAATGATAAATTGGCTGCAAAGATAACCATTCAAATCGAAAGCATTCTTGGATGACTGGCAGGAATAAATAACTTTGCGAACAAACGATCAAATACTATTCGATGAAATTTCTTCGCGATTCGACTCCTTTTACCCAGGTTCTATTCACACTTATCATGATCCTGATGGGGGGAATTCTGGTTTCGATGGTTGGTTTTTTGGTTTGCCGGATTGGCCTTGGAATTAGTTTTGATGAGCTATCGGGAATGCTTAACAATGTCAGTGACCCAGCTAATGTTGGTTTATTGAAATTTTTCCAGGTTTTGCAATCCTTGGGAATGTTCATTCTCCCGCCAGTGCTTATTGCATATTCGCTTGACGATAAACCTTTTCAGTTTCTACAGTTGTCGGCTAAACCTGACTGGAAGATGCTGGGAGTTGTGTGTGGGGTTATCCTGGTAAGCGGACCAGTCATTGAATGGGTTTCACTGCTCAACCAGCATCTTGTATTGCCGTCATGGTTAGGCTCGCTGGAAAAATGGATGCGAAGCTCTGAAGATCAAGCTAATGAGATTACAAAGGCGTTTCTGACTACCAAAAGTATTGGAGGATTACTGGGCAATCTTTTTATTGTAGCTGTCTTGCCAGCCATAGGAGAGGAGTTGCTTTTCAGGGGAGTGCTGCAAAATTTGATTAAAAAAATGACCGGCAGCAGCCATTGGGGCATCTGGATAACAGCCATTCTTTTCAGTGCGCTCCACCTGCAGTTTTTTGGATTTTTGCCCCGTCTGTTACTTGGAGCGCTGTTTGGTTATCTGCTCGAATGGACCGGAACGCTTTGGTTGCCCATAATTGCCCATTTTATCAACAATGCTGCAGGGGTCATTATATTCTTCGTAACAGGCGAAGGACTGGAACCCGATAAGGCAGAAACCTCCCTTTTCAACAATAGCACTTTCTACTTTGCTGTAGTTAGCAGTGTGTTGGTTTGGTTGTTGTTGAGGTGTATTTATATGAAGAGAGAGGAAAATAAAACAGCGTCTAACCCAGCTGGATTAGACGCCTTGTAGCCCCACCGCGACTCGAACGCGAATTTAAAGTTTAGGAAACTTCCGTTCTATCCCTTGAACTATGAGGCCTTATTAAGCCAGAATAACCCGCTTCGCAGTGGGCTATTCTGGCTTATTGTAAGAAATTTTACTAACTCTCCTTATTCCGAAAGCTAACCGGCACATTTTTCAGCCGATAGGCAGCTTCTTCCAACAATTCATTGGATTTGGCGAAACAGACCCGAATCAGTTGCATCTTTGTTTTCTCGTGCTGAAAGGCAGAGAATGGAATGGTAGCAACCTTGTACTCTTTGGCCAATTTCATTACAAACTCTGTATCGGGTTCATCGGATACTTTGCTGTAATCCAGAAGCTGATAGATGGTTGATTTAGTCGGTGTCAATAAAAATTTACTTCCCGACATCAGCTCGATGAAATAATCTCTTTTGCTTTGGTAAAAAGCATTGATCTCCTTGAAATTCTGATCCTGTTTCAAAAACTCTGCAAGTGCATACTGGGCAGGTGTATTTACGCTGAATCCCTGGTATTGTTGAGTTTTTCGATATTCAGCCATTAATTTTTCGGGACCGGCAATGTAGCCGATTCCCCAGCCGTTGATATTGAACATCGTTCCGAAAGAGGATACTACCAAACTTTTGGCTGCAAGTTCAGGTACCGAAGCAACACTGCTGAAGCGGTTGCCATCGTAAACAATGTTGCCAAAAGTTTCGTTGCTGAGAATTACCAAACGGGTTCCGTTGGTCATGCGTTTGAGCTGATCAAAATCTTCAAGGCTAAAAATCTGACCCATTGGATTTTGAGGATTATTGATAACGATCATTTTTGTTTTGGTCGTTACGGTCTTTTTAACTTCGTCCCAGTCGATCCGGTAATCCGGATGTTTCAGGTTGATGTAAATCGGACGTCCTCCGGTCATTTCAATTAACTGTGCATAAGATTCCTGAACGGGCTCAAATAGAATTACTTCATCACCTTCCTTCACAAAGGTGGTGATGGCGGTAGACATAGCCTGCTGAGGGCCGGCAGTGATGGTTAGGTCGGTTTCGGCTTGTAATTCTGTGTTATTCTTTTTGTTGAATAAAGCAACAATTTGCTCTCTCAGTGACCCGACCCCTTCACTTGGAGAGAAGTCGTTGTTCCCTGCACGCATATATTTGTCAACAAGGTTGATCAAATCATCCGGGCATGGAAGACCCGACATAGGATCCACAAGGTTGGTCGCCTTGTACTCCTCTGCAATCTCCATCATTGAAACGAAGGCGTTCCTCTTCGTAGTTGGAAGTTTTGTTATGGTCATACTGAATTAATATCCTGCAAAAGTACTGAAAAAATTGTGAATGGCAATTCGCGGGCTAAAAATAGAAAGGTTACAATTTATTTTATCATATTTTGAAAGATTGTATTTTGCAATCCTTGTTCAAAAATATCTATGGCAAATTAGCTGAAAAACAAACTAATAAGAATTCTTGACCATCTTTTTGAGTACCTGAAATTTCGAAAAAATTAAGTTTTCAAGTGAAAAGTTCCCGAAGGACTTCCAACGACTTGATGTGAAGGTGAATTCCCAGGTGCAAAGAGAAATAGTCAATTATTTTGACCAATATTTGATATCGAAGAGTGGAATTTAGGGCAATATTTCCAATCTCCTCGTAAGGACTGGCTATGAGTTCAGCGAAGATTCGGCTCTCTATTTGTTCCATAAAATAGGGATGAGGCGGTCGGCTTGCCACAAAAAGCCCGGATGCCATGTCAAGAATTGGCTTTTCTTCAGAGAAGTTATCGGTAGGTTCAAAACCCATGTATCGGGTAAGCTGGATCAAAAAGGCAATATGGAAATTAGCCACTCCATGCTGAATGAGATCAAAAATCCGAAAGGAATGGGCCAGGAACTGAAAGAGTTCGGGTCTTGCCTCCTCCTCTTTCAATACCTTGAACAACAATTCTGCCAGGAAGATAGCCTGGGATGCTTTGACGATGTCATAAGGGACCGTGTTATACGGATGATTTGTACGAATTTCCCTGGCTCGCTGAAGCTCCCTGCCTTGCCTGTGATCGATCTCCATGTCCAACAGGAAAAGTGGTTGTAAAAGGTTGGCTTTGTTGGATGATTTTTTGGAATGAATACCCTGAAGGATAAATGAGCACCTGCCAAAGGCCTCCGTATAAACCGTTACAATTCTTGCGGAGTCGCCGTATTTCAGGCCATGTAAAACGATGCCTTCAGTCTTGTGGAACATTGAGCTGGAAATTACAGATTACAAACTAAAGATTAAAAATGGTACTTTGAGTCACTCAGATTCATCAAATCCTTTGTGAAACCTTTGTGTGGTACTTTGCGACCATTGTGGTGGAAAATTTTTTAACCACTAAGGTCGCAAAGGGTTTCACGAAGGGCACTAAGGAAATATTGAATCATTTGCTCAATGAATGATTAGCAATTTAATAATTTTTGTGGTTTTTTGTTGGGGGGAGCTGCAGAAGATCAGGTAGACGCCTGTGGCAACACGCTTCCCACTTGAATTCTTGACATTCCAGGTGGCCCTGCCACCCAATGAGGAGGTTTTGAAGATCAGGTTTCCAGCCACATCGGTTACCCTTATTTCCGTTCCCTCTGTCAGGCCATCGATGGTCGCTACTCCATCAAAGGTTTCACGGAGGGGGTTGGGCCAGACATAGGCTTTCTCCAGTCCACCGGCTCCTGCTGTTGCATCACTTTTCCAGGAGAAAAGTCCCCTTTCGGTGGCAAAGAAAACTTCTCCGCTCTCCGGGAGAATTGCTATCGCGTCGATCCTACCCGAAGGCAGAGGCGAATTTTGGCTGTCGAAATGACGCAACAGGTGATCGCCTTGTTCGGAGAAAAGAAAAACTCCGGAGTTGGTTGTTCCCACCCATTTCCGGTTGCCGCCATCAACGGCGATGGCAGTGATTTTTTCTTTTTCGAGAATTGGTTTGAAAAGTCCTTCACCATCATCGAGGGAGGGTTGGGAGCCGTAAAATTCTCCGGAGTCAAATATTCTGTCGGGGTTGGTATAGACAACCACACCTGTTCCTGTTCCAACCCAAATATCCTGATTGTGATCTTCAACAATAGTTGATATTTCACCGAACTGTGTGATCAGAGAGGTTGTCCCGTTACTGAAACGGCTTTGTACAACCACTTTTCGATACTGATCGTCGGATATATTTTCTACGGCGCCCTTTATCTTGAAAGCAAAAAGTCCCTCTTGCGGAATAGCCACCCAATGAACACCTGTTTTGGAGATGATTTGATTTCCGGTTGTTGCATTTGGAGAATTCAGGTTGGGATAGGGGAGAGAAACAAAATTTCCGCTTTGCGAAAGGCTTCCAAGAGGGATCTTCCCGGTAGGATTGGTATAGAAAAGGTTATTTTGGCTGTCTGTTGCTAAGCTGCTAACGACACATGAACCGTTCAGCACCCCCAACAAAGAGTTTAGTTCGTTGTAATGCGCTATGACCCGGGTTTTCTGGAAAAAGAGCAAACCGGAACCTGCCGTGGATGCCCAATATTCATCCGGTTTATTGCTGCTGAAGGCAAATGAGGTGATTGGTCTGATTGATTTGAGTCCTATATCATCGGCAGCACTGAAATTTTGCCAAATGCCGGCCTGGTAGATGGAGATGGAAGCTTCGGGAATTCCAACCGTGTTATCAATTGATGTTGCAGCAAAGATCTCTTCGTTTGCTGAATTCAAGGCCGTTATCTGATCGCTGCCTGGAGAGTTGGAATCAAGGTGGACGAAAGATGAAGAAGTTGATTGGTAAGTTAGTCCGAAGCGATTGTCGCCAATCCACAACTTCCCATTGCTGTCCGTCAGTGCATCCCTGGGATCGATCACCTCAGGAATTCCACCCGACTGGTAGCTGCTGATGATTTTGTTTCCTGCTTTGCCGGCAAGCCAAACTGCGCCTTTGGTCAGGATGATCAGACCATTTGACTCAGATCTTATACCCCGAATCTGTTTGATTTCAGGATAATACCTTAGCCATTTGTTCCCATCCCAGGCAATTAGCTGGTCATTGCTTCGGTCATGAACAAATATTAATCCATCCGAAAAAGCGATGGATGAAAAATCCGCGTCCGGCTGAGGCAGTCCGGATTGCAGTTGCCAGTTCCGGTAATCCTGGAGATTGCTGTTTTGTTTTGGGGCAGTGAAAATGCCACGGTTGGTGGCGACATACCAGTTGGCTCCCATGGAGGCCAGGTCGTTGGCCTCTTTTGGGTCATTTTGTGCCCCAAGGTACCAGGTCTCGGCAACCTCCACTTTAAGTAAATCTATCTTGACTATACCGAAAGCACAGCAGAGCCAGGCATAGTTGCCTTCGCAAATGATCCGGTGAATGGTTTTGTTTGGGAGTCCGGCCTTCCGGGTAAGGTCGGGAAAATTGACAATCCCCCCTTTTTGCAAAAGATCGACGTTTCCATTTTGGTATCCGACGAGCAGGATATTGGGTACAGAGGCGTATGAAATGGCTGAGATTCCATCATCCGAGAGCCCATTTGCTTTGGTTTTGGTAGTGATTTGGCGCCCCTCCTTGTCTGTAAAAAGTAAACCGTTTGAAGTGGCTGCTACAATGGCTTCAGGCGTTTCAGCAACTTTAATGATAGGAGTAAATGATACATGCGCTCTCCACTCCCCGATGCGGCTCTGACCGAAAATGAGATACGGCAGCAAAATCAGGGGAAGGAGCAATTTTCTCATTATCTGTCGGGCAGGTGAGGATACTCTTCCTGCAGAAACCTGACCAGCTTTTGAACAGCACGTCCGCGGTGGCTCATGCTGTTTTTCAACGCGGCATCCATCTCAGCAAATGACTGGGTATAGCCTTCCGGACAGAAAACCGGATCGTAACCGAATCCCGCGACTCCCCTTCTTTCGGGGAGGATTTCCCCTTCCACAATACCTTCGAAAATATATTCGTTTCCTCTGATAATCAATGAAATTACACAACGAAAACGTGCGGAACGGTTCTCTTTCCCTTCCAATTCCGAGAGCAGTTTTGCAACATTATCGTCAGAATTTCTACCTTCACCAGCGTACCTGGCCGAGCGCACCCCCGGTTCGTTGTTGAGCGCTGTCACTTCGAGACCGGTATCGTCGGAAAAACAGTCGATCCTGAAACGGTCCCAGATGTAAAACGATTTTTGTGACGCATTGGCCTCCAGGGTATCTCCGGTTTCGGGAATTTCATCTGAGCAGGAGATGTCGTTGAGGCCGAGAAGGGTGTATTCTCCCTTCAGAATCTCGCCAAGTTCTCTCAGTTTGTGTGCATTGTTGGTGGCAAAAACCAGTTGATGCATGGCGAATTTATATTAGTAATTTGGCGATCTGCCTGGTGTTATCCGTAATTCCGTAGGTATAAATATGCAAACAGGGTACCTTGTTTGCTATCAGGTCTCTGGCTTGCAAAATGGCCCACTCTGTCCCAACTTGTCTTGCCTCATCATTGGTTTTACACTTTCGGACCTCTGCAGCAAACTCTTCGGGAATGTCGATGCTGAAGAGTTTTGGCAGTATGGTAATTTGGTTCATCAGTGCAAGGGGTTTGATACCCGGAATGATGGGAACAGTAATGCCTGCAGCCCGGCAACGATCCACAAAACTGTAATATTTTTTGTTGTCAAAAAACATTTGGGTAACAATGTATTCGGCACCTGCATCCACCTTTTGTTTCAGGTAGAAGAGATCTGTTTCGGGATTGGAGGCTTCAGAATGTTTTTCGGGATAACCGGCAACACCGATGCAAAAATCCAGGGCACTCTTGTTTTTCAGGTCAGGATCGAGGTATTTGCCTTCGCGCAAGTGGATAATCTGTTCCACCAGCTCATTGGCATGGGCATTCCCGTTTTTTTCAGGCATGAACTGGCTTTCCGATTTTAATCCGTCTCCACGGAGCGCCAGTATATTTTTGATTCCCAGAAAATTAAGATCTATCAGCATATTTTCCGTCTCCTCCCTGGTAAACCCTCCGCAAACCACATGGGGAACAACAGGAATCCCGTATTTGTGCTGAATGGAAGCTGCAATGGCAACCGTACCCGGACGCTTGCGCACAATTTTCTTTTCTAGCAGTCCATTCTCCAGAGGCCGGTACTCGATTTCATCACGGTGAGTGGTAAGGTTGATGTAACGCGGATTGAACTCGATTAACTCATCGATGGTTTCGTAGAGTTTGGATGCATTCTGACCTTTCAGCGGTGGAAGCAATTCGAAGGAGAAGATCGTCTTTTTATTGGGTTGAATCAGGTCAATGACTTTCATGTGTAAAAAAAGAATTTCGGAGAATACCGGTGATTTTGCAAATATAATTGTTTAGAAGCGATCTAAAGCAATTTTTCTTTCTCGAATAGAATTGTAAAGCATTCGAATTTTTGCTATCTTTAATGAATCTAAAATACGATGGAATGTCAAAAGGGAAAAAGCTGGAGAAAGCGATCAATTTCAACAAGGCCGGATTAAAAACATCGATCATGGCGCTCTTTTACGAGGAGCCCACTTATGTTTACAACTACAAGCAGCTCTCTGGTAAAATCGGAGTAAAAAATACGACCGGACAGATGCTGGTCAGTGTGGTCTTGCAGGAGCTTCGTGACAATGAGGCGCTGGAGGAGGTTTCTAAAGGCCGCTTCAGGTTGAAGCCAAAAAGTGGTGGAACAATTATCGGGACCATGGAAGTTAGCAACAAAGGATTCGGTCAGGTATTTTGTGAAGAGCTGAATGTAAGTGCCCTGATCCAGGCGCCCAACATGAACCACGCGCTTGACGGTGATAAAGTGAAAATCAGGTTATTTGCCAGACGTAAGAAGAGCGATGTTGAAGGCGAGGTGGTTGAGGTAGTGGAACGTGCACAAAAAACAGTGGTTGGTACAGTCGAGATTTCCAAGTTTTCGGCATTCCTGGTTCCCAGCAAACGGATGCCATTTGATCTTTTTATTCCCAAAGAAAATTTGAAAGGCGCCAAACATGGGCAAAAAGCTGTAGCAAAAATTGTTGACTGGCCTGAAAATGCACGCAATCCTGTTGCTGAAATCGTTGACATTTTAGGAGATGCAGGTTCCAACAACACGGAAATGCACGCTATTCTGGCTGAGTTTGGGCTGCCGTACAAATATCCCGAAAAGGTTGATGAGGCTGCCAACAAGATTCCCATGGAGATTTCCGCCGAAGAGATAGCCAAACGACGCGACTTCAGGACGGTTCCAACTTTCACAATCGATCCGGCCGATGCCAAGGATTTTGATGATGCCCTTTCGATCCAAAAATTGGACAACGGAAATTGGGAGGTGGGTGTACACATTGCTGATGTAACCCATTATGTGCGTATGAATTCGATCATTGAAGAGGAGGCTTTTTCAAGGGCTACCTCTGTTTACCTCGTCGACCGTGTAGTTCCTATGTTACCGGAACGGTTGTCGAACGGAGTATGCTCTTTGCGCCCCAATGAGGAGAAACTTTGCTATTCTGCAGTTTTTCAACTGGATGAGAATGCCAGGGTTCACAAGGAGTGGTTCGGCAGGACCGTTATCTATTCCGACCGTAGATTCAGTTATGAAGAGGCCCAGACAGTGATCGAAACCGGAGAGGGTGATATGAAAGAAGAGATTCTCACGCTCGATATGCTCGCAAAAAAATTGAGGGGCAAACGTTTCGAAGGTGGATCCATTGATTTCGACCGGGTTGAGGTGAAAATAATAGTTGATGATGAAGGAAAACCGGTAAGTGTCTTTTTTAAAGAGTCAAAAGATTCCAATAAGCTGATTGAAGAGTTTATGTTACTGGCCAACAAACAGGTGGCAGAGCTGATCGGTAAACCAGCTCCCCGGAAGAAGGAGAAAACCTTTGTTTACCGAATTCACGACAAGCCTGATCCTGAAAAGCTGGAGAAGTTCAACCACTTTATCAAACGGTTCGGTTATGGGATCATGACCAATTCTCCGGCGGCGGTATCCTCATCCATGAATCAACTGATTACCCATGTAACCGGAAAGAAGGAGCAGAATGTGATCGAAACCCTCGCCATCCGAACCATGGCCAAAGCCGAGTACTCGACCAGGAACATTGGCCATTATGGATTAGGATTCGAATATTATACCCATTTTACTTCACCGATCAGAAGATATCCTGATATGATGGTCCACCGGTTACTGGAGCGTTATTTGCAGGATGGCACCTCGGTTGCAGCCAACAAGTACGAAGAGATGTGCAGGCACTCCTCCGACATGGAGAACCGTGCCGCAAATGCCGAGCGGGCATCCATCAAATACAAACAGGTGGAATTTATGTCGGATAAGATCGGACAGCAATACAAAGGTGTTATTTCAGGCGTTACGGAATGGGGTATTTATGTCGAACTGGAAGAGAACAAATGCGAAGGTATGGTTCCTTTACACGAGCTAAATGATGACTATTACCAGTTCGACGAAAAGAATTATTGCATTACAGGAAGACGCTCCAGGAGGAGGTATCAGCTGGGCGATGAGGTCGAAATTGAGATCCTCAGGGCGAATCTGGAAAAAAAGCAGCTTGACTTCAAAATTGTTGTTTCTTCAACAAAATAATTATATTTGGTCAATAAAGATGAATTCCAAACGATGAGCAACGAAAACTTAGGAACAAAAAAGGATGCAGTTCGCGAGAACATTTTAACCATTGCACAGGAAATTTTCAGCAAATTTGGTTACAAAAAGACCACTTTAGACGACATTGCCAATGCTGTCAGAAAAGGTAAAAGTTCTCTTTACTACTACTTTAGCAGTAAGGAAGATCTCTTTCAGGAGGTAATTCAAAAAGAGGCCGATATTCTAAGGGTGGAGTTGGCAAAAGTACTGCAGAAAGACATGGATCCTGCGGATAAGCTTCGCGACTATGTTATGACGAAAATCACCACTTACAGGCAACTTGCGAATTTTTACAATGCCATTGAGAACGATACGGCCGCAGTAGAATTTATTGATAAGATCAAATCCCAATACGACCAGGAGGAGATCAGGATGATGAAGCGGATTTTACTGGATGGCGCCAGGCAGCACAAGTTTGTCATCAAGGATTTTACTTTGGTTGCCATTGGTATCACGACCGCCATCCGCGGGCTGGAGATGCCGCTCTCAGCTGGACCTTACAGATCGAATGATTTGGGTAAAAGTGTGGATGCCATCGTTAAGATCATCTGTTATGGCATCATGAGACGAGATTAAAAATCGATTACAAATAAAAAGAAATCCCTTGCCGCGGCAAGGGATTTCTTTTTATTTGTAATCGACGTCTCCGCCACTTGAACTGTTGGTATCACGGACTGCCGGATTGCCATAAACCGTAATATTGGCGCCACTGCTCGCATGGGCCTTGATCTCCTTGGAAGTATTCACATCCAGTTCAGAGCCGCTCGAAGAGGACGCTTCACCCTTTTCTGCGACCAGTTTTGAGGCATGCAGTTCAGAACCGCTGGAGCTTTCCGCTTTAACAGAGGCAGATGTTCCAGAAACTGTCAATTCACTCCCACTGCTCGAATCCAAGGATAACAAGTTGCAGCTCACCTCCATCGTCACTTCTGATCCGCTGGAAGAGCTGATCAGTAAACTTTCAGAATTTATTTTATTGGCGGTTTTAACTTCAGAACCAGCACTGGCGCTCAGCTCTTTCAGCTGTTTCAGGGTGACATATACTTTCATTTTCTTGGCATATCTGACACCCTCTTCAAGGTATATTTTCAATTTGCCGCCAGTCACTTCAGTTTTAAGTATTTTCTGAATGTTTTCATCTGCCTCTACCACCACTTTTTCAAAAGAATCCTGGTTGAGAACAACTTCAATTCCTGTGCTTACGGATATTTCTTCAAAATTCGAAACCGCGCGCTCTTGCTTCACAACATTTCCATTACCATGGATATGGGCAATGCAGGAAACGGCTGTTAATGAGAAAACCATCAGCCATATAGCCATAAGATTGGTCCAATTTTTTTTCATGACGAAGAATTTTAGGTACTACAATTTTGTCATCTGTCGATAAGACGCAAATAGCTTCAAATCGTTACAAAAAAAACGACCCCGATGTTTGCATCGGGGTCGTTGTATCTATTCGTATCCTTTAACTATTGTTTCAGGGGTTCGTTTTTCTTCTCGTCAGCGGTAGCTGGAGGAGTTGTGGGTTCCTCTTCATCTTTCATCGCTTTTTTAAATTCTTTCATGCCTTTTCCAAGCCCACCCATCAATTCAGGTATTTTCTTGCCTCCGAAGAATATGAGTAGAACCGCGATAATAATAATGACATGCGCACCACTTAATACTCCCAATATAAATAAGTTCATAGCCTACTGTTTTATGCGTTTGGGGCAAATATAGCAATTGTTTTAATCCAATATTCCCACTTCACCTAAATAATTTTAAGATATCGTTACCGTTGGCGTAAATCAATAACGAGAAGAGCAATACCATTCCGGTAATCTGTGCGTATTCCAAAAATTTATCGCTCGGTTTTCTTCTCGTAACGATTTCGTATAGTAAAAATAGTACATGACCTCCATCCAATGCCGGGATGGGCAGGATATTCATAACGGCTAAAATGATGGAGAGGAATGCGGTAAGGTTCCAGAAAGATTCCCAATCCCAGACTCCCGGGAAGATGTTCCCGATGGCGATAAAACCACCCAGCGATTCGTAGGCTTTTGTTTTGGGGGAGAAAAGCAGTTTGAACTGTTTGAGGTAATCCCCAACAGCCCTGTAGCCTTTGGAAATCCCGGCAGGAATAGATTCTAGCAGGCTGTATTTGATGATCTTGTACTCGAAAACGCCTTCCAGGTCATAGGCCCTTTGTATGCCAATTAATCCGGTTGAACCAATTCTTACTTTTTTTGAAAGGTTTACCCCTTTGCGGACAAATTGAACCGTGACATCGGAATCTTTTGCAAGCGCCAGTTTGTCGACAAACTGATCATAGAACTTAAATTTGGTACTGTCGACTGAAAGTATTTCATCGCCAAGTTCCATTCCGGCATCCCTGGCAGGGGATTGTTTGGCAAAAGCGATGATTTTGCATGAATAGGGAACACGGAGGGAAAGAATATTCCTATCAGTCAGTAATTTAGAGATGATTTCCTTTTTAATCTGTAGTGTCAGTTTTTGAGAATCCCTTTGTACCTCTATGGTTTGGGCCCCATCCAGCACGATGGTAGGAACAATTTTTGTAAAACTCTCAACCTTTTTACCATCTACCGAAAGGATTTTATCACCATTCCGCAGCCCGATCTCGCGTCCGGTATCCGAAACTACGATCCCATATTTGGCATTCTGGGTTGGAAGATACTCATCACCCCACACAAACAGGATCATGGAATAGAGTGCAAGCGCCAGAATTAGGTTAAAAAGAACCCCGCCTATCATGATCAGCAAGCGCTGCCAGGTGGGTTTTGACCGGAATTCCCAGGGTTGAGGTGGCAGTTTCATCTGCTCTTTGTCCATCGATTCGTCGATCATGCCCGATATTTTGACGTAACCGCCAAGGGGAAGCCATCCTATACCATATTCAGTTTCACCCTTCTGCGTTTTAAAAAGGGAAAACCAGGGATCGAAAAAGAGGTAGAATTTTTCTACCCTGCAATGGAAAAGCTTGGCAAACAAAAAGTGTCCAAATTCGTGCAGGATAACCAGTATGGAGAGGCTCAGCAGGAGCTGGGCAGCTTTGATCAATATAACCATCTTGTCTCTATCAAATGTTTGTTTTTATCTTTTCAGGATAATCTCTTCTGCATAAATTCGGGCAGTTTTGTCTGATTCCATGTAGTCATTTAATTCAGGATGACCAACAAACGGAATTTTTTCCATCACTCGCTCGTTGATTTTTGCTATTTCCAGAAATGATATTTTTTCGTTTATAAATGCTTTAACTGTTATTTCGTTTGAGGCATTCAGCACGCAGGCAAGGTTGCCGCCTTTGTTCAGTGCCTCGTAAGAAAGTGCAAGGTTACGAAAATTTTTTGTATCGGGCGTTGTAAAAGTGAAGGTTGCGTAATCGGCGAAGTTGAACCGTGCAAGGGAATTTTTGATGCGAATGGGATATCCCAGGGCAAATTGTATGGGTATTCGCATATCTGGGAGTCCCAATTGTGCTTTGATGGATCCATCGCAAAATTGCACCATGGAGTGAATGATGCTTTGCGGATGAACGACTACATCGATCTGATCAGGTCTTAGTCCGAAAAGCCATTTTGCCTCAATGACTTCGAACCCTTTGTTCATGAGTGTTGCAGAATCGATGGTGATCTTTGCACCCATGTCCCAATTTGGGTGTTTCAATGCCTCTTTTACGGTCACTTTAGATAGCTGTTCGGCTGATTTTCCGTGAAAAGGACCTCCTGAACAGGTAAGAATGATCTTTTCTACCGAATCATCCGCTTCGCCAACCAGGCATTGAAAGATCGCAGAATGCTCCGAGTCGATCGGAAGAATTTCTGAATGGTGTTCCTGTGCCAGCCGCGTGACCAGATCACCGGCAACAACCAGTGTCTCCTTGTTGGCAAGGGCGATTTGTTTTCCGGCTTTCACTGCCCTGATCGTTGGCAACAGTCCGGAAAAGCCTACCATGGCTGTCACCACAGTATCTATGGAGCCCATTTCTACCACCTGTGCAATCGCATCACAGCCGGCATAGACCTTTATAGGGAGTTCTGACAATGCCTCTTTTATCTCCGGGTATTTAGCTTCATTGCCGATAATGACCACATTGGGCATGAATTTCATGGCCTGATCGATCAACAAATTAGTATTGTTGTTGGCGGTCAGAACTTCGACAGTGAAGAGGTCAGGATTGCTCGCAACAATATCAAGGGTCTGCTGACCGATAGATCCGGTAGAGCCGAGCAGGGCAATTTTCTTCATGGTAGGGTATTGGTTAAAAGCTTATGTAGTCTTCGGGGTTGATAGGGTTGCCATTTACCCATAGTTCGAAATGGAGGTGCGGTCCCGTAGTTTTTCTTCCGGTATTGCCCATGATGGCAATTACCTCTCCCGCTTTCACTTTGTCGCCCTGTTTTTTGAGCAGTTCTGAATTGTGTTTGTAACTGGTTACAATATTTTGATCGTGCTGAATGATCATAACATAGCCTGTTTCCATGGTCCATTCGGAGAAAATAACGGTACCATCCAGCGCTGAGGAGATCCTTGAATTTTGCTTGGCCACGATATCAACGCCATAATGGCCGGTGGATATATCCTGTTTGCCCGTTACCATTCCTTTAAGCGGAGGGAAGAATAGCAGGCTCGCGAGACCGCTTTTTCTCATACTGCCGGGACTGAGGTGCAGGTTGAATTGCTCCTGGTCCAGTTCATCCTTGAAGAGGCTGTCCTGGTTCAATTTCCTCATGTCTTTGAGGTTTGGTCTTACAATCGAGTCTCTTCTGGTTACAGTATCCAGCGAATTTTCGCCACTCAGCATGGCACGCATGTCGTGAAAATAACGGTCGTAGAGGTTGATTTTTTGTTCCAGAGAGTCAGTTACCAGGGCATTGTTGATCAGTCTTTGCCTTAATTTCCCGGAAGGGTAGCCAGGTATATATTCCCTCAAAGGAGTAAAAGCAATGAGGATCGTCACCCCGATAATGATGGCCACGACGGCGCCAACCAGTCCGAGCACCAGGGTACGGGCATTGAACCTGATCTGTCTGATGATATGCAGGTTGAGGTCGTTGAAGATAACGATCCGATAGGGGTTCTGAAACAGTTTCTTCAACTTATCTCTCTTTCTTTCTGCCGACATGGGTAGCTATTTCTTGAAAATCCAAACTTACACAAAAAACTCGCATGTATATTGCAGAATCGGAAAAAATGGCTATCTTTGTACCCACAAAACCGACACAGCTGGTTTTAAAAAATATACTGTGGGGTAGAGCAGTTGGTAGCTCGTCGGGCTCATAACCCGGAGGTCGTGGGTTCGAGTCCT
>Ga0172379_10003685_pt1 | contig 23950 bp, 22 predicted proteins | sample GrowelOW334metaG_FD_119756 | JGI IMG/M metagenome (GOLD analysis project Ga0172379, IMG submission 119756) | Groundwater microbial communities from an aquifer near a municipal landfill in Southern Ontario, Canada - Groundwater well OW334 metaG | ecosystem: Environmental > Aquatic > Deep...
GCCAGTAATGGAGTTTAAAACATACGAGCCGGCTTTGACTGTACCAGAATAAACGCGGAAAAAAGCCAGTTTCCCAACAAACGGATCAGCGGCGATTTTGAAAGCCAAAGCCGTGAATGGTTCGGAATCCTCTGGTTTTCGGGCAATAATAATTTCAGAATTATCAGGATCAGTTCCTGTCATTGGCGGAACATCGAGCGGCGATGGTAGATAGTCAACGACCGCATCAAGCATCATTTGGACACCTTTGTTTTTTAAGGCACTACCACAAAGAATCGGAATAACCTGGGTGGCAATGCAAGCTTTACGCAAAACACGCTTTAAATCTTCCAAAGGGATTTCTTCACCGGCCAAATATTTGGTCATGAGGGCTTCGTCGTTTTCCACGATGGCCTCAATAAGTTGCGCTCGGTATTTTTTGGCCAAATCCAACATGTCGGCCGGAACCTCTGATTCTTCAATGTCTTTACCCATTTCGTCTTTATAAATCTCGGCTTTCATGCGCAACAAATCGACAATACCGACAAATTTATCTTCAGTTCCAATAGGCAACTGAATAGGATAGGCATTCTTGGTTAAACGATTATGAATCGATTCGACATCCTTAAAAAAATCAGCCCCGGTACGATCGAGTTTATTAATAAAGCACAAACGCGGCACGTTGTAATCATCAGCGTAACGCCAGTTGGTTTCGGACTGTGGTTCCACGCCAGCCACGCCATCGAAAATAACGCAGGCGCCGTCGAGCACACGAAGGGAACGCTTAACTTCAACCGTAAAATCAATGTGTCCTGGGGTATCAATTAGGTTAATGCGGTGACCTTTCCAAAAACAAGTGGTAGCCGCGGCAGTAATGGTGATACCGCGTTCCTGTTCCTGTTCCATCCAGTCCATAGTGGCCGCACCTTCATGAACCTCACCAATTTTATGCTTTTTACCAGTGTAATAAAGGACGCGCTCGGACACTGTCGTCTTACCAGCGTCAATGTGGGCAATAATCCCGATATTACGGGTTTTTTCTTGAGAATATTCTCGAGGCATAAATTTTTATTTAGCAAAATGAGCAAACGCTTTGTTGGCTTCGGCCATACGCTGAACATCCTGTTTCTTTTTGACGGCGTCACCTTCACCTTTGGCCGCGGCCATAAGCTCATCGGCCAATTTTTGGGCCATTGGACGGCCTTTTTTGCCGCGGGTGGTATCCAAAATCCAGCGGAACGACAAAGCCAGTCGGCGTTCACCGCGGACTGGCATTGGAATTTGATAGTTAGCACCACCGACGCGTTTGGATTTAACTTCCAAGGACGGCATGGTGTTTTTTAAAGCATTCTCAAAAACCTCGACCGGATCGGACTTGGTTTTTTCGGAAATAATGTTGAACGCTGAATAAACAATGTCTTGGGCAATGGTTTTTTTACCGCTGACCATGACATAGTTTATTAATTTAGCGACTTGGACATTGCCATATTTGGCATCGGGGGCAATAACCCGAAGAGTTGCGGATTTACCACGCATAAATATTTACTTTCGGCCGGTTAGCTTCCCCGCGTGTGGGGTACTCCGCCGAAAAAATTAAGAATGATTACTTTTTAGCTTTAGGTTTTTTGACGCCGTAAAGAGAACGGCTGCGATTGCGACCAGAAACACCTTGAGTGTCGTAAACACCACGAACGATGTGATAACGGACACCAGGCAAATCTTTAACACGACCGCCACGAATCATAACGATAGAGTGTTCCTGAAGGTTATGACCTTCGCCCGGAATGTAGGCGGTAACTTCCATACCATTGGAAAGACGAACACGAGCAATTTTACGAATGGCTGAGTTCGGTTTCTTTGGGGTCATGGTGGTAACCTTAACACACACGCCGCGCTTAAAAGATGCGCCCATGGCAATTTCATTGCGCTTGCGATGCAAGGAATCCAAAGAAATCTGCATGGCTGGCGATTTGCTCTTTGCCTTTTTAGAATGACGTCCTTTACGGATTAATTGATGAATTGTAGGCATAATTAAACTTTTTTAGATGGCAAAAGAGTATCACGGAGTGTGGATGACGTCAAGATTTAATGGGCCCTATCGGGCTTTAAGGCTTTATGGCCACCAAAATCTTTTCCACGTATTCCTTAACCTTTAATTGCTCGACTAGAGGATTCTCAAGTTCCAAAGCGATAAACGGAGGAACTTGCGATAAAGAAACATTTTTTAAATAATCAAAATCAGTAAGATTGTTAAACCAATGATAGGAACAACGGAAACTCTGTTCGCGTTCGTCGAAATGAGGTTCTTCCCTTACTGCACTAATATGACCACAACCGATCGGAAAACGGGAATAAATTTCTTGCCACTGTTTAAAGGTGTCGGGAAAAAATCTACGGGCGTCCTCCACGTGTGAAAAATCCAGACATAAACCAGCAAAACCCTTGAGGTCTTCTTCGGTAATCGGGGCGAAAGTATTTTCGATATAAATCTGCTGGTAATATTTTGTCAGGTCGTGTTCCATGCCAAACTCAGACAAAAGATGAAAATTAAAAGCTTTTGTTTGCCAACGCTTGATTAAATATTCCAACTCCTCTGGTCGCATATCCGAACGAATATGAACAAAAGGAATTTCTTCGAGTTTAGTATTTTCTAAAGCATGAAAAAGTTCTTGGCGTTCTTCAAAGCCTATAGTCGTGACGAAAACCGCAACTTGTTTTAAACCAAGTTGATCAATTTCCTTAACTTTTTCCCGCCAGCCACCCAAACCATCCTTACTCAATAAAGTCGAGGTTACGGTGGGCAAAATCAAACTTTTCATACTAGAAAAACATGGTCTGAATCGGCCCAAGCAGAAAACCGGCCGTGTGATTTACCAAAAAATCCAAAAAGAAAAAAATGTTTACGCCAGCAAAAGAGAGAAAAATCAAAAGCATTAGTAAAAGTTGACCGCGTTGCTCAATCATTTGGCCAAGCTGTGGGTTATGAAGGAAAGTGTCAAAAATAGCATGCCAAATTTTTGAACCATCAAGTGGTGGCAAAGGAATTAGATTAAAAAATAACAAACCAAGGTTCAAAATAATAACCAGGTATAAAAAGAAAACCAAAAGATTATTAACGGCGATTAACTCGGCCCCAAGTAGTGCCTGTAAAATAAAGGCAGAAAATGCCGCCAGTAAAAAATTAGAAGCTGGACCGGCCAAAGCCACCCAAACACCGTCCCACCTAGTGTTCTTTAAATTATAAGGATTAAACGGCACAGGCTTGGCCCAACCATAACCAATTAAAAGAAAAGAAATAAAACCAAACAAATCAAGGTGTGACAAGGGATTCAAAGTCAGACGACCGGCCGCTTCAGCCGTGTGGTCGCCGCGAAGGTTGGCAACCATGGCATGTGAAAATTCATGGATAGTAAGGGCTGATAAGACCGCCACCACCCAAGCGACAGCAAGAAAAGGGTCAGAAAAAAGGAGTTGGAAGAACATATTTGAGAAAGTAGGAAGTAGTGAGTAGTGAGTAGTTTGGCCGGCATTATAATAGCATTACTTGCCTTTTTTAGTCGAATAAGTTATCATAACGACGCTAAAAACTACTTACTACCTAATATGTCTAAATTCTGTGACGCTTGTGGCCGCGGCGCTTTAACCATTAACTTGCGCAGTAAAAGCGAAAACGCTGTTAAATCCAAGCAACAAGTAAATTTGCAAACCGCCAAAATTGACGGGAAACGCGTTAGTATCTGCACCCGTTGCATGAAGACCATGGCCAAAAAGCCGGGTTTGATTAAAATCACCCCACGCAAAGTTCGTTTGGCCGGACGAAAGACCAAGCAATCCGCAAAGTAATTAAAGTTAAAAAATCCGATCGTGGAAAACGATCGGATTTTTGTTTTACTATTCTTCAACTCTTTTAATATTCGCTCCCAGCCCTTTCAGCTTTTCTTCCAAACGTTCGTAACCGCGATCAAGATGTTCGATACCAGTTAAGACCGACTCACCTTCGGCCACTAAGGCGGCTAAGACCAAAGCCAAGCCAGCGCGAATGTCGGGCACAACAATTGGCGCGGCTTTTAACGGTGTTGGTCCGTTAATAACCGCAGCGTGTTTGTAGTTCATGCCTTTGAAGCGGCAATTTATTTCGCCGAGACAATTTGGGAACAAGGTGATGTCAGCTCCCATAATATTCAGAGTCTCGGTATATCCGAAACGTTCTTCATAAACTGTTTCATGAACAACACTGGTTCCTTGAGCTTGTGTTAAAACGACAGTGAACGGCTGTTGCCAATCGGTCATAAAACCGGGATGAGTATCGGTTTCAAGTTCAATGCCGTGTAAACCATTATCGCGTTTAAACAAAATGCCATCTTCCCTGACTTCGTAAGTGCCACCAATTTTTCTGACAGCGTTTAAAAAAGTTATCAAGTGATCGTGTACCGCGCCTTTGATAAAAATTTCACCATTGGTGGCCATGGCCATACAAGCGTAACTGACGGCTTCGTTTCGATCGGGCATAACCCGAGCCTGACAACCATTTAGTTTCTCAACACCGATAATTTCAAATTGACGACCGACCCCGACCTCAATTATGGCCCCCATTTTTTGGAGCATCTTAACCAGTTCCATAATCTCTGGTTCGATAGCGGCGTTTCTAATAACCGTGCGCCCCTTGGCCAGAACACCGGCCAAAATAACTGTCTCGGTCGCGCCAACCGAAGGAAACGGCAGTTCAATTAATGTGCCTTTCAGACGACCTTCGACCGAGGCACGATAACCATCAGGAAGCTCCTCGATTTTCGCGCCCATTTTCTTTAAGGCATCAAGGTGAAAGTTAACCGGCCGCGGCCCAATTTTATCGCCACCGGCCACCGGCACAAAAGCTTCGCCAACGCGATGAAGCAACGGAGCGATAGATAAAACAGAGATACGATTTTGGCGTGACAAACCGGTCACGGACGGCGAGGAAATTTTAGCCGCGTTAACCTCGACTGTATGTTCGGCCACCCATGTGGTGGTGGCACCAATGGCGTGAAGAATTTCTTCAGTAATCTGGACCTCGGCATGACGCGGCAGATTTTCCAAAATCACCGGCTCATCGGTTAAAAGAGCGGCGATCATCATTTTAGACGAAGCGTTTTTTGCTCCAGAAAGTTCCACGGTTCCCTTTAAAGGTTTACCGCCAATAATATGATAAGTTGATGTCATAGGAAGTAGCTTGTAGGAGGTAGCTTGTAGATTAGACACTAATATTTTTTAGAAAATCTTTTAATTTGGAGAAAGCACGACCACGATGACTTAAGGTGTGTTTTTCTTCACGCGGCATTTCGGCAAAAGTTTGTTCGTGGTCAGCCGGAATAAAAATTTGATCGTAAGGTAATTTGGGGTTGGCGATACCGCGACGTTCTTTAATGACTCGGCCGGGCGAGAGTCCTTCAAAAACATATTCACGACCATCCGGCATAACCAAGGCCACCGCACAATGAAAAGCCGCGCCAAGATTTTCTTCCGGGATATCTTTTATTTTATTCAAAGTAAAATCAACGAGGTCGTTCCCTTCACCGGCCCAACGCGCCGTGTAAATACCAGGAGCACCATTAAGAGCCTCGAGACAAATTCCAGAGTCGTCGGCCACCGCACAGGTGCCACTTTTGGAACAAACGAACCGGGCTTTCTTTAAAGCATTCTCTTTAAAAGTTAAACCGTCCTCGATTGGGTCTTCGGTAACTCCAGCTTCGTCGGCACTTGAGACTTCGATGTTTAATTCATCCAGAAGTTCTTGCATCTCTTTTATTTTTCCGGGGTTATGGGTGGCGAAAATCAATTTCATAATTGCTAATCCACCTTAGCAGAAAAAAGGGCGTCTTGGCAACCACGCCCCTTTTCATAAAACCCACTTTGGTTTAAAGTAATGGACGCGAAGCTCGGGCTATAGCGCAGTTGGTAGCGCGCTTGCATGGGGTGCAAGAGGCCGTGGGTTCAAGTCCCGCTAGCCCGACCAAAAACACACGAATAAATTTCGCGTGTTTTTATTTTAATAAAAAAACACGACCAGCGAATGGCCGTGAAGAGATCTCTTTTAGTAACGCCGACTGGCCGCGCGAGCTAGAGCAAATTCACGCAGCACCTCGAGGCCATCCTCCCACCGAATGCCGAAGAGCTTCTGTGGATATCGAACCTTTAAAAACTCCCCAAGTCGACTGGCTTCATAGACCAGGTGGTGAGTCGGACCCGGCCTAACATTCATAGCGAGATAAACCTCCCACGAAGCCAACTGGAACTCGAAAGCCTTGGAATGCCAGCGTACTCTTAACCGACGAAGCCCTTTGACACCTGGACCAGAAGAATAATTACTAATACTGGTCCGTTCGTATACAACAGCGTTCAGTTGACGCAAGGCTACTTCAAGTCGAGCGATCGTTTCGGAAAAATCACCGGAGACCACGGTGATTCTGATTGCCCGACGATCATCAAGATTAACACGAAAAACTTCACCCTCTTCAAGACAGTCACGAAACAGTTTCAGGATTATGGCGAAGCGCTCCTTAGGACGATCTTCGAAGTAAATCCTAGCTGCACCAAAGTCGCGGCAAGCCAGCGTCAGTTGGTTGGTTTCGTAGACAGCCCTGTCAAAACAGTAACTGAGCTTCTGCTCAGTGGCCGAACTTGAGAAGACCTCGCTAAACAGGACCTCAACAAGGCTTTGCAAGTCTCGATTGACCCGACGGAACGGATCAAACTTTTCCACCATGGCCAAGGCGATGGATACATCAAGCAAAACCAACGCTTCGAACGATCGCCGCGGATCCGGCGGGTGGCCACCGAAGTGATTAACGGCTAGATCAATAAGATCGCCGGCGGTATTGGCCAAGCTGACCCGAGAGTCCAGACCGAGTCGAGAACTAAAGGGGTAAAGAACGCCGTTTTCGATCCCCCTAAAGCCGCTGACGGCAACCGGAATAGCGGCATCGATTTGCTTTTTGTCTCTTGGTAAGGAACTGAGGATCCAGTCTCGTCTTCTCCCAATGACTTCATCCATTCTAGCGGTTCCTTCTACGACCTTTTGCCAATCGTTAACCGAATCAGCAATAAGTTTTCGAAGCCTTTCCACAACACCCTCCTGGGACGAAATAAAAGGAACGCCCACCCATCTTACATGGCGAGCGTTCCTGGTCAAGATTCCAAATTACTTTTTAATTGTAAACTGCGTGTATAAAGGATTAAAGTCAACCAACTCCTCTGGTTTAAACCAAACAGCAATTTCCGTCTCAGCTTCCTCCGGACTACCGGAAGCGTGAACCATGTTGAAAACACCAATACCTCGTTCGTCGGCATGAGCAAAAGAAACGTGAGCGTAATCGCCACGGATGGTTCCAGGCGCGGCTGACTTTGGTTCAGTTGTGCCAACCATTTTACGGGTGACCTCAACCATTTCAACGCCTTCAACAACAATGGCAACAATTGGACCAGAGGTGAGCATGTTAATCATGAGCTCGCGAACTTTTTCGCCACGGCGACGGGCCAAATCTTCAGTGTAATGTTTGCTGGCCGTATCTTTCTCTGACACCAAAAGTTTCATACCAACAATTTTGGCGCCGACGCGCTCGAAACGTGTGATAATTTCACCGATAATACCGCGCTCTAAAGCGTCGGGTTTCAGAAGGACTAGGGAACGTTGAATCATATTTTAGCTTGTAGCTTGTAGCTTGTAGGAGGTAGGTTTTTCCGGCTCCAACAGACAACAAGCCGATTAATTTTCTGCAAAAAGATTAACATTTTATTTTTAAAAAAGCAATGATTCCTGCCTACAAGCTACTTCCTACAAACTACAAGCTAAAACGGCAATGGCCGACTCTCCACTATCGGTTCCCCACCGGTCGAGGTAATTAAAACATCGCCATCGAGATCAGTGCGGAAAATTTTGATGCCACGCGTCTGCAAACGTTCAAGAGTGGCCGGATGTGGATGGCCGTAATCGTTATCAGTGCCAACCGAAATAATGGCGTAGCGCGGCTTAGCAACTTCAAGGAAACTCCCCGAAGTGGAAGTGACACTGCCATGGTGCGCGACCTTCAAAACATCAACCGGTTCGGCCAGGTCGTCAAAAATTTCGTCTTCCTCATCAATCGGAGCATCGCCGGTTAAAAGAATCGAGGTCTCACCATAAGTTAAAAGAAGAACAACCGAGGCTTCGTTTAAGTTGTCGAGTTTTTTGTTTTGTAAATTGGTGTCTGGGGCGATAATTTCTAACCTCACCCCTGCGCCCCTCTCCTTCGCAAGGAGAGGGGGAGTTCCCTCTGACACCAAGTCCATCACTGCTCCTTGTCCCTCGGTCAACTCGCGAACACTGTCTTGTAGGTCGTCATAACCAAGCACACCCGTCTCATAAATTGTCCCGACATTGTAACGAGACAAAACCTCGGGCAAACCACCTTCGTGATCGGCGTGAGGATGAGTGATAATAACAGCATCAATGGAACGGTCCCACGGCAACATGACCTGACCAAGTTTGGTTAAAACCGAACTGTCGGCTCCGGCATCCACCAGAATTTGTTCGCCCTCGGGTGTTTCGATGAAAATTGCATCGGCTTGCCCCACGTCAAAAATCCAAACCTTCAATTCTTTATCAAGTTGCATTGTATAAAACATCTGCCAGGTTAAAGCTAAAACCATAGCCAAGGTCATAAGACCAAGGCCAACCAACTTTTTCCGTTGCGCGGAAAATTTTATTGGTCGAGCGCGAGTTTGGATCGGCGAGCGAGCCATAATAAAAAGATAAAGACAACAAAAGCCAAAACTGCTGACAAAATTTTTGGTAAAACAATTGAAGCAAAAAAAACTGAACCAAACCAAGTCACTAAAAGCAAAACAAACGAACTCAAAGCCGAAGCCGGAACAGCGACAATCGCCCCGAGCGTAACGGAAAGCCAACCAACACCGAGAGCTACCCCACCAAGAAGCATGAGATATGGAATCCACGGCAAAATAAGGAGGTTAACTAAAGGCGCGATAAGTGAAGTTGAACCAAAGTGCCAGAGCATTATCGGCAGGGTGGCCGAAATGGCGGCAAGCGAAGCAGCACACGATTCACGCAAACCAAAAACTTCAGGAATAAAATTTACTCGCTCGCCAAACCAGTTACCTAGTAGCATCAAACCGGCTGTCGCCCCAAAAGAAAGTTGAAAACCAACATCGGTAATCAAATGCGGATTAAAAATCATCATGAGGAAAGCCGAAAGAAGAAGGAGATTGCCGGCATGCGGGGTGCGACCAAGCCAGGTGCCGAGCATAACCGTCGAGGCCATAATGCCAGCGCGAATAACCGGCGGCGTCGCCCCGGCCAAAAAGATATAGAGAATAACCAGTAAGCCGGAAACAATAATCGCTCGTCGTCGACCAAGGGTACTCCGCATGAGAAGAACTAAAAGAAGCTGAGAAAAAATAGAAACGTTATAACCCGAAGCGGCCATGACATGTGAAAGTCCGGTGTGTGAAAAATCACCCTTCATGTCTTGGCTTAACCCCTGACTGCCGCCAAAAAGAATTCCGCTCATAAACGCGGCATGTGGCTCGGGGAAAATTTTTCCCAGCCGTTCAATCATAGCCAGACGAAGTGATAAAAGAGCATCGCTAATATTCCACGCAGCCTTCCCTTGCACCACTAACTCCTCTGGGCGATAACACACGGCGTAAACTCCACGACTTTCAAGATAAGCGGCGTAGTCAAAATCATTAAACGGTTCGGGCACGACCAGTTCACAACGAAATTCCAAAATATCGCCAGTAGAAAAGTTCTGCCACTTAGGTAAACGTGCCAAAATTTTTCCGTTCTGTTCTTCGCCGCCAACCTGAATATTTTTTAGGGTCACTTCTTGCGCCGAATCGCGCTGAACAATCTCCCCGGCAATTGTACCGGTCATGACCGTTTCTTTATTAACAAAATCACGAACCGTGGGGCTCGTGATTTCATCAAAAAATAATGCTTTAGCCGACAAACCAACTATCAAAACCAGTAGGATGACAAAGAGGGATCGCGACGGTGACTTATCGAGTCCCCACACCATAATAGGTGAAGCCTAAATCTTTCAAATGTTGGTCGACAAGTAAATTGCGTCCATCAAAAATAACCGGATTCAGCATGCGCTCACGAACGGCGTCAAAAGAGACCTCGCGAAACTCCGGCCAGTCGGTTAGGACAAGCAAAGCTTCAGCTCCCTCAACCGCATCAACCGCTGTTGGAGCAAAAAGAACGCGATCGCTCAACACTTCTTTGGCTCGTTCCGCGGCCATGGGGTCATAAACAATAACTTCGGCCCCATTGGCAAACAATCGTTTAACAATATCAATGGCCGCTGACTCGCGGATATCATCAGTACCACCTTTATAAGATAACCCCCACACAGCCAAAGTTCGCCCCTTCAAACCACCGAGCTTTTCTTCCACGCGACGAACAAAAATTTCTCGTTGGTGATTATTAACTTCGATCACGGCTGACAAAAGTTTGAAGTCATAACCGTTGCGTCCGGCGATTTGGTGAAGAGCCGAAACGTCTTTAGGAAAACAAGAACCACCGTACCCTACTCCGGCTTTCAAAAAGTGCGGACCAATGCGCGGATCAAGACCAATGGAACGAACAATTTCTGTAACATCAGCTCCGACCAAATCAGCCAAATTAGCAATTTCATTAATGAAAGAAATTTTAGTGGCCAGAAAAGCGTTGGCTGCGTATTTGGCCAACTCGGCGTTTTCAATAGTGGTCATTACGCGCGGCGCGACAATTCCTTCGTGCAAACGCTCGAGCAAACTTGCGGCCAAAGCGTCATTGGTACCAATAACGATGCGCGACGGATTCATGAAATCACGCAAGGCCGTGCCTTCGGCCAAAAATTCCGGAACCGAGGCCGCCAACACCAAATCAGCCAACTCGCTGTGCTCGGCCGTGCGCATGCCTTCGCGCACGCGAGCCAAAACTTTTTTATTAGTGCCAACCGGCACAGTACTTTTGGTAACAATTACCGCTTCGTGATCCAAACTTTTTCCAATCTCATCAGCCACGGAAAAAACCGCTGACAAATCCGCTTCACCACTTAAAAGCGGCGGCGTCCCAACGGCAATCATAATTATTTCAGCTCCGCTGATAACCGAAGCAAGATCAGAAGTAAAAATAATTCGACCGGCTTCCTGCATTTCCTGCAACAGCTCGTAAAGTCCCGGCTCAAAAAATGGCGGCTCGCCCAAATCAAGTCTGGCAACCTTGGCCGCGTCGCGATCAACACAAACCACCCGGTGGCCGAGCTTGGCGTAACCTAAGCCGGAAACCAGGCCAACATATCCGGTACCGATAATAACAATATTCATACGAGAGGAATCTTAACAAAGGGGCGAAAGGGGTACAAGGGGTGGAAGGGGTAAAACGGGAATAAAAAAAGGCCTCCTAGTGGAGGCGAGACAGGGTGTGGAAGTTGGGGCTAGCCCGTGATGCCGAGCCGCCGGGCATCGGCGATGGCTTGTGCCCGCCGCTCCTCCTCGCTCTGGGCGAGGCGTGCCGCCTGCTCCCGTTGCTGCTTCACCTCGACCCAGGCCGCGGCGACGGCATTCTCGTTCTCCTGGACGTAGAGAAGGGCTCTCTGCCACTCCTCGGACCTGTCGAACCCCTTGACCATGTACTTGTTGTCGCCAGACCGGTAGACGGAAAGACAGATCTTGTTACCGAGATGGATGGTGACTTCTTGTCCACCCATGCCGGTCATGCCGTCCTCGAAGAAGAACGAGAGCCCGCCGAAGTCGAGAAGCTCGCTCTTCGTGTGGTAACGGTACGTGTATTCCTCACTGGAAACGACTCGTCCGCGTCTCTCGATGAGGTCAGGAACGAAGGTGAAGATGCCGTCGAGGAAATTCTGCCGCTTAGCGACCATTTCCTCGATGGCAGCCGTGGGAAGATCGGAAGCAGAGCGGGATGCGGGCATAGTGTCTCCCAGAGGCTAGGGGTGAAAGGCCGGCTCGACTTTACCCAAAAAATAAAATTAAGTCAAAAAAACCGACCAAGCGGCCGGTTTTTTCAAACTCGTAATTTTCTAAAAAAGACTGGAAGGAATTTTTTCCAAATCAGTGTCGGCAATGCCCAGGCTTAAGAATCTCATTATGTCGTAGGCGGCATCGCCATCCTCTAAATAAACCCGATAACATTTATCCGGGTGAACATACCAAGCTTCGCCGTGTTGTTGAACCTGCAACAAAATTTTTCCTTTTAATTGATTGGCCAAAGAATTTGTCGCACAAACACTGTTAGCGGTCAAGACTTCGCTTGAACTTTCAATTAAGGGAATCTTGGCCAAGTCAGCATCGGTAATACCCAAACTAAAGTAGCGCATCATAGTGTAAGCAGCCGCGCCGTCTTCCATGTAATAACGCATGTTGTCTTTAGGGTTAACATACCAAGCTTCACCATTTTGTTCGACTTGAAGCAAAATACGTCCTTTCATTCTTTCCACCAACGCAGCGTCATATTTGGAGGGATCGTACTCACCGGAAGTGGACACTGTCACCTGCGCTGTTTCGTCTCCGTCGCCGGGCAAGGTGAAATATTCCGGGTAGTATTCCTCGTCTGTGGCAAAATAATAACAAACTCCGGCTGAGCAAGCCTTATTTCCCCATTCATAAAGGGTCGAATAATCCCGAGTAAAAGTATCAGCCCCGAAGGCGTCTTCAAAAATTGCGTTAAGATTTTCTATCCAAGTATAAGAATTCAGTTCACCCGAAGCCACCGCAGTGGGGATACCAAAATAATTTCCCAAAGCGTCAAAGGCACCACCGCCAGAATTTCCATGTTCAGCCTGGGCGTCAGATTTAATCCAATCGGTACCGTCGAAGCCGGAAATAGTTCCGCTAGTGGAGGTAATTGTTGAACCGGCCAAACCGGCATCAGGGTAACCAAGCAGGGTTATATCCTCACCCAAAATCATGGAGTCGGCGTTTCCCCATTCAGCACTCGAAGGAAAAATATATGGCTCGCCATATTCATCGGTAGCCTCAAGAAAGGCATAATCAAAATAATTATCGTATCTAACAATAGTTGGCGTTAACCAAAAAGCCACTTCCGGAATTTCATAGGGACTTATCGCGTAGCCGCCATAACAAGTTTCCTCTGTTTCGCCATAAGAATTTTGGACAACGTGAGCATTAGTTAAAATCACGTTATCAAAAATCACTACTCCGGACCCGGTGTATTCGGGACACTCGATGTAGACCACGTTCTGGACATTGTCGGTAATCGAACCAGTGGCCGAGGCCATGGCCGGAAAAAGGAGAAATGCCCCAAGCAGAAAAAATATTCTTTTCATATTTATTTGGATTAAAAACCGCACTTATTATATCACGACACTTAATTAAATTAAGAGACAGGGTGATTAACCCTGTCTCAACACTGTTTTACTTGATGACGATATTCATTAACTTGCCCGGGACAAAAATCGTTTTAACGATTTCTTTTCCGTCTAAATATTTCTTTACGTTGTCTTCAGTTTCCGCCGCCGCTTTCACCTCAGCTTCGCCCGCTTCGGGCGAAACCACGATCGTCCCGCGAAGTTTTCCATTAACCTGGACGGCAATCGTCACCTCGTCCTCTTTCACAAGTTCGGGATCAAACTCCGGCCACGATCCTTCTTCGACAAAACCTTTACCACCAAACGAAGAATAAATTTCGTTGGCCAAGTGCGGAGCAAAAGGACACAAGACACGAACGAATTTTAAAAGATTGTCTTTAGTGATTCCTTTCTCTTCGTAAACCACATTCACAAAAGTCATCATTTGCGCCACGGCTGTGTTGAAACGAAAACTGTCGATATCCTCGGAAACTTTTTTAATTGTTTGATGAAGGGCCCGGGTAACTTTCTTAGTTTCTTCTTTAATTATAATTTGTTCCAACCCGGAAACTCGTTCCAAAAAGCGTCTGGTCCCGACCAAACCATTGGTACTCCACACGGCCGGTTGATTAAACGGCCCCATAAACATTTCATAAACCCGCAGAGCATCGGCTCCGTAATCGTTTACCATGTCGTCGGGATTAATTACATTACCCCAGCGCTTCGACATTTTGCGACCATCTTCGGCCAGAATCAAACCAACGTTTTGTAAACGAGTAAAAGGTTCCTCAACGCTAACCGCGCCAATATCAAAAAGAAACTTGTGCCAAAACCGCGCATAGATAAGGTGACGGGTGGCATGCTCGGCTCCACCAACATACAAATCAACCGGCGACCAATATTTTTCTTTTTTAGCATCAACCAAAGCTGTGTCATTTTTAGGATCCATGTACCGCAAATAATACCAACAACTGCCAGCCCATTGCGGCATGGTGTTGGTTTCACGTTTGGCCGGGCCGCCACAGTTAGGACAAGTTGTGTTAACCCACTCGTCAATGTTGGCCAGCGGCGATTCGCCAGTGCCTGTTGGTTCGTAGTGTTCAACTTGTGGAAGTTCAAGCGGTAGTTGATCTTCCGGAAGGGCGACGACTCCACACTTGGCACAATGCACAAGCGGAATTGGCTCGCCCCAATAACGCTGGCGAGAAAAAACCCAATCACGAAGTTTATATTGCGTTTGGCATTGGCCCAAACCCTTTTCTTCCAACCAAGAAATCATGTCAGCTTTGGCTTTCCAGGTCGGCAGGCCATCCAAAAAGTCGGAATTAATGGCTACGCCTTCTTCAACAAAAACCGGTGCACCTTCCTTGTAGGCGTACCAAATCATCGGGCCATCGACAACGTTAACGGTTTTTTCTACTTCACTTTCATCAAACCAAACCGGCTCGTGATTTTTTAATTCTTCGGCCGGAATTTCATCATGATCATCGTTTACTAAATCCAAAACCGCCACACGAATTTGCGCATATCGATTTTGACCTTTGTGCGCAGCAAAATATTCGGTGTGAACTTCGAAACCGACATCTTTAACAAATTTAAAATTTTTATAACCGGTTTCCTCGGTCGCTTCACGGATAGCCGCGGTAGATAAATCTTCGTCACCTTCAATACCACCGATAATAAAGGTGTGGAGGTGCGAACGGCTAGGTGTAATATTAGAAAACCAATTAAGCAGCAAAACTTTTCCGTCTTTCGGGTTACGAATAATGACATGAACGTTTTTGCGACGGCTTTCCGGAACCCCTTCGTGCGGCGGATTGGCTGGATCAATGAAATGGGGAGCGACTACTTGTTTAATTGGCAAATTATATTTTGTGGCAAAGGCAAAATCGCGTTCATCGTGTGCTGGCACGGCCATAATGGCGCCGGTGCCGTAGCCCATCAAAACATAATCAGCCACCCAAATCGGAATTTTTTCATTGTTGGCCGGATTGATGGCATAAGCGCCGGTGAAGACGCCAGTTTTTTCTTTGGTATCATCGCCGCGTTCAATATCTGTTTTAGCTTTCGTGGCGGCAAGGTAATTTTCAACCTCAACTCGACATTCACTAGTGGTAATTTCCGAAACAAGCGAATGTTCAGGAGCCAAAACCATGTAAGTCGCGCCAAATAAAGTGTCGGGACGGGTGGTGAAAACTCTAACCTCACCCCTTCCCTCTCCTTCGTAAGGAGAGGGGGAAACGATTTTGAAAGTAACTTCCGCCCCCTCGCTCTTACCAATCCACTCCCGCTGCATTTGCTTAATCGAGTCCGGCCATTCGGTCAGCTTATCGAGATCGGCAAGCAGACGATCGGCATAATCGGTAATTTTCAAAACCCACTGGCGCATTGGTTTTTGTTCAACCACACTGCCGCAGCGTTCACATTTACCATCGTCCAAATCTTCATTGGCCAAACCGGTTTGGCAACTCGGGCACCAATTGATTGGTTCGAAAGATTCATAAGCCAAACCTTTTTTAAACATCTGAAGAAACGCCCATTGTGTCCATTTATAATATTTTGGATCAGTTGTGTTTACTTCCCTGTCCCAATCATAAGTAAAACCAAGAATGGAAAGCTGTTTTTTAAAAACTTCAATATTCTGCTTAGTAGCCACGGCCGGATGGACTTTATTTTTAATGGCAAAATTTTCCGCCGGCAAGCCAAAAGCATCCCAACCCATGGGGTGAAGAACAGAAAAACCCTGCATCATTTTAGTGCGAGCTACAACATCGGTGGCAATGTAGCCTTTAGGGTGACCAACGTGAAGCCCGGCGCCGGAAGGATATGGAAACATGTCGAGGGCATAAAACTTTTTCTTGCCAGAATCTTCATTAGTTTTAAAAATGCCGGACTTGGCCCATTTTTCCTGCCACTTTTTCTCAATTTGTTTGTGATCGTAAGGCATATTTACGCTTGGAAGTGTAGCAAATTACCTTGAGGTTTGGAAGGGTTATGAAGGGCTCCGAAGGGTTGTAAAGGGTTATTGAACTATATTCTTTAATATAAATCTTCCAAAGCCCTTCCCAGCCCTTCAAGACACTTCATAAAAAAATTCCCACCATATTTCAAACAGGTCACCACCTTAAACTAACAAACAAAATTAACAAGATTATAAAAAACGACGGACAAGCCGTCGTTTTTTTCTAAAATAAATTATTTCATGGCCGCTTCGATTCTTTCCATAGCCACGACAAAGGCCGCTTCGCGGACTGTACAGTTCAAAAAAGTTTTTTTATCCCATACCGCTGTAAGAGCAGCTTGCATGGTTTCACCTAATTTAGCTTTCACTTGCTCTTCGGTCCATTTTTCATCCTTCATGTTTTGTGCCCACTCAAAATAACTAACAGTAACACCACCGGCGTTGGCCAGAATATCTGGAACAACCGGAATACCACGGGCCGCAAAAATTTCGTCAGCTTCTGGGGTAGTCGGACCGTTGGCAACTTCAAGAATCGCTTTAGCTTTAACGCGTGGGGCGTTGTCAGCCAAAAATTGATTCTCCAAAGCCGCTGGCACCAACACTTCGCACTCAAGCTCAAGCAATTCAGCATTAGAAATATTCTGAGCACCAGGAAAATTTTGAACCGAACCGGTTTCTTTCTTGTGAGCGTCAACGGCAGTTACATCCAAACCTTCTGGGTTATAAATTCCACCACGTGAATCGGACAAGCCCACGACTTTATAACCGTTCTTAAAAAAGAGATTGGCCATTTGGTGTCCAGCATTGCCAAAACCTTGGACAACAATGCGACAAGCTTCCTTACTAATATTCAAACGCTCGCGCAAACCTTCAAAAACAAAGTAACCGCCATCACCCGTGGCCGTGCCACGACCAAGCGAACCGCCGGCTTCAATGGTTTTCCCAGTAATAACAGCGAGCGGATGCGGATGATTGGTGGTTTTTTTAAATTCATCGACAATCCAATCCATTTCGCGCGGGGTGGTGTTAACATCCGGGGCTGGCACGTCTTTTTCCGGACCAATCACATCGGCTAAAGCCTTAGCCCAACCGCGCGTTAAACGTTCGAGTTCGCCAACCGAAAGAGTTTTTGGATCAACGGTAATTCCCCCCTTGCCGCCACCCATAGGAATTCCAACCACGGCACATTTCATGGACATCCAAAGAGCTAAAGCTCGCACCTCATCAATATTTGTTTCGTGATGATAACGGATACCGCCTTTGTACGGCCCACGAGCGTTGTTGTGTTGAACGCGGTAGCCGGTAAAAATCTTTTGTGTACCATCATCCATTTTTATAGGAATCGCAATCTGAATTTCCCGTTGTGGCTGACGCAGTTGGGCCAAAAAATCAGGGTTAAAAGACTGAAATTTGGCGGCCCGATCAAGCTGTTTCAAAGCGCTCTCGAATGGATTAGGCATAGTGCAAAAAATTATTTTTTTCCTAGGACGAATATAGATTAATACTTTGGTAAGTGGAGGGCAACAAAAAAAGTGTATAACCATTGACAACAAGGAAATTTTATGTTAAAAATAACCGCCTCTTTGAGTCCACCCCGCAAATTCTCCCGGAGGAGAAATGCTAGGAAAGTTCCTTGGCAACGAATTCGCCACGCCGGTCACGGCAGTCACTCTCATGGTTGCGGCCATGCTCATCTACGCCGGAATGGCCTGCCGACTGCACGTTGGCACGCCGGCCTTCATCTGGTTGGCCCTGGTGTTGGCCTTCCTGGTGGAGGCCAACCTCGAGTGCCTCCCGGCCCGGTGGATGACGAAGGGTTTTGCCGTGGCCCTCGCCGGCGCCGCGGCCGTCTGCGTCATCTTCTGAGTCTTCCTCCCCAACCCGCCCCTCCTCAACTCTCGAGGAGCGGTTTTTTTAATCAAAAAAACAACGGTCGAAACCGTCGTTTTCACCTCTCCCCTTCTCCCCTCTCCTTCGTAAGGAGAGGGGTTGGGGGGTGAGGTTATTTTTGTAACCAACGTTCAGCATCCATGGCTGCCATACAACCAGTACCAGCCGAAGTGATAGCCTGACGATAACGAGTATCGGCAACATCACCGCCGGCGAAAACACCAGGGACACTGGTTTCACTCCCACGCCCCTTACATATAATGTAACCACGCTCATCCATTTCCACTTGTCCCTTAAACATTTCTGTATTCGGTTTGTGGCCAATGGCCGGAAAAATGCCATCGACCTTAATTTCTGTTTCCTCGTTGGTTTTAGAATTCAGAACTTTTGCGCCGGTTACCTTTGTCCCATCACCAAGAACTTCTTTAACCGAAACATTCCAAACAAAATTAATTTTTGCTTCGGCCTGGGCTTTCTCTTGCATGATTTTTGAGGCTTTTAGACTTTCACCGCGTACCAGAACTGTTACCTTATTGGCAAACTTAGCGAGGTCAAGAGCCTCCTCCATAGCGGCATCACCACCACCAACAACCGCGACTTCTTTACCTTTAAAGAAAAAGCCATCGCAAGTGGCGCAAACCGAAACCCCCTTACCTTTATACTGTTCCTCGCCCGGCACATTCATCCAAATGGCCGAGGCTCCGGTGGCAATAACCAAACTCTCGGTTTGGTATTCCGCCCCGCTGGTCGAAACAATCTTAAAAGGCTGCGCCGACAAATCAACCGAAGCAATATTTTCGGCGATAATTTTTGTTCCAAACTTTTCCGCCTGTTTTCGCATGCGCTCTTCCATTAACTCCGAACCATAAACACCTTCAGGAAAGCCGGGAAAATTTTCGACGACTGTTGTCCACATTAATTGCCCGCCTGGTTGCGGCCCGGAAAACAAAACCGGAGCAAGTTCAGCTCGCGCGGCGTAAATGGCCGCCGTGTAACCGGCCGGACCAGCGCCGATGATGATTATTTTTTCTGACATAAATTATCAATTAATTAAATATTCCCAACCCGGTTGCCAGGCTTTGTTTTTCCGCCAATCCTCGGCAAAAGCTTGTTCCCAGGTTTTATTTTTTAGCAGGACGTCGAGAGCTAACTGCGGCGCTTTGTGAGCCACAATAGCCACGTGCTTACCGTCATAATTTTCTTTTAGGTGCTTAAGAAAATCAGCGATTCTTATTTTAACATCTTCATAACTTTCTCCGCCAGGGAAACGGTTGATAATATTTTGTTCCTGAAGCGGCTCGACAATGCTTGAGGGTTGGGCGTTAAAGTCCCCGTAGTCGCATTCACGAAGTCGCTTATCTTGAATAATCTGCCAACCACTATCACCAAAAGTCAATTGTGCCGAAGCAACTGCTCGTTTCAAATCAGAACAAAAAACCACATCAAATTTCTTATCTTTGATATGGTTTTTTAATTCAATAGATTGTTTTATCCCAAGTTCGGATAATTCAGCATCATGACAGCCGGAAGAAATCTCTCTTTCATTATCAGTGGTGGTTCCGTGAACAAAGTAAGTAATTTGAACTGACATAAAACAGGGGTTCTCCCTCTCTCGTCGCCACGACGGGGGAGGGTTGGGGTGGGGGCCTAGAGCGCTCGCTCAATTCTTTCCTTCATCGCTTCCTTGGTTAAAGCTCCGGAAAACTGATCAACCGGCTGACCACCTTTAAAAACCATGAAGGTTGGAATAGAAAGGATATTAAAACGTTGAGCCACCTCGGTTTCTTCGTCAACATTAACTTTGGCCACAATAACGGAATCCATCTCATTGGCCAGCTCTTCGACAATCGGCCCCATCATGCGACACGGACCGCACCACGGTGCCCAGAAATCGACAAACACCGGCTTATCAGATTGCAAAATGGTTTGATCAAAATTTTGTGAAGTTAAGTTGAGTTCAGACATATTTTTATTTTAGGTGTGTAGTAGGTAGGTCAGTAGTGGGTAGGCAAAAACCTCCGTCGAGACATCTTGCCTACATACTACCTACTACATACTATCAGCCTTAATTATTATCTAGCACGAATACCTTTAATTTCAAGAAGCCGTCCTTTAACTTCTTCAGTATAGAGTTCGAAAATATCACCAGCTTCGGCTTTGGTTTTACTCTTATAACCAACACCGCATTCTTGTCCGGCTTTGGCATCCTTAACCTCGGCTCGACCAATTTGAACGGTAAGGATTTCACCTTCACCAACAATTTGTTCGGCTCGCCAGATACGAATTTTTGCCTTGGGTTTTATTTTACCATCTTTAACGCGCAAGCCAACAATCCAACCGTTATCAAGTTTTTTAAAGTTAGCTAAAACCTCGGCTTTACCAATTTCCGTCACCACGGTCTCTGATGGCAAAAGTTTTTGCAGGTCAGTTAAAAGATCTTCGAATAATTTATAAATAATGCTGTACTCGCGAACCGTAACATTTTTGTCACGAGCCAATTCTTCAGCCGTTGTGGTTGGCTTGGCGTTGAAACCAATAACCACAGCACCGGTTGCTTCGGCATTTAGAATATCTGACTCGACAATATGCCCGAGTCCTTTGCCGACCACCTCAATACCAACCTCGGGATGTTGCACGGTGTCGAGCATACCAAGAATAGCCTCGAGCGAACCGAGCACATCGGCGCGCAACACCACCTTACGAGTTTGTTTGACTCCCTCGCCGTCAGTCGGCGCAGCGTGTTTAATGGAGGCGACTTCTTCAGTGGCGCGCATTGGTTTAACTTTAAGTTTTTTAAGAGCCGCGGCATCGGCCGGAACTTCAATTACATCGCCAACTGCCGGAGCGGCGCGAAGTCCAATAAGTTTTACCGGCATTGATGGCGGAGCGATTTTTACCAACTCGCCTTTCCAATCACGCATGGCCCGAACGCGGCCATAAAGTGCATCGGCCACACCAAGATCATCACCAATCCGCAAAGTGCCGGCCTGCACCAAAATTGAAGCAACCGGTCCTTCACCCGGATCAACGTGTGACTCGATAACCGTACCAATGGCCGGACGGTCTGGGTTGGCACGAATAAATTTTTCGTTCATGTCGGCCGTCAAAATCAAAACATCTAGTAAATCATCAATACCAGTGCCGAGCTTAGCGGCCACAGGAATGATCACGGTTTTTCCACCCCATTCTTCTGGAATCAAATTCAATTCTGCCAACTGGCCTTTAACCCGTTCTTGGTTAGCATCGGGTTTATCGATTTTATTCAAAGCCACGACAAACGGTAAGTGGCTAGACTGAATAATATTAACAGCCTCTTTGGTTTGTGGTTGCACACCATCATCAGCGGCTACAACTAGAATAGCAATATCAGCCACCTTAGCTCCGCGTGAACGCATGACTGTAAAAGCTTCGTGTCCAGGTGTATCAATAAAAGTTAAAAGACGGCCTTTGCGTTCAACTTGATAGGCACCAATGTGTTGGGTGATTCCACCAGCCTCAGACTCCATGACATTGGTTTTACGAATAGCGTCAAGAATTTTTGTTTTGCCGTGGTCAACGTGACCCATGACAACAATAACCGGCGGACGATTTTTTAGGGTCTCTTCGGTTTCTTCGGCCGCGACTTCGGTCAAACGCTTGTCGGCCTCGGGATTAACTGCTTCCTCTTTTCCTTCTTCCTCAAGAGTTGCCTTGTAACCCAAATCCTCGGCAATGATTGAAGCTGTGTCAAAATCCAATCTCTCGTTAAGCGAAGCAAAAATTCCGCTACGCATTAATTCCTGCATAACCTTAGGTACTGGCAACTGCAAAAGCGAAGCAAAATCACGAACGGTTATAATGGCTGGCAAGACAATTGGTTTTTGTTCTTCGGCTGTCCGAGACTCACGGCGTTCTTGCTCGGCCTTTTGCGTTTCCATTCTTTCCTGTAATCTTTGACGGCGCTTTAATTCGGCCCAAGCATTCTGAATCTGACCAGCCACACGGTCATCAACCTTGATGGCGTGTGTACCAATACTAAAACCAAGCTCCGGCAGTTTGCTCCGTAACTCCTCTGGTAACACATTCAGGCGACGAGCCAGTTCGGATATATTCATAAGTGGTTAAATAATAATGCTTTTAGTAGAATAAGTAAAGATTATGCCCTTCCTTCTTATCGACAAGCCGGTCGGTCCAACTTCACACGATATTGTTGACCAAGTCCGCCGAATAACCGGCGAACGTCGTGTCGGCCACGCCGGAACACTGGATCCCTTTGCCAGTGGTCTTTTAATTGTCGCTGTCGGCCGCGAATCAACCAAGGAATTGAGTAAATTCGTTGGCCTTGGCAAGGTTTACGAAGCGACCTTTATTTTGGGCGGATCAAGTGATACTGATGACCGTACTGGTAAAATAACGCCGGTACCCTTACCGCCTGGCTTAACTGAGGAGAAGATAAAAACAGCTATTGGCAAATTCATTGGTGAAATCGAACAAATTCCACCAGCCTACGCAGCCATAAAAATTGGCGGCAAAAAAATGTACGAAGCGGCCCGCGAAGGCAAACCACTGGAGGCAAAAGCCAGGCCAGTGACGATTTTTGAGTACGATCTAACTTCCACACCGCTCGTGAAAACCGATACGGTAGAAATCCGTGTATACATAAAATGTTCGTCAGGCACCTACATCCGAGCCCTGGCTCGCGACCTTGGTCAAGCCTTGGGGACTGGCGGGTATGTCTCGGAACTAAGGCGAACAGCCATCGGACAATATAAGGTAGAGGACGCAAAAACCCTGTAAAATCACCCCTTGCTCAAAGGATGATTTTATGAGATAATAAAAGCGTAAAAAATAATTTTCAGTATCCAGACAGAAGTTTTCGTCAATACGCTTTTAACCATGCTTTCCAAACCTTGGAAATAAATATGATGCGCGCTAATCCGCTAATTAAAGCCGATTTACCCAGACCGCTAGCCGCGACATCTTTTTTGTTATAAACCCGAGTTAGGAAAAAATAAGCGTTTTTATGGAACTTCTTGGATACCAAGAGGTTTTTATGTTAACAACTGACAATCTCCTTATCATCGCCGCGGCGATGGGGGTTGCCCTGGGATTCGTCATTGGTTATTTCCTCCGTCGTTTCATTGCCCACAAGGCCGTGCAAAACGCCGAAGTAAGAGCGGAAAAAACCATTGCCGATGCCAAGGCCAAACAGCAAGAAATGATCCTTGAGGCCAAAGAAAAATCCCTCAAGATTATCGACGAAGCTAAACAAGAGGAAACAACTCGTCGTCACGAACTGCAAGAAACGCAAAAACGTTTGGAAAAACGCGAAGCGACCTTTGACCAAAAAATTCTTGATCTTGAAGACAAGAAAAACAAGCTGGAAGAAAAAACCAAACAGGTCGAGGAAATCAAAAAGAAAATTTTAGAGTTGCGTGATCAAGAAACCACTAAACTTCAAGAAGTCGCCGGCTTAACCAAAGAGCAAGCTCAAGAACGTTTATTGAAAGCCATCGAGGAAACCAATCAAGAAGCATTACTTAGTCGTTTGCGCAAAATGGAACAAGCCACCGAAGAAGAGTTAGAACGCGAATCGCGCAAACTTATTTCTTTGGCTATTACCCGCTTTGCCGCGCCGCAGGCTGTGGAAACCACAACTGTGGCCGTGTCTTTGCCGTCGGATGAAATGAAAGGCCGCATCATTGGTAAAGAAGGTCGCAACATTAAAGCCATCGAACTCTTAACTGGTACAGAAATCATTGTCGACGAAACACCAGAAATGATTACC
>Ga0172379_10003686_pt1 | contig 23946 bp, 20 predicted proteins | sample GrowelOW334metaG_FD_119756 | JGI IMG/M metagenome (GOLD analysis project Ga0172379, IMG submission 119756) | Groundwater microbial communities from an aquifer near a municipal landfill in Southern Ontario, Canada - Groundwater well OW334 metaG | ecosystem: Environmental > Aquatic > Deep...
CCCTACCGAGTGGTCCGAGTTTGAGAGGTTCGGCAGTGATCCGTTCCTCAAAGCTCACGTTGTCCGGGTTTTCTACCTCAAACTTCACCCGAACAACCTCGTCCACTCCGCGCACCACTTTCGGGGCGACGCGAACTGTGCATGTCGGCGGCCGTTTGGGCGGCACGACTTCAGACTTTGATGGTGGCGGTTCCACAATGGCCGGAGGAGCCGGAGGCTTGGGAGCCTCAACCTCACGCCGAGTTGTGAAAGTGATGGCCACAAACGGAAACACGAAGTTCCCGCAGTCCATCACCACACTCACCGCTTGGCTGGCCGAATCCAGAAAGAATCGGCACTCCTCGGTCTTCTTGACGAGCTCGCTTCCAACTTCCACCTTCCAGTTAATGGAGCCCTTGTTGATCATGGCTTCATAGTACTGAGTGGTGGGGGCGAGGACGCAGGCGCCGGCGGAAATCTTCTCTCGAAGTTCAGCCTTGGCCTTTTCCGGCAGAATGATGTTGTTGTCGACTGCGACAAACAACTCATCCTTATGCGCCACAATGTCCGCGATGGACTTCATGGGCACAGAAGTGACAGGATCCATTCTCCATTTGCTGATAACGTGCCATTTGACTTCCGCCAGATCCGGACGGCCGTCGTTGGTCATTCCCTTTTCTGTCAGAAGTTTAGCTTCGATCTCGCCCTTCGTCCGCAGGATGCGGACGTAAGAAACCGAACCTTCAGCCGTTGTTACCTTGTAATCATGCCGGGGCTCTTCCTCGGTCATAACCTTGGATACATTGGATGTTGCTACCTGCTGCGCGAGCAGAGGGCTCGGCGCAACCATCAAAAGCACTGCGAGCAAGGACACGAGTCCCTGCACGTTCAAACGATTCATTCTCATCTTCATTTACCCCTCTTCTCAAATTTTTCTGCGGCCATCGGCCATTTGAACTGTCAGCCGATGCCGACAGAATAATGCCAGTTATATACATACCGGGCACAATCTGTCAGTTATATTTAAATAACCTAATATTATAGCAAAAAACTCGCTTTTTGTCAAGGTTAGCGAGTTTAATTCTTATGACTAATATATGCCTTATTTTAAAGCAATTTTACCAATCAACCTTTATTCCGGTCTTGGCTTCTATCTTTCTTATCCAAACTTCAATTCTATCCAGCCTCCGGGAAAGCACCAGCATTTCTTGATGATATATTGTAACTTGTTTAGCCAAGCCATCAACCGAACTCAAAATTTTGTTAATATCTGTCTTATCCGCTTTTTCCTTAAGTAAATCTGACATTTCCTGTCGTGTCGGTATATCCTTATGCAAAAACTTAACCAAACCTTCAAGGGTGGTATTTATTTTTTTAAATTCGGTTTTTATTTCCTTTTCCATAATATAAATATAATCCTCGAAAAATCGCTTGTCAATTACGGTGAAAACGACTTGGATCCAACTTCGTCCGCCTCAGGCGGACTTCGTCGGACTTCGCCTGCTATTACCTATGGAAGGAACGACTTAAACCATTTCCGTAATTTTGCCACGCCTTCGTTGCTCATAATATTTTTTACCATCCCGCCCAGTTCAGCCGCGGAATTTTTGGCGGAAAATTTCCCGCCCCATAAAACCAAACCAACCGCCGTGGCAAAGCTGGGATCATCTACCCGGTCAATAACTGTGCTGACATTTTGTGGTTTACCTAAAACGGTAGGCAGGCGCAAATTCTTTTTGGCAAACTCCACCATTCCGGGCATTTTACTACCCCCGCCGGTAAGTACTATGCCGGCCGGCAATTTGCCGTCGCGCTGGATTTTTTTTAATTCCGATACCACCATACGGAAAATTTCTTCCAAACGGGCTTCAATAATTTCTACCACATATTGTCTGGAAGTGGCCTGGTCTTCGCTTTTATCCAGCTTGGATAAATCTATTTCTTCTTCTTTGGAAATTTCATTTGGATTACAGTGCCCATAAAGCAGTTTTACTTTTTCCGCGGTTTCAATCCCACAACGCAGGCCAATGGCCACATCGTTGGTAATATGCATACTACCCAAAGGCAAAACCGAGGTATGAAGTAAATCCCCTTCTTCGTACACCGCAATGCTGGTGGTGCCAGCGCCTAAGTCCACCAAGCATACGCCTAAATCTTTTTGGCGCTTGCTTAACACGCTTTCGGCCGCGGCACATGGAGCTAAAACCAAATCTTCAATTTCCAAACCAGCTTGCATAATGGCTCGGTTTAAATTTTTTATAAACGGTAACCCCGCCTGAACAATAATCGTATCCACCTCCAGGCGAATTCCACTCATCCCGGCCGGATCTTTAATTCCGGTTTGCCCGTCTAGCGTAAAAGTCTTTGGGAAAACGTGTAAAACTTCTTTGTTTTGCGGAATGGAAATGGCTTGACTGGCATCTATACAACGAATAATATCATTTTCTGTAATTTCACCGTCGGCGCGAGACACGGCAATAACGCCATGGGAAGATACGGAAGAAATGTGATTTCCGCCTACCGAAACATTGGCTGCAGCCACCGGCACACCGGTCATGCGCTCCACTTTTTCCAAAGCGGAAGAAATGGAAGACACCGCTTCTTCAATATCTACAATTACTCCGCGACGTAAGCCCGTGGACAGCACTTCACTGGCGCCAATAATATTAAAAGCGCCGGTCTGCTGATCCAGCTTGGCTTGCACCGCGCGGACACAGGCTGTTCCTACATCTACGCCAACAATGTATTGTTCTTTAGCCATTTTTTACGAAGTACGAATTCTTACGAACGTACGAACTTAGGGACAGAACTTTTCGTAAGTTCGTACCCTTTTCGTACTTCGTAAATTACTTTAGTTTTTCTTTCAAAATTTTTGCCAAGGTACTGCCGTCAGCCGAATCTTTTAAAGTGGCCTTCAGTTTTCCCATTGCTGCACCAAAATCTTTGGCAGTAAAATTGTTTTCTGTAATGGTCTTTTCAATAATAGCGACCAATTCCGCTTCTGGCATAGCCGCCGGCAAATACTTTTCTAAAATTACGGCTTCGGCCAATTCTTTTTCCGCCAACTCTGTGCGACCGCCGGAACTAAAACTTTCAGCCGCTTCTTTGCGTCTTTTCACTTCACTACGAATTAACGCCAAAATATCGCTTTCCGATAAATCCTTCATTTTAGCAATTTTTTCGTTTTGAATTCTGGTTTTTAGACCGCGTAAAACTTCTACCGCCAGTTGCTCTTTGGCCTTCATGGCCATAGTTAAATCTTTTTCAATTTGCTCTAATGAAATCATAAGTCAAAGGAATTAGGAATCAAGAATTACGAATTAGCGGGTTTCCCCATGATTCATAATTCCTGATTCATACTTCATAAAAATCCTATCTTCTGCCAAAACGCTTAGGGGCAACCGGTTTGCCCATTTTCTTCAACTCTTCTTTTTGGGCTTTTATCTGACTGCGTCTGCGGGCCGCGACTTTCTGTAAATTTCTGGACTTAGGAGGTTCAAAAAATCTTGTTCTGCGGGCACGAATAAGAACACCGCTTTGTTGAATTTTGCGGTTAAAACGTCTAAGCAAACTATCAAACGATTCGTTGTCTTTTTTCTTCACTTCTACCAAAGGACTCACTCTCCTTTCAAATTTTAGATGGTCTAATTATAACAAAGTCCGACGAATTTAGCAACCGAACAAAAAAAGAATTATGAATCAAGAATCACGAATTAAGGCCTTGCGACCCAAATTCCTAAATCTTAAATCATAATTCTTAAATCTTGACTACTATTCCCCCATTTGTTTTCCACCCATAAGGTGCAAATGCAAATGCGGGATCACCTGACCGCCATCCCGACCGACATTGAAAATTAACTTATACCCGGTTTCCCCCACCCCATACTTAATCCCCATTTCTTTAGCCACAAAAATCATTTCCCCAACTATTGGCTCATCTTCCGGCTCTACATGGGTAATACTCAAAATATGCTTTTTTGGGATAACCAATAAATGCACCGGGGCTTTGGGTAAAATATCTTTAATCACTACCAGCCGTTCATTTTCAAACAAAATTTGAGCGTCAATAGTCTTGTTGATGATGTTGCAAAATACACAATCGTCCATGGGTTAACTATAATTAATAATGATAACAATAACAACTGCGCTTAACCGATGAAGGTTATAGTTATAGTTATTATTATTGTTAGCGCCCTAGGCGCTTCTTCACTTCCTGTACTATCTTATCATAAGAAATGATTTCTTGCATCCCGGATTTTACATCCCGCAAAATAACCATCTCATCCATTGCTTCTTTTTGACCCATTATTAAGGCAATCGGCGCATGAAAGGCTTCCGCGGCTTTTAATTGATTCTTCACCCCCATATTGCCAAAATGATCGTACACGGAAACTTTTTCCTCGGTTAAATCGCGAAATAAGCGCAAAGAACGCTTGGCCGCCAATTCTCCCAAAGGCACCAGAAATACGTCGCTCTTTTGTTCTCTGGCAGCGGCTACTTTATTGGCTTCTAAAATTTTTCGCAAGCCCGACAAGCTCCCGGCAAAACCAAAACAGCAATGGTTTTTGCCACAAAGATTTTGCATTAGCGACTCATGATAACCGCCTTCGCCGATAACTATGGTTTCGCCCTTTAATTTATATTTAATTACCAAATTGGTTTTACTGCTCCCGGTCGATCCCACATAGAGCGGGTTTAATTGATATGGGATTCCCAATTCATCCAAGGCTTCTAAAATATTGGTAAAATGCTTGCGGGATTCTTCAGACAAAAAATCCAACACGGCCGGGGCTTCCGACAACAAAGCCTGACAATCCAAATTGTTACAACGGAAGACATTTAAAATTCGGCCCTGTAAATGCTCATTGCAATCATCGCAAAGTTGGTATTTTTTACTGGACAAAAAATCCTGCAAAGTCCGGCTGTACGCTTCCTGACAGTCGTCTTGACCAATGTGGTTAATTTCCAAAACGCAATCTTCCAAACCCAAACCCTTGAGCAATTCCCAAACCCCGCCAATGACTTGGGCTTCGGTTAAATGATTAAAACTGCCGAAGACTTCATAACCAAACACATAATCCGAAACCGGTTTACCCTCTTTGTCTTGCTTGACGGTAAAACCACTATACTGCCATTTGCTAAATGGCGAAGTTTCGTAAACTTTACGTTGATAGTAAGCGCGCAATACGCCGGGTAAAAAATCTCCGCGCAGAACTGCCGGCCGGCCGGCGAGTTCCATTTGAAAAAAACTTTTTAACGCCCCGGGGTGATTTTTATAAAAATATTCGTAGAGCCGTAAGTCCTCCAAAAGTGGCACTTCTATTCGTTCAAACCCGTAAGTGCGGGACAATTTTGCCAACCGGCGCAACAATAAAGACCACAACCCGTCGGTTTCGGTAGAGATATCTTCAAAATCCGGCAAAGCCTGAATTTTTTTCGGCGTATACCCGGCTGTATTCTGTTCTTTACTATTTTTTTTCGGTCGACCCATGGATTAACAATAATTAATAATGATAACAATAACAACCGCATTTACCCGGTAGGCTCTTGTGATTGTAATTGTTTAGTAGTTCGGGGTTTTAAAAAACCCAGCGGTAGACAGCGGGTAAACCCTGGTCCAAACTTTACCAACAATATCATCGGTCGGTAATATTCCCCAAACCCGGGAATCGGAACTGGCGGTACGGTTATCGCCCAGGACAAAATATTCCCCGGTGCCTAAATGTACTTCATCAGTTCGGCCAAAAGTCTCAGACTGGTTTGGCAAGTAGCTTTCGGTTAACCTAAAACCTTGCGGATGTTCAGAATTTATAATGGTCACAAAACCTTGACCCACTTTTACTGTTTCGCCCGGCAAGCCAATAATTCTTTTAATAAAAAATTGGGAAGTGTCTTTGGGGAATTTCAACACTATTACGTCCCCTCTTTGGGGTAAACCTTTAATATAAGAAAACCGATCAATTATCAAATAGTCATGATTATGAAAGTTTGGTTGCATGGAAGACCCGGAAACCACAAATGGTTCGGCAATAAACATGCGGAAAGGAACTATGATGACTAAAGCAATAACCAAAATTTTTACCAAGTCCCAAATAAAAGAGCCGACCGTATTCATGGCGGAGGGGGCTTTTTGCTCAACTGGATTGTCGTTTTTGTTTTGTTCCATAAATTTATTAAGTTAAAGTATTGTGATTATAAAGTAGCGGGTCAAATTGTGCAAGAAAAGCGAAGCCCTTATAATTTTTGCCCCTCGACTTCGCTCGGGACATTCGACTTCGTTTCAGGTTTCAGAACAAGCATCGACTCTCATATCTGGTCGAAGACCATGAGCGAAGTTTCAGCTTGCTGAAACGAAGTCGAATGGTGGGCATTGCAGGATTTGAACCTGCGACCTTTGCAATGTGAATGCAACGCTCTAACCAACTGAGCTAAATGCCCTGATTAATTTATTAATAACTCAAAACTTTCATCAATTCTACTGGCGAAGCAAGGCGGGCAGGTAACCAGCTGCTTGTCCGCCAAAGTCCCGATTCATCGGGACGACGGTGGAAGTTACGCATCCAAACATAAAATGATTGAAAACAACACATCTAATTATTTTTGTACAAAGAACGGTCTTCAAATACCCTTTTTCCCTAATCTGGTGGAAATATAACATTGTTTCTAGGCCGAATGCAAGTGTAAATGGTGGCCTTACCTAATTGCCGGTTTTTCGGTATAATTAGCTAATTGAGATATAGAAAAAAACTGTCCTATGAATGAATTCACCCCTAACAGCAAATCCCCACATACAAGCGGAAAAAACTTTGATTCAATCAACTTAAAGCCCCGCGCCAACACCCCGCCAAAAATCACGGTTTCCGCTTCCCCGCTTTTGCCGGCCAAACCGCATAACCCTCCGACCGAATTAAATTTTCTCACTGCCAAAAGCAAACACGGAAAAAAATCTTTTTTCAAAAAAATCTTGGTTATTTTTGGCTTGGTTATTTTGGTTCTGCTTGGGGCTGTCACTCTACGCGCCGCTAACCTCTCGGATAAAATTTTCGTCGGGACAAAAACCACTTTTTTTGAAAAAGTTAGGGATTTTATTCGCGGTGGCGGAGACAATGCCAAACTCGTTGGTGAAGATTTAGGGCAAATTAATATTCTGCTGTTGGGAATTGGTGGCGAAGGTCACGATGGGCCATATCTTTCTGATACTATGATCTTGGCGGAAATCCGCCCTGATCTGGGTCAAGTTTCGTTGGTATCCATTCCGCGAGATTACTTAACCACTCTTCCACAAAATTTTGGCGACCGAAAAATTAACGCCGCTTTTGCGGAAGGCTACAACTTGCACAAAGACTGGAACGAAGGTGGCAAGTGGGCCCGGGAAGCCGTGGAAAAACTTTCGGGCCAAAAAGTTCCTTATTTCGCAGTAATTGATTTTGCCGGTTTTGAAAAAGCCATTGACCAGGTCGGCGGTGTTGATGTGCAGATTGACCGAACTTTTACCGACTACAGTTACCCCGACAGCAATTTGGGATATTTAGCTCCTATTACTTTTACCCAAGGGCAGGAACATATGGATAGCGTTCGGGCTTTACAGTTTGCGCGCTCCCGCCATGCCGCCGGCCCCGAAGGCTCGGATTTTTCCCGCTCAACCCGTCAGCAAAAAATTATTTCCGCATTAAAGGCTAAAGTGCTAAGCTTAAATTTAATTTCCAACGCCGGAACAATCAATTCCCTTTTAGATACTTTTGCCAATCACTTTCATACCAATATCACCCCCGGAGAAATTTTTCACCTGTTAAATCTAATTAAAGAACATCAGGTTAATTCCTTTATTTCCTTGAGCCTGGATCCTTCCACTTCTCTAGTCTGCCCGAAAATTATGGAAGAAACCGGGGCTTATGTATTAATTCCCTGCGAAGGGAAAGATGAAACGGACATTAAAAACTTTTTTAAAAACGTCTTTTCACTGGGAAAAATGCTGGAAGAAAAAAGTGTAGTTTGGCTCAGCACTTCTTCCGGCGACCGAGCTAATTATCAAAAAGCCGACCAAAAACTTAAAGAGGTCGGACTTACGGTCTGGGAACTTGCTTACAAAGGCGAACCGCTTGCTAAAAATATTTTCTACCAAGTAAATCCCAAAAGCGCCACCGCGGAATTCATCAAAACCAATCTCTCAGCCACTGAAGTCACCCTCCCCCCACCCGGCGTAAATATAAATAAAGACAAAGTCGATGTGATTGTAATTTTAGGAGCGAATAATAATTAAATTTCATTTGGATTTCATTGAAAATTGAAAATTAGAAATTTTAACGAATACTACTATGAGTAAAAATCATCCTCTCCCCTTAGTTGCCATAGTCGGCCAACCAAATGCCGGTAAATCCACTTTGCTGAATAAAATTTCCGGTCGGCAGTCAGCAATTACATCTGAATTGGCCGGCACCACCCGCGACCGCCAATATATTGACACTGCCTGGAACGGCGTGGAGTTTACTTTGGTAGACACCGCGGGACTAGCTGTTGGCGGTGATCAAGCCTTAGAACTTAGTCTGCTCAAACAAATTGACATTGCCGTAGAACAAGCCGACGTGGTTATGTTTATTGCCGACGGCAAAGAACCCGTGGGCGCGGTCAACAAGCAAGCGTTAAAAAAATTCCGCAATAGCAAAAAACCCATGCTGTTGGTGGTAAACAAACTGGATTCCCCGAAAACTCGCGACGAAAAAGTCGGACCCTTTACCCGCCTTGGCATAAAACCAATCTTTGCCGTTTCTGCGGTTAGCGGTTTAGGCATGGGCGACATGCTAGATTTTGTCGTGGAAGCCGCAGCTAAAGCTTGTCCACAAGAAGAAAAAGATGAAAACGCGATTGTTGCCCCTATGCCGATTGCCGTATCCATTGTCGGCAAACCGAATGTGGGCAAGAGCAGTATTTTTAATGCCATCCTAAAAGAAGAACGCGTGGTCGTATCTCCCATTCCCGGCACCACCCGCACAGCGATTGATAGTGAAATTAAAATTGACGGGCAAGACTACACTTTTATTGATACCGCGGGCTTAAAGAAAAAAGAACATCGCCAAGCCCGGCCGGATATTTTTGCCGGCTTTCAAACCTTTAAAGCCATTCGCCGAAGCGACATTTGTTTTTTTGTTATTGACGCCAATGAAGAAATTACCAAACAAGATCAACGCGTGGCCAATGAAATTTTTGCCATGGACAAAGGGTGTATTATTTTGGTCAACAAAATGGATATGTACACCAAGGACAACCGTGGGAAAAAAGGCGGAAATTTTGACGACCGCGGCAAAAGCGACGACCAGTATCAAACTTTGCGTGACTATATCTCCCACCACTTCTCCTTTTTGTGGATGTGTCCGGCGTTCTTTGTTTCTGCCACTACCGGTGAAGGTTTGGAAGAAGCCCTCTCCGCCATTAAAAAGATTTTTGAAGACCGCCATAAAGTAATAGATGACGAGACACTAAAAACTTTCTTGGCCAAAAAATTAAAAATCAATCCGCCTAAACTGCTTCGTGACCAAAGAGAACCCAAAGTTTATGCTTTGCGCCAACTGGATACTAACCCACCGCTGTTTGAACTCTACGTTAACCGTCCCGGCGCCATATCCACCCAATTCCGCAAATTTTTGGAGAATGCCATTATAAAAGATTTGGGTTTCTGGGGCAGTCCAATAACCCTAAAACTCCGTGGCAAAGACAAAACGTAAGGGTAGCTGTTAGCTTATAGCTTTTGGCTTATAGGATAAAACAATAGACCGCTTAGGCGGTTTTTTGTTATACTATCTGCATGAACCCCGTTAGAAATAAGCTCTGCGGGATATTAAGACACTAATCAAACTTTAACAACAGCTTATTTGTTTTAAATAGGAATTTCTAACGGGGTGAAACTTATAGTCGGCTTAGGCAATCCGGGAACAAAATATACCAACACCCGCCACAACGCGGGGTTTTTGGCAATTGATTATTTTTTAAAAGATATTCAGGCTATAAACTGCCAAAGCAGTTTTCAGGCGCAAATTTGCGAATTACATTTTGGCGCGCAAAAAGTCTTCTTGGTTAAACCGCAAACTTTTATGAACCTGTCGGGGGAAGCGGTTAAGGCCATTGGGGATTTTTACAAAATAAATTACTCAACCGACTTGTTGATAATTCATGACGATGTTGATTTGCCGTTCGGGGAAATCAAAAATACCACCTCGTCTTCCGCTGCCGGGCACAATGGGGTACAAAATATTATTGATTTGCTGGGCACAAAAGACTTTAGCCGCATCCGTCTGGGAGTGGAAAACCGGGCCGATAAGAAAATTCCACCCACCGAAGCTTTTGTGTTGCAAAACTTTACTGATGAAGAATTGGCAAAACTTCACGCTGATGTATTTCCAAAAGTTAACCAACAAATAAATGCATTCATTGGAAATTTGAAATTGGAAATTTGAAATTAAAAAAACCGCCTTGGCGGTTTTTTTCTTATATTTATAACCCCACTTGCAAGTGAAAGGTAGCAAACAATCGTCTACAAACCTTTACTTGATGCTCGAACCAGTAATAGGAGGGATGATACTAGTTCTTACGACTTGCAAATAGGGCAATAAATATAATAGACACTTAAATATTATTATACTCCTTATTGGCCATTTTGTCAAGGGTTAAGCCAAAAAACCCCTTAAATCCTTATGTTTTTAGACGATTCCCTTTATTTGCACGGGTTAAATTTAATGCCCCAATTTGGGCCGGCCCGCCTTTTGCAAATTACCAAAAATACTAAAACTTTTCAAGAAGCGTTTTTCTTCGGGAAAAGTGATTTGCTTAAACTAGGCTTGGATGAAAAATTAGCCGATGATTTTTTGACCCTAAGGCAAAAAATTAATTTGGAACAAGAGGCTGAGCGCTTAGCCAAAGAACAAATTAAGCTGTTAACTTTTCGCGATGCCCATTATCCCAAACTCCTGTTACAAATTCCCAAAAATCCCCCGCTACTTTATTTTAAGGGGGTAATGACCGAGCCGGAAGAATTATGTATTGCCGTGGTTGGCACGCGTCAAATTACCAGCTACGGCCGAGTGATAGTGCCACAACTGGTGGAACCATTGGTGGACGCCGGTGCAATTATCATCTCCGGTATGGCCTTTGGCGTAGATTCCACCGCGCACGAAATTGCGGTCAAAAAAAATCGCCGAACTATTGCCGTTTTAGGTGGCGGTTTGGATGAAAAAAGTTTATACCCCAAACATCATGCTTTACTGGCCCAGCAGATACTAAATGCTGGTGGCGCGCTGTTAAGCGAATACCCAATCGGCACACCAAACTTTAAACAAAACTTTGTCGCGCGTAACCGAATTATTTCCGGCCTGGCCGTGGCCACTTTGGTAGTAGAGTGTGATTTGAAAAGTGGGACGTTAATTACGGCCAACCATGCGCTGGACCAAAACCGCACCGTCTTTGCCGTACCGGGGCCTATTTATTCCCCACAAAGCCAGGGGCCGAATAATCTGCTGAAAATGGGAGCCAAGCCCGCTACCACCGCAGCGGATATTTTAAACGATTTAAATTTACAAACCTTGCCCGAACAAAAACAAACCTCGGCAAGCTTTGGCGACACCAAAGAAGAAACCGCGCTTTTAACGCTGTTAAGTTTTGAACCAATAATTATAAACGAACTTATAAAACAATCGGGGCTAGAGCCCAGCGCCGTAATTACCGCCTTGACTTTTTTGGAAATGAAAGGGAAGATAAGGAATATGGGAGGACAACAGTACATTTTATCCCGCTAGCGGGATAAAATAATTTCTAATATCTAATGTCTAATTTCTAATGGACGTATCCCATTAGGCATTTATTCATTTGGACTTGATTAGAAATTAGAAATTGAAAATTAGAAATTAATTCACTATGCATCGTTTAACATTAGCAAGAATTATTATTGGCATTCTTTTCGCTCTAGGCATTGGACTTGGGCTTCTTCAACATACCCGTGATCCTTATTTTGGATCCACTAAAACCAACTACAACTTTGCTGCGAGCGACAAGTCTTTAAACACCTACTTTAAGCAAGCCGAGGACTTAGCTAAAAAAACCGACACCAAAGCCAATGTGAGTTTTTTGGCGGTTGGCGATATTATGCTAAGCCGGAATGTAGCCGAACAAATCCAAAAATCCAAAAATATAAATTTACCGTACGAAAAAATGGCGGATATTTTAAAATCCACGGATTTTAATTTTGGCAATTTAGAAAGCCCATTTTATAAAATTTCCAAAAATTGCCTTGCTTCAGAAGCGGTCGGGATTATTAGCGGACACTCCCTAGTGTTTGGCGCTCCCTGTTTATATGTTAAGGGATTACGTGATTATAATTTTCAAATTCTCAACTTGGCAAATAACCATGCATTAGATCAGGGCGTGGAGGGTTTAAAATTTACAACTTCATTACTTTCTGACCCTAACGTCGCCATCCAACATATTGGCGTTGGAGAAAATTTGGAGGAGGCTTGGAAACCGGCAATTGTGGAAGCCAAGGGCATGAAGATTTGTTTTATTGGCGCGTCATACTCCTCTATAAATGACGGGGGTAAAGCCGTAAATAATTATGTCGCTCGTATAGAGGATATTAAAAATTTAAAATTGAAAATTGAAAATTCAAAGTCGCTGTGCGACTTTGTGGTTGTTACAATGCATGCCGGCACTGAGTATGTTCGCAAACCAAATCCGGCACAAATTGATTTTGCCCATACCGCGATCGATGCCGGGGCAGATATGATAATCGGCGCGCATCCGCATTGGGTGCAAACCATAGAGCGGTACGCACCAAATTGCCCCTCCCCAATTCATGGGGAGGGCGCCCCAAGTGCATCCGAGGGGCAGGAGAGGTTAAAATGTGGCGATCCTAAATATATTTTCTACTCCCTAGGCAACTTTATTTTTGACCAAATGTGGAGTCAAGACACGCGTGAAGGATTAACCTTAAAAATTAACTTGTCTAAAAGCATTGCTCCCAGCCTGCAAGGCAATCACCAACCGGCCAAGTTGGAATCCGTGGAATTAATTCCCATTATTATTGACAACTATTCCACTCCCCGCCCCGCCACAGAAACCGAAAGCAAAAAAATCCTGGAAAAAATCGGAGAAAAAGAAAATATTTTACGTCCATAAAAATACAAAAACTGAGCCGGAAAATTATCAGTGTAAACTGATTTTTTCTTTTTGTATTTAATTGTACGGTTTGACAAATAATTTTTTTATGGTTAAACTCACAATTGTATTTGTTTTAAAATCTTATATCTTACATTTTAAATCCTAAATCTTTCATGTCCAAACCACTTATCATCGTTGAGTCCCCTACAAAAGGAAAAACTATTTCCCGTTTTCTTGGCGGGCAATATGTTGTGGAAGCTTCCATGGGTCATGTGCGCGATTTACCAAAAAGCAAAATTTCCATTGACGTAGAACATGACTTTGAACCCACCTATATCATCCCTTTAAAAGCCAAAGAAACCGTAGCCAAACTGAAAAAACTGGCCAAGGGCGCCTCCTCTATTATATTAGCGACTGATGAAGACCGCGAAGGAGAGGCTATTTCCTGGCATTTGGTGCAGGCTTTAGGCCTGGGAGACGAAGCGGAGATTGCCAAAGGCAAAGAAGATAAGCGTATAAAACGCATTGTTTTTCACGAAATTACCAAAACCGCCATTGAGCAGGCCTTAAAAAACCCGCGCGATATTGATTTAAATTTAGTGGATGCCCAGCAAGCCAGACGCGTGTTGGATAGATTAGTGGGTTATGAACTCTCGCCTTTTTTGTGGCGGAAAATCCGTTATGGTCTTTCGGCCGGACGCGTACAATCTGTGGCAGTCCGTTTGGTAGTGGAACGCGAACGAGAAATTAAAAATTTTAAACAGGAAGAGTACTGGAGCATAGAAGCTCAACTTTCTAAAGAGACTTCGGATAAAACTTTTACGGCACGATTGCAAAAAATCGGCGACAAAGTTGTGGGAAAAATGGATACTGGCAAAGAAGCTGATGCCAAAAAAATTGTTACCGATTTAGCCGGAGCCAAATATCAAATTCAAGATATTTCCACCAAAGAAGTTAAAAGAAACCCCTCCGCACCATTTACCACTTCCACCTTACAACAAGAAGCGGCGCGCAAATTTGGCATGTCCGCCAAACAAACCATGGTCATTGCCCAACAGCTGTATGAAGGCGTAAAATTGGGCGAAGAGGGTCATCAAGGTTTGATTACTTACATGAGAACCGACAGTTTAAATTTAGCCCAATCGGCCTTACTGGCTATTAAACAAGTAGTCAGCACAGAATTTGGCAAAGAGTATTCACTTTCTGAACCGCGACATTTTACCAATAAATCCAAAGGCGCACAGGAAGCACACGAAGCTATCCGCCCGACCGATGTGTTACGAAAACCCGTCGACATTAAAGAGCACTTAGACAAAGGTCAATACAAAGTTTACGACCTAATTTGGAAGCGCACCATAGCCTGCCAAATGGCACCGGCCGTGCTGGAACAAACCGCAGTAGACATTGTAGCAAGTAGCAAGAATCAAGTATCAAGCGAATACATTTTTCGCGCCAATGGTCAGGTAATAAAATTTGACGGTTTTATTCGCGCTTATACCGAAGGACAAGATGAAAAAGCTGAAGACGAAATAGAAGGCGTTTTGCCGGAACTGGCTTTGGAAGAATTATTAAAATTACACGAACTCTTGCCGTTGCAACACTTTACCGAACCGCCGGCCAGGTATTCTGACGCCACTTTAATTAAAGCTCTGGAAGCCCATGGTGTCGGCCGTCCTTCCACTTATGCCCCTACTCTATCCACTATTCAAGACCGTGGCTATGTGGACAAGGTAGACAAAAAATACAGCCCGACCGAGGAAGGTTTTTTGGTTAACGATATGCTGGTGGAAAATTTTCCGGAAATTGTAGACATTAATTTCACCTCCCATATTGAAGAAGGTTTTGACAACATCGCCGAAGGCAAAATTAAATGGGTGGAAGTAATGAAAGAATTTTACGGCCCATTTAAAAAACATTTAATTGAAAAAGAAGCTAGTGTACAAAAAGAAATAGAAGTTTCCGCTACTCCTTGCCAACACTGCGGTAAAATGATGTTGATAAAATACGGGCGTATGGGAAAATTCTTAGCCTGCCCGGATCCGGAAAGTAAAATTACTCAGCCAATGCCGGAAGAAGCGGCTAAAATAAAAGCTTTGGAAGAAAAAACCAAAGGAGAGGTCTGTCCGATTTGTGGCAAATTAATGCAAGTAAAACGCGGCCGGTTTGGATTTTTCTTGGGTTGCCAAGATTATCCAAAATGTAAAGGTATCAGCAAAATTTGGAACAAAACCGGCTATAAATGCCCTGCATGTCTTGCGAAGCAAGAGGGTGAGCGAAGTCGAATCCCTAACGAAATAACCCGCCCCTCGACTCCTTCGGCTGACGCCGATATTCGCTCGGGACAATCAGCGAAGCTGATTGGTGACGTAGTAGAGCGCAAATCCCGTGGCCGTGGTAAAGCTTTCTTTGGCTGTACCCGCTTCCCGGACTGTACCTTTGTTATGAACGTAAAACCGGAAAATCAAACCCAGCTGGATGAAGCCTACAAAAATTGGAAGGCCAACCCTCCAAAGCCAAAAAAAGTTTGGAAAAAGAAAAAAACCTCGGAATAATCCGAGGTTTTTTATTGCCAATTATTTTTAAAATAACCCTTGGCGCTGATTACACCCGCAACGATAGAGCAAAGGTTCTGTAGTTTTCCCCGCCTGCATTTGCATGCTTGGATAATGAGCGTTAATTGTATGAGTAAATTTTTGAATTTACGTTAGCTACTGGGTCCAGATAAAGCATGGCGGGCAGGTGTAGTGCGTGTATGTTAGTTTCTGTAGTTAGTCATTTCGAGAATATAGTTCAGTATCAAACCAGGTCAACTTTATGGCTTTGATTATGCCAATTAGCGAAGCAAAATAACGGAAGTTCGCTAAGGTTTTCATAAAGTATGCGATAAAACCTTTAAAATAAAAATTGTTATAATCCAATATCGCCCACTTCCCGCCCAAAGAAACTATAAATCCATGCGGTTTGTTTTTGTAAACGTAAGGCGGTTTTTTATTTTTCATTAAATAGGGTAAAACCTGAGCCACATATTTCCCTTGATCAATCGCATTTTGCGCGCTGCCAAAAACAGGCTTACCATCAATGCCAATAACACAAGCTGTGTCACCTATAGTAATTACATTATCTAAATTTTTAGCTTGCAAAAATTGATTAACACAAACTCGGCTTTTCCGCTCAAGCGACAGGCCATTTATACATTCCGGAGATACGCCCTTAACCCCAGCGGTCCAAATTAGCGCGTCGTAAGCTAACTTTTCCCCGGACATTAGCTCAATAAAATTTTGATCCACTTTGGAAATACGACTGGAAATGCGCACATGCACGCCTAATTCTTGCAGACGATTGTAAACATCAATACTTAATCGATCATCAAAACCTTCTACTAATTTATTTGCCGCTTCGACAACCACAATTTCAATCTTTTCTCGGGGGTAATTATATTTCCAAGCTAAAAAGTCCAAAAGTCCTTTTAGCTCCCCTGCCACTTCCGTACCGGAGTAGCCACCGCCAGCGATGGCAAAATGCAAATTCTTTTTGGTAAAATCTAAGGCTTTGGCTTGGAATACAAACTCAATCTTATTACGAATTCGCAAAGCGTCAGACAGTGTTTTTAACGGCAAACCAAATTCTTTGGCTCCTAGAATGCCATAATAATCACTTTCACTGCCGGAGGCTAAAATTAAAAAATCGTAAAGCAGAGTCCTGCCCGGCAATTGAACTTTCTTTTGGGCGCTATCAATATTTAGACACTCCCCTTGCACGAATTGAATTTTTTTTCCGGCTAAAATTTCCGCAAAAGGCAAAGTAATACTTTTTTTTATTTGTTTTATAGTGGTAAGCTCTTCATCGGCCGTGGCCACCTCAAAAAGATTCGGGGTAAATAAATGATAATCCCGCTTATCCACCAAAACGATTTGAATATTTGGATCTTTTTTAAACTGTTTTTCCAAATCCAAAGCAGTGCGTAGCCCGCCAAACCCCCCACCGATAATTACAATTTTTGTCATTTGTTTCATTGAGTTTCTTTTCTTCATTATATCATAAAAGAAGGCCTCCCAAATGGGAGACCTTCTTTTATACTTACTGACTTAAAGTCTTACTAGCTTACTCGTATTGAAGGGCTTGGATGGGATCTAATTTTGAGGCCTGGCGGGCAGGCAAAACGCCGAACAGGATGCCAATGGTGGCTGAGACCCCAAAAGCAATCACAATGGCGTAAATTGGCACACTAAAGGCCCACTCCAAACCGCTGGCCTTGGCAATTAGCGATACTACCCAGCCTAAACCCGCGCCAGAAATTATACCAAAGATTCCGCCAATGATGGTGACTAAAATTGATTCAATTAAAAACTCAGCTAATATATCCGCCGGCTTGGCGCCCAAAGCTTTCTTCAGTCCAATTTCCGAAGTCCGTTCGGTAACCACCACATACATAATATTCATAATTCCCACACCACCAACAATTAAAGAAATAGCTGCAATGGCAATAAGTAAAATCGTAATCCCATTAAAAATGGTATTAAATGTTTCCAAAGTCTGCGCTTGGGTTTGGACAATAAAATCGTCCTTGAAGGGATCGGTAATATTATGGTTCCGGCGCAAAACCGCCCTAATATCTTCAGCCGTGGCATCGCCTAAGTTGGTGTCGTTAATTTGCACCACGGAAAACAGTAAATAATCTATTCCTAGAATTTTTTTCTGGGCGGTGTTCAGTGGCATATATAATGTGCCGTCCTCGTCGCCACCTAAACCCCCGCGGGAATTATAGACTCCAATGACTTCAAAATTTATATCACCCACTCGAACGAACTTACCGATTGGATCATTTTGTAAAAATAAATCTTCCGCCAGTTTGCTCCCTAAAATTACCACCTGAGCGGCGCCAAGGTTTTCTCCCACAGTATAAAATCTACCCGCCTTGAGCGTTCCTTTATCAATATCAAACCGCTCCGGCGAAGCGCCGTAGAACATCACGCTTTTGGCCACATCTTGAAAACTCACCACTTTTAAACCTACCACCACACCATAATCATTCCCTACGTTTGGCAAGCGTTTAATGTCTTCTAAGTCCCGATTTTTTAAGGTGGTCACAGCTATCGCGCTTCCCGCTCTACTGGTATCGGCGGAAGCGGCACCGGAACTGGCCCGATTTTTTGTGGTCGGAGGAACTCGAGTTTCCACAAATAAAGTATTGGTCCCAAAAGCCTGCACTTGGGCATTTATTAGACTACGAAAACCCTCTCCCGCGGAAAGGACTAAAATTACCGTGGCTATTCCGATAACAATTCCTAAAGTCGTCAGTCCGGTTCTAGCCGGATTGGCAAATAAAGCTTTGGTGGATTGTTTGAAAGCGTTTAACATATTGACAAATGAGAAGACAAATATACTAATAAACAAATGATACAAATAACTACTGATTCTAAAAATTAAGATTTGTAGACATTTGTTTCATTTGTACATTTGTTAATTTGTAACTTTAATTATTCGTATCTAAGAGCGTCAATGGGATTTAACTTAGATGCTTTGTAAGCCGGGTAAGAACCGAAAATTACACCGGTTAAAATAGAAACACCAACAGCCAACACAACCGAAGTTATGGAAATCACAAAAGCCCAATCATAACCCAATTTTTTCATGAGTAACGAAACTAAGTAAGCTACCACTATGCCAACCACAATTCCAATTAGACCGCCCAAAGTGGTTAGGGTTCCGGCTTCCAGTAAAAACTGGTTCCGCACCGCGGCATTTTTTGCACCGACAGCTTTTCGCAAACCAATTTCTCTGGTCCGTTCGGCCACGGTCACCATCATAATATTTAAAATCCCAATTCCGCCAACCACTAAAGCAATCGCCGCCATTGCGGTTAAAAACAAGGTTAAGGCGTCGGTAATGGTACTTAAAATTTTAACCGCGTCCGCAATATTGCGTACGGTAAAATCCGCATCCACATCTTTTTTTATGCGGTGGCGTTGCATAAGCACCGACTTCACGTCGGCAAGGGTTTGGTCTACATTGTCAGCAGAGTCCACTTTAACATTTATGGACTGGACATAATGGATGCCCAATAATTGTTTTTGACCAATGGTTAACGGCAAAAATATTTGGTCATCTTGATTTTGAAAAAAGGCGCTCCCGCGGGGAGAAATAACCCCAATAACCCGTAAAGGAATCCCGCCGGCTTCGGTTTGAGAAGTGCTTTTTACTTTAATGACCTGTCCCAATGGATCAGTACCACTCTCGCCGAATAATTCATCCGCCACAGTTGAACCCAAAACAACCACATTGGCATTTCCCTGCTCTTCCTGCTGACTCATAAACCGACCCTCTTTCATGGTAATCGAAACCACCTGCGGATAAGTATAATCCGTACCGACAAAATTAGTATCAATTTCTTTATTCTGCCAAATTACTGTGGCACCGCTACGAACAGCGGAAGCCACTGCTGTAGCATGCGGAACCTGCGCAGTATCGCGCAAAGTCGCGGCATCTTCCTGAACCAGCGAGGTAATAACAATACCAAATATTTGGGCAGGCGGACCTTTTTCATTACTTTTGCCCGGTTGCACCGAGAGCAAATTGGTTCCTAATTTTGTAACTTGCCCCAAAACCAAACTTTGTGCGCCGGCACCAAGAGCAATAATTATTATTACTCCGGCCACGCCGATTACAATTCCTAAAATTGTTAAAAACGATCGGCCTTTCCTGGCCAACAGAGTTCTAAATACTAATTTGATGGTACCTATAAAATTCATTGATATAATCCTAATGCTCCGAATAAGTATCCGAATGCTCCGAAAGCAAACTGCAGTCATTTCGTGGTATTAGGATTGCAGTGTTCGTGGTATTCGGATTATATTATTTAACCAACTCTTTTCCGTCCGTGGCAATGGTTCTGGTTACTACTTTTTCATCGCCGACAATATTGCCGTCTTTTACGCGGATAATTCTTTTGGCATGATTGGCAGTATCCATTTCGTGAGTAACCAAAATAATTGTTCGGCCTTCATTATTTAATCTTTGTAAAATTTCCATTACCGTATTTCCGCTCTTGCTGTCCAGGTTTCCGGTCGGTTCATCGGCAAAAATTACCGCCGGATTATTCACCAAAGCCCGGGCAATAGCCACGCGTTGTTTTTCCCCACCGGAAATTTGATTGGTATAATATTCCAGCCGGTGAGATAAACCGACGCTGTCTAAGGCTTTCTTGGCCAACTCATCATGATTTTTTTTGGTGCTGTAAATTAACGGCAGCTTGACATTGTCTAATACCGAAGTGCGGGCAAGCAAATTGAACGATTGAAAAACGAAGCCAATTTCCTCATTACGCAAGGTGGCCAAATAATTGTCGTCAAAATATTTAATATCTTGCCCTTTAAATTCGTACAAACCTCCGGTGGAACGATCCAAAAAACTTAAAATGTGCATCAACGTGGACTTACCACTACCGGACGGACCCATAATCGCCACAAACTCCCCCGGCTCAATACTAAACGACAAGCCGTGCAACACCGAAGTGACTACGTCTTCATTAATATAATCTTTTTCTAAATTTTGAACTTTAATTAAACTCATATTGTCCACCAATACACTAATAGCACGAATTACACGAAATCAATCTTAGTAAGATTTGTGTTGATTCGTGAATTAGTGGATAATTATTGTTTTATATAAGTAACTATTTCCTGATCTTGATTTAAGCCGGAAAGAACTTCCACCAAACCTTCATCTGCTTCCAGACCGGTTTTGATTTCTACTTCATTATAAGTTTTCTTTTTGGTATCAGTTATAACTCGCGCGAACTTTTTGCCGTCTTTAGAAATTACCCCACGAAGTGGCATTGCTAACACACCGTCTTTTTTCTCCACTAAAATAGTCATGTTGGCAGTCATTCCGGGTTTTACTTCCGGAATGTTGTCTACACTAGAGGTAACTTTATAATTTACCACACCGGAAACAACGGTTGCTCCCGGATTTACAGTTTGTACTTTGCCGATAAAATGTCTATCTGAACCAAGGGCGTCTAAAGTAATATCTACATCTTGTCCGGTTTTTAACGCGGCAATATTTGCCTCGCTAATATTAGCTTCTACGTGAAGATTTCCGACATCTTGTAAAATAATCACGGTTTTTAACGCGGCCGATAACTCCCCAACTTTAATATCAACAGAAGTAATTGTGCCGTCAGCCGGGGCTTTGATCATAGTGTTATCAAATGCCGATTGCGCGGTTAATACCTGACCCTGAGCACTTAAAATTTGGGCTTGGGCAACTTCCAAGTCTGCCGGGCGGGCTTGAGCCTTTTTTAAATCCAACGCCGCCTGTGCGGCAGCCACGGCATTCTGAGCCACGGTGAGCGCGCTTCTCTGAGTTTCTAAAGCCGAATTGTAAGCATTAAAATAAGTTACGTAAGTAGAAGATTGGGTATTTGGAATTGAAATGGTCCACACATTATTGGTTGGGACGCTGGTAGAAGAAAATTGAATAAACAACCCCTTGGTGCCGACAGGTTGAGGAGTTACATCCACTAAGCCGTCGCCACTTTCTAAACCGTTGACCTGAAAACGCAAACCATTCCCGGTGGAATAAATGCCAATTTTATAGACTCCCTGTTCCGTTCCGGTATAAGTACCGGAGACAGTGGCCGTAACTACGCCGGTGTTCCCGCTGGAAGCAATGGCAGACAAGCCGGAATTTAACAAAGCCTTGCGCGCGCTTTCTACCAAAACTTCCTGTTGTTTAATGGTATTTACCAAGGAACTTTTAGCGTTATCTAAAGTCACTTGAGAAACCGTAACTTCTTCACTGCTGGCGCCGGACAATACTTTATTATAATTGGCTTGGGCCGCGGCTAAGGAACCGCGAGCGGAAGTTAAACTGGCGAGCTGATCTTTTTGTTCTAAGCTGGCCAGCACTTGTCCGGCTTTAACCTTGTCCCCTTCTTTCACTCTGACATTTTGTACTATACCGCTGGTTTTAAAACTTAAATTCAAATCAGTTTCCGAAACCACCTGACCGGTTGCCAAAACGGTATATTTTATATTCTGTTTTTTAACCGTGTCGGTAATAATATTGGCACTGTTATCTTTAGGCTTAAAAATATTATAAGCAATCGGCAAAACGACCAGTAAAATAATACTCGTCCAAATTATTTTTTTCTTTGTAAAAAATCCTTTAATTTCCATAGTTGTAAAATATTAGTTGTTAGAATTTGACCCTATAACTTTTTCCATATGTTTTTTGATTTCTTTTTTCCACTCTTTACTGTCTACACTTTCCATAATGGTATCTATTACCTCTGACAGCTGATCGGCCTTCATTAGCCCTAAGACTTTACCAAATTTACCCATAACCATTAACTGATCCCCCGGCTTGAGCCCTAAGTCTTTCCTGGCCTGTGCCGGAATTACCACTTGCCCACGCGCACCCATAGTAGTGGTGCCGTACATTTTATCATGCTTGTGCATGTCTGAATCAACTATATATTTGACCATTTGGACCTCTTTTAAATTATGTATGATAATACATACTTATCATACACGAAAATAGCAACTTTGTCAAGAAAAGAGCCGGTTGCAAAAAGTAGCAACCGGCTGCCGAAATAGCATTCGCCCCGTATTCGGCTCGGGGACTTAAAACCAGACCTCGTTCATTTTCCACCCCCTTTCAAGAGTGTCGGCATTGGCCCCCAAGAGGGCCAGGAAAATACTCCCTTGCGGGATTAAATTCCTCGCCCTCTGGAGTAGGCGACTAGAAGCCGGGCTCAAATCTCGGCTTTGTCCAATCAAGGAACTTGTCCTCACTTTGCCCGGCTGGATTATCACTACCCGGCCCTGGTCCATAGAGAACCCTGACTGTGGACTTCTCAATAGAGAATCCACACTTCGGGCAGACAAGCTTACTGCCCCTGTCCACAAGGACTTCCTGGCACCCAGAATTTTTGCACTGCATAATTTCCTCCCCTGGCGTAACTTACGCCCGTTTCGATTGTGTACACCAGCTTGCCCGTTTTCAGGACAAACAAAAACCCGCCGTTGAGGCGGGAAAGCTTAAGTTGATTTTTCAGTGTTATCCGTGTTATCTGTGCATCTGTGAACTCAACTCAAAATTTCCGGTCTCAACGATCGGGGTAAAATAAAAATACCAAAAATTTTGAGCAATTCTTTTCATATGTAAAAGTATTATAGCAAACTCAATATCTTTGTCAAACCATTATTTTCCGCTATTTGAGTGGGATTGATGGCCGACAAACTAACCAAACGATCTGCTTGAGGTACGGCAATTTTATAAATTTCCGGCAGTTCGGTTTCTAAACTTTGAGCCAGGGTTATTTTTTTGGCCCTTTGCTCTAAACTCTCATAATCCACGCTATTTAAATATAAATCCAACAATGACGGTTTAGTTAATAAGCCGTTTGTATACGAAAAAGCCAGCGGGGTTTCCGCAAAATTATCCGTAACCACTTTATTTACTTGTTCAGAGAGTCCATTCTCCCCCATTTCCATAAGTAGAGCAATAAATTTTTCTTTAATCTCAGTAAGCCAACTGGTCTGATTAAACCCACCCAAACAATTAAAATTGTAAGTTAGCATCACCAAAAAACACACTAAACTGGTAGGATAAATAGTTCTTTTGCCAAGCGAGCTACTAATGACCTCTGAGGTTAGCTGATGCTCAACCTTTAATCCTAAATCCTTTATCTTTAATCCTTCACGATGCAGAGCCATTCGTTTATCTTCCTCATCCACTCCCCAAAATAGAAAGCTACCCCGGGTCTCGGAAAAAGCACCTCGTAATCCGGTAAAATATTTTTCTGTTAATTGCCACCCTGCG
>Ga0172379_10003687_pt1 | contig 23945 bp, 22 predicted proteins | sample GrowelOW334metaG_FD_119756 | JGI IMG/M metagenome (GOLD analysis project Ga0172379, IMG submission 119756) | Groundwater microbial communities from an aquifer near a municipal landfill in Southern Ontario, Canada - Groundwater well OW334 metaG | ecosystem: Environmental > Aquatic > Deep...
AGACCAAAAACTAGACAAAGAAGCGATAAAATTCCCATAGCAAAACACATACCAAAAACAGGATCTTTGGCATGTTTGACGTGTTTGGTGCGAGCTTTTCCCAAAAATGCCACACCGTAAACTTTAACAAAACAAGCGGCCGTCAAAGCTCCAGCTAACGCGAGAAGGGCAGCAGCAACCGGAATTAAAGTGCGTAAAATTCCGCTCGAAAGAAGCGGCGCTTGCAGGGCTGTTTGAAAAGTCAGCCACTCCGAAACAAAACCGTTGAACGGTGGCAACACGGAAATACTTATACACCCAACTAAGAAAAACAAAGCTGTATAAGGCATTTTATGAATAAGCCCGCCCATTTTTTCTAGATCATGTTCATGGCTTTGCTCCACTATGGCACCAGCTCCCAAGAAAAGTAAGCTTTTAAAAATCGCATGGTTTAATGAGTGATATAAAGCCGCTATCAAACCTAAGGCCGCTATGATTGGATGGTTAGTTGCATAAAATATCATAGCAAGTCCAATGCCAATAAATATTATGCCGATATTTTCAATAGAGTGATAAGCGAGAAGCTTTTTCAAATCGTGTTGCATTAAAGCATAGAGTACGCCAAGAACGGTCGCCAAAGTTCCAAGAAAAAGAACTATAACACCACATTGCCAAGTTGGATTTCCAAGTAGAGAAAAAGTAAAGCGGAGCAGGCCATAAATCGCAACTTTAAGCATGACACCCGACATCAAAGCTGAAACATGTGATGGCGCCACTGGATGCGCACGCGGCAACCAGACGTGTAATGGCATAATACCAGCTTTAATGCTAAAGCCAGTCAAGGCCAGTAAAAATGCGGCGGTTGCATAAGTTGGCGCAAGGTGCGCATTGGCTAGAGCAGCAAAAGTGTACTCATGGCTAAACTTAATTAACACACTGTAACCTAAGAGGATAAATAAACCGCTGGCATGCGCCATAAGTAAATAAATAAAGGCGGCGCTAGAATTGGCGGATTCGTCGTGCTTGTAAGCCACAAGAAAATAGCTAGAAATGGACATCAATTCCCAAGCTAGCATGAAAGAATAGGCATCGTTGGCAAGTATAACTAAATACATACCAGCTACAAAAAGGGCTGTAAAAAACAAAATATCTGTAAGCGATCGCTTTCTTTCGCAATTGCGTAAATATCCTGGCGCATAAATAGCGACGCAAGCTGTTATTAGCCCAGTTATACCTAAGAAAAACCCAGCTAAAGCATCGATTTTGAAGTGCCAAATAATTCCAAAAAAGCCGGGATTAAAATACCAAGAAAATATTTTTCCGCCTATAAGCGCCAGAGCGCCAGCATAGACGGCAATTAATCCCGATAAAAATAAAAAGAAACAACTGGAAAATTTGGCAATAGTAACCAATCGCTTTGGAAAGAGCGCTAAAACTGCTGCAGCTAGGGCAGAGAAAACAGCGATTTGTGCGGTAGTTAGCGCGAAAAACATGTCTACGGAAAACCTTTATATTTCAATGAGTTATATTTTTAAGTTAGGTTCTTACAAATTTCATTCTTAAACGCTGCCCGATTTTGGGATTATCCAATTGATTTGTCAAGATAAGCTACAACTTTAAACCCGGGTCTTGAGTTGCAGCAAGAGCAACCGTGCTCTGTTTTTGTTGAAATAGACAGCAACAGCTAGAAGCCGTAAGCGATACTGCTGGTATTGCTGAGAGAGTTTGAATAGATACGAGTTTCGAGGAAGATTGTTGCTCTGCTTGAGCTCTTATTTCTTTTCGTGTAGGTGATAGTGGCGATGACCATATGCTAGAAATTGCTGCATTAGATTTAAATATCGTAGTATCTGTTGCCCATGGTGTAATTAAACTAGGAGAAGAAGCTTGTTCTAGTGTCGATAATTCTTTCGAATCTTGCTCGCTACTAGGTGTTCCCAGCTCGATTACGGTTAAAGTTGGCGATGGTTGTTGAATAGGGTCTAGTGATGCAACCCTCGAAGATATTCTCGTTTGGCTTGTTGTTTCCGACGTGTATTGATCGGCTAAATTTAATGCAAAATCGTAAGCATATTGCAGATTTTCTAATTGTTGCGGTAATAGCGATATGGGATTGTCTATTTTAGTTTTTAAGTTCACTAACGATTTTGATAAAGAAAGATACAGTTTATCGCGCATCTGTGCTATTTCTTCTTCTGATAGATCCTCTTTAGAAATGCCAGATAACACCGTAGGTGCTTCAAGTAAAGTTGGCGTTTGTGAAGTTATTGTTTCGGTTTTGAAGAAAATAATATCTGAAAATTTCCATTCCAAATCCATCACCTTCTTTTCATATGCTGGTTGAATTGAGAAAAGCCCCTTTAAACGGTAGCAATTATCAAAGACCATTTTTTGAGCAATACTAAAAGCTGCCAACATTAATTCTGGTTCAAATTCTTCTGCTCTTTTTTCCAAAAAACTTGCTATAAGCTGATGAGTAGAAAATAGCAGGAATTCTTCCTCATCATCATCTAACGGCTTCTCTACAGTCGGATATTCCATCTTTTGCTTTTCACTATCTTTTTCATCAAACGGTGCTTTATGGCTAATACAGGCAGGTACTTTATGCCGAAAACGCTTTAACATGTCTCCTATCAAATAATCTATTTCTGCAAGATTTAAATGAGATAAGCTTGGGTTGCTAGCGGTGCTAGGAGCAGCTGGTTGGGGTATTTGCATTGCTTGCATAAATTTTCCGATCTTTTTCAAAATAAACGGCTAAAAGTCCGCTCATTTTAGCAGAAAAAGAGCAATACATCCTTAAGGGAACATTAAGAGAATCTCTCACCCAAGCCATCCTTTCTCTTTATTGTTTTTACAGTTATTGAACATGCTACATCAAAAAATTGCAAAATAGAGAAGAACTATATCGACGCATGTTAAAATGGGCTTTTTTAATATGTACAGCTTTGGGAATACTGCTTTGTTTTGATCCAAAATTGGATTTTTTTGGTTGGATAGATGAGTTTGATTATTATCGGCAAAACACTCTTGCTAGCGTATTTTTTATCAGTGAAATCCTTTTGCTAATTGCAGCAAGCTACTTTCTTTTGAAAAATGAATTACTGCCGGATGTAATAAAGCGCTTTTTGGCGTTTTGGAGCGAAAACATCACCTCACTTTACATTGTTTCTTGGCTTTTAATTACCTGGACGGCATGGGCTACATTGGGTTTTAATTTTATAACTAATCCATTTTTTGCTATTGCTGTTAGCATTCTATTTGTCACAGCATCACACTGTCTAATTAAACGCGTTCCAGCCATTAATAAAATTATTAAGAAGGTGTTTTAAATTACAAGGTTGGTTTTTGCACACAGCTTTGAGTTGCAGTAGAACCTACAGTGCCTTTTGTTTGCATAAACGGCCAAAAACAACAGCAACAACATGCTTTTCTAGGCGAAGAAGGCTTTGGTTTAGCTAGAAGAGGAGCTGTTTCTTGGGTTGCAATGGATATAATCGGTGATTTTGGCCTCACTGTTGGTGATACTGCTGGTATAAGTAATACCTCCTCTTGGGCTGGCACTACTGTTGATGGTATTGCTGGTTGAGGCGGCGGTACTTGCTGCGGCGCGACTGAGGGAGCTATTACTTCTGGTGGATATTTTTTAGTTAAATCCGCAATACAAGTGTGAGCCAGTTTTAAGCATTCCCGTTCATTTGGATTCAAGAAAATATGGCTGCGCAACCTTCCATTAATTTTTTCCAATAAATCATGTGGGGAAAAACTTATTGGAAATTCCCACTCTATTGAGGACAGAATTGTTCTTTCTAACCCTATTAGTGCCTTGGTAGCAGATATTTTTTCTGGAGGAAAAATGTTAATTACGTAACATTCTTCATCCCATGCATGCTTATGAGCAAGGCAGAATGCTGCCAATATTAATCCCGGTTCAAACTGACCTGCTTGTTCTTCTAAAAAATCTACAAGCAAAGAATAAGTGGAAAATAACAACCAATCTTTCTCTTTCTCGCTCAGGTGGGGAGTTCCACCACCGGGTTGAGAAACAAGATAGGTAAAAGTTTCTAGTTGCTTTTTTAATAAAGCGTCTATAGCTGTAATAGAAAGAGGAGGGAAAATTCTTATAGCTGGAGGTGGTGGTCTTATATGTAGCGCTAAAGTGTCTGAGGTATCATGTATGTCATTTAGCTTGTTATCTATAGTTTTTAGGTATTTTTCTACTTGCTTAATTTCTGGCGGTAGCGGTAAAGGAGAAATTTTCTTCTTTGTATCATCTATCAATAGCACACAAGCTTCGTAGAGATCCAAGAGAGGAATCCATATTCTTTCCAAAAAACCCTGTAAATTCATTTCAACCTCTGATTGCCCCCTAAAAAATAAAGAAAAGCCAAATAACTGAGACAATTCCATCTCGAGGAAATTTTTTATTTCAGGAGTTATTGAAATTTTCTGAGGTTTTAGTGGATCTAGTTGTTGTCCAGTTAGCAAGGTCCATAAGGTGTTGACTCCGTCCATATTCCATCCAGCATATTCAAAACCCCCTGTAAGAATAACCGTTCTCTGATCGACTGGTTTTTTTTCAATTTTTGTAATTGTATCGACAAGTTTCTGGAAGCTGACTTGTCTTGCTGGCTGTATTTGTGGAGGTGGTAGATGCATGATTATTTCTTAAAATGGGGGATTATATGTAGAATTGAGCTAATATCCAATTTTTGTTACCCTATTATCCACTATGCACACTACCCCAAAAGAGCGCTTTGAGGAACTAGACATTATTAGAGGCTTGTGCGTTCTAATAATGGTTATTGAACATGTGAATTTATATTTAACTAGTAAGCCTCTTCTCGATAAACCATTTTTCCACATAACTCAAGCTGGGATTGGTAGTGTGGCTGTATTGTTTATGTTTATTATGGGCATGAACATCACTTTTTCCAGAAAAAGCCAACCTTACGACATCTTTGTAAGGGGCGTTAAAGTGTTCATTTTTAGTTATGTGCTTAATTTTTTTCGTGATCTATTACCAGCTTTTATCGGATCCAAGATAGGAACCACAACTTTGAGTAGCCACGGTTATCACGACTATATTGGAGTTTTATTGAACGTAGATATCTTGCAGTTTGTTGGCCTGGCCTTTATGTTTATTGGTGTATTGCGCGCGCTTAAAACGCCTCCTGCATTAGAGTTAATCATAGGTTTTGCGATATCTTGCATTACAATCATAATTGGACAAGTTCCAACAACTCAAAATATCTCCTTTTGGATAAAAGATTTGATGATAGGCGGCTGGGACCACAATTTTTTTCCATTTATCAACTGGATAGTATTTGTGACTTGCGGCGCATTTTTTGCGCGTTACATAAAACAGTTGCAAAATAGAGAAGAACTATATCAACGCATGTTAAAGTGGGCTGTTTTAATATGTACAGCTTGGGGAATACTGCTTTGTTTTGATCCAAAATTAGATTTTTTTGGTTGGATAGATGAGTTTGATTATTATCGGCAAAACACTCTTGCTAGCGTATTTTTCATAAGCGAAATTCTTTTGCTAATTGCAGCAAGCTACTTTCTTTTGAAGAAGGAATTATTGCCAGATGTAATCAGACGTTTCCTCCGTTTTTGGAGCGAAAACATCACCTCGTTCTACATAGTTTCTTGGCTTTTAATTACCTGGACAGCATGGGCTACATTGGGCTTTAACTTTATAACCAATCCATTTTTTGCTATCGCTGTTAGCCTGCTATTTGTCGCAGCCTCACACTGTCTAATTAAACGCGTTCCGGCTATTAATAAAATTATTAAGAAGGTGTTTTAAATTACAAGGTTGGTTTTTGTACACAGCTTTGAATTGCAGTAGAACCTACAGTGCCTTTTGTTTGCATAAATGGCCAAAAGCAACAGCAACAACATGTTTTTTTAGGCAAAGAGGGCTTTGTTTGCTTGGCTATAAGAGGAGCTATTTCTTGGGTTGCAACGGTTGCATTCTGTGATTTAGGTGGTACTTGCGACTCAGCTGATTCTCCGATTTTCATGGGTAATTCCCGTGTTTTTGTCGCTACTTTGGGCGGCGCTAGTAGAAATAACGCTTGTGGAGGTTCTATTTGCGGTGTGGTTGTCATATGCGATAGTATATATTCACGATAATGGTGCCCTACAAAGTCAAAATAACAACGACGCATATACTCGACATAATTATCTAATAGTTTACTTGGAATACTTTGAATATTTTGGCACCGAATGGCTATTTGATATTTCCCTTCAGGTTCAGAGAGTAATGCTACAAATACCGTGCCTGGAAATTTATTCTCTGGAAATTCCTTTTGAAAAAAGGGCGGGATCAATGGGTTTTTAGTACGTATAACAATGTAATTTTCAGTAGATGAGGCATATTGCATTGTTTCGACAGAAAATTCTTCCCGATCTTGGGCATGGATAAAATCTTTAAAATTGGCACTTAGTATTTGCCAATTTACATTAATAACTTCCCTTGACAGCAGTCTTTGCTTTTTTACAAGAATATCCTCAGGCAACATTTTTCGAAGAACTTCAAGAGTATCTAGGGGGAACAATTGTGGAATATCTTTATAAATGTCTTTTTTAAACTTGTTGAATAGTTTTTGAATATTTGCAGAAATACCTACGTTATAAGAATTTAACAATTGTTGAATATCTACAGAAATAACTTCCCTAAGCTTTCTTAATATTACAGGTACCTGAGGTTGGGTAGATGTGGATGTGGGGTTTGGCGCTGGGTCTAAGGATTCCAATTCGTTTGGAAATAGTAAAATAGGTCTGTTCAACTCTATCGGTAGTGTTATTCTAGTATTTGGGCGTAAAGTACCTAAGATATCACTTGTATTATTTAGCTTATTTTTTATAGCTTGTACGTATTTGTAAGGCTCTTTATTGGTATGTAGTAAAGATTTAAGCTTCTGCGGACCTCCTATCAAGTCTAGGGATGTTTTGTAAACAGATGATAGATGTTTCGATGCCAAACTTAGAAAGGACTCTAAAGTAATTGGGCCCAACTTTGATGTTCCCCAACAAGAGCAATCCAAACCAAGCCTACGGGCTAGCTCTATTTCTAGGAAATTTTTTATTTCAGGAGTTATTACAATTGTCTGCGGAGAATTTGGATCTACGTTTGCCTTTCCAGTTAGCAAGGTCCATAACGCCCTAACTCTTTCAATATCATCTACTGCAAATTCAAACTCGTCTGCTAGGACGGCTGTTCTACCAAGTAGGCCTTCCATCTCAATTATGAGCATAAGTGTTTCAAGTTTTCTTATTTTTGCTGGCTGTGTTTGTGGAGGTGGTAGATACATAGAGTGTTTCTTCTATAATTACGGACAAGAAACAAACTTTAGCATAAAAAAATAAGATGATCATTAAGATAATCTTAAAGTGCGGATTTTGCGAGAAAGTGTTACTAGCTTTGTTTACAAGCTACAAACCTACTGTCAGGTGGTATTGTCAACTTTTCTTTGTGTTATCCTCGTCTTTGGAAGAATCACCAAACAATTTGCGTAAATTATTAATCGCAGTTGTTGCAAATTCTTTCACTGAATTGATGATTTTTGATACGGTATCGTTTGCTTCGGGTTGTTTTTCTTGTTTTGGCTCTTGGGGTTGTGCGGTTTCGGTCATAAATTCCTCCTGATTTTGCGTATTAAAAATATTATTAGATTTAATATTATATTCTTATTTTCAATAAGTTGCAGTATTTTTTGTTAAATTCTATAATTTACTTCAACGGTTTTTGCTGCGCCGAGCGGTGGCGTTCGCGAAGCTCGATGTCGATATAACGATCGGTGATAGCGCCAGAACTGTGACCAGCGTCATCACGCACATGTTCACGCGGGCGAATTTTGACATCTTCGGAAATACCAGTGTGACGAAGCCAATGTACAGTAGCAACACGTAGTTCCGCAGCTTCCTCGCCTAATCCTTCTTGCTCCATTCTGATCGCAGCACGATCAAAGCATAATTGCACAATATTACGAATTTGATTCGTACTAACAACCGGTCCTTTACCCCGATTTTTAGGAATAAGAGGAATTTGTTCGTTAGCAAGTGGCAATGGCGTAAGACCCAAATGTTGGCGCCAACGTTTTAGCGCTTCTAACATAGCTTGACTAACCGCGATTTGGCGCTCTTTATTACCTTTACCAACAACAGTGAACCACCAGTTGCCATCTTGGTCACGCTTAAAATCATTCATTTTGGGTAGCCAACGTTCGGAGGCGACTAACTCGGAAATACGTAAATACATAGCAAAGAGCGCTGTCATGATAAAAAGCGTGCGCTCATGTTCTTCCGGATTTTCATTAGCTAATTTTTCAGCTGTTTCTATGACGAATTGCCATTGCAGCTCGGAAAGACGACGAATGCGGGTTTTATTTTGATGACGACGCAAAAACTTACTTTTTTGTCGAATCTGCGCTATGGGATTAGCTTCTGTCAGATTTTCTTGCAAAAGATAATTATAAAAACTACTTAATACAGCGAAAATTTCACGGAAGGCTTTTTCCGAAAGCTGGTAATTTTTCCTCTCTGGTTCTTCGCCATTTTTTGTAGCGATCTTACTTAAAGTTGCCACGAATGGCCGCCAAACTGGATTAGGAATGCGCAAACCTTCTTGAATTATAAAGCGCGGAACTTTATTTACGCCAATCCAAGAAAGAGGCGGATCTTTGCAAAATTGCAAATATTCCTCAATATCTATTCTTTTTAATTCTAAAAGTGACTTTTGTTCTAAAAACCAAGACCATTGCAAAAGGCGCTCCAACTCCCGTCGATAACTATTAAAAGTAGCTAAACTGCCATCATATTGACGTAAAAATTCGCTAGCGATGCGAAAATCTTTTTGGAAAAAAGGCAATTCCGGATGCGATTTGGGAAGTTGGAATTCATGCATGTATTCCAATGTATCAAAAAGCGGAATTGGGTCAGGAAGTTGGCTCATTTTGTTACAAAATTGGCAAAAGATGCTTAATTTCCCAATCTGTTACATGCTTAATATAGCTGTCCCACTCTTGGTGTTTTATATATAAAAAATGTTCGAACACATGCTCGCCCAAAGCCTCACGAACTAAAGAGCTTTTAGCCATAAAATCTAGCGCCGAACCTAAATTATCTGGCAGTGAAAGAATATTTTCTTTGGCACGTTCTTGTGGAGTCATGTGATAAATATCTTTTTCCATTGGATCTTTGGGGTTAATTTTTTCTTGAATGCCTTTCAAACCGGCAGCTAACATGACAGTAAATTGCAGATAGGGATTGCCCGTTGGATCGGGACTACGAATTTCTACACGTGTTTTGCTTTCACGGCCTGCAGGAATGCGCACAAAAGCGCTGCGATTTCTGTTAGCCCAAGAAATATAAACAGGAGCTTCGTAACCGGGAATCAAGCGTTTATAAGAATTCACCGAGGACGACAAAATGGCACAAATTTCTTGTGCATATTTTAAAATTCCGCCCACAAAATATAGCGCCATTTGGCTTAGTTGATAAGGTTTATTTTTGTCATAAAAAAGATTTTTGCCTTTTTGATCCATAATAGAAATATGTGTGTGCATGCCGCTTCCGCTTAAGCCAAAAATGGGTTTAGGCATAAAAGTAGCGTACAGACCGTGTTTATGCGCAATCATTTTTGTTACATGCTTCATCATAGCAACGCGGTCGGCAGAATCTATCGCATTAGTATATTTCAAATCTATTTCGTGCTGACCTGGAGCAACCTCGTGGTGAGATGCTTCTACTTCAAAACCGAGAGCATCTAAATAATTCACCGTCTCTTCGCGAGCTTTATCACTCGTATCACGCATCAAATCGAAATAACCGCCGCTATCAGCTGGGATGTTGGTTGGATTACCTTCTGCATCTTGCCGCATATAGAAAAATTCGTATTCCGGAGCGGTATTTAAAGTCCAACCTTGTTTTTTAAGCACGTTTAAATGCTTAGCCAAGATAGCGCGCGGATCGCCACTAAAAGGTTTATCCTCATGGTCATAAATATTGCAAAGCAAACGCGCTGTTTTATCTTCGCCGTTTAAAGAAGGCAAAATGAGAAATGTATTTGGATCAGCACAAAGACGCATATCCGATTCGTCAATAGTTGCATAACCCAGAATAGATGAGCCGTCGAAGGCAATACCTTCTTCTAAGGCTTTTTCTAACTGCGAAGCGGGCAGGGTGATGCTTTTTAGTCCGCCCAAAATATCCATGAATTGCATTTGGACGAATACAACGTGTTCTTTACGAGCTAGCTCTAATATTTTGTGTGTGTGCATGTTTCACCTGTCAAATTAGGAAAAACTAAAAAAAACAATATACCGAAAAAGAGGCAAGAGCGCAAAATACTCCCTCCCTGTGAAACGCAATACCGTAAAAAATACAGTATACCAATCGCTTTAAAAACGTGTAAAATATATGGACCTTAACGTAGGGATAAGGCATGCCTGATCCCTACGTTAAAATGTAACTTATTGATTTATAAAGAAAAGCCGTAGACATGTTTCTGAGGGAAAATTATAAATTATGAATGATGAATTATAAATAATGGAAAGGGTAAAATGGGAAAAGTTATGAAAACAAAAAATCTGATTATTAAATTCGCTTTTATTATTCTATCTATTTTTTCGCTAAATATTTTTGCTAGTGAAAATTTAGCGGTAAAAGTTCCAGTCGCCAATATGTATGCGCATCCGGATGAAAATGCTGCTGTGGTTTCGCAAGCTATTTACGGAACCAATGTCAAAGTAATAGAAACTAGCGGTGGTTGGACTTCAATAACTAGCGATGATGATTATAAAGGCTGGGTAAAAAGCTCAAGTTTGGGCGAAAATGTAAAGCCAGCTAATTCTCTTGGAGTTTTACAAGTTAAGCATTTATTTGCCTATATTTACCGAGCTCCCAACACAACTACAAATCAGCCACTCCTCGCCGTTCCTTGCGGCACGATGTTAACTATTGTGAAAATCCAAGATGAACGCTGGATCTATGTGCAATTAGTTGGCGGCGGAGGCGGATGGATCCAAGCTGGCGATGTTACGCTAAACCCTAAGCCAATGAACATGCACGAAATGCTCGCTTTTGCTCCAAACTTAGTCGGGGTACCGTATCTTTGGGCCGGAACTTCCACTTATGGTTTTGACTGTTCTGGATTAGTGCAATTTCTTTATCGCTATATGGGGATTATGTTGCCACGCGACGCTGGAGATCAATTGACGTGGTCTGGACTTATCGAAGTTTCTAAAAGCAAGCTAGAACCTGGTGATGCACTGTATTTTGGCCATGAGGGCAAAGTCACCCATGAGGGCATGTACTTAGGCAAAAATAAGTTTATTCATTCCACTGCCTATCAAAATCCAACTGTACAAATTAGCGATTTACGTGGCGCCTATTGGACTAGCATCTACATGACAGCGCGTCGTCTGAATCCAATCAGAAATATGGAAGCACCAGAGTATAAGTCGAATATTCAACCTATTTCCGAATCGTTACAAAAAGATATGCTTCTTTATAGCTGGCGTCCGGGCTGTCCTGTGCCAATAGAAGATTTGGTCGCTTTGCAAGTATCTTATTGGGGATTTGACGATAAGGTACACCAAGGTACGCTCATTGTGCAAAAAACTTTAGCACCAGAAGTTGCTAACATTTTCAAAGAAATTTATGCCGAACGCTTTCCAATAGAAAAAATAAAACCCATTGAAGAATATCGCGGTAATGATGCAAGCTCCATGCTCGATGATAATAGCTCTGCCTTTAACTGCCGTGCTATGACAGATTTTGCCAATCAATATTCTATTCACAGCTATGGGCGTGCTATTGACATCAATCCTTTGATCAATCCATATGTAAATAATGGCGTCATTGATCCTCCTGAGGGGGCTCGCTATGTCGATCGCAGCATTGCCCATAAAGGCAAAATAACGGCAGATAGCCCTATTTGTAAAATTTTTGCCAAATATGGCTGGGTTTGGGGCGGCTCTTGGCCTGGTAAAATACAAGATTACCAGCATTTTGAGAAACCTCTAAAAAAATAAATTTATGTTGCAAGAACCAGTAGTAGCCGACATGTTTTATCCGGGCGATCCGAAGGAACTTCGCGCTATGCTAGAGAGATTTTTCTCTGCAGCGAAAGGCAAAGATTTGCCAATTCCTCGCGCTATCATTACTCCGCATGCAGGTTATATTTATTCGGGACCAATTGCGGCTTCTGCCTATGCCTGTTTATTTCAAAAGAAAACAAAGATTAAGCGTGTAATTATTTTAGCTCCAGCCCATCGCTATTCTCTGACTGGCATTGCTACATCTTCAGCAGATGCATTTCTCACTCCACTTGGTGAAATTCCTATAGATAAAGCTGCTCTAGCTAAAATTACTAAATTTGCTCACGTCAGCATTATCGACAAAGCATTCGCTACGGAGCATTCACTAGAAGTGCAGTTACCTTTTCTGCAATTTGCGTTAGGGGATTTTTCTTTGATTCCCCTTTTAGTTGGAGCTTGTAGTGCCAATGAAATTGCGGTATTGCTAGAAAAATTAGTCGATGACGAAAGTACTTTGATTGTGGTTAGTTCCGATTTAAGTCACTACCACGATTACAAAACTGCTGAGCGCATTGACAGTGAAACCATTGCGAATATTTTAGATTTAAATATGGCAAATTTAAGTGGTGAACGAGCCTGCGGCTATATTCCCATTAGTGGGCTCTTAATGTTCGCCAAAAATAAGGCTTGGAAAGCTAGATTAATAGATTTACGCAATTCTGGTGATACGGCGGGTGATAAAAATCATGTCGTTGGTTATGCAGCAATCCATTTTGATTAAAAACATGTCTACAAGATTATTATATATTTCAATGAGTTATAATTATGAGTCATTTTCCACCGGCAGAACGCAAAATTTTATTGGAATTGGTTGATGCGTCGATTCGTTATGGCCTAAAGCAACATAGACCAATGCCTATAGATGTTTCAGCTTACCCCAAACATCTCCAAGAAAACGGTGCTGCATTTGTTACATTGGAATTAGATGGCAATTTGCGCGGTTGTATTGGGTCTTTGGAGGCTTATCGACCACTAGTCCAAGATGTAGCACAGAACGCCTTTGCCGCTGCTTTTCACGATCCACGTTTTTCACCCTTAAACACAGAAGAATATCCACTCATAACTAAACATATCTCAGTTTTAAGCAAACCAGAGCCACTTCTTTTTACTTCTGAAGAAGATTTAATCCATAAAATCAGACCCAACATTGATGGGCTTGTTTTGATTGAGAAGGGATTACGTGGTACATTCCTTCCTGCCGTTTGGGAATCTTTGCCAAACCCGCATGAATTCTTGCGCCATTTGAAAATGAAAGCCGGTTTAGCACCGAATTATTGGTCTGAAACGATCAGAATTGAGCGTTACACTGCAGAAATTATAGAGTAATAATATGTTGCCAGTAATTGCCATCATAGGTCGTCCCAATGTGGGAAAATCGACATTGTTTAATCGCCTAACGCGTACGCGAAATGCCATAGTGGGCGACATGCCAGGTCTTACGCGCGATCGACAATATGGCGAGGGAATTTTTGACGATAAACGTTTTATTTTAGTCGATACTGGCGGTTTGGACACTGCATTAGAAAAAACAGATTTTAGCAAACAAAAAATCAACCCAACCGAAAGTATTACTGATCTAGCCGCACAGCAAGTCTGGCAAGCAGTGGAAGAGGCGGATGCGATCTTATTTTTATTAGACGCTAGAGCAGGGTTACTTCCCAGCGATCGCAATATAGCTCAATTATTACGCTCCAGGGGGAAAAATGTCCATTTAGTTGTAAACAAAATCGATGGTTTAGATGAAGAAACGGCTCTAACTGATTTTTACAGTTTAGGCATGGGCGAAATATATCCAATATCAGCTGAACACAATATAGGCACAGAAAACCTGCTTAATGCTGTTTGGGACAGCCTTCCTGAAGAGAAAAAACCCATTCAAGAAGTAGAACCAGATGAGGAAGTTGAAGAAAAAGGTGCTATTAAAGTGGCGCTAATTGGTAGACCTAATGTTGGAAAATCAACGCTAACGAACCGCATTTTAGGCGAAGAACGTGTCATTGTTTGCGACGAACCTGGAACAACGCGCGACAGCATTTTTGTGCCATTTGAGCGCCAAGGTCAAGAGTATATTTTAATCGACACGGCAGGAGTGCGTAGACACAGCCGTATTGACAATAAAATCGAAAAATTTTCTGTGATTAAAACCCTACAAGCTATAGCTGCCTCTGACGTTGTTGTAATGCTGATCGATGCTAGAACTGGGGTGGTAGAGCAAGATATGTGGCTTTTGGGATTTATTATAGATGCTGGTAAAGCATTAGTTCTTGCAGTTAATAAATGGGATAACTTGCCGCCAACACAACGTGCTTTAGTGCATAAAGAATTAGAGCGCAGGCTCAGCTTCGCTGATTTTGCTGAAACGCATTTTATTTCCGCACTGCATGGAACGGGGGTAGGGGATTTATTTCTGTCTATTAGATCTGCTTATAAATCCGCTATACGTAAACTCAGTACGCCAGAATTGACGCGCATTTTAGAAGATGCCGTCGCTGCTCACGAACCGCCTTTAGTGAAAGGCCGACGCATTAAGATGCGTTACGCTCATTCTGGTGGTCGAAAACCGCCTGTAATAATAATTCACGGCAATCAGCTCAAAGAAGTTTCAGAAGATTACAAACGCTATCTAGAAGGCTTTTTCCGTAAAGCTTTGTGTTTAACCGGAACGCCAGTGCGTATTGAGTTTAAGCATGGTAGGAATCCTTATATTCGAAAGCAAAGTTAAAAATTAAGAACGATTACGTGCATCTATTAACACGCCATTAGCATATTTGTGTAAAATGCTAGTAACCAAAGTTTGATAGGGCAGGCCTTCTTCTTCTGCCATTGCTCTTATTGTTTCTAAATCTTTGGCGAAAACACGAATGCTAATGCGTTTTTCTTTAGTTTTACGGAAGTAATTAGCTGCGGCAATTTGAGCATTTTTTTTAACTTCTTCTAGATTTGGCACGCTTTGCCATTCACCACGTTCTAATGAATCTGAAATTTCTTGTTCTTCAGGATCAAGTTTATACTTAAAAACTTTTTTTCTTTTTTGCATGGAATTTTCCTCATTTATATATATTTTTGATATACAGAATATATATATCATATAGTCATTGTCAAATTTTGCACACCTCGATACCAAAATATTTTGTCACCCTGTGGCTTTTTATTTTTCCGTCATCCCGCGACTTGATCGCGGGATCCATGCCAATCAAAGGTATTTCTGGTTCCCGCGGTCAAGCCGCGGGATGACGAAGGAAAGCGAAACCCATAAAGGCTTCATTATTGCAAAATACTATCATAAAGATCATTCCATTCGGGATTAAATTTTTCAATTAAATCTAGCTTCCATTCCCGTTTCCACTCCTTCAGCCTCTTTTCTCTATGAATTGCGCTTTCAGCATTATGATGATGCTCATAATATACCAACTTTTTTATGTCATATTTCTTTGTAAAGCCGTCAGCAATAGAGTTCTTGTGTTGCCAAATACGCTTTATTAAATCAGAGGTAACACCAACGTATATTGTGCCATTTCTCTTGTTAGCAAGAATGTATACATAAAAGTTTTTATTCATTTTGTTCTCCTGGATCCCGCCCAAGCCGCGGGATGACGAATTGAATATTGAACTACCTATGAAGAACAAAAACAATATCGTGTTTTTTCAATTTGCTTCACTCCTCATATCTGTTTAGAATGTCCTAGATGCACACCAATAAACTACAGCAATACTTAATTATTACGCGCTCTATTTTTTGGACTTTATTTTGTTCTTGTCGTGTCCTATGGATTAGTTGGTTTAGCAAGAAAAATACTCGCGCTAAAATAGACCGTTCGAATCGAAGCTGGGTGAAAGGCTTACTTAAAATTATCAAACTAACTTATACGTTACATGGCGACGAACACTTAAAATATTTGCATGGCAGAAGTTATGTAATCATGAGTAATCACGCAAGCCTATATGACATTCCTGTAATTTTAGCGGCCCTTCCAGGCAGCATTCGTATGATTGCTAAAAAAGAACTTTTTCGAGTGCCCATTTGGGGTAGGGCGATGAAAATTGCCGAATTTATTTCTATCGATCGCGAGAATCGTCGTCAGGCTGTATTAGATTTACAAAATGCTAAAGAAAAAATGCAAAGTGGGATCCATATTTGGATGGCACCCGAAGGCACACGTACACGCGATGGCAAAATGCAAGATTTTAAGCGTGGTGGCTTTATGCTAGCATTTAAAACTAATGCTATTATTTTGCCAGTAGCACTTAGGGGAACTTATGAAGTTTTACCGCCTAAAAGTTTAGATTTTAAACTGGGCGTACATGTGGATATTTATGTACTACCGCCCGTGGATACTGAAGTGTACACGGCACACGATAGCGAAAAAATAATGCATTTGGTGCGGGACAGAATCAGCTCTGCTCTATAAAATTGCAAGCTTTCTCAATGCGTTTTAGCGTCCTTTCTTTGCCAATTAATTTTAAAGTTACATCGATAGGTGGTGAAGTAGTGCCGCCTGTTACCGCAACGCGTAAAGGCTGCGCAATTTTGCCTAATTTTATAGCTAATTGTTCGCCCATCTCATGGATAACAGTGTGAATTTCAGTCTCTTGCCAAGTAGGTAAAGCTGCAAACTTTTCTTGGCAAATTTTTAGAATTGGTAGAGATTCTTTGCTTAAATGTTTTTTAGCATCTTCAGCGAAAGTATAGTCATCGAAATAATAAACACGACTCTTTTCTGCCATTTCTCGCAAAGTTTCACTGCGTTCTCGAAAAGCTAAAACTATTTCAACTAAGCTTGGGCCTGTTGTTGTATCAATATTTAACAGATTAATTTGGTAGCTTAAATGTTTAGCGATAATTTCAGGATCCAAAGTTTTTATGTAATGACGATTCATCCAAAGCAATTTCTCTTGATCAAAGGCAGCTGCAGACTTGTGAATGGCTTTATTTGTGAAAAATTGAATCATTTCTTCGCGCGAGAAAATTTCTTGATCGCCATGAGCCCAGCCCAGGCGGATCAGATAATTTAGCATCGCTTCGGGCAAAAACCCTTCCTCTTTATATTCTATTACACTTTTTGCGCCATGACGCTTGGAAAGTAGCTTGCCATCTTGCCCCAAAATCAGCGGCAAATGCGCAAAAGTTGGGGGCGTTGCGCCTAAGGCATTGAAAATATTAATTTGACGAGGAGTATTATTGATGTGATCAGCGCCTCGCGTCACATTCGTGATTTGCATATCACGGTCATCAATCACAACACTAAAATTATAAGTTGGAAATCCGTCGGTACGGATGATAATTAAATCGTCTAATTCGCTATTTTGAAAAGAGAGGTGACCCTGCACTTCGTCGTCAAATTCAACTACGCCGTCTTTTGGGTTTTTGAAGCGAATGACATAAGGCTTATCAGAAGCTGGCAAGTTTTTGTCGCGACAACAGCCGTCGTAGCGCGGTTTTTCTTTATTTGATAATTGCTCTTCACGCAGTTTTTCTATACGTTCTTTACTGCAATAACAGCGATACGCCAAATCCTTAGAAATCATCTCTTCAGCAATTTGGCGATAATGAGATAAATTTTTCGACTGATAGAACGGGCCTTCATCATAATTCAAGCCTAACCACTCCATACACTTTAAAATCACATCCGTGGCATCTTGAGTGGACCTTTCTTGGTCAGTATCTTCGATACGCAAAACAAATTTGCCATTGCTATGACGCGCAAAGAGCCAGGAATAAAGCGCAGTACGAATATTACCAAGATGAATATATCCAGTTGGACTAGGAGCAAAGCGTGTGCGCACTGTGGTCATTATTTTTCACAAGTAAAATCTAGGGTAACTTTGTAGTCATCTCGGCTGGATTCTGGGCGACTAGATCCAGGATAAAAACCACTAGAATTATTGGATTTGTTATAGCTGATTGCGTTCAGTACGTCTCCAGCAATACCCATCACAGCTTTTTGATTTTTGTCTACACCTTGATAAACAGAATTTTGCTTAGTCACATCAACACTCAGCATTTTCTCTGAACATACTTGATTAGCTTTGTTCATAGCTGACTTCATAGCATCATCTTCGCTGTAGGACAGCGCTACAACTGTGTATTTGTTGTTGCCGTGTGGTAAAAGTGTAGCATTATTTGCACAACCTGCGATTAGAATAGATATTGAAATTATTAAAGAAAGTTTCTTTAAATTTGATTTAAACATATATAAATACCTCAAGAAAAAATATAGAGAAAATAAGATTCTATCTACTACACTGCCCATTTACAAATAAAATCTACTATACAACTAGATCTTTTTTAAGATTGTAAAAGATCAATCAATCTTTGTAGGGCAAACTTGGCGGATTGTTGTTGGATAGAAGCACGATCGCCGCTCAATTTTTTACTATCAGAGCAAGAACCAGAGGGTAGGGCCCATGCAAAGCAAACTAAGCCTACAGGTTTATGTTCAGAGCCACCACTTGGACCCGCTACGCCAGTTATGGCAAGACTTACTTCTGCATTACTATTTTTGATCGCTCCCTCGGCCATTTCTTTTGCAACTTCCTCGCTTACAGCGCCATATTTTATTAAAGTTTCTTCTTTAACACATAACATCTCTGTTTTAGCAACGTTGTTATAGGCGATAAAACCTCTATCAAAATAGCGCGAAGCGCCAGGTATAGCAGTTATCAGTTCTGCAACTAGGCCTCCCGTGCAAGATTCAGCCGTTGCTAAAAAGAAATTTTTCTTTAGTAGAATTTTAGCGAGTGTTTCTGAAAGATTTTGGAAATTAGAGGTTAACATATTAACAGACCAAGACTTTTTTTAGGAAAATTATTTCATAGCCTCCTGAACAACCTTCAAAAGAATCTTAATCATCTTCGGATTTCCAGCAATGATTTCACCGTTAGGATAAAGTTCCTGGCCTTGATAATCGCAACAAATACCACCCGCTTCAGTGATTAGCAAAGCTCCAGCGGCCATATCCCATTCTTTTAGACGCGCTAGAATCATGCCATCAAAACGTCCAGCCGCAGTGTAGGCAAGAGCGATAGTTGCAGTTCCTAAAACACGCAAGCCTGCAACATGTGGAAAAAGTTCATCAATAATTTTATGCTGCCTAGACAAATTTTCAGGTTGGTTATATGGAAATCCCAAAAGAATCAAGCTGTCTTCTAGCTTATTCTGTTTACTGACACGCAAACGGCGATTATTGAGATAGGCCCCACTGCCACGTGTGGCAGTAAAAAGCTCACCACCTAGAGGATCAAAAATTACAGCGTGCTGCACAACTCCTTTTATTTGTATAGCAATAGAAATTGCAAAAAGAGGAATGCCACGCATGTAATTTGCCGTTCCGTCAATAGGATCAATGATCCAAACTACTTCGCTTTGGCCGATTTTCCCACCTTCTTCACCCAAAATAGCGTGATCTGGATAAACTTCCCTAATGGAAGCTATGATGTCTTCTTCCACCAAACGATCTGTTTCGGTAACAAAATCGTGTGGAGTTTTTTCCTGGATTTCTAGGCTGTCTAAATGTTCTAGGGAACGCGTAATAATCTTTCCAGCACGACGCGCAGCTTTTACGGCAATATTGACTAATGGATGCATAATTAAGCCTGGGTTGCTCCGCTATCGCCATCATTGGGTAAACCCATGTCTTTGGCTATATTCATGATTCTTGATTGCACAGTTGAATCTACTTTGCTTAGGGCATCATTGAAAGCGGCAATCACTAAATCCGTTAGAACTTCTTTTGGTTCTTGGTATACACTGTTGTCGATAATGATTTTTACCACTTTACGTTGGCCATTCATCATAACTTGCACTAAACCGCCGCCAGCAGCCCCGGTGATTTGTAAGCTTTCTAATTCTTTTTGCGCCCAACGCATTTTCTCTTGGATAGCTTTGGCTTTTTCCATCATTTCGTCGAAATTAAATTCTGGTTTCTTGTCATTTGTAATGCTCATAATTACCTCAAAAAATATTATGAATTGTTAGCTTTATTATTTTCTTTTGCTTGCTCTGAAGCTGGCCAAGGACGCCAAGGATCCACACTAATATTTTGATTTGTGCTTTGTGTTGTCATAGGACTATTAACAGGTTGGTGTTTCTCGACAACTTTTGGCGCAACTGCCTGAGTGGGCCTCACCGATTCTGTTGATGTAACTGCTGGGCGATAAACTTCGCTGGCAGAAGCGCGTGTCATGTCATTGTTTGCTTCGGGATAAGCTGGAGCTGGACGACGTCTGTTTACATTGCGATTTGGCCCTGCTGGATATGGACGAGGGGAAGGCATACGCCCACCTCTAGCACCACTGGCACGACGATCTCGATTATCTCTAGTTGGCGGACGACGTCTATCGCGTTGTTCTGGACGACGATTGCGGTTCCCATCTCGATAATGCCCAGGAGAAGATGGTGGTAGTTGAGTCTCTGACTTTTCACGCATGCTATCTTCTGTAGTTTTGTTTATCGGCTCTTTTCCTGGCAATGTTTTGTCTTTTTCACCGCGAAATATTTTAGTGAACAAATGCTTTATTTTAGATTTTTCTTTGTTTTGTTCGGAAGCAGGAGAGGGTACACGCGCTAAATCGTCCAAACGAACAGCTGGAGTTTCTGGAGCAATCCTAGACGCTGGATTGACTGGAACTTCTGGCATTTTTGTTTCTGGTGAGGCAATTAAATTGTAGCTGGAGTCATTTTTAGCAGATTTAGTTCCTTCACCGCCACGAATGCGTTTTAAAGTAAAGTTCGGCGTTTCCAAAGAAACATTCGGTAAAAGTACCAAACGCACATTAGTGCGAACTTCTATTGCATGTAATGCAGCTCTTTTTTCGTTGAGTAGGAAAGTTGCCAAATCAACAGGCAATTGAACTTGAACTTCAGCTGTATTGGCTTGAGATGCTTCTTCTTCGATGACATGCAACAAAGATGATGTGAGCGATTCAATGCTGCGAATACGACCTTGTCCGCTACAGCGTGGGCAGGGAATAAGTGTAGATTCGCTTAAGCTAGAACGCAAACGTTGACGCGACATTTCGAGCAATCCAAAACGTGTAATATTGCCAACTTGAACGCGCGCTCGATCAAATTTCAGAGCTTCACGTAGACGATCGCCAACTTCGCGTTGATTTTTAAGCGGTGTCATGTCGATAAAGTCTATAACTATCAAACCACCAATATCGCGTAGACGTAATTGACGAGCAATTTCATCTGCAGCTTCTAGATTGGTATTTAGAGCGGTCTCTTCAATATCACCACCACCAGTGGCTTTAGCTGAGTTAACATCTACGCTAACCAAGGCTTCCGTGTGATCGATAACTATGGCGCCACCAGAAGGCAAGCGTAATACCCGGTGATGCGCCGTTTCGATTTGATTTTCAATGTTATAAAAACTAAAAAGCGGAATTTTGTGTTGGTGGAGTTGAATGCGATCGACAAATTCTGGACGAATTTCCGCTACGTATTGCTTGGTTTTGTCATATAAACTAACTGTATCAACAATAATTTCATCAATTTCTTGGCGCAAATAATCGCGAATCGCACGTAGCAAGGCATCTCCTTCTTGATAAATTAAAGCAGGAGAACTGCGTGTTTCAGAAGCTTTAGAAATACTTTCCCAAAGTTTTAGCAGAGTATTCAAGTCCCATTGTAAATCCTCTAAGGACTTACCAACTCCAGCTGTGCGGATTATAACCCCCATGCCTTCTGGGATGTTTAGTTGTCCAATGATATCGCGTAAATCGTCTCTACCTTGCCCTTCGATACGGCGTGAGATGCCACCGGCACGTGGATTATTTGGCATTAAAACCAAATATGACCCAGCCAAACTTATAAAAGTAGTCAAAGCAGCGCCTTTGGTGCCACGTTCTTCTTTATCGATTTGGACTAAGATTTCTTGGCCTTCGCGCAGAACATCTTTTATGTGAGGGTGGGCTAGAGATTCATGGGTGAATTCGCCTTGGAAACAGTTACGAGAAACTTCTTTTATGGGTAAAAATCCTTGCCGGCTAGACCCGTATTCAACAAAAGCCGCCTCTAAACTAGCTTCAATATGTAAGATTTTGCCTTTGTAAATATTGGCTTTTTTTTGTTCTCCACTAAATTGTTCTAAGTCTAAATCATAAAGAGTTTTGCCTCGAACTAAAGCGACGCGCAAGCCCATTTCTGGCGTAGCGCTGATTAACATTCTGTTTGTTGTCATTTTTGTAAACCTTTTTCATAATATTTTCATAATTAATTTGGATTATTGCTACTTGGAGGGGGAGTTTGCATGGTATGTATTTTGGGTGTAACGCTTAATTTGCCCAAAAACATGTCTATATGTTTTCTTTATAAATCAAAGAGTTATATTTGCAATCTTTCCTGACGCCTTTAGTATTAAAATCCACATCCTTAATTTTTTAAGGGCTAATGCTTTAAAAAAGCGCATCATTGTATCAGGTTTACTATCTTAACGCAATGTTCGGGTAACTTTCTGATTGGCAAGCTTGAAGCCTTCAGTTTGATAAAGTTTATAGCGTTCACGAGCTGCCGCTTTAATATTTTCATCATCCGGAACAATTTCCAAAATTTGCTGAAATTGCTTATAACAACTTAATGTAGAACTGCATAAATTTATCAAAACCTCCTGATTTAACGGAATGTTTTCTCCACTACCTAGCAAAATAGAAAAATTTTCAGCTATTGCTTCGTTAGCTTGAAAAAGAGAGTGGGGAAGAAAGCTAGTATCATGAAAAGTCCAAAGTAAATCATCTAGCTGTTGTAAAACATTGGGGATTGCTGATTGGATAAAAACTTTTTTTCCATCCAGATAGCATTTTTCTACCAAATGGCAAACGTCACGTAAGCATTCAGCTATGGAAGGTTCTGGAAATAGATAAAATATGGCTTCTTGATGCATACAACTAATATACTTATCTTTGTCTCAACCTTCAAGTTTCACATTTTATATGCACAATTTCACCATAAGTTTACTTTAAGATATTTTTCATTAATTTATGCTAGACTGCGCGCCGCAAATTTTAATCCTAAACTTTAAATAATATTGGAGACATCATGTTTTATAATCCAAAACAAATAACAATCGGGGCACCAATACGAGTTTCCTCATCAACAACTCCTACTACCCCACCACCAAGTCCTGCTTCTTCGCCAATTCCTACTCAACCACCAAATACTTTTCTCTTACCAGCCTCTGTTTTCTCACCAGTACAAAGTGCTCAAGTAAGCAAACCTAATATTGGGGCGCCAAGACGAGTACCAAAAGTTGTACAAAAAAATCTCCCAACTGAAATTGCAATGTTACAAGCAGCAGCGCATACAATCTCAGAGGAAGAGCCTACTAAAAGAGCTCGTACTCAGAGTCCTACCAGGTCTGAAGAACATTCTCCAGTACCCCAGATCTCTGTTTCCCCTCTCTCAAGTCCGAGTCCAAAGTAAAAACTGTTAGAGATTTATCCCAACGGTTCACGGGCCTTCACGGCCCGTTGAATCGGGTAGGGGATGTTTGTTGCCCATCAATTTCATGCGCCTCTTCTGCATGGCAAGCCAGAACATAAGTCAATTTTCGCAATTTTACTATAATTTTTCTTTAACATTAATTTAAGCTATTTGTGCTAGAATACCCTTTTAAACATACAACAATCTCGTAGATATTATGATTAATAGTTTATCTATACCGCCTAACACAATGGGCAGCTCTTCTTCCTCTTTAGCGTCTCCTATTGCAACGGCACAAATGATCGAGAATCCATTGCAGTATTTAATACCAAAATACCTAACCCAAGCTGAAGTAGACAATCTAGATCCTGACCTAAAGAACATCTTATCAGAACAAGTTATCCGAGAATTTATTACGCAGAATAACTTGTCCG
>Ga0172379_10003688_pt1 | contig 23934 bp, 21 predicted proteins | sample GrowelOW334metaG_FD_119756 | JGI IMG/M metagenome (GOLD analysis project Ga0172379, IMG submission 119756) | Groundwater microbial communities from an aquifer near a municipal landfill in Southern Ontario, Canada - Groundwater well OW334 metaG | ecosystem: Environmental > Aquatic > Deep...
GTCCGTACTGCCGTCGTCGACAACCACCGGCTCAACGTTGATCCCGTCCGGAAGATTCTTCGGCAAACGGGCCAGAACCTCGCCAATGCTCTCGCACTCGTTGAAAGCGGGAATGATGACTGTAAGGCGCACTTATTGAAGTATACAGATGAACCGGCCGAATTCAGCGAAAAGAAATTGGTTCCATACGAACAAAGAACCAAATTAATAGCTTTCAAAAGCCAAAAACATCACATCTAAAAAAAATTGATTATTAAATGCGCATTATATTTACCATTATAGAGTCACACTGTAAAAAGCTTCCATCAACCTTGATGGAAGAAGTCGTCTGAGCAACGATCTTTTAAAGCAAAGGAGGAGCTATGCACTGTTTAAAATGCGGCCAGTTGATAAGGTGTATTCTTACTCTCCCCGATTGCACGCCCGGAGAGCCGTGTATCCACGGTATGTGCCTCACTGACCACCACGAGAACCACTGTACCGGATCGAAGCCTCCCGTCAGTGGTTACATCTACAGGAAGCTTCCCAATGGGCACTTCCTTGTAGCTTTCAAGGATGGGAACATCGATCTTAATCACTGGCACCTTGCCCCAGACGGTGAAGTGCTCTCGATCGTCGAAAACGGCGATCACCGCTTCAGGCGAACGGACGTGAGGAAGAACATTCGGGAGATCCTCCCGGATCTCAACCTTTCCTTCCTCTACAAAGGCTGAAACGACAACTGCTGCTCAGACGGACCCCCACTCGTTGTGGGGGTCTTTTTTTAGCCGTTCACGATGGCTGAATCGTGGGCGGACTTCCGCTACAACGTTCCATTCGGATCATATCTATTGCACACTTTTTCATCGTGAGTTCATGAAATATGCAATCTCGAAAAGTAGTTGCTGACAAATCAATACCATCAAAAAGTACATTCTCGAAAATACAGTGCTCGAAGTTGCTACAGGTAAAACCTCCGTTGATAAGCGTGCAATTGCGAAACGTGTATCCCTCGATACGATCATCGAGAGTTCCATTGTCCATACTAAGATTACCAGTCAGAACTTTCCCTGAAAGGTACGCTTGCTCAAAGGAAGAATGCATATGCCCAGTTTATCACATTGAAATACTCCTAACCGAAGATTCGAACTGGTTCCTGATAAGCTCCAACAAGAGCTACTGCCGCCTACCTGCTGAATAACGTGAATCCCACCGTCCACTTGTCGCCATCCCTCTGAATCTGATCAATCCGCATAAGCGGCAGCGGCCAGACATCACGGTCGTGGAGTCCCGGTGCGATCCCGTCAAATGCACTTCGCACTTTGGCTGCGCCATTCTCCAGTATGAACGCCCGGGTATCGGCCAGATTCTGAACCGGTATGTCCTGCAGCACGCGCTGCTCGCTCTTATCGGGACTCGCGGCATACTGCAAAATATCGAGATACATAAAATCCTCGGCCGCCTTCAGCGAAAGCGGGGCGATTGCTTCTATCTGCCTGAGAAAATCGTCCCGGAATACGGAACTGAAAACGTCCTTCAGCATCATCTCGCCGCTGAACTCCAGGATCTGAAGAAATCTGGCGACAGCCTGATAACTTCCTTTTAAATTCAATTTGCCGCCGAGAGTCTTGATCGAACCATGATCGACCGGTTTCGGATCAAATGTCAGACTCTCAACCGAGACCGGCATTTTGGCATTTTTGGTGAGCGTACCGGCAATGTCCTGGATCGACCGGACCGCCCGCGTCTCCGGAAAATTTTCCGGTAACACATAAACCGCCGCCTGTTCCTCCTGGGCCGCCAAGGCATCATTTTGAAAAGCCTGTTCCGCCTCCACATTGGCTGCCAGTATTTCGACCCGCGACTTCAGCTCCGGCAACATCGTACCGATCATCACAGCGGTGTTCCTTTTTTCGGAGAAAACGCGCGTATATGACACCAGCAGTCCCACTGCGGCGACGCACAGCACGACCCCGGTTACAAACAAACCGAGTCCGATGTGTCGCCGGAGCCTGGCGGTGAATTCAACCATTTTTCAGATTGATCGAAATGGTAAACGGGGAAACCGAACTGCCGTCCGGTGCGGTGTTCTGCAGATATTCGGGTTCCGAAACGGTCAAACCGGCCGCGCGCAGCCCGTCGATGAACCGGGTAAGGATGTCCCTGGACCGGCCGTTTAGGTCCCGGACCTCGCCGGAAATCATGATCTTCCCGTCACCGCCCGACATTTCCACTCCTGGCAGGGAAATCGGATCCGTCGTGTCGGAGCCGAAACTGCGGCGGACCTGATCGACACTCAGCAAAACCGAACCGACCGGCAGGATATCGTTCCGGATCTTGGCCACCTCATGCAGTATCGGAGACCGGGATTCTTGGTCCAGTTTGGCCCGGGTATCCTGAAGTTCGGCCTGCCGGATCATCAGCGTTTTTTCCGTCTGCTCCAATTCACCGACCGGAACCACGCGGTCGCCGATGCGGACCGGAAACCGGTCCGGTGTTATCAGCACCCGGAGCAGCAGGGTTCCAAGCACGAAAACAACGCCGAACAGAAAGACCGGCAGACCCAGTTTTTCGATGGCTGGCAACAGCACGCGTACCGGACGGAGGGAATCCCCCGTCGCTTCCTTTGTATTTATTGCGCTTTGTTTTGGCTCGATTAAGCCATTCATAAAATCTTATCATCATAGCAGATTTGGCTGATTTCTGCTAGACTTTAACAAGAAGTACATAGTGAGTAGCTGGTAGTGAGTAGAAAGAATCTACAAACTACTCACTACAAACTATAAACTTCTCGGGCTCGACCTTTCTGCCTTTTCTTACTTTTCTGCCTTCTCAAGTCCCTCTTCCCCCTTTCCCATGGATGAGCTCATAGCCAAGCTGCACGAGCTGCTCAATGCCGTAAACATGGGCAAGGACTCTCTTTGAGCGGCGAAAAATCCCGGACCAAATAGCGGCTCTGGAAACCGAAACCTCGTCCCCGGACATCTGGCAGGACCGCCGTCGCGCGGAGAATCTTTTCAACCGGCTGAAAGCGCTGAAAAAACAATGGCAACCAATCCTCGAACTTTTAACCCAGGTAAAAGACCTCCACGATATCGCCGAAGCCAGCGAACCGGCTGATTTGCCGGAACTGGAAAAAGAATTTTCCGGACTTTCTGAGCGCTGGCGGCTGGCCGAACGGGCGCTGTACCTCGGTGGAAAATATGATATCGGAAATGCCTATCTCAGCATCTCCGGCGGTGCCGGCGGCACCGAGGCGCAGGACTGGGCCGGCATGCTTGGCCGGATGTATCTGAGGTACGCCGAACGCAAAAGCTGGAAGACCGAAGTGATCGAACGCACCGACGGACAGGAGGCCGGAGTGAAATCGATGACGATCCACGTCGCCGGGGATGCGGCTTACGGTCATCTGAAATGCGAACGCGGCACGCACCGGCTGGTCCGCCTCTCGCCGTTCAATGCCAAAAACCTGCGGCAGACCTCGTTTGCCCTGGTCGAAGTTTTACCGGATATGGCTGATGCCGATGAGATTACGGTCAAGCCCGAGGAACTCAGGATCGACACTTACCGCTCCGGCGGTGCCGGCGGCCAGCACGTGAACAAAACCGACAGCGCCGTACGCCTCACTCATCTCCCGACAGGAATCGTCGTCGCCTGCCAAAATGAACGCAGCCAGCTCCAGAACCGCGAGCGCGCCATGAACATGCTGAAGGCCAAGCTCCTCGAGAAACGTCAGAAAGAGGAAGAAGCCGAGAAAAAACGGCTGAAGGGATCACACACGAGCGCCGATTTCGGCAGCCAGATCAGAAGCTACGTTCTCCATCCGTACCAGATGGTCAAAGATCTCCGTACCAACTACGAAACCAGCGATACCGCGGGAATACTGGACGGCGATCTGGATCTCCTGATCGAAGCGGAACTGAAACGTGAGTCCAGAGAAGAATAAAAAAACTAATCATCAGATTCGAACGAAATTACTCTTTGCGAGCGATAAAAACGTGGTACCAAAGGGTGGCGTGCGCCACCAGCCTTCGTCCGCCTGAGGCGGACTTCGGCCGGCAAGGGCGAGACAAACGCACACTTGCCCTCCCGTAGCTCCATGAAACGGAGCGAAGGAGGGCGCGTTTTCTTTTGGTTCTTTTCTTTGTGGCTTAGGCCTTAGAAAAGAACGAACCATCAGACCAATTAATCTTTAAACAATACCAGTTGCTGATCGATAGACCTGCTTAAAAAAAATGCATCAGGACCCTGATCAAGGTACGATGCATTTAAAGATGCTCATCCGATCGTTCTTCCAACAAACCGGGCGGACTGTGACTCCCTTCCTGCTGTCGCCGTTTGGACGCAGGTTTGCCGGTGGTACGAAAATATACACCGGTTTGTATTTACTCGCGAAAAACATCACAGAACAGCCGGAGAAAAATATTTTCCGCAAGTACGTTGAACCCGGCATGATAGTCGCGGATATCGGAGCAAACATCGGATTTTTCACCGGTCTTTTTTCCAGACTTGTGGGACCAACCGGGCAAGTCCACGCATTCGAGCCTGATCCTCTGATCTACAGCATCCTTAAGCGACGCACTGCAGCACTCCCCCTGCACAATATCAGCGTGAACAAGATTGCCTTGAGCGACCGGGAAGGAACGACAGTCCTCTACAGCTCCAGGAAGAACCGCGCCGATAACCGCATCTTTCGTTTCCCCGAAAAGTCCGGCGAAATCGAGCAGACAAACGTCGCAACCACGACACTCGATGCCTACTGCGAACGGAACGGGATCAAAAAAATCGATGCAGTGAAGATCGATGTCGAGGGCGCGGAACCAGCTGTTCTGCGCGGCATGCAGTCCCTGCTCCGGAACCATCCGCCGGCATGGATAGCTCTGGAATTTTTTCCCGATGGACTGAGGGGTGCGAACGAGGATCCATCAACCTTCTGGAATTTCCTGCACGATCACGGTTACACACCCCATCTGGTAACCGAAAACGGCATCATGCCGCTGACCGATCGGGAGGAACTCGGCCGGTTAACCGGGGACAATTATGTGAACATCTGGGCCTCACGGGACATGAGCAACCGGACCGGACCGGACAGGTAACCGGACCGGGAAGCCCGAAGCTTCCGGCTGACTACAGCGGCGACTATAATTCTGCGCGTGCGTAACACACCACCCTCTCCCTCTTTCTGGTTCAAAGCAATCCCCTACGTCGTATATACAGCCCTGATACTCCCCTTCATCAGATTTCAGTATCTCTGGGATGCAGCGGCATACCGGCTTTGTCTGAGGCAAGCCATCAGCGTCCCGTTTCATTTAATGAATTTCGACTGCAATCAGCACGCTCATGCTTCAGCGCTGTACCTGCTCCTGCTGGGCCTCCCGCAATACTTGAGCCCCAACAACATCCTGCTACTGAACCTTGAAATTCTCATCCTGGGGAACCTGTCCATCTTCGCTTTCAGTAAAATTGCCGATTTTGCGTACCGCGGCAAAGCATCGTTCGTCACGAACCTGCTTGCCACACTTCTGTATGCCACACATCCGATCGTCATCGGCAATGCGGTGAACCCCGTCCTCGACACAGGAGTGATCATTTTCTTCCTTCTGTTCTTCTGTGCCCTCCTCTACAAAAAAACCGTGTGGTCGTTCGTGCTTGGCCTGATACTCGTTTTCACGAAGGAAAGCGGAGTCCTCCTCTACGGTCTATCGATTGCCCTGTACTGCATCGTCTTCATCGTGAGAAACGATAGCCCGACAAAGGAAAGGTGGAAAGCGCTCCTTTACAAAACCCCCTTTCTCATCCCGCTGGTCCTCTACATTTGCTACACGCTCACAACCGGCCACTTCTTCCACGGTCCCGAGTACGGGGTGCCCGATGTCAATTTCGCCAGTATCTTCCTGAAGCTCGACCTGACGGATCGGCGTTATCTCTTTGGTCTGGCAGACGTATTTATCCTGAATTTCTCGTGGGTAAGCTCTTTACTTATTCTGCTATTTTTCCTTTGGCGAGGGGCATTGTTCGTCATAGGGAAAGTCCCGGATAACCCCGAGGGTCTCGACCGGCGTACGGCACAACTCATCGTACTCATCTGGCTCTTCACGCTCTTCATCCTGCCAAAGTATCTCCCGTATAACCATAGTCGCTATCTTTCGTCGATCTGCCTGCTTTCTCTTTTCGTAACGGTGATCTGCCTGATCCATATATGCCGAAACATCAGACTCCGCATCGCCTTTCTCTCCGGCGTACTTGTCCTGCAGTTCCTCTCTATTTTCCGGACCATCGATCCTCTTTCGTTAAAAATCTTCGGTTCCTTTCCTTTCGGCACGCATCGGCTGCTGACTCTCGGCCTTGCCGCCCATGACCCTTGCTGCGGTTACGGCGCCGATCAATTGGTGTATAACCTCGAATACACCGAGATGGACACACTGCAAACGCTCGTTTATCAATGGATGCAGCCATCCGAAAATACAACGATAGTCCTCTCTGGCACATGGGTACTGGGCCTGGACCAGCCCCTGGTCCCCGGATCCTTCCAGCGAACGCTGAACTCGACGGGGTTTTCCCCGCAATATATGCACGCGGACGAAGTCCTGAAAAAGAAACCCATGCCGGAAAAACTCTACTTCATCCGCTATCCGAATTACGATGACCGGGCCGATATGCAAAAACTCCTCACACGATACAAACTGGTGGAGGAGCGCAAGTTCGACCACAACGGATACTCGCTCATGGTGGCTGTGATGGCTCCAAAACAGTGAAAGCGACTGGAAACACGAAAATCCTGCGTAGCTCGCGTAGCAGGATGACGGAACCACGCACTTCGCGAAGTGCGTGGCGGAGAGGGAGGGATTCGAACCCTCGAACCCCTTTTGGGGGTTACGCGATTTCGAGTCGCGCGCCTTCGACCACTCGGCCACCTCTCCGTGTACGACAGCCTATCATAGACATCTGTTTTTTCGAGCCAAACAAGCCAACTTCGTCTGAAGTTGAAAAAATAAGGTTAAAACAATGAAGAAACGCACTCTCGTAGATCCCCGCCCTCCTAAGCCATCCAAATGGACAGCCTAAGAGGGCGGGTATAGAAAACTGCGGTGCCGCGGACTCATCCTTCGGAGGATTCCTCCCCCGCGTTGGAATCGGGCATGGCCGGTGAGGCCTGGCCGAAACCAGGATCATCGGCTCCGCTTTCATCAGTGGAACCGCGCTTACGGAAGCGGTTCCTTCTGACTCGACTCAAGCGAGCCGACTGTTTGTCCGCGAACTTCCGCTGTCTCTTGGTACGCTGACTGGCCATAGGTTCTCCTTTCTTTCTGAGAAAAAATGGCCTGCGCTCAAGTGCCGATGTGAACTCCTTGTTCACACACTGGGGGATACACAACCCTCGGTAAGGCTGCCGGAGTGGCAACCACAAGAACGCATTTCTTCATGCTGAATGATGATTTAAAAGAACAAACCGTACCGCCACATCGGTACAAACTCTTCGAACAAATCTTATTATGAATTACCTTATTTGACAAATCAAGTTTTTATTTTATTAATAATTTTTTATGAAGCTAAACCCACTTTCTCTAGAGAAGGGAGGAGGCCGCCAGCGGCCTCCTCCTAAATTCGTGCCAGCATTCGGCACCCGCTACGTCCTGCCCTGTCGGGCAGCTTTTCGCCGCTCGCGCATCGCTTGGATGCGCAGCCTAGCTTTCTCATCTGCGGTCAAAACCCGCTGAGACTGCTGCTGCCTGCGGCGTTCCCGTAACGACGACGGTCGTTTCATCGGACATCCCTCCCGTTGCTGGAACGTAAACACCGTTCAGTTTGTCCTTTCGAACCACGAAACTGAGCGGATTCAGATTCACAAAATTTAAAAGAGCAACTCCTCTATGTAACCAAGACATTTTTGAAATTTATTTCCTCATTGTCAAACATAAACAGACAGGCTGCCCGTTAATCGCTGATCGCCAGCTGTTTTTTAAGTTCCCTCCCTCCAGCTTGCCAGATATTTCTTCTGCTCCTCCGTCAGTTCATCTATTTCGATCCCCATCGCCTTGAGCTGCAGTTTGGCGATCCGGTTGTCTATTTCTGATGGCAGAGTGATCACTTCGTTTTTCAGCTTGCCTTTATTCTTCACCAGATACTCGCAGGCAAAAGCCTGACCGCAGAAACTAAGGCTCATCACTTCACTTGGGTGGCCTTCGGCCGATGCCAGATTTACCAGCCGCCCTTCTCCAGCCACGTATACGACCTTGCCGGACTTCATCAGATATTCATCCAGATAATGCCGGACCCGCCGCTTGCGCTTGGCCTGTTTCTCGAGTGAGTCGATGTCGATCTCGTGATTGAAATGCCCGGAATTCGCGACCATCGCCCCGTCCTTCATCTTCTCGATATGTTCCATCCGGATGACATGCAGATCCCCCGTGACAGTGATGAAAAGATCGCCAAGCGGAGCGGCTTCCTCCATCGGCATCACGCGGTTACCGTCCATCGCCGCCTGCAGCGCCGGGAAAGCATCCACTTCGGTCACGATCACTTTGGCACCGAGCCCCTTGGCCCGAAGCGCCACTCCCTTTCCGCAGCTGCCATACCCGAGGACCACGACGGTCGAACCGGCGATGAGCATGTTGGTTGACCGGAGAATGCCGTCGAAAGTCGACTGGCCCGTTCCGTAGTAATTGTCCATCAGGTGCTTGGTCAGGTTGTCGTTCACCGCGATCATCGGTGTTTTCAGGGCACCTTCGCGCTCCATGGACTTCAGCCTGATGATCCCGGTGGTCGTCTCCTCGCAGCCGCCCAGCATCTTTTTGAGCAGGTGCGGATGCTTGGTGTGAATCAGCGTCACCAGATCACAGCCGTCGTCGATGGTGATGTCCGGCTCGGTCTCCACGACCGCCGCAAGGAACTTGTAATAGTCTTCATGACTTTCGCCTTTGTAAGCCCAGACCAGAACATCTTTTTCCCGGCTCAGCGCCGCAGCCACGTCGTCCTGGGTACTAAGCGGATTGCAGCCGGTGATGGCCACTTTCGCGCCGCCGGCAACCAGAGTGCGAACCAGCACACCGGTTTCCTTGGTCACGTGCAAAGCCATTCCGATGGTGAGACCGGCAAACGGTTTGGATTTCTTGAACTCTTCGCGAACCGTTAAAAGCGCGCCCATGTGGCGCTCGGCAATCTCCATATTCAGCTTTCCCTGATCGGCCAGTGCGGGGTCTTTTACGTAGGACATAGCCACGTAAGGGTAGCAGTGGGGTAAATCAAAAACAAACCTGGCGAACCGGGAAATGGCTTGGATCGGCACTCCCGGATTGATTAATTTCGTTTTTTTTGATAAAATGACCCGATGGCCAAAATAAACAAACACCTCGGTAAGCCGCCCGACTCGGATGAAACGGCTGATTATTTAAACGTTCAAGAGATCCCGGCTACGGATACTCTGCTGGTCAAACGTCGTTCTAAAACCCGCGCCAAAACCACCAGGGTGTTGGGCGGTAAAAAGGAAAGATGGGACGGGGTACCCTCGGAAAAATTCGGGGAATTGAAGAAAAGCGCCGTCGCCCTGCTGGAAGAAGCTTCAGAAATCATGGAAGGTAAAGGGCACACCGACGCGAAGAAGGAATGCGAGCAGGTAATCCAGGCTTTGGAAAAAGGGGAATTCGAGCCATTCTGGCAATATTGGGCCAAGCTGGACGGACTGATTATGGGTGATGAAGAAGGCACTTCCTTCCCGCGCCAATACAATTTTTTCAAATCCAGATGGACCGAATTTGATCGCGTCGCGAGTGAACTTTGGTCTCAGGTCCTGAAGCTGACGGAAGATTAAAACGAAAGCTCTTCTCCGTAGCTCTCCAACGCCCGCTCCTGGATCATCTCCCGATCCAGATTATCGAGCAGCGTCCCTTCCTGTTCGACCAGAAAACTGCCCATGATCGCGGCCAGTTGTCCGGTTTTTTTAAGCGGCCACTTGGCGGCAAGCCCGTACAAGATCCCCGCCCGGGCCGCATCTCCGGCACCGGTGGGGTTCACTACTTTGTCCGGTTTACAAGAATGCACCACCGCTTTTTCTTTTCGATCGGTCAGCACCATCCCCTTGTCCCCGAGAGTTATGATCAAAAGTCCGCAGCTGTCGATGACCTGTTTCTTATCCCATTCCAATTTTTTCTCGGCCAGCGTCCATTCGTATTCGTTTACGATCAAACCGGCGCTCCCGCTAACGGCCCGCCGGAATTCATCCCGGGTAAAAATATGCGATTGCTGTCCCGGATCGAACAAATACGGAATCTTCAGTTCCTGGCACTGGGCCGTAGCCCGGAGCATAAAAACCGGATCTCTCGGCGAGATGATCGCGAATTTCAGATCATCCCGCTCATCGTCCAGTTTCGGAAGCTCGCCGTGCGCATCGGCACCCGGATGGAAGAAAGTAATTTGATGTTCGGCGTCGTCCGTCGCGACTATGGCTGTTGCGGTACTCTGATTTTTAATCTCCTGGACGTACCGCGTATCGATCCCACGACCCTGAAGGAGGCTTAAGTACGGTCCGCCGTCCGAACCAACGCTGCCGACCATAAGCGGTTCCTGATTCAATAACCGGAGATTCCAGGCGATGTTCGCCGCGGTTCCTCCGTGATGCCTCTTGAATCTTGGCATGAGATAGGAAACCGAAAGCCGATCTAACGCTTTCGGGTCAAGCGCGTCGACGAAAGAGCCGTCGTAAGTGAGAAGCAGATCGTAAGCAATGGAACCGTGGACGAGGAAACGCATGAGTAATGTAGAATGTACAATGTAAAATGTAGAATGAAAAAGGAGTTTCGACAGTGTCCGTTACTTGTCGTCATTGTACATTGTACATTTTACATTCTACATTTAGCTCGTACTTTCGTTACACTCCTCAAGGCATGAAAATAGCTATTGTTGGCACTGGCTACGTCGGTCTCGTTTCAGCGGCCTGCTTCGCCGAGCTGGGACATGAAGTCATCGGGGTGGATATCGACGCGGAAAAAATCCGCAAGTTGAAACAGGGCATCAGCCCGATTTATGAACCAGGACTCGAAGAGCTGATCCGCTCGGGCCTAAAGACCAAGCATCTGTCTTTCACCACCGATCTGGTCCCGGCCCTGCCGCAGGTAAAAATACTTTTTTCGGCAGTCGCCACTCCGCCGGGCGACGGCCATAAAGCCGATCTGAAAGCGGTTTTTAAGGTTGCCGAAACGGTCGGCAAACACATCGATCACGATCTGATCTTCGTCAACAAGTCCACCGTTCCGGTCGGAACCGGAGCCAAATGCGAGAAGCTTATCGCCGATCTTTTAACGTCGCGCGGATCCAGCTGCCGCGTGCCGGTAGTCAGCAATCCGGAATTCCTGCGGGAAGGCATGGCCGTGCCGGATACTCTGATGCCCGACCGGATCATCGTCGGAATCAACGGAGCCGCGCACAACCCGAAGCTCGAAGCCCGAAACTTGATGGAAGAGCTCTACCGCCCGATAACCCGGGTCGGCAAGCCGCTGATCTTTATGAGCCGCGAAAGCGCCGAGATAGTGAAATACGCCAGCAACGCGTTCCTCGCAACCAAGGTCAGCTTCATAAACATGTTGACCGAACTTTGTGAAAAAACCGGCGCGAATATCCGCGATATCGCCAAGGGAATCGGTCTCGACAACCGCATCGGTCCGAAGTTTCTGCATGCCGGCATCGGTTACGGCGGAAGCTGCTTCCCGAAAGACGTGAAAGCTTTGATGGCCACCTCGCGGGAATACAAGATCCCGCTGCCGATCATCGAAGCCACTGATGCGGTGAACCACCGCCAGCGCCTCCGGTTCATCGAACTGATAAAAAAATCTATGCCGAAAAAATCACATATCGCCGTTTGGGGACTGGCCTTCAAACCCAAAACCGACGACATGCGCGAATCTCCAAGCATCGATATCGTCGCAGCTCTCGTCCGGGCCGGCCACTCGGTAACGGCCTTTGATCCGGTGGCGATGGACCGTGCTAGGCCGCTGCTTCCCAAAAAAGTCAGCTACTCGACTTCACCTCTTGCCGCAGCCAAGAACACCGATGCCGTCCTGCTGCTGACCGAATGGGACGTTTTTCGCGGAATCGATCTGAAGGAGCTCAAAAAAGTAATGCGCGGAAAGAAACTGTTTGATGGACGGAATGTCTACGAACCGGGAGAAGTCAAAGAGGCTGGACTGATTTATTTCGGTATCGGTATTTGACAGATATCAAAGGCGTTAAAAAAAATTGACAAACATCTCCCGCACTATAGGATCAGCCCCTATGTTAAAACCAGGAGCACCTTTGCCGGTTAAAGAAATCACAACAATCACCGGCGAAGAACATTTAACATCGGAAGTAACCGGATGCCCGCGCCTGCAGGAATCACCGGGACTGGTTTTCGTCGCTTCAAATGTTTCCAATCGACGTTCGCAAATAGCAATCGCGCTCTGCGGCCATTATCAGGAAGGCAGTTGCCGGGCTGACGGTGACCGGGGCCCTTGTAAGCTGGATGGCACGGGGTGGGCCTACCGGCAAGGAGATTCAATTGAAAAAACAAGCCTAAGGATTATCGAACCGGTTGAAGCTAAAATCCGCGTGCTGCGCCCGGATCCGGGCAGTACTGGATCAATCGACGCTGCCACCCAAGCCGCTCTCCTGGAACAAATGCATCAAATTGCGACACAGAACCCCCGACCGCTTAGCTATCCCCACCTACCGCCGCCTGATAAACTCTGGGTATGAAAATTTTGTTGACCGGCGTCGCCGGCTTCATCGGCTACCACACCGCAGTCGAACTTTTGAAACGCGGCGATGAGGTGATCGGGCTGGACAACGTCAGTCCGTACTACGATCCCAAGTTAAAGGAGGCACGTCTTAAATTGTTGGACGGGACGAAAGGTTTCACATTCGTCCGCGGCGACATCCTGGACCGGGAAACCGTTGCCAAATGCATGCGCGGCGTCGACCGCGTCTGCCATCTGGCAGCGCTGGCCGGAGTCCGGTATTCCTTCGAGCATCCGGAGGAATACATCAGCATCAACATCCAGGGATTCTTCAATGTTCTGGAGGAAGCTAAATGTCAGAAAATACCCGGCTTCATTTATGCCAGCTCAAGCTCGGTCTACGGCGGCAACGATAAACTACCGTCATCTGAATCCGACCGGACCGACAACCAGTTGTCGCTTTACGGTATGAACAAGAAAGACAACGAACTGATGGCCCATACCTACCATCACCTTTACGGCCTCCCGGTGACCGGCCTTAGGTTCTTCACCGTTTACGGCCCTTGGGGCCGCCCGGACATGGCGCTGTTCCTGTTCACCGACGCACTTCTCCATGGCCGGCCTCTCCAGGTCTTCGGCGAGGGAAAAATGCAGCGGGACTTCACCTACATCGACGACATCGTCAGCGGGTTGATCGCGGCAATCGATAAGAACTACCCCGAAGAGGTCTTCAATCTCGGATGCGGCAGAAAGGAAGAGCTGATGGATTTCATCAAAATGATCGAACAGGCCTGCGGTAAGGAGGCGAAGAAGGAATTCCTGTCCATGCAGCCGGGCGACGTGCGCGCCAGCCTCGCCGATATCTCGAAAGCAAAAGAAAAACTCGGCTACAAGCCCGGAACGCAGATAAAAGACGGCGTACCGAAGTTTGTTGAGTGGTACCGGGAATACTACGGACTATGAGGGAAGAAAGGTGAGGAAAGGCAGAAAAGGCAGACATGTTTTTATTTTACTTTTTACCTTTCTCACTTTTCTGCCCTTTCTGCCCTCATCTTCTCACCCATACCTCCGCCGGCATTTTATCGAGACGAACCCATTTGTCGGAATCGATCTGATCTTCGCAACTGCGCCTGATGCAAACGATCCCCTGGGCCTGATCCTCGACCTTCGAAGACAGATCGATCGTGAAGCGGCGAACCGGAACGGAACTGTAGTACTGCCATTCATGCCCGAAAGGACCGTCGATCAAAATCGGCCCGCCGATATCCCGCGCCCGAAGTTCCTCCGTTACCCGGTGAGCGGTCGAAGTATTAAACGGCGGCAAGAAAAACACGAGAAATATGACCGCCATCGCCGCCTGCAGCGGAAGAAAAATCCCCGGAGTTATTTTCCGCCGGCAAAGCAGCATGAAAATCCCGCCGACAAGCATTGGCGTCAGCAAAATGGCGTAATACTGCTGGCTCGAGAGAGCCACGAAAATCAAAAGAATAAAACCGGTCAGCAGCAGATCCTTGCGCCCGCCGACCAGTAAGCCCCAAGTCCCGAGTAAACTCCCCGCCCCGCTCCCGGCGATAAGCCATATCCACGCCAGATTTTGCAGGCGCACGGCCGGCGCCAAAGTTGAGTCCTGACCACCGACCTTTAGCATGCTGGCCAAAGCCAGTGGATTGGTCAGTGTATAAAGCGCCAGCAAAACGACTGGCAATCCGATGATCAGCAACGCCGATTTTCTCGACGTCTTTCCATGCCGCAGCGCCGACCAGACCAGCGGCAGATACAAAACCGTCTGATACGCTCCGAACAATCCGAAAAGCCAAAGCAAACCGACAAACGGTGCAGCCCGTTTCGAAGGTCCGGCTGGTAAAAGCGCTGTCCACAGAAACATCAGTCCGAAAACTGCGGTTATCGGCGCGAGCATCACTGTTCCGGCCTGAAGTATCAAAGCCGAGCTTAGTAGCCAGCTCCCGCCCAGAGCCAGCCGTCTTGTCGGCCCCAGCACACCGCCCGCATCCCAGACGAACCACACTGACTGCACCACTGCCGAAGCCAAAATCAGTCGGACCAGAACTTCCTGGAACGGGAATGACTTCAGGCTGGCCAAAAGAAACCTGACCGCGGGCGGATGGGGATACGGAATGCTGAGCAGGTACTTGGCCTCATCGGTCCGGACCCCGCCGGGCAGGACGAGAAAAACGAGCAGCAATGCGTAAAGCTCGAGCAGAACTATGATCGTAATGATTCGTCGCATGTGAGAATATTTTTATCAAGGGTTATGACACAGGACTCTCCGGGTTGCCGGGTCCTGAGGTGATCCCGGTGGATTATCGAAATGGCCGTATTGGAAACGGATGTCAGTTCGATGTCGGACAGAAGCCAGCCTTCACGGCTGGCCGCAGTTTCCAGCGCAGTACGAACTGAACCGCGAAATTCGGCGTTCAGATATAGCTGCCTCAAAGCATAAGCCCGGGGAAACAAAATAATCCCGGTTAGCAGGCACACGATCCCGAAAAGATAAGGACCGGTCTTCATAAATCTTTCGAAAAACAGCCGCAGAATCTGCCCGATGAATTGAAGCTGAATCCCAAGTGACAGCTTACTTTCACCATGGAGACGCATGCGGAAAACCAGCGGAACTTCGGCGATACGCGTGGTCGGCGGGACATGTGAAAGGATCTCAAGAAGTATTTTGAAGCCGGCCGGTTTGAGCGAATACCGGATTTCCCGGTAAAGATCGGCCTTCAGCATAAAGAAACCGGCCAGCGGATCCGTAACCGGAACACGCGACAGATTGCGAGCCAGGAGCGTTCCCGCCCGGCTTAAGATCCTCCGGTCACCGACCCAGTCCCCCACGCTGCCGCCCTCGATATACCGTGATCCGATGACCAGATCGGCATCGGCTTCGATAAGCTTGAGCATTTTTAAAAGCAAAATCGGATCATGCTGGCCGTCGGCGTCCATAACCGCAAGAACGGTCCCGCGCGCGACGTTGAATCCGTCGATAACCGCCGAACTCAAACCCCGTTTTCCTTCCCGCCGGATCACTCGTACTGCCGGAAGATGCAGGGCCAGACTCATGGCGACTTTCCATGTCTGATCCGGCGAATCGTCATCAACAATGATGATCTCGTGAGGCATGGACTGCAGCACCCCATCGATGCCTTCGACCAGGGACCGGATGTTCGCCGCCTCGTTGTACGTTGGGAGAACAAGTGAAATCACGGGGAAAGTCTAGCGAAAGAACAATGAAATTGGCAGTGGCAAGCGGACAACCCAAGAAATGGACAATGGATAATGGATAATGGACAATGACGAACGATCTGATATGACTTTTTAATCATCAATTATCCATTGTCCATTATTCATTTGCACCTGAGACAACCCACCACTTCCGCCCACCTATGAAAATCCTTGTAACCGGCTCATCGGGGACCATCGGCACCCGTCTCTGCGAGCGCCTCCTTAAAGAAGGACATGAGGTCCACGGTCTGGACTGGGTTCCAAACAAATGGCAGCCAAACATTGAAAAAATCACAACCATCATCGACTTACGGGATGAAAAAAAGCTAGCCGCTACCCGCTACCCGCTACCCGCTGATCTCATCGTCCATCTCGCCGCCAACGCCCGGGTTTATGAACTCGTCGAGAACCCCGACCGCGCCCGTGACAACATACTTACGACCTTCAATATGCTGGAATTCGCCCGACAAAACGGAATCAAGCGCTTCATCTTCGCTTCATCGCGCGAAAGTTACGGCAATACCGGCGTCGACAAATACACCGAAGATCTGGTGCGGGTAAATAACTGCGAGAGTCCGTATACCGCCAGCAAAATCGCCGGCGAAGCGCTTACCGAGGCCTACCGCCGGTGCTATGGAATCAACCAGATCACCTTCCGGTTTTCCAATGTTTACGGCATGTACGACGACTCGATCCGCGTCGTGCCGCTCTTCATCCGTCTGGCCCGGAAAAACGAACTGCTGACCGTCTTCGGCAAGGACAAGTATCTGGATTTCACTTACATCGATGATGCCATTTCGGGAATAATCGCCGGAATCGAAAAATTCGATTCGGTGAAAAACGACACCTACAACCTGGCTTACGGCGAAGGCACGACCATCGTCCATCTCGCGGAAGAGGTTAAGCGCCTTTTAAAAAGCTCCTCCGAGGTAAAGGTCGGAAACTCCCGCACCGGCGAAGTGATCCGCTACATCGCCGATATTTCCAAGGCAAAAAAAGCCCTGGGCTACTCTCCAAAAACGCCCTTCGGCGAGGGAATAAAGAAGGCAGTGGAGTGGTATGAAAAAAACAAGATATAAGCCTTGAGCTAAGGGCTTATGCTTTCCGTTCCTCGTGGTACTCCGCCTCGAGATTCACCTCCCAGAGGTTCGATTTATCGCTTCTGCCAGCCACGATGTTATCCACGGCCATCATCGCCGTAAGCATGCTGTGATCCTGGTTGTTGTAGCGATGCATGCCGTTGCGGCCGATCAGAAACAAATTTGGTATGGATGAAACGTATTCGCGGATGACATGCAGCTGGGCATAGCTGCCGATGTACGACGGATAGGCCTTCGGCATCCTGAGTACGCAGCCGTCGAGCACATCCTCTTTGCGGATCATGCCGACTTTTTCCATTTCTCTTTTGCCAAGCTCGATAAGTTCGGCGTCGTCCATCACCCACAGATCTCCGCCCTCGTTTACGAAATATTCCAGCCCGATCCAGACGGTGTTTTTGTAATCCTTCACCAGATACGGGCTCCAGTTGTTGAAGATTTGCACCCGTCCCATCCGCACATCGCCTTCCTGCATGTAGATCCAGTTGTCCGGAACGGTCGAAGAGGGTGGCTTGCCACGCTCCTGAACATGCATCTTCTTAAGCAGCAAACCGACTGTCAGAAAATCGCGGTAACAGAGACCCTCGGCCACCTCCACGACGCGGCTCGGCGGGTACGGCATCATCATTCCGATAAGATGCTTGATCGGCATCGTTGAGAAAAAGTAGTCGCAGGGAACATCTTCGGTCCCGCCGGTTTCGGTGTTTTCGAGCGTAACCGAGACAACATGATCGTCTTTCAGGTGGACATCCGACACGCGGCACTTCGTGCGTACTTCGCCGCCGCACTGCTTGATCTGACCGGCAACCGTCTCCCACATCTGACCGGGTCCGAACTTGGGATAATGAAACCGGGTAATCAGGCTTGTTTCCCGCTCCTGCTGACGCTTCTTGAAATCGCTGCTTAAAAGGTCTTTCACCGCATGAACCACGGCCCGCTTGAGCGAAAGTCCCTTCACCCGCTGGGTTCCCCAGTCGGATGGAATCTGGGAAGCGGGCACGCCCCAGACTTTCTCGGTATAGGCTTCGAAGAAAGTTTTATACAGCCGGTCACCGAACCGGTTCCGGTAAAAAGCGTCCAGCCGGCTTTCGTCCTTCAGCGGGAAGATCTGCCGCCAGATGTAACTCATCCCGATCAAAAAAGTATTCATCAGCCCCAACCTCCGGGCCACCATCAAAGTGATTCCGATGGGATACGGGAAAAAATTGCGATGGAAATATATCCTCGAAATGCGCGGCCGCTGGAGCATGACATCATCTTCCTTTTTCGGATCGGGGGCGGGCTTGGGACTGGGATTGGAATGAGGAGCACAGGCGGAACATAAAAAATCCTGAACCGCCTCTTTTACAAAATCCACATCGTGACCTTTTTCGAGATCATCGACGGCGGGCGCTCCCTGCCGCGGCAAAATGTTGAACCACCAGTTCATCACCCGGTCGCTTTTCGAGAAAAACCGATGACCGCCGATATCTATCCGGTTGCCGCGGTAATTGTAGGTTTGGGCAATGCCGCCGATCGCATCGGTTGCCTCACAGACGATCGGCCGGATCTCCGTCCGTTTGATCAATTCGTAAGCTGCCGTAAGACCCGCAGGACCGGCGCCGGCGATGATGGCAACTCGAGACATAAGCTTTAAGGCAAGATTAGCAAAAAGGACGTGCCAGGGTTAGGGTTGGGATTAGGAAATAGGGTTAAGGGTTAGGGTTAGGAAAAAATCAGAGGTGTCTGTTTCCTGTCCCCAACCCCAACCCTTAGCCCCAAACCCTAAATAAATCCCGCCATCTCCGCTTCCACCGGCACTTCGGTTTTCCGGAAAATAAAGTAATGCGAGAAAATGTAATTCCAGACCGCAGTAACCCCGATGGCCAAAGCTTTCGCACCATAAGCAATGTAATCATGTTTCAGCTGAAAACCGGCGATCACGTAATCCAGGAAATAATGCGAACCGATCGTAAAGAAAAGCGCCGATAAGGCGTAGTTCAAAAGTAATGCGACTGAATAAACCATCAGAAACCGGACAGTTTGATCGGTCGTTTTATCGCCAATGCTATGGAAGGTAATGTACTTGTTGAAACAAAAAACGAACACCGCCGGTATGCCCGCCGAGAAAATATAAGATATGAACGGCGAGATATGATAATGGCCGATCAGAACCCCGAGTATGGAAAATTCCATCGTGGCTCCCAGGACCCCGCTGATTGCGAAGCGCGAACCCTGTCTGAAATGCAGCCGGACTTTCGGATCATTGAACCACTCGAACATGGCGGCGGAATTGTACGGGAAGAAGCAGAATTTAAGAACCGGGAATAATAAATTTTGAGACCAAACGCGCAGGCGTCTGGTCTCTGGCCTTGCGGAGACTGAGGGAGTCGCAACCTCTCTTCCTTCCTAGATCGATACAAAGGACCTTCGAATGGCGTGCCCTACTACACTAAGTCCCCGTTGATGGCCTTGTTTAGAAAACATCAATTTTGGTCTAATGTCAAACAAGCCGCGCGAAGCGATGGGTCTCGCGGGCCCCATCGCTGGAGCGCACCATTAAAGGGAAAGGATAGCCCACGAAAGGAAAACCGAAGGTTTGCCTTTCGTGAATTATTTTCCCTTGGCCTTCCACCCCTTGTACGTCCGCTTAAGCCCTTCCTCCAACGGCGTCCACGGGAAATCCTTCAGACAGGGATGGATCGGCAGAACGGCAAGCGTCCGGCTGCCCTCGGGTTTGGTCTTGTCGAAAATGATGGACAGGCCGGGCCGGACGATATCGCGGATCATGGTGGCCAGTTTGGCGATCGTGGTGAGCTGCGGCGGAATGACGTATTGGATGCCCGTTGCACCGTGTTCATTGAGGCAAAGAACGGCATCGACCAGATCATTGGCATACAGGAACACCCGCTCCTGCTTGCCGCTGCCCCAGACTTCCAGATGGTCTTTTGTTTCGGCTTTGACCATCAACGACGGAATCACATTACCCTCCTCGGTAAAAGTATCCCGCTCGCCGTAAGTTCCGACCGGCCGGACGATCAGCAGCGGAAAACCGTACTGCCGTGAGGCGGTCAGCCAGAACGTTTCACAAAGTGCCTTGCCCAGAACATAACCGTCAGTTTTTTCCTGCTGGGCCAGCCGGATGACATCGATTTCCGGCGGAACGTTGGCTGAGCTGAAAAAAATCACCGGCAGATCAGGATGGCCTTTCAGCGCTGCTGAAAGCGCCAATGTCATCTCCACATTCCCGGCCAGGACATCGGCGCAGTGCGTGTGATGAAAATCCACGTTCCGCCGGTAGGAAGCCATATGAAAAACGTGATCGACTCCCTCCAGAAGCTTTTCGCAATACTCGCTGTCCCTCAGGTCGCCATCCACCCACTCTATTTTGGCCCGGAGTTTGCTGAGCAACCGGTAGGTCTGGGCCCGGACCGGCACGCGGAGAACCGCTCCGAGGGATATCAGTTTTTCGACAAAGACGCTCCCGATGAATCCGGTACCGCCGGTAACCAGCACTCGCTTGCCGGCCCACGAAAGCTTCGATTCCATGGAAGAAGCGTAGGGAAATACCGGCGCCCTCGCAATGGAACAATCGTCCTCCTATACTCGCTGCATGAAGAAAAAAATGAAGGCCGCGCTGCTCTGGAAACTGATCCGGAAAGTAAGGAACTGGCCGCTGTTTTTCTTAAACCGTTTCGGCCTGATAAAAAGCAAAACTCTGACGTTCAAGTTGCGGAACGGCTTGCTGATTACGTCGAGACCGTTCGCAATCGACCGGTCGGCACTGAACGATGTCTGGCTGGAGGAAAGTTACGAACCCTCCAATGCCGGTATCTTTTGGGATTGGACGGCCTGCCGGAGGATTGTCGATGTCGGCGCCAACATCGGTACATTCACGCTTTATGCAGCGATGAAAGCGCCACAGGCCACTATCGATGCCGTTGAGCCGGAACCGGGAAACTGCGAAATTTTACGAAAAAACGTCAGCCAAAACGGATTTGATTCCCGGATACGCGTGCACAAATTGGCTCTGAGCGACAAGTCCGGGACTGCCGAACTTAATATTTCTTCAGAAGTCAGCGGCGGCCACTCGCTCTTCAGGCATGGTTCGCACGGTTCCGCGACTTTAACCGTGCCGACCAAACCGCTGACCGATCTTTTCGCCGAATCGGGCATCCTGGAATGTGATTTCCTTAAAATGGATTGTGAAGGCGCCGAGTATTCCATTTTATATTCGCTTCCGGCGGCCTGGTTTAAAAAAATCCGCTGTCTGGCAATCGAATACCACCATTTTTCCACCGATCCCCGCTACCAGCCGGGCAGTTTGAAAACTTTCCTGGAACAAAACGGTTTTCGGGTATTGCCGCTGAAAAAATCGATGTGGCTGGCAATCCGGGAAAACGTTTAATTCATTCCTGATTCCCTTTTTTCAGCTACAATTTCACCATGTCCAAAAAAGAGCCGGCAATCTGCATCGTTGGTCTGGGTTACGTCGGCCTGCCGCTGGCGGCGGCCTTCGGCCGGACCGGCTGGCGGACTTACGGATTCGATATCAACGCGGAGCGTATCCGGCTCTTAAAAAAAGGTGAGGACTGGACCCACGAACTCACGCCGGACCAGCTCAAAAAAACCGAAATCGTTTATTCCACCGACCCGGCCATAATCGGCAAAGCCAATACCGTCATCATCGCCGTTCCGACGCCCGTCGATCAGGCCAACAACCCCGATCTGACACCGGTTTACTCGGCCAGCCGGACCGTCGGAAAAAACATGGCCAAAGGAACCGTCGTCATTTACGAAGCGACGGTTTATCCGGGGACGACGGAGGAGGAATGCGTACCGATTTTGGAGAAAGAATCCGGACTCAGATGCGGACGGGATTTTTCGGTCGGTTATTCGCCGGAACGGATCAATCCCGGCGACAAGGAACACACCGTCGACAAGATCGTCAAGGTCATCGCCGGGCTGGACGACGCCACAACCGGATGGCTTGAGCTGGTTTACGGCAAAATCATAAGTGCCGGAACTTTTCGGGCCAAAAATATCAAAGTCGCCGAGCTGGCCAAGGCGCTGGAAAACACCCAACGCGACATAAACATCGCCCTGATCAACGAGATCGCCCGGTTCTGCGACCGGCTGGGCATAAAAACCAAGGACGTTCTGGAGGCCGCCGGAACCAAATGGAATTTTCTGAAGTTCACTCCCGGCCTCGTCGGCGGACATTGCATCGGAGTCGATCCTTACTATCTGGTTCATAAAGCCAAGTTATTGGGCCTGCATACCGAGGTCATTTCGGCCGGACGAAAAATGAACGACACGATGGCAACGTTCATCGAACGGCAAATCGTACACGGTATGACATCGGCGAAAATCAACCCTGCCAGAGCCAAAGTTCTTATTCTGGGTTTAACCTTCAAGGAGAACGTACCCGACACGCGAAATTCCAAGGTTCATGATCTAATTCGCAAATTAAAATCTTCGGGTTGTGACGTCTGTGTTCAAGATCCGGAACTGACTCTCGGGCAGATTGAAAAACTTGGCTTCCGTTTCAGCCGACTTATAGACGGACCCTATGACTGTATTGTCGCCGCCGTCCCCCACCGGTTATACAAAGAGAAACTCACGGAAAAAGATTTCATCAAAGCACTGAAAAAACCAGGCGTCTTTTACGATCTCAAGTCGGCCTGGAAAGAAACCTCATTCGAAAAAGCCGGAATCGTTTATCTGTCGCTTTGAAAACATGCTTCTGAACCGAAAATTTTGGCCGATCTTGGCCCTTGCCACGGTACTGCTTCTCATGACCGGAATCACGCTTAAACCGTACCACTGGAACGTAACGGCGATCTTCCATATGGACAAGGTTTTAGAAGATGCCAACGGTCTGCCACCGGGATTCGTGGTGCTGTCGGTTCCGAGTTACGACGGCGCGCAGTACTACCAGGTAGCGCGAAATCTTCCGAAAATATTCAGTCCGAGCCGCTGGGCTGAACTCCGGGAAAAAGCTCCGGGGTCTTACGCTTACCAACGGTTCCTGCTGCCGCTTCTCGCCGGGACTTTATCTTTCGGCCACGATTCTGCTCTTCCATACCTGTTTTTAGGTATCAACCTTATCTCTCTGATACTTGCCTGCTGGGTTTTTCTGCGCTGGCAATCGGGCAAACCGCTCTATGCATTGGCTCTCTGTTTTTCGCCGGCAGCAATGGTGGCGCTTCATTTTTCACTCGCCGAGCCGCTGACCATCCTGCTCATTACTCTGGCTCTCGTTAACTATCTTGAGCCTGGAAAATTCGGCCCGCTCGACGTTCTGTACCTGTCGCTTCTGGTTCTCGCCCGCGAAGTGAACATTCTGTTCATCGTCTACCTGCTGATTTTTTCAGCCTGGCGCAGAAACTGGCGCGACGCCCTGTTTTTACTTATACCCGCCTTTGTATTCCTCGGCTGGCATTCCGTGATCTATGCGATATTCCATAACGTTCCGTTCCTGATAAGCACCGGCGCCCGCCAGATCCCCGGTTCCGCCGCATTGAAACTTTTGTTCGGCCTCAAGGGTTTTAACCAGCTTACCCTCTCGGCCATCGTACTGTTTTTGGGCCTTGTCCTGCCGGGGTTCGTCTGGATGGGATACGAAATGTGTAAACGGCGAAGCTTCGACATTCTTTCGGCCGGCGCTTTTGTCTTTCTCGGCGTGATGCTGACCATGCCGGATTACATCTGGGGTTCGATAACAAGCATCGGCCGGGTGATCACACCGGCTTACCCGCTGCTTTTGATGTACTGCTCGATCCGCGATACGCGGCCCGCCCGTTTTCTGGCGATAATGACCCTACTTATCGGAATTGCAGCTTCGATCGGACTCGCCTTGTCGGTGCATCCGTACATGATTAGTGGCAAATAAAAAAAAGTATTTAGCGATCTCATTCGGCAATGAAAATTTA
>Ga0172379_10003689_pt1 | contig 23934 bp, 22 predicted proteins | sample GrowelOW334metaG_FD_119756 | JGI IMG/M metagenome (GOLD analysis project Ga0172379, IMG submission 119756) | Groundwater microbial communities from an aquifer near a municipal landfill in Southern Ontario, Canada - Groundwater well OW334 metaG | ecosystem: Environmental > Aquatic > Deep...
AAGTCTAGGAAATGTACCAGCGGCATTGTTTGTGTGGAGAGTTGAAAACACCAAGTGGCCGGTAAGCGCAGAGTTAATAGCAATTTCTGCAGTCTCACTATCACGAATTTCACCAACCATTATCACGTCTGGGTCTTGTCTTAGTGCTGAACGCAGGCCCTCAGCAAAAGTGTAGCCAGAATCTTGGTTTGTTTGGGTTTGCACAATGCCAGGCAGGTGGTATTCGATTGGATTTTCGATAGTAATTATTTTGATATCTGGAGTAGATAGTTTTTTCAAAAATGCGTAAAGAGTGGTGGTTTTTCCTGAACCAGTAGGGCCAGTAGTCAAAATCATGCCATTTGGCTTGGCAATTTCTTGTTTGAGAATATCCAAAAGGTGGGGGTGAATACCAAGGTTTTCTAAAGGAACAGAAATCGAGTGTGGATTTAGGATACGAAGAACAATTGATTCAAAATACGCGCCAGGAAGAAGAGACGTTCTAATTTCAATATCACCTTCTGGGAGTTTGATTGAAAATCTTCCGTCTTGTGCCGAAGTAACATTTAGTTTTAACTCAGAAATTAATTTGACTCGCGAAACTAAAAGCTTGTATGTCTCTAGGTCAAAAGTTAATACGTCATGAAGCACGCCGTCTAATCTATACCTCAATCTCACATACTCTTCTTCCGGTTCTAGGTGAACATCAGACGCTTTAGTTGCGAGAGCGCCAGCCAAAATAATTTCTAATATTCTAGAAATTCTATAACTCTTCTTTGCTGATAAAACCTCTTGAATGAGTGCCGTTATGTCTTTGAGCGATGTGGCTTTTTTTAGCAAGTCGACAATCTGTTCATTAGAAATATCTAAGGCACCAGACTTTGTTTCGAAAGAGTAGGACATCTCTTTATACATGTCCCAAACTTTTTTAAGACTTTGGTGAGAGACCATAAACAATGTTGGAATATAACCCTCTTTTTTTAAGCTCTCGATTGCCTCGAGAGTTTTTTCATTGTTTGGAGAGAGAACTCCAACATCAATCTTTTTATCTATTTCATTAAATACAGCCAGACCATTTGCTCTTGCATCTTCCTCTTTAATTATGCGGAGGGCGTCAATATTTATTGGCTGTAAGGTTAAATCTAAATACCCAATTCCATACTTTTGAGATAGTTCGCGCGCCAATTCTTCCTCTTCGTGTTTTTTTAATACATCCAGGCGCTGTAACTGCTTTTCTTCATTAAATTCAGTATGACTATTCTGGTCTTTTTCATCAGACATAACGAAATTGTATCATTTTATAAAGCACTAAAAGCGAGCCTATCTATAGCCACATATTAAGGCTTGACAGCCGGCCTCAATATGATATAATGGTACTAGGACAAACGGCTGGACTAAACCGGCCCCAACTATGGGAGGCCACATGGCCCCGAAGTACATTCACACCCTACTGGTGGCCATCATGGTCACCCTCTCGACCACCGGGTGCGGCGTCAGTGCTTCACTCGCCATCGCGCCACCGGGGCAGGTGATTTCCGGCATCATGGGCACCACCCGTGCTCCTGTCATGAACCAGGTTCCGGATGCCGACTTCGTCGATATCATCGATGAGTGCAAGCGGATCCACGCGCGCCTCGGGCCGATGAAGTATGACTCAATCAACCCAAGGGACGTACGGTGCGTCTACAAGCCGTCTACCGAGAACACGGTCTTCATGGCCGTTGGCTACCGAGTGACCGGCAAGGACACGGTGGCCATCGGTTCGGCCTGGCAGACGTTCTACCCGAATTCCCAGAACTACCCGTGGGTGATCAAGCAGTTGTACTAGAGCACGTAGGGTTAGGGGGCGCGCAACGAGCAATCGTTGCGCGCCCTTTCCTTTTATATGGATTAAAATGTATACATGCATAACATTCTTGCAAAATCGCTTTCTGATACTGAAAAAATAGCTGAAACTATTCTGGAGCGAGCAAAAAATATTCCCGTTGATGGCTCATGCGTTATCTCTCTTTCTGGAAACCTAGGAGCTGGTAAAACCACGCTTACACAACTTATGGCAAAAAAATTAGGAATAACTGACCACGTAAAAAGTCCGACTTTTTTAATTATGGAAACATATCCCATTTCTCTTGGCAGATTTCATAAATTTATTCACCTAGACGCTTATCGGCTAGACGACCAGAAAGAGCTCGGAAATTTAGGCTTTGCAGACTTTCTAAAAGACCAAGAAAATTTAATAGTAATTGAATGGCCAGAAAAAGTTCCTATGTTTGTGCCAGAAAATGCCATTCGTGTTAATCTCTCTTTTATAGATAAAGATATTAGAGAATTTACCTTTTAAAACCATGTCTGGACACAATAAATGGTCAAAAATTAAAAACAGGAAGGCTGTAACGGACTCCCAAAAATCAAAAATATTTGGAAAATATGCACGACTTATTGCCATTGAATCAAAGCGCGTTGGTGGTGATGTGAGCTCTCCTTCTCTTTCGGCAGTCATAGACCGTGCGAAGGCTGAAAATATGCCGAACGACAATATAGAGCGTGCTGTTAAAAAGGGCGCGGGTGGAGATACAGGAAACTTAGAAACAATAGTTTATGAAACATACGGACCAGGCGGATGTGCAATTTTAATAAGCGCACTTACTGATAATAGAAACAGGGCGGCTCAAGAAATAAAACACGCACTAGTTGAAAATGGTTTTGAATTAGCGGCTCCAGGTTCTGCTTCATGGGCCTTCCAAAAAACACACGACGGGTACGATGCAACAATGCCATTAGCACTATCGGAAGACGATAAGAATAAACTTCAAAAACTAGTAGATGAACTTGATGAGTTAGACGACGTTCAGGATATTTATACAAATGTCTCTGAATAAAAAAACGACGGATAGATTAATCCTTGGTATAGATCCGGGCTTTGATCGAATGGGAATCGCGCTCATTGGTGGAGAAAGAGGAAAAGAAAAACTTGTTTATTCAGCCTGTATTGAAACTTCTAGAAAAGACGCACACGAAAAGAGGTTGGAATTTATTGGAAGTGAGTTGCGCGCAGTAATAAAGAAATTCAAACCCAAGGTTCTCTCTATGGAGAAACTTTTCTTCAATAAAAACATAACCAATGCCCTAAAGGTGGCTGAGGCAAGAGGAGTTATCCTTTCTATCGCCTCTGAAAATGGTCTTTCTATTTTTGAGTACTCTCCCCAAGAAATAAAAATGAGTATCACTGGCTATGGCAAGGCAACTAAAAATGATTTAGAGTTCATTCTCTCCAAAACAGTAGTAATACCGGAGATCAAAAGAAAGCGGTTGGACGACGAATTTGACGCCATCGCGGCCGCAATAACCCACAATCTGAACAGGCGAGGCTAATTATCCCCAGCAACAAATAAAAAGTATTGCATTTGTTTGCTGGTTTGATAAAAAGGGCGTACAGGAGATATAAAAATTTAAATTTAATACTATGGATGATGATACAGTTCGAGATGAGTTCGAAGAAGATGAAGAAGAGGATGAGGTTGATGAGGTCTTAGACGACCCAGAAGCAACTGAGTCTTTAGACGAACTTATTGACGACGAACTAGAAGAGGACGAAGAGGAAGACAGCCAGTTCGGCGTCGGCTTCGGGAAAGAGGGAGACGAAATATAATAATCGCTCGCTAATAAGTTTTTGCGAACACGGATAAACCCCGCCAACGCGGGGTTTTCCTATGCTCGGCACACCAGAGTCAAGAGTGCATTAGCACAGATTGACTCACCGTGCTGGCGTGCCTCCGCAATGTTCGCAAAAACTTTTAGCTCGCTTGAAATTCCGTGAGGTTCTAAAATAACAAACCCTCACTCTAAGTTCGCGGAAACTTTTAGCTCGCTTGGAGTCCTTAGATTCTAATTTCAACAAAACTCTTTTTACCAATTCGTAATTTAATATTTTTTTCTACTTTAGTGGCCACATCTGTTATCTTTTCTCCTGTTTCAATATTTGTTACTGCGCCACTATCAACCAGTCTTTTGAACTGGGCATTTGAGGGAACCACTTTGTGGGTTTTTAAAATATCAGCGAGCGATTCACCTTCTTTGGCCTGAATTACTTCCATTTCATCTGGAATTTCTCCCTTACTAAACACGCTCTCAAAGTTTTTCCCTGCTTGTTCTGCCAATCGTTCTCCGTGGTAAATAGAAACAATTTCTCTTGCGAGTCTTTTTTTAATATCTTTAGGATGTAGTTTCCCGGACTCAAGTCCTTCTTTTATTTTTTCAATCTCACCCTGTGAGGTGTAGGTAACTAATTCAAAGTATTCAATCATCGTCTCGTCTCGAATTGACATAGCTTTTCCGTACATATCATTTGGCTCATCATCAATTGCAATATAGTTGTCTAAAGACTTAGACATTTTTTCTTTTCCATCAAGCCCAGTGAGGATTCTCATAGACATAACAGCTTGTGGAATCTGGCCGTTTGACTTCATCACATCGCGCCCCATAAGCATATTGAATGTTTGGTCATTTCCTCCCATCTCTAAATCGCACGAACCAAAAATTGTTGCAATGACTGCGGAATCAATTCCTTGAATTACCGGATAAAGCATTTCGTGCATATACAACTCTGCTCCGTTTTTAATTCTGTCCATAAACATATCTCTTTCAATCAGCCGAGAGTGAGTAATTCTTTTTAATGTTTCTAAAAGGGTTTTTATAGTTACAACCGCAATCCCCTGCTTTAGACCAAGACTTTTAACTTGCATCCTGGACTCCTCAAATAAAATTGCCTTACCGACAAAAGAGTTTGCATCAAATGGTATTTCAACCTTTTTACCTTCGCTTTCAGATGTAACTTTTACAACCGTTCCTTGAGGTGCTGACATGTCGGTAACATTCAAAAACCAATCTGAGTTTCTCAACACCGCAAAGACCTCTGGGTCAGTTCTCAAAATTTTACTGACTTGTTTCTTGTAAGTTTCAAGGTTTTTTTCTATTGCTTCGCTTGTTAATTCCGGCCTGGCCTTATCTTTGCCTGTCGGGTCACCAATGCGCGCAGTAAAATCACCAAGTAAAAACACTACCTTAGCTCCTCTGTCTTGAAATTGGCGTAGCTTCCTAAGAGTTACGGCGTGGCCCAGGTGTAAGTCTGGCCTTGTTGGGTCTGCGCCCAGCTTTATTACTAGCTCACTTGGTCTTTTTGTTAATTTTTCTTCAAATGTTCCCTCGGGATCAATAAAAGTTTCCACCCCTCTAACGAGAAGATCTTCGATTGACTGGTCTCTTTTAGCTCCTTTTCGTGTCTTTTCTTGGGCACTCATACTTTAATCTTAACATAGCACCCATTTCGTTTTGGTATCATTAGGAAACTATGATTAGCCGAAATACCCGCAACCACACTTTGATTTTAGGAAGTATTGTTTTAATTGGTATTGGAGTACTTCTTGTTTACCTAGCAAACCTATCAGTTCCGGGGCTTGAATCAGTAAACTCACGCCGCATTGAACAGTCAACAAAAATATATGACCGCACGGGCCAGGTACTTCTCTATGATGTTTCAAAAAACTCTAAGAGAACCACCATTCCTTTGTCTGACATTTCTGTTTTTATACAAAAAGGAACAATAGCCATAGAGGACAAGGATTTTTATACTCACGGCGGAATTAAATTTTCGTCGCTTCTTCGCGCCCTTCTTGCAGATACAACTTCTTTTGGTTTTAGCCAAGGTGGATCAACAATTACTCAACAGGTAGTAAAAAATGTTTTACTTTCGCGCGATAAAACCATAACTAGAAAACTTAAGGAGATTGCGCTTTCGATAAAACTTGAGCAAGTGATAAGTAAGGACGAAATTCTCGCAATGTATTTCAATGAAATTCCTTACGGGGGAAATATTTATGGTGTTGAAGAAGCTGCTGAAAGCTTTTTCCACAAATCGGCAAAAGAGGTCTCCCTTGCAGAGGCCGCCTACCTGTCAGCAATTCCCCAAGCCCCAACCTTCTACTCTCCGTATGGGGTAAATTTGGGCAAACTGGATGAAAGGAAAAATTTAGTCTTGCTCGAAATGAAGAACGACGGATTTATTTCTGATTCTGAATACGAAAAGGCACTTCAAGAAAAAGTTACCTTCCAACCAAAGCAATCTAGTTCAATAAAAGCGCCGCACTTTGTGTTTTATGTCACAGATTATTTACAAAAAAAATACGGGGAGGATGTTCTGGAGGCCGGCGGTCTTAGGGTTATAACAACCCTTGATGCAGACATAGAAGCCAAGGGGGAAGAAATTGCAAAGCAGTATGCCCTACAAAATGAAAAAACATTTAACGCAAAAAATGCTGGTTTTGTAGCTATCGACCCAAAAACGGGACAAATTTTGGCCATGGTTGGCTCAAGAGATTATTTTGATAAAGAAATTGACGGAAACTTCAATATTACGACTGCCCACAGACAACCAGGGTCAACCTTTAAACCCTTTGTGTACGCGGAGGCATTCATAAAAGGCTACACACCAGAAACTGTTGTGTTTGATGTAAAAACTCAATTTGCGCCAGCCTGCCCTCCGGACAATGAGACAAATGACAACGGGTGTTACTCACCAGACGACTACGATGGAAAGTTTAGGGGCCCCATAACACTTAGGAACTCCTTGGCACAATCAATAAACGTAAGTTCTGTTAAAACACTTTATCTAGCAGGCCTAGATGATTCACTTTCATTAGCAAGGAATATGGGAATTGAAAGCCTTGGTGATGCTGGCCAATACGGACTAACTCTAGTTCTTGGAGGCGGAGAGGTGTCCCCATTAGAAATTACTAGTGCTTATGGAACTTTTGCTTCTGGTGGAATTAGAAATAACCCGACACCAATACTTCAAGTGGCTGATAGTGCTGGAAATATATTAGAAAGTTATCAGTCTCGCCCGAGAAGAGTTATTCCGGAAGAAATAACTTCTCTTGTTTCAGATATTTTATCCGACAATGACGCCAGGGCCCCTGCGTATGGGCAAACAAGCGCACTTTCTTTCTCTAGTAGAGACGTAGCTGTTAAAACGGGAACGACTAACGACTATAAGGATGCCTGGATTATTGGATACACACCAAGCGTTGTGCTCGGAGCATGGGCGGGAAATAACGAGAACACACCAATGGAGAAAAAGGTTGCTGGGTTTATTGTTGCACCAATGTGGCGAGCACTTATGGATTACGTTCTTACGAAAGTACCAAACGAAACGTTTCCTCCTGTACAACGAACCTATCCGTATTCCCTAAAACCAGTACTACGTGGCGGGTGGCGTGGTGGCGTTTCTATTTTACTAGACAAGAACGGTAGACCAGCAACAGACCAAACCGCCTCGTCTTCCATAGTTGAACTACTAAGTGGTGGAGTTCACTCAATTCTTTACTGGGTAAATAAAACTGACCCACGTGGCCCACAACCAACAAACCCTGATGATGACCCTCAATTTAAAAACTGGGAATATGGTGTGCAGAAATGGGCAAAAGAAAACGGCCTAGGCAACTAGTGCTACTTGATAGATAAAAAAGATAAGCCGGACCTAATTTTAAATTCACTAAGTATTTTCTTTTCATTGAGTAATATTGCGTTTTTTACTGTTGGGCTAGCTCTAAGAAATAAGGTGTCGCCCTTTTGCGACAAAGAAAAAAACCCGATGTCTGTTCTAAGAACTAGTTCTACTGCCTCCCTAAAGGCATTCTCAGACGAACCGGCGTTGATAAGTGTTTTTTGAAACCTTTTTAAATATTTTGAGATTGGTTCCATCCTGTTATTAGCGATTCATTGGCATAACAACGTATAAAAAGTTTCCATCTCCTACACCTCGGACAACTGCGGGCTTACCTGCGCCGTTAAGTGAAATTGATGCGCTGTCACCTGGAAGGGCCTGGAAAACATCTGAAACGTACTTGTGGTTGAAATTTATAGCAACGGCCTCACCGGAAAGAGTGGCTTCGATTTTTTCCATTAGCTCCCCTGTATCTTGGTTCTTGCTCGAAATGGTAAATAATTTTTTCTGCGGAGAAACATCAAAGGATATTTGGTGAAATCTGTCTGTAAATGTAGCTGTTGCTTTACATACACTTTCGAAATCATCCTTGAGACAAATTATTTCCGTCTTTGGTTCTTTAGGAATTATTTGTCTGTAATCTGGGTATGAGCCCTCTACTGTTCTTGAAACCAAATAAATAAATTCACTTTGGATAGAAATCTGGTTTTTGCTTATACCAAGTTTCACTTTTCCTTTTATGTCATCGAGAATTCTTGTTAACTCACTTATATTTTTAAACGGAACAAGAAAAGACCCGTCGAATGAGTCTTTTATTCTTATTTTTTTCTCAGCCAATCTAAAAGAATCCGTTCCAACAAAGACAAGGGTGTCATTTTCCCCATATACATAAACACTCGATAGCTCCGGCTTCATGCTTGATGGGGAGGTAGCAAAAAAAACTGATTTTAGTCCTGACGACAAACTCTGCGCATCAACTTCGATAATTGTATTTGGTTCTTGTTTTGGGATTACAGGGAAATCATCCAGCGGAATTGTTTTAAATTTAACGTCTTCAAGTTCAGATGTAAAAAATAATGTGTCTTTTTTAAGTTCTAAGGTCACACTTTTCTCTCCACGTAGGTGGGTAAGAAATTGTACAAGAGTATTTCCAGGTACAAGAACTTTTCCTGGTGTTGAAACTTTTGAGGGTACGTTTATTTCTATTCCTAAATCCAAATTTGTTCCTCGTACAGTAAGTTCCTGTCCGTCCGCTTCAAGAAGAATTCCAGCTAATGCTGGTAAGGTTGTACTTTTTCCAGTTAATCTACTTGCTTTGTTAACTGCGTCTAAAATTTTTTCTCTAGTACACTCTATTTTCATTTGATATATAAGATAATGATTATTATTAGGGGTGTTAACTTGTGGATATTCCATTCTACCCTTCTACAGAGCCACACTTTGATAATCTAAAAAAAGTATCCTGTTCTTATTGGGAGCATCAAATAGTTAACAACTACGACCTAACCAACCATACGACTATTTCTCCCCTTTTTCCACACCATTTAATACCAAGTTTTTCCACAAGATATGCACATTAAGCGATCATGGTGCGAAGTTGATTTATTTCCTCCATCAACGCGTTGTTAGTTTTTACGTCCTCTTTTATTTTTTCGCACGAGTGAATTACGGTGGTGTGGTCCCTTCCCCCAATCTTTTCTCCTATAGAAGGGTAAGAAATATTAAAGTCCTCTCTTAAAATAAACATAGCTACCTGTCTTGGTTTTATCACCTCCTTCCTTCTTGTTTTTTCGTAGATACTCTCTTCCTCTATGTGATAAAAATCAGCAATCATCTTTACCACCTCTTTCGGTGATATTAGTCTTTTTGGTTTTAAGTTACTCTTCACTAAATTTCTAATATCACTAACCGTCAACTCCTTTGCCTTTAGTTGTGTCTGCATAACAATTGAATTTAGTATTCCCTCAAGCTCGCGAATATTCCCCGTGATTGTATTAGCAAGAAAGGCGGCGGCCTCTTCTCCTAGGCAAAACCCCATACTTTCCGCTTTTTTAGAAAGAATAGCTAAACGCGATTCAAAGTCTGGTGGTTGAATGTCTACCGTCATTCCCTGTGAAAATCTAGACTTCAATCTGTCTTCAAGGTTCGGAATTAGGTTCGGGTGCTTGTCCGAAGAGAAAACAATTTGCTTATTGTTGTCGTAAAGGGCATTAAATAAGTGAAAAAGCTCTTCCTGTGTTCTGTCTTTGTTTGCCACAAACTGAATATCATCCATAACCAAAACGTCATACCCACGGTACTTATCTTTCACCTGTGCAATCTTCCCTGTTTGGATAGACGAGATAATTTCAGAGGCAAATCGTTCAGACGTTATGTAAAGAACCCGCTTGCTTCGATCTAGGCTCTTTATGGTGTTTCCAATTGCCTGTATTAGGTGGGTTTTACCGTGCCCGGTGTTCCCGTAAATGAACAGTGGGTTATACACAAGCCCTGGTTGGCGAAGAACGGCCTGTGCTGCTGCGTGAGCAAGCTCATTGAATGGTCCGACCACAAAAGTATCAAATGTGTATCGAGGGTTTAGGTTGTCATCTCGGTTAATTGGCTCTCCAAGGGGCAAAGAATCCCTAGAAACCCTCTCTTCTCGCTCCTTTCTTCTAAGTCTGTCGTCCTTGGCAATTATGTATTCAAGGGCATGAATATTTTCATTTCCACTGCGCAAAAGCTTCAAAATAAGGCTATGGTGCTTGCTTTTTAGCCACTCTTCTACAAAGCTATTAGGGACCGCAAGAGACACAACTCCGGTCTCATTCTTTAAAATAAACGTATCTCTGAACCATGTGTTAAAAGTAGCCTTGGAAACAGAGAGTTCTATCTCATTTAAAACATTATTCCAAAGTTCTCGTGTATCCATAAAAATAGTTGAAGGTAGTATATAACTATTGTGGTCCGCGTAAACTTGTAGTGGGAGAGAATATGTGGTAATAATCTGTGGATACAATGTGCACAAGATAAAACACATTAAATTCAATAAATAATCAAATGTCACAAACATACCAACCAAAAAAGAAGAAAAGAAAGGTAGCCCACGGCTTCCTAAGTAGAAGTAAGTCCCCTGGTGGAAGGAAGACACTGCTTCGCCGAGCGAGAAAAGGAAGAAAGAAATTAGCTGTTTAATGCTTTCAAAAAGAAACAGGCTTAGTAAAAAAGAAATTTTGGAGTTACTCCCCAAGTCAAAATCTTTGCGTGGGAGTTTTTTACTTTTGAGATTTAAAAATCTTCCAGAAAAAAATAATTTTAAGGCAGGCGTGTCAATTTCCAAAAAAATAGCGAAGAGTGCTGTTATGAGAAATAAAATAAGAAGGATTATTTATAGGGAGCTTTCTTATATTAAAAAAAATATAATGCCGGCAAATTTATTTTTTGTTGTTAATAAAATTGCGGAAAATAAGGAGCTAAAAGAAGATGTGGTTGTTCTTTTAACTAAGTCTGGCGCTCTAAAAGCGTAATTAACTAAATCCTGGCATAATAATAGGAATGTTTCATACCATCATCTACCAACCCCTATATAACACTTTTATTCTTCTTGCAGACTGGTTGCCATTTTTAGATGCAGGAATGTTGGTAATTTTATTTACCGCAATAATTAGAGTTGTTCTTTTTCCTCTTTCAAAAAAAGCCTACATATCTCAAATAGAGATGAAAAAGTTGCAACCCGAGCTTGATGAGATCAGAAAAAAATATGCAGACGAAAAAGATGTGCAGGCAAAGAAAATTATGGAGGCCTATAAAAACGCTAAGGCTAATCCGTTTTCTGGAATTTTAGTTATGTTTCTACAAATTCCAGTCATTTTTGGACTTTATTATATTTTGATTAGATCAGGCCTCCCTAATATAAATATGGACCTTTTATATAGCTTTACACCCAAACCAGGGCCAATTGCAATGACATTCTTAGGAACGGGCCTTCTTACACATAAAAATATTATCCTTTCCCTCTTAGCTGGTATTACTAGTTTTCTTCAGATTCACTGGTCATCGGCAACTCAAAACATGAACCAATCTGGCGGTGAAATGATGGCTCGTATTATGAAAATACAAATGAAAGTAGTATTTCCTTTCATAGCGTTTTTAATTTCTTGGCAGATCTCTGGTGTTGTTGGTCTTTACTGGACCACCTCAAATATTTTTACAATCCTACAGGACCTTTATTTAAGAAAAAAGTTTTCTTAGAAAGCTGGCTTAACAGAATTCAAATCAATAGTCCAAAGTGCGCCGTCTCTTTTGTTAATAAATGTAATAGTTTTTTCATCTGATGAAAGAGTTGGTCTGGTAACATCAATTTTTTCGCTCACTGGTGCAAAATCTGCAAGCACCGACTCCTGGCTCGTCTTTGCTGATATCTTCCAAAGTTTTCCGGTATCCAAAAATACTTTTCCTAAATACCAATCATCTGGCAAGTTTGAAAACTGTCCTTTGTATTCAAAACAATAAACAATTTCAGGGTGGATTTTAGACCAAACACATTTTTCGGGAACTGTTGGAATAAATAAATTCCATTTTTTATTTAATACCTTGTCGAAAATTTGTATTGGAGAATCCGTATTAGTGTAGTCGCTAAACACTGCGAAATTTGTGTCAGGTCCAATATTTACTTTAAAACCTGAATTGCCATCTAAGTAAAAAACTGGGATTGAGTTGGTTATTAAAAATGATGAACCGTATAGCCCAACTGCGGGCTTATTTTGTACCGCCACAATATCTTTGTTTAAGCCCTGCGCAGTTATGTCCTGGAGTGCTGTGCTCCAAATTCTTTTTGCGCTTCCTGTGTCCGCATTGGCTAACGACACCACTGAGCCTGAGTCACTCTGGGTTATAAATATACCCTTAGTTGCGGTGTAATTTGGAGTAAACGATAGTATTACCCCGGCGATTGGTCTGCTTTGTGCGCTGGTTGACGTTGCAGACAAGGATGAATAAAGAGCGTCCACATTTCCATAATCCCCCTCCCTAAAGCGTATTAAGTCTTTTCCTTGGTTGAGGAAATATGCTGATACAATCCTTGATTGTGTGTCCGTAGAAACCTTTTGAAAAACATCCGTTGGGTTTTTTAAATCTATATCATCCAGCTTTCCAGCACCTCGTTCAACAAGTCTAACTATTGTTGTTGAGCCAGTTTCAATAAATGTAAATCCAGCAACCGGGCCAGAGAATATTTTTGATATTACAGCGCCACTGTCAATTCTGGTTGTTGTTAATTGGCCCTGATTACCGGTATTTGCTTGCTCGGCGTTATTAGTAGCACTTCCGTTCCATGATTCTCCAAACGGGTTTCCATTAGTTTGTCCGGCCGGTGTAGTGCTTGAGCTTGGTCTATTAAAAAAGAAAAAAAGCCCTCCTCCGATAAAAAGTAATATTACAAGCGCTAAAATAATAATTTTTTTATTCATAGTTTAATAGCATACGTGCCAGTGGGGAGCATTGCCGTCTATTTGTTCGTTAACATAAATTGCCCCGTCAAGCTTGTAGTGAATCCCAGTGCTACAGCTGGTATCGTTTGGTAATCTCTGCCCATTTTTTTCAATATAGGCGGTAACCGGGGTATTAATTGATAGGTCAACAACATTTCCACCTGCTCTATGTGCCGTATTTACACTATGTAACCAGTATTCAGTGCCGCCGGTTACAATAACACTACAATTACACTTTCTTGCGAGCTGACCAACTCCATTAATAACTGCTGTTCCAATGTCCAAGACAGAAGTACACCCACTCTGTCCAATTGTTTGGCAGTTGTCTCGGTTAAAAGAAATATTTTGGCTTAAATTTGTAAATGCCGTGCGGTCAGTTTGGTCTGATGACCAAGAGTTCCCCGTCCCACTAGTTGGACTGCCATTTTTGGCCGGACATGAAAGGTCTACCCCTGCATAAATATTTGGACTTTGGAAACTAAAGTAACCAGCATTGTCACAAGAACACGCTAACTTGCAGGATGTTCCATTAGTTACGTTGTACTGCGAGATAGTTCCATAAAATCCAACCGTAACACTATCCGCGCAGACACAATTCCCTGTTCCCGGTGCCACTTGAGTTGGCTGTGTGTATCCACCTCCAGTTTGGTTAGCAGCCAGCAAATCCTCGACTTTTGTCGGTTCAATCTTTAAGTTAACATTCAAAATTTTAGGACTTATAGTATTCAGTATTACAACGGAACTTATAGCGAGTAATAGACCCCAGACTGCATTTGTAATAGTTTCCTTACCCTCTTTTTTCTCAAATATTGCATCAGTAGAAATATATTTAAACCCTCCTATTATTATATAAATTACACTCAAAGCGGCGGCCAGGCCGATAGCAAGTTTTACTAAATTTGGTAAGTACTCCGCTAGGTTTATTGTCGGTTTTCCGTTAACAGTAGTAGAAAGTCCTGGAAGTTGTTCTAGCGGAACGTATTGAGAGTTCTGAGTCTGGGCGTAGACATTTAGGGTAAATAGACTCGCAGAAATGCAGAAAGTGATTATTAAAATTTTTAGTAAGTTTTTCATACTATTTAAAATTTAAAGTTGCCTTTTTCTGTGCGTCTTCTCCAAAATAATTGGGGTTTTTTATTGAAACAGACAAACTTCCTGTTGCCCCAGCGTTGTCATTATTTTGAATTATAAGATAAGGCAGGTTTTTTGTTTCGACTGTTTTGCCTGACAGCTTCCACTCAAGAATTGGAAACGAGAATCTGTATGTTAAGTCTACTGGAAAATATAGTGGCACCGCCCTTATCCCGATTTCCTTTTGCCCAGTAAAGCCTGTGCTCTGCATTCCAAAATCAGTTCCCCAGAGAAGGGAGTATCTATAAAAGACAATACCGGGAATTGAGCGTCGTGTAACCACGGAGTCTGACCCAGAAAATTGTTGGTCTATCGAGGAAACGGCAACAGAAATCTGCGTTGATGAGTCTACGCCGTCATCCGTGAAAACATATGAGTCTTTTCCCCTTCCTGAGACATCTTGCATTACCTTACCCTCTTTTTTCCATGTATAAATCAAACTTTTTGGGTCAATAGTATTCCCACCAGAATCTTTAAAGTTTGTGATGGCCTGAAAGATTGCAGTAGCGCCATTTGAATGTCTGGACCGTCCATCAAAGAATGGGGGCGTATAAGTTTTACTTTCCCAAAGCAGCATTACCCTTGCGCCGCCCAGTGTTATAGACTGCGTGTGCATCGAACCATCGTAGGATACCGCCTCGACCCGTATTACTTTTGTTTCGCCAACGTTCGGGAAAATAATTGTTATCTGTTTAAGGCCTGCCCCCTCTTCAATTATTTTCTCATTTACAAACCAAGTAATTTGGGCGCTCTCAAGGCCAGCGGAAACCCCTTCCAGGGAGAGAGTAATTTGTTCCCCAGGCTTAGGATTTTCCGGAGATACATTTATGTTCATTGATTCACCCCACTGGGCGTAGGAAATAAATGGGATGGTTATAAGTATAGAGAACAGGAATAAAGAAACTGAAAAGCGCATAGATTTATTATACCGCAAGCTTTTAGGCCGCTTTCCTGTCGCCTGTGTTTTCCGTTTCATTGTTTGTGTTGCTACCTTCTTTTGCTGACAGCTCTTTATTATGTTTGGAAATTGTCCTTGCAACCATCGCAATAAACCCAGGCCATGCACCAAAAGTTACGACCTCACCGAGAAAGTTCCCAAAGAAGTTAAACAACTTATCCTTTTTTAATAGAGGCACCCCGTTAGACCAAAACCATAATAAAAACACAATATTACCAAAAACCGCTATGTACTCATTTGCTGCCTCACCCACGAAAGGAGCAAAAAGTAATATCCAAGCAAGAAAATCAAAAGCGATCGCTACGCCAAGCATCAAGAACTTAGTGGATCCTTCTATCTTTTTTTTGCTAAACATTTCGGCGGTGGATTAAGCGGACGGGGCAGAGGCGTCCCTCGCTTCCTGCTTGGAGCGAGCAATTGCCAAAAGTTGCGAAGGATCCGATGTAATTATTTGGTCTTCTGTGTATGAGGCGATAATTTTAATTGCAACATGTTTTAAACCAGCAAAGAATATTCCTTCGCCCACATTAGATTCAAGTAGTAAATACTTTTCTTCGTCCGTTAAATTAAATACCTGTTGTAAGTGATCGATCGCAGTTGGGGACTGTTTCAAAAGTATTTGAATTGATGAGTTTGAAACGATGGGTGCGCCGTAGGGAGACTTTAAGAAGTCGTCGACGTCTTGAGTAATAGTTGCTAGGCCCAAATAATATTTTCTTCCTCTCTTTGCCAAGTTAAGCAAAAACGATGCCGTGTCCTCCGACTTCATCATCCACCATGCCTCATCGATAACAAGAAGTCGCTTTTTTAGTGTTTTTCTAACAGCGCTCCATATGAAGTGCATCACTATATACATAGCGATAGGCTTTAGCTCATCTTCCATATCGCGTAGTGAGAATACGACAAACTTTTTATTTATGTCGACATTTGATGGTCTATTAATAAAACCAGCCCAAGTACCTTTTGTATATTTTGAAAGTCTTTGTGCGAGGGATTCTCCTCCTTCAAGTCCAGACAAGACCAGTTCAAAATCAGAAAGCAGAGGCGGCTCGATGTTTTTAAAATCAGAGTCGGGGGTTATATCTTTAAGGGCATATGTTTCTGTAATTGCCCTATCAATTAGTGCATCTTCTTCCGGAGTTAAACCGCCAAGCATAAGCCTGAAAAGCCCCACTAGGTTAACGATATTTGAGCGCAAAATACTTGCTGCCGATTCATCTCCAGTAGGAGGAGGTAAATCAAACGGGTTTATATGGTGTTCAGAATTAAGAGAAATATTAAAATATCTTCCACCAACAGCTTCTGCTAAATATTGATATTCCCTTTCCGGATCAAGCACAATAACTTCAGTATCAAACATTAATGAACGAAGAATTTCTAGCTTCATTGCATATGATTTTCCAGAACCAGATTTTGCAAACATTATTGAGTTGTAATTTTCAAGTGAAAACCTATCAAATAGTACGAGACTAGAATTGTGTCTATTAATGCCGTAAAGAACGCCGTTGTCTGACGTTAAGTCAAAAGAAATAAAAGGAAATAGTGAAGATAGCGGAGAGGAGTTTAGTTTTTGGGTTACTTGCAAAACGTCATTACAGACTGGAATTGATGATTCGAACCCCTCTTTCTGTTGGAAGAGTGCGGGCTTAATGTAAACCATCTTTGCCTCAAGAATAGATTTTATTTCTGATTCAATTTTATCTAGCTCCGCGTCATTTTCTGCGTATACAGAGATGTATAAGCCGACATCAAAAAGTTTCTCTTGTGCCTCTTGAAGCTGGTCGCGTAACTGTTCCAAATCCTGATATGCAACATCAAGCATTGGGTCACGTACTAGTCCCTTTTCTTCCCTGTCGTGTATCTGGCTTTGTACCTCGGCAACTTTTTTCTGAAATTGCCTTAATACTGATGCCGTTTCTGTTGGGTGAACAAAAATTGAAACATCAAAAATTTTATCCAGATTAATTATTGGGGCAAACCATCCTTCAGACAAAAACCTAGGATAAGAAATTACAAAAAACGACCTTACCACTTTATCTCCCAGGTCTAATTCCTTCTGGCCCACCTTTAAAGCGCTTGGAGCAATAATATCTTTTAGGTCTAAAACACTAGAGTCGTACACTTCTTTGGGAAGGATTGTAGATGCCTTTTGTGGTTCCTGTTTTTTTGATTTAAATAAGTCTAAAAATGCCATGTTATTTATTTGCCTGAATTGGCTTCTCCGTGTCTCCCGGATTGAAGACCTTATAAAATAACTCAATCAATTCTTCGGTTCCGAGACGGACAGTTCGTATGCCACAGCGTGATAGTCCTTGAGATACAACTGCTAAGCGCTGATCAAGCTGGACGATATCTTCTTCAAACTTTCCCGTAGCACCGTCCCCGGTTTTTCCCTTTCCCCCATTTTGCATAGATGATGGAATAAATTTTTGTAGCACCCCACTGTTTGATATGGCATTTGGAGAGTATGGTATGACAACAAAAAAGTTTTTGGTCATAATGTTTTGTCTCTCAGTAAATGTTCTTATAAATTCGATGTACTCCTGTATCTGAATCTTAAGAAGATCATTCATCTGCTCTTTTTTTCTTTCTTCTAGGAGTGCTAGGTATGGCCTGATATCGTGTTTTCTGGACTGAATTAAAATCTGTACTGAAAAATCTAAAGAGTTTAAAAAATCCTGGAATTGGTACACGATTGCCGTTTTTTCGTCTTCTGACTTGAGCGAAAAATTGACACTTGATGCCATTAAAATTCCACGTAACCCACCATCTTTAAGTATTACAACTCCGTCGCGTATATCCTTGATTGGTACGAAGTCTTGTGTTGCTTGTGCAGATATTGCCATATAAGGTTCTTTTATATTTAGTATATCGTATGACTAAACATTTTTTTCTAAGTCCTCCTGATTATTTGAAGGTACTCCACCAGTAACACTTAAATTCCACGTTAGGTCTTTAAGCTTGCTCTGAGAAAGTTTTGGTATAGAAACTTGAGGCTGGCCGCCTTCGTTGTAGCTAGTAATTGGCGCCTTACTGCCCCGAGCCCCCATTTTCCAAATAAAAAGTTTACTTGCGGTCATATATTTAAAAAATGCTTCGAGCACGCTTATGAACGGTCGATTGTTTATTTTGTAAAAAGTAAGTGCAAGGGCAAGTGCAGCAATTGGGATTGTGATCAGAATGGCTATAAATTTTGGTAAAAATGTAAAAACGATAGCAATCATTCCAGCTCCCCCAGCTAGATATAGGAACTGCTTGAATGTAAATGGACCGAAGATTTTATCCTCAACTTCTATAAATTGAGGCACTTGAAAACGCATAAAGATATTATAACGCGCTAAATACTGAATTTACACAGCTAGACTGGTTCTCTATAAGGATCAGCACCACCTGGGTACTTTTTAGTTTCTACAGGGGCAATATTTTTTAAAGCCTCTTCCGCTTTTTTCTTTCTTCCCTCCCACGACATTTGTGTACTTGGTACCGATGTAATTTTTGGAGGAGTTGGAATTTGTTGGGGCGCCTGAATCGTAGTTGGTTTTGGTTGAGAATTTATTTGAACTGGCAGTGTTTTTGATATAGGTGTTTGCGATGGTTGGGGTGGTTTGCTTTCATTTACTTTAATTGGGTTTTTTTGTATTTCTTCATGGTCAGAAATTAGTCCGGCCGATGCATCTGGTAGGTTCTTTTCTTCGGACACCTTTTGTTCATTGCTTATTATTACCTTCCCTCCCCCCTTAAGATTTTCTAATCGAATTTTATCTATCTCGTTGAATATACCTACCTGTAAATCGGCTTTTAATTTTGAAAATTGTGCCACTTGTTTATTTTCAAGTTTTGCAATATTTTCTATTGCCTCCGAAAGGGATTTTAAGCCGAGTAATGCGTCCAATATTTCAGAATCTGCATAATCTTGGTTTGGTTCTGAGATTTCACTCCTTTTTATTAATTCACCAATGGTGCCCGTTGTTTTATTTGATAACGCAAAAGAAGTAATACTTTCAGGTAATTTTTTTGCTGCCTCACGCCTCTCTTTGTTTGTAAATGCCATATTTATATAAGATCAAACCGGCCATTACCGTTTGTCGCCCAATCATTTATTCTTTGAATCCTATTATCTCTAGCGGCCTGCCTAATTTCTTCTGGGGTTCTTGGGCCACCAACCAATGTTCTTTGAGTTGAAGCCTGAGCTAGGTCGTTGATTGCTCCCCGCATTTTTGCAATATTTTCACTACTCATTTCTACGGCCATTCTCTTTAATTTATCTATTCCAAGAATAGGTAGTATTTCATCGTTTGTAAGTATGTCTATGTTGAGTCCAGCAATTGCCTTAGGCTCCATTTCGCCTATTAATTTTCTAGCGGCCTCCGGGTTGTAGTCTTGGTGAGAATTATCTAGTAGATTCTTCAATTGTTCTTTTCTAGCTTCCCCTATCGCCGCTTTTTGGCTTGAGGTAAACTTTGAGCTCTTCATAATCGCATCAACCTGAGATTGTTTTAATTGCTCAATAAATCTTGGATCTGTAAGTATTTCTGGTGCAATCATCTCTAGCTCTTTATCAGTTAGTGATTGTGTTTCTTTTCTTGCCTTAATACTTGGTGCACTTGTTGTTAGAGAGTTTGTATTAGCAAAACGGTGCCCCTTTAAGGTGTCCTTCTCTTGTTCTGTGAACTTGTCGCTCTTATTTATTGCCTCCAACTGTTGTGCGCTAATCTTTTGAGCAAAAACTGGACTATCTAATAGTTTCCTGTTTTCTGCTACCATCGTTTCAATTTCTTTGTCTGTCGATCTTGTTATCGCCATTTCTAAGCTATCTGTAAGTTTTTTATTAGCCCTAAGCTCATCGCGCCTCTTGGTTTGGTCTAAGGTAAGAGGTCCAACAGTTGTTTCAAGAGTATTAAGTTCATCTCGGTCACTGTTATCAAACGAAACATGTTCTCCAGCCAGAATGTCCAGCTGTGTTTGGGCGAGCCTTGCCTTTTCCGCTCTTTTCTTTGCAGAGTCTGTTCCTTTTAGTTCTAGAAATTCTGCACTAGCTTTAAATCCAGCTTCTGCACCACCGGTTTTTCTACCGGTCCCTGCATCAAGACCGGTCGTTGCGCCAAATTGTTTTACAAACCCTGTATTTCTTGCATCAAAAGATGTTGTGCGTGCTGTATCAATTGCACCAAGGGCGAGTCTTGAGGCAAAACTTTCCGGTGCACGTGCTTCTAGTTTTTTATAAAGATTAGTTTTCTTTAACATTTGTGCTGGCGTGCCCAATCCAAACTCACCAACCAAACTTGCTCCACCAAACATTGCAGTACCTGCCCATTTGGTGCTTTTTTTATAAAAACCAGACAGGGCTTGTGAGCCTTTTGATGCAGTCTCAATTGAAATAAGGAGAGACATAATAATGAGAACCATTATCACTAGAAAATTAATTACAAGTGCTATGGAATCTTCTTTTGGCGCTTGCCCAGCGGCGGCGGTCAAAGCCTCTCTAAGCCCACCGCTGTTAGTTTCAAATCCCAAGTTGGCTATTACCTTCAAAGAAATCCAAGTAAGAATCATAAAAATTGGTGGGAAAAGGAGTTGAGATTTCAGTGTCTCCCACCATTGCTTGTTGTATTCTCCAATCATTGGTAATTCACTAGAAATAAATCCAAAAGGAGAGAAAATTAAGATGAGTACAAGTGCGGCATATCTAATTATGAACATGAATGCTATTGCTAAAAAAACGAAGGCAACCAAGCCGAGCATAAGCGAGCCCAGTATCCCGACAGTTATTATGGTTCCATAACTTACTGCCGATGCGTCAGTATTTCCGACAGATACTTGGGATGTGTCCTTACTGTTATAGAGAGTCGTTAGTTTGAGTGGGCCTACATAGGCATTAACAAGAGCTGTTCCCCTATCTGAGTTAAGCCCCCACAGACTACTATCACCAGTAGTAACTGATGAACTATCTACGAGTCTGTCATAGAAGAATAAAGCTACGGAATTTGAAGCATCTACCATTGCTCTCGTAAAGAACATTGAGAAATTTATAAAAAGAGCAGCCAGAACTATATTTTTTATAATTTTTCCCGGAGATTCTAGCCCGAGAATCGTTCGTATTGCTGCAAACAAAAGAATAAATATAAAGGATAGATTTATTAAGTCTCTAAGTGCGGCCCACGTATCATTTATTGCAGTAATTTTATCTAAATTGTCCCGCAGGCCTATTATTGTGTAGTTTATAGCTAATGTCATTATGCCTGCCGATAAACCAAGCAAGAAAGCAAAAAAAGACAAAATGATATTTGCTGTACCCGCTGCACATGCCTTGAAATTTACTCCTGATGACCAGCTCCAGCAGTCAGCTGAATTAACATTGGCGTTATTCTGCATAGCCACTTCAGCTGACGGTGTTCCACCACCAGTACCACCCCTAACTTGAGCGCTGGCCGTTGAAGGAAGAGATATGGTTAGTACCATCAATAACAAAAAGCAGGAAATAATTCTTTTCCGTGAAAAAACCATAACCCTATTCTAGCCCGAAGTTGAGATAAATAGTTTTAGTCGTCCACAATAACCTTTCCGTTTGGGGTGCAATCAATGTCAGTAAGTTGATCAAGCGTTTGATCTGCGTCAAGAACTCTTGCCTTTACACCAACCTCCTGTTTTCTTGGATACTTTATTCCAAATTTAAGGATATTTTTTGTCCCATCCTTGCTAAATATAACCGGGCTGTTGTTTTTATAGTTTACAAATGTGCCGTCCGGACGCATTGGGGTGAAGCCCAAATAAACACCATTCCATATAATTTCGCGTTGGTCACCATCTAGGGTCACATCATAAAGAGTGCCTGAACCGCCATCTACAGTGAGCGTGTAAACAACAATATCCTTGTTTACAATAGCGCGCTGTTTGTCTGGAGAGCATGATGCCACTATAGGTTTGTATTTTGTAACATTAACCGTTTGTACGCAGTCCAAGTTTTTTGTAATTGTATTTGTTGTTGTGTATGTTTGCGTCGTACTGTCAAAGGTCGTTAAATCGGGTTCTTGGTATGTAACAGAAACGCTCATTTTCTTTGCGCTTCCAGGGGTTGCGTATGTTACTGCGAGTGATGAATCTGTAGTTGTGGTGCCCGATTCAAAACCATCTCCAATCCAATTAAATTGTGGAGCATTTGTATCACTTCCAGAAAAATCCACACTCCAGGTTACTGTGTCGCCGACTACTGCTTTTGTTGTGTCGACAGAACAATCTCCGAGCGAACCAGACGAACCGCCACCGCCGTAATCAACTCCACCAGTAATTGGCTCTGGTTTGTAAGGGGCATCTCCAGTATTTGTAATAAATCCTCTTGAGCTGAAGATTCTGTTCGTTAATTGGTTTACTACTGCGCCCAAAAACTCATCAAACCTATTTGCTAGGTTTACTTGGTCTACCGCGGTGCCTGTAACTTTACTTACTTGTTCAGCTAGTAGATAGCCAGGAGTTGTTTCTTTCCAAACCATGCAGTGTGTTTTATCTGGATCCTCAATCGTTTCTAATGTAATAACTGGATTTTGCGGAGTCCATCCAGGTGCATGTACTGATCTTGTTATCTGAGGACGTAGTACACATTTTCTAGTTCCCAAAAACCCAGCAGACCAATTTAAGCGGCTCAATTCAATATCCCTTGCACCAGCTATGTTTACGGAAATATTATTTACCGCCATCATGTATTCTCCGTAGGGGTTGTTTTCATCAATTTGTGTAATTTTAAACCAAGCAGGCCATCCTCCCTGTTTAAAATCTCCACCCAAGAATTCATTTACGTTACCCTCAATATCGCTGAGTGTGCATGAGTTTTGAAAGTATCTTCCTCTGTTGCTTACACCGAAATCTCTTGTGATTGCTGCTCTAATTTCTAGTCGAAATGGTTGGCAAGCAAATCCATTTGTAATTTCATTTAGTGCTTGCCCGAGTACAGCATCACCACTTGTCTTCAACCAGTCATTTAAATTTAGTGCAAAAGCGGGATTACCATCAAATCCACGATTTACCCAATCAGTCATATCGTCAAAGATTTTATCTGTAGCAAGACGCACTAGTGTGATGGTAAGGGTATCCCACGCCGGTGTAGGGACGGCCTTCTTCAAGGAATTAAAAACACTTCCTATACCCTTGGCCCAACTTCCTATATCTATTCCGCCGATTTTTGGAATTGGTAAATTTGGTAAATCAATTTTTGGTAATTTTATGTTTATATCTTTTATAACTTTTCCAATTCCATTGGCAGTTTTCTTGATTGCATCTTGTTGTGAACCTCCAGTACCTATTTCTTTTTGTACAAACATATGTAGGTCTGTTCTAACCTGTGCATCATTAACGGGCACTGCAGATAACGCGTCACCAATAGCAGAGATAGTACTAGCAGAAATAGCGTATGCCCTATTGGTTGTCTGTAGAAGTGATACGAGGATAAATAAAGTTATAAAAAAAAGTTTCTTCATAAATTACGAAGATAATGGCATCAATGTAAACAGTATACCACTCACCTTTAGCGCTTTTGTTAATTCAAATATCGCAATTTTTTCTAATATCGCGCCTTGTTGGTGGAGTTGTAGCCCAGCCCCCGCTCTTACTGGGTCGCTCGTATAATATTTTGCTTCTGCAAGACCGGCTGCACTTAGTGAATACGAATTCAACAAATCAATGAAACCCTCCTCCTCTTGTATTGGCACAGGAATAGCTGATAAATCTCCCGCTAAGTTTTTATATATCCCCGCACTTTTTGTCATTGCAGAGAAAATAGCCGCTTCCTCAGTGTCCGTTGAATTACCGCTCGACTTAGAGAGGGCGCTAAAGGTATTTCTATAATTATTAATTATTGTGTTTATTTTTTTTACAAAATTATTATGATCACCAACTGATGGAGATCTAAG